>Ga0164309_10000243_pt1 | contig 32267 bp, 25 predicted proteins | sample Whisoiple_247_MG_FD_109984 | JGI IMG/M metagenome (GOLD analysis project Ga0164309, IMG submission 109984) | Soil microbial communities amended with fresh organic matter from upstate New York, USA - Whitman soil sample_247_MG | ecosystem: Environmental > Terrestrial > Soil > Unclassified >... | reverse complement strand
GCCGGGGCTCCCCCGGACCTGTTTCAGGCCAACATCGGGGCGGATCTGTTCAAGTGGGTGCTGCTCAACGGCACCGACGATGCCGATGCCCGGGTCGAGGACCTGACGGACCTCGCGCGCGAGCGGGGCTGGCTGGACGCCTTCGATCCGGACGTTTTGGCTGCGGCGAGCTTCGACGGCAAGCTCTACGGCCTGCCCGTCAACGTGCACCGCATCAACTCGCTCTTCTATCGTCGGGACCTGTTCGAAACCTACGAGCTCGAGCCGCCCCAAACGCTCGATGAGCTCGTCGAGCTGTGCGAGCGCATTCGGGACAGTGACGAGCTGCAGGCACAATCTCCGACGGGCCGCATGGCTTGTCTCGGTCTCGGTAACAAATGGGATTGGACGCTGTCCTTGGTTACGTTCGAGATGATCTTCCTGGCTGTTGCCGGGCCGGATTATTACGAATCGTTTTGGCTCGGTGAGGAATCAGCCGACGATCCGCAGCTCGAGCAGGCACTCGACTATGCCCTCCGGCTCTATTGCGGCGGCGACGACACCTCCGACTGCCTGGCAACGACCTATTTCAATCGGGACTTCGGCGATGTCGATTGGGACGTCGGCGTGGGCTCGCTCATCGAAAAATCGGCCATGATGGCGCCGATGGGGGACTGGGCCAAAGGCTACCTCGAAGCCGAGGGCCTCGATCCGGATACCGATTTCGGTGTGGTCACTTTCCCCGGCTCGGGCGGCACCTGCGTCATCACGGCCGACACCTTCGGACTGCCCATCGGTGCCCCCAATCGCGCCGGCGCGATCGCACTGCTCGAGACCTTTGCCTCCGTCGAGGGGCAGATCCTGTTCAATCGCCTCAAGGGCTCCGTCACGCCGCGGACCGACATCGCGCCGACCGAATTCGACGACATGACCCAGAGCGTGCTGGACGACTTCGCGACGGGCACCAGAGTCGAAGCGCTGAGCGGCCTCTTGCCGGGGGACGTGATGTCGGGCCTAGCGAGCGAGCTGCGCGCCAGCTTCGAAGCTGGCAGCATCGACATCGTCCGCACCTACATTCGAGCCAATTACGACTCGATCCCGCGAGATCTACGGTAGAGCTCCCGGCAAGCTCATGTCGGGAACGGGCGGCGGAGCCATGCCTTCGCCGATGTGAAAGCTGGGGTGGGGCGGCTGGTTGTATTCGACGTTTTGCCAGGAAACCGCCACCCGATACTGTGGGTCGTGCATGAGCGTGTAGATGCGGTGCGAGGTTTCTTCACCGGTCGAATAGATGCGGATGGCATTCCCGCAGCGGAAGATCACTTCCTCGCGCCAATCACCGATGACGTCCGCGCTGAGCGTTGGCGTCGACTTGCTGCCGTTGTTGGACGAGCAGCCATCGGCCGTCAGGATGCCGCCTTCGCCGTCGTACTGGCGAATGGTGTTGGCGTTCAAGAGCTCCCGCGACAGATCGCCGTCCCACCAGGTCAAGAAGTTGTCGAACTGCGGCTTGTTTGCGTAGCTCTCGCCCGTCTCGCCGTGGAGTAGGGTGCCGCCGCTGACCCAGGCTTCCGAGCCGGGACTAGCTGGATCCACGTCGCCCGCCACACCGCGCCCTGGGCCTTCGCCACCCGAAGCCGTATCGGGACCTTGCCACAAGAGCTCGCATGTTAGTGCGTCGCGCATCGAGTAGGCGGGGACCTGGTCGGCCTCGTACGGCATGAAGACTTCCAGCCCGGGCCGTGAAGGGATGTGATCGGTTACATGCAGCGCGTCGCCGTGGCCATAGAAAGGGACGGCACAAATCGGGGTGCCATCATGGTCGAACGTGGCCGCCCCATTGACGATCTCTTGCATCGGATCGTCGTCGACGTTGGCCACACTGATGCCGTGAGCACCCTTGCCCGCATAGGGGCCGTCGGACGGGTTATCGCTGATGAAGTCCAAGGACAGCTCGCCGTCCTGGTAGTTCCACACCGAAAATGTGGTGCGCGTGTACATGCCGCGGCCCATGACCAGGCTCGGGCTGCCCGATTCATCCAAGAAGGCCACGGTCGCGAGGAAGCGATCCACCCGGTTGCCATAATCGTCACCCCAGGCCCCCACGTTGCCGCGCTCCACCTGGAAGGGCACGGTCACGACCTCCAGGCCGGTCAGGCCGTCGAAGACGGTCAGGTACTCGGGCCCGGTTAGAACGTAGCCATCGCCGTTGCGATAGTCCGCGTCGTCATCGTCGTCCGCAGCGGGGCCAGTCGCCAGGTACTCGCCCGAGGCGTCACGAGTCCCCGGAGCTGTCTTCATGGCCACTTCGGCCAGTCCGTCGCCGTCGAGATCGTAGACGATGAACTGCGTGTAGTGGGCGCCGGCGCGAATGTTCACGCCGAGATCGATTCGCCACAGCTGGTCCTCGTCCATCGTGTAGGCGTCGATGAACACGTTCCCCGTGTGCCCCGCCTGGGAATTGTCCTTGGCGTTGCTCGGATCCCACTTGACGACCACGTCATAGCGGCCGTCACCGTCCAAGTCGCCGACGCTACCGTCGCCGCTGGTGTAGGTGTAGGCGCCATCCTCGTTGCTTCCGCCTGCCGGCACCGGCGTTGGAATTTCCAGGTAACCACCGGTCCAGACGGCGGCGACCTCCGAATCCTGCGCTTCGGCACCGTCCACGACGGCTCGCACGGTGTAAGTTGAGCTGTCGCTTCCGCTTTCATCGACGAAGTTGGTACTGGTGGTGATCGGCGTATCGGTCAGCTTCTCGCCGTCCCGGTACACATTGAAGGCGAGGTCGGTCGGCTCGTAACCGAACAGGCGCCAGCTCACCAAGATGCCGCCGCCCGCCGCCGGCACCGCAACGACGCCGCGATTGAGACGCTCGAGCTCGGCGAAGCCCGTCGGATCGTCGGGGGAGCCTCCGCCGCTCGACGGCGCCCCACCGGTGCTTGCCGCAGTCCCGCCGGTGCCACTCGCTGCACCGCCAGTGGCGGACCCTCCGCTCGCGGGACCGGCGCCTCCACTCGCGCTACTGCCTCCACTGCTGGTCGCTCCGCCAGTCGTGGTTGCCCCGCCGCTGCCGAGGTCGCCGTCGACCGGGGGACCGTCCCCGCCGCCGGTCGTGCTGCAGGCGGCGCCCAACAGGAAAGCGCTCAAGGCTCCAAGACCGATCTTCCCAGCGCGAGGAATCATCATGCTCAGGATGCAGTTTGGGCCCGCTTCGATCGCAGGAAAGGCAATTCTGGCGCCACTCGGACCATCGCTTGCCGGCCTTCCATCCGCCCCGTACTTTTCCGCGCGCCGCGGCTCAAACGGTGAGCTCGCCGTCGCGCGAGGCCGGCTGGATGCCCAGGCGTCGCTCGACGAAACCGTGACCGGCGTAGATCAGGGGGGTCAGCCCCACGGCAATGGCGATCTTGAGCGGGTAGGCGGAGAGGATGATGCGCAAGATCTCGGCGGGCGGCAGCATGCCGGTCCAGGCGACGAGGGTGATGACGACCGTGTCGATGAGCTGAGAAACCGCCGTCGAACCCGTCGCCCGGAGCCAGAGCAGGCGCGTTCCGGACCACCGTTTGAGTGCACCGAACACGGCGATGTCGGTGAGCTGCCCAATGACGTACGCCACGAGCGAGGCCGACAGCATGCGCAGCGAGCCGACGAAGACGTTCTGAAAACAGCCTTCGCGCACGCCCGTCCAGCCGGGGTCCTTGGTCATCTCGGCGATGGGAATCGTGGCCGCAACGAACACGAAGGTGTAGGTGAGCAGCGCCATGCACAGGGCCAAGAACGTCACGAAGCGGGCCGCACGCCCTCCGTAGAATTCGTTGATCAGGTCGGTCAAGAGGAACGTCACCGGGAACGGGATCATGCCCACCGTTGCGGTGACGCCGACGCCGAACACTGTGCCCGAGATCAGCTTGCCTCCGATCAAGTCACCGATCAGAAGACAGGCCGAGAACGTCGCCGTCAGCACGATGAACAGCTTGTGCTTGGTGTCCAGGATCACTCGAGCACGACGATTCCAGTCGAATGGCGGGGGGTCAAGCACCCTCGGCGTCGTCGAGGGGCTGGTCGGCTGGCGGGCAGATGGTCACATCGCCCGGCCCGAGCCTCATCATGCCTGAATCGCGGCGGCGCTCGATCAGCGCGTCCACCGCACGAACACCCTCCGCGGACAGCACCCGGCGGGCCCGATGCAGGTCCAAGTTCAGTTTTTCTGGCGTGATCCGCAGCGCGCTCAGCACGTCGCGACGCGAGCGCCAGCCACATTGACGCTCGTCTTTGGCCTGGCTGCGGTCGCTGAGGCGCGCTCGGGCGAGGTGCAAGAGGACGCCGATGAACGAGCGTCCCGAGATCGACACCAGTCCGTCCTCGCACGCGATGTCCAGGCGAACGAGCCCGATCTCCAGCGACTCGATGAAGGTGAATCGGGCAGCGCGGACGTCACGTTCCGGAGCCGTTGGCTGTGTTTCGTACAGTCCGGCGTCGGACCCACCGAGCACGATGCACCAACGCTCACCGCCGGCCTCGACCTCGGCACCATCCACAATCGGGTGCTGCAGACCGCCACGCTCCATCACGTAACCGTCGTCGCTCTCCATCACCAGCACTTCCGGCGCGTCCGAGCTCGGCAGGGCCAAGACACCATCCACCGGCAGGGCAATCACGCCCTGCTCGCTGTGGGCGTGCATGGTGGGAGCCGCGATGTCCGCGACGCGGAACACGGGTGCTCCGCCGAGCTCGACCCTGGACCCGGCTTCCAGGCGTCGCCAGGGGCCGACCTCCAGCCGGTGCCCGTCGACGAACGTCCCGTTTCGGCTACCCAGGTCACGAATGCGCCAGGAGTCGTCGAAGTAGCTAACCCGTGCATGCTGGGCGGAGACAGTGCGGTGATTGACGACGATGCCGGCGTGTCCGCGGCCAACGACCGTTTCACCCCAAAATCGAATCTCTCTATCGTCTGCCGATATCCAGCGCATTCTCCGTCAGCGTGACCCCACTCGTGTGATCGCGATGAGTGCGAGTTTAATCGATCGCCCTATCGTTGAATAGCGGCTACCGAAAAACATACTATCGGCGCTGCGGACTTCTGCCCATGACGAGGTCTGGCCGTTGCCGGTGCGGGGGCAGCATTTTCGCGCCAGAACGGATGCGGGGGCGAGCAGCTCGTGCGCACGTGGTATGGGGTTTCATCCGAGGGAGTTCTACCGAGTATGAGTCAGAAGTGGGACCTTAGGTTTCTGGAGCTTGCCAAGCACATCGCATGTTGGAGCAAGGACCCCTCCACCCAGGTTGGCTGCGTCGTGGTCGGTGCCGACCGGGAGATCCGCAGCACGGGCTTCAACGGGCTGCCGCGCGGGATTGAGGACAGCGAAGAGCGCCTCAACAATCGCAACCTCAAGTATCCGCTGATTTGTCACGCCGAGGAAAACGCGATCATGCATGCGGCGCGGGTCGGCGTGCCCCTGCGCGACTGCATGGCCTACGTGACCTGGCCGCCGTGCACGCGGTGCGCGCGCTCTCTGGTTCAAGCAGGCGTGCGCGAGGTCGTGTATCCGGCCGGGCTGGACATCCCCGATCGCTGGCAGGAAGATTTTCGGCTGAGCCTGCTTTTGCTCGCGGAAGCCGGGATTGTCGTGCGCAGCGTCTAAGGCGTTTTGACCAGGGGCAGCCCGCGCCTCAAGATGCGGCCCATGCGCCGCTTGCTTGTCGTCGTTCCTGCACTCGCCATCGGGGCCTCCCTGGCCTTGGCCATGCCGTCCTGCGCCACCGACAGCGCCGGGTGTAACCAGGGTCAGCTCGCCACCGAGCCGGCCTTTTTTCTGCCCTTCGAGGGCCGGACGGATGAGGACGGCTGCACCGTCGGCGCGGCCCACTACGATCAGGCTGGGAACCGCACGATCATGGAGTGCGGCGTCTACTACGAGGACTGCCTGTGCCAAGGCGGCGGCGTGCCGGGCGTCTACGAGGTCGTGGTCTACGACGTCGAATCGGGTGAGGAGATCGACGATTGCGAGGTCACCGTGTATTCGGCCGCCGCTCCGGAGTGTCGGGAGTCCGAGGTCACTCGGGGTTTCGATGGGGCTTTCCGCCACTCCTTCTTTGGCGTTGGGGGGGCCGGCGGGGCGGGAGGGGCCGGGGGCTACGGCGGCTCGCCTTGAGCTGTTGATACTGTCTGAATGTTCAGTATAAGGGACTCATGCAGCTGTCCCTCCTGGATGGGGTCACGAATGGCGGCGGGGAGCGCGCGCTGGCGCCCGCCGGGCCGTGCGATTGGGCCCGAGCCCGGCGCATCGAGCTTGGTGAGGGCGCCTGGCTGGAAGTCGTCCGGCGCTGGGTGCCGCACCATGCCGCCCTGTTCGAGCGCGCCCAGGCCAGCGCCGACTGGGAGCTGCACGAGAGGCAGATGTACGAGCGCGTCGTGACGGTGCCGCGGCTGGTGGCGGCGTGTCCGGGTAGTGGGAAAAGCCCCGCCTGGACCGGGGAGACCGCGGTCCGAGTGCTTCGCCATCGGGCCACGAGCGCTGGCGTTGCCGAGACCGCCGAGCGCCTGCGGGAGCTCGGCGCGGCCGTGTCGGCTCGCTACGAGCGGCGGCTGCCGAGCATCGCGCTCGCCTACTACCGCGACGGGAACGATAGCGTCGCATTTCATGGCGACCGCCTCGGGCCGCTGCGACCCGACACCGTCGTGGCCATCCTGTCCTTGGGCGCACCGCGCCGCTTTTTGTTGCGGCGCGCTCCGTCCGCGAGTGCGCGGCCGTTGCCCGAGGCGCTGCTTCGGGCGGGCATCGGCGTCGCATTCGGGCGTGCATCGGCGCGGCCGGTCTTCGCCCTTTCGGTTGGCGAAGGAGACCTGCTCGTCATGGGGGGCAACTGTCAGGAGACCTGGGAGCATGGCGTGCCGAAGCAAACGGACGTTGGTCCTCGCATTGCCGTGATGTTCAGGGAGCGCTGGGACGAAGAGGAAGGCGGGATGCGCAACATCCGCGGGCCCGTCTCGGCGCGTGCAGATCGGTCAGGTCCGCCCGCGCCGCGCTGGCGGTCGGTCGAGTAGGCTCAGCTGCTTCGGGCCCTGCTGCCTCGGGCCCTGTTGCTTCGGGCTCACTTGGGTCTCGGTGGGTTGGATGCGCCGGACGGCGCTGGGGCCCTCGTAGTGCACGTTATTGGCCACCGGGTCGCTCGGGAATACTTCGAGCTCGAGCGTGAGAGCCGCCCTGCGCGCGCTCTCCAGCACTCGATCCCGACCTTCGTCGTCGAAGAGCCAGGCCTCCTCGAGCTCGGCCGGCATGACGAGCGGCATCCGGTCGTGAATCGCTCGAGCCTGCTCCGAGGGCGCCGTCGTCAGGATGGCGAAGGAGTCGACCACCTCGCCTTCGGGCGACGTCCACGTCGAAGCCAGGCCTGCGAACGCGAAAGGCTGGGGCGCCCCGGCCTCGGGGATTGGCAGGCGGAAGTGATACGGCTGTTTCGGTGTGGATGTGCCGACGAACTCCCGCCAGCCCGTGGCCGGCACCAGACAGCGAGAGTGCTCGTACGGCCCTTGCCACAAGCGCCGCCGCGTCAGGTCTTCGGAACGCGCGTTGAAACTCGTCGGCAGTGCGGCGAGCGGTTTCGACCAGAACGAGGGAATCAGCCAGAAACGTGCGAGGCGGATCTGACGCGTGCCTGGCCTGTCTACGGTGATGATCAGCTGTTCGAAGCCGGGGCCGGAACTGGGGCTGATGTTGAGCTTGGGTGTCCAGGGGCGGAAGGTGCGATCGGTGGCCTGAAACAGCAGACGAATCTGGCTGAACTCGGTTTCGTTCGTGTACCGGCCGCACATGATCAAGTGTCCGGTGGTCGCGGGTCGGGGTCGTCCTCGGCAGTGTCGTCTTCGCCCGCGGCTGGGGCCGTGTCGGGGGCCCAGCTGCTCAGGCCAAGCTTGGCGAAGAAGGTCTTGACCTCCTCATCGCTGAGGAAGCTCGCGTAGGTGACCATCATCATCGTGCTGAACACGGGAATACGCATGGTGATCTCGATGCCAGCGTGGAACAGGATGCCCGCTATGATGCAATACGGGCGCAGAACGCGGTTCCACACCAAGATCGGAAACAGCATTTCGAGCCCGATCGTGAACCACGACAAGGCCAAGAGCACGACCTTGGAATGAATCTCCATCGGCCACTCGACGAGCTCCGGCGAGGCGAACGTGTGATAGATCGCGCTTCCGTCGTGCCAGCCCGAAGCGCGAAACTTCACGCCGAAGGCATAGAGGTAGATGTACGAGACCTGCAGGGCCAGCAGGCGCTGGCTCCACATCGACTTGAGCGGCAGCACGATGCCGCGCTTGGCCGCTAGCCACGCGTGGACGGACCACACGCGCCCAATCGGCATCAAGGCGCACAAACCGACGACCAGGACGAACAGGTGGTCGCCGCGGTTGTCGATGAAAGGGTTTCGGTGCATCAGCCCGACGCCGCACAGGTACACGACGAGTGCGGAGATTCGCGGAAAAAGGCCGATCGTCAGGGTCAGGCCGGCCGCGATGTGGGCGAGGATGACGGCCAGGGTAAACGATCGACTCTCCGGAGCCAGCGCCAGGATGGAGAAGATCTGATGCTCGGAGTTCTGCACGTGCCGCCAGGGCAGGATGCCGTCCTCGGTGAAGTAGCGATCCAGGTTGATGAAGGCCGCGTAACCCTTCCAGATGGCGAAGAGTCCCATCAGGATGCGCAGGATGGCCACCGGATACCCCTCCGTCTCCGCCAGGAAGAAGCGCAGGACTCCGCGCGGCGTGAGATCGATGTCGTCGGCTTCCTCGGCGGCACTCATCCCTTGCACCTCGTCTGCAGCAGCATCTCGCCCTTGCCCTCGGCCATGCGTTTGATCTCGGTGATGCGTACGAAGCGCAGCGGCACACCTCGTTCGGCCGAGAGCCTGCAGAAATACTGCGAAAGATCGGCCCCCCAGCGGCCCCGTTGGTCCTTGTTGGCCATGTGCGAGCGAACCTTCCGCATGCGCTGGTCACGGATGCGGGTGGCAAAGCCGCCCTCCAGCGGTGGCGACAGACGAATTTCGGTCTCGTCCTTGGTGACACCGTAGACGTAGACGGGCAGCTCCGTGTTCGGGTGAGCGAACATGCCCCAGGTGCGCGCCAGACCAAGTCCATCGAAATACCACACGACGTACGGCAAGATGGGCTTGATGTGGTTCTCGTGTAGGCCACGGAGCAGCATCATGCCCAGGAACAGCACCACGAACCCCGCCGCGCCGGTGACCCGATAGCGCTTCAGTGTGGGGAGCGATCGCAGCTCGGAGAGCGCCTCGTCAATCGCCTCGCGCTGCGTTTGCTCCGGCCACTCTTCGCCGGGCACCGGTTCGTCACCGCCTTCCTCGTCCCTGCCTTCGCTCATCGGTCGCCAGCATAGCAAATGCTCGGGCTTTCGCGGCGGGGCCCACGCATCAAGGCGCGCTTTCTACCGACCGAGCTAGCTCCGCGAAATAGGCTGGAACGACCTCGGTCGCGAGGCCGTAGCGTGCTTCGTCGAAGGCCTGTGCGCCCTCGGAGGGCTCCAAGTTGAGCTCGACGGTCTTTGCCCCGACCTGTCGGGCCAGGCGCACGAATCCGGCAGCGGGGTACACGTTTCCCGAAGTGCCAATCGACACGAAGACGTCGGCGTGGACTAGAGCATGGTGGATCTCATCCATGCCGAAAGGGACCTCACCGAACCAAACGATGTCGGGTCGCAAGCGACCCGATACAGCGCAGCATTTGCAGGTAGAAAGGACACTGCTCGCCCCTTCGAATACTTCGACCCGTCCTGTGACCAGGCAGCGCATCTTGCGCAGCTCGCCATGCATGTGCAGCACCTGGGGCTGCCCAGCCCGCTCGTGCAGGTCGTCGACGTTCTGGGTCACGAGGAAGAGATCGAGGCCGGGGTCCTTCGCGGCTTGGGCGAGCGCGAAGTGCGCGGCGTTGGGACTCACGCTGTCCAGCTGCAGACGGCGCTCGCTGTAGAAACGATGCACCAGCTCGGGATTTCTGCTGAAGCCCTCCGGCGTCGCCACCTCTTCGATGGGGTGCTCCTCCCAAAGGCCATCGCTGGCCCGGAACGTTCGCAGACCCGATTCCGCCGAGATGCCGGCTCCGGTGAGGACCACGACTTTGATCGTCATAAGCAGCCTGTCTTGAACTTCTTCACACCCCGCTCGTCGAAGTAATACGGGGGGGTGCAGTCGTCGGGGGTCGTGGCCGGGGCTGCGGAGGCCGTCGCCGGCGCAGTGGACGTCGTCATCGTCATGCGCGGCTTGACCCGCGGCTTGCTCGGCTCCGGGTGTTTCGGCGTTGCAGGCTCGTTAGGGTTCAAGGTGACGACCAGCTGCTGGTCGCGGTCGAAGCGGATGCTGCGCTGCTCGGTCTGGTGATCGACGGCGGCGATTTCGACGGTGTGCACTCGAAATGGGTCGAGTGGGTATTTTCCGTGGAAGGGATTGTCCGGCAAAGGCTCGCCGTCCAAAACGATGCGGGCCGAGCGAGGATACGCAGTGATCCCGAGCCGTGCCGTCTGTTGGGCCGCGCTTGCTGCTGGCGGCGGCGTGCCCGCGTGGGCCGCGGCGGCAACTGGCGGCCTCCGTTGCGGCGCCGCGAGCCGGAGCAGGGCGAGCACGAGCGCCCCCGCCAGTAGAGAGACGACCAGCCAAGGGATCGCTTGGCGCACGCGATCGCGCCGCAGACGCCGCCGCATCTGGGTGGCGTTTTCGGCGGACGTCTCGAGCGCCGTGAGCGCCACCGGCTGATAGCCCGCGTACTCGTCGTCGCTCTGCTCCGCCACCCTGCGTAGCTCACGCTCGACGATGGCTTGACGTTCCTGTCGCCGATCCAGAAATAGCTTGGCCACGGCTTCGCCCAGCTCGCGCGCGCGCGGTTCCTGGCCGGTATCGCCGAGGTAACGGTCGATGTCTTCCTGGAACTCGGCGGCGCTCGGGTAGCGGTCCTCGGGTGTCAGCGCGGTGGCGCGGGCCACCATTTTCGCCAAGCGGGGTGGGGCGGATGGGGTGATGGCGAGCAGGTCGGGCAGGTTGCCGCCGAGCACCCGATTCATGACGACCGCTTCGTTGACGCCGCGCCACATCCGGACGCCCGTCAGGATTTCCCACAGCATGACACCGGCCGAGTAGATGTCGGCTCGACGATCGATGCGCCCCGCCGTCATCTGCTCGGGGGCCATGTAGTGTAGTTTCCCGCGAATGACCCCGGATTCCGTGGCCTCGGCGAGCCCGGTCAGCTTGGCGATACCGAAATCGATGACCTTGGCCTGTCCATCGTAGGTCACGAAGATGTTGTGAGGACTCACATCGCGGTGCACGACCTCGAGCGCCACGCGGTCGTAGTCTTTGAGCTCGTGCGCTGCATGCAGGCCGGCCAAGGCCTCCGACAGTACCCGGAGTTGGAAGTGTTGAGAGAAGCCCCCGCTCGGCCGACTGCGCGACAGGATCGTCGCCAGCGCCTGGCCATCGAGGTACTCCATGACGATGACCGGGCGGCCCTCGTGCTCGAACACCTCATAGGTTTGTACGATGTTCGGATGGCTGAGCTGGGCGGCCAGCTTGGCCTCATTCAGGAACATCTGCGCCAGATCCGGCTCGCTCTTGAGCTCGTCCTTCATCGACTTGAGCACGACGAGCTTGTTGAAGCCCCGTGGCCCGCGCATGGCGGATAGCCAGACTCGCGAGCTGCCGCCTTGCCCGAGCTCGGCCAGAACGCGGAACTTGCCGCCCAGATCTCGCATCGCCGCCCGCTCTAGCATTTGGTTGCAACAAGCTGCGGGATGCAGCCACGCCGGATGATAGGCCAGCCTGACGCGGCGCGCCCCTCGAGCGGCAAAATCAGCCGCGTATGGCTGGTGGTCGTCGGCTAGATCTCGTCGTCCGCAAACGGACGCGAGATCACGCAGGCGTTGACACCGCCGACGCCCATGGAGAGCTTGCCGACGGGACCGGGTCCAATCGGCGTCGCTTGGTCGGTCACGAGCTCTTGCCCGAGTCCGCGAATGCTCTCGTGGACGTCGCTCGCGCGGAGCCCCGTGGGATACACGCGACGCTTGGCGACGCCGAGGTACTGCGCGGTCAGCTCCCAGCCGCCACCGGCTCCCATACCGTGTCCGAACGTGCCCTTGCGCGCTGACGCCACGGTGCTCTTTTTGATTACCTTCTGCAGGTTCGAAAGTTCCTGGAAGTCTCCGGGCGTGGCCGTCGCGTGCAGGTCCCACGATTCCAGGTCTTCTGCCGCCACTTCCGCCCGCCGCAGGGCCTCGCGCATGCTGGCCAGTGGTCCTTCTTCGGAAGGAGTGATGATGTGGTCGGCATCGGAGCTCATGCCCACACTCACCGGCTCGATGCCGAGCGGGACGAGCCCGCGCGCCCTGCCCCACTCCAGATCGCCGAGGATCCACACGCAGCTGCCGCCCGCGACGTGAGTCCCGCGCAATTGGCTGAGCGGCTTACTGTGGCCTCGCCCAGCCGAGAGGACCCGGGCCGAGTAAAATGCGCCGACGGTGAGCGGATGGGGAGAGGGATCCGACGAACCGATGACTGCCAGGCGCGCATTTCCGTCGCGAATGGCCTCCATGCCCAGGCGCAGTGCGACGCCAAAGGTCGAACAAGCGGCGACTGGGGCGAAGGCCGGGCCGGTGATCTTGCCCAACATGGAAATCTGCGAAGCTGGCGTGTTGGGAATGTTCCAGAGCAGGTTGGCCGACACCGACGCCCAAGGCGGGGCTGGGGCTTGCCATTTCTCCTGCAGTTGCGAGAGCTTCCGGCTTTTGTCGCGCAGCACCTTCATCTTGCCGCTTTCGACGTCGCCTTCGATCACCTGCGCTTCGATCTCGGAGAACTCGTCCAGATACTCCGCTAGCGCTTCACAGCGCGTCGCCCAATACGAGAACCAAGCGTCCTCGGCGAGCTCGCGCTGGTCGGGGTCGCTCACGCGGGACGGGTCCTCGGGCGCGTCGGCAGACACCACGGTGCCGGCCACGTGAGCGCTCAGGCTCGCGTTGCGCGCAGGGTCCGCCCAAAAGCGATTCCACCTGCGTTGTGCGCGGTAGAGCTCCACCGAGGTCCGGTAGATCGTCGGTAGCGCGCCGAGGGCATTTCCGACGTACACGTGAGCCTGTTGCTCGAGCTCGCGCAGCAGACCCTCGAGGGGCGCGTTCTGTCCGAGAGCCTGAATGAACGCACCGATCGCGAACAGGGACGTCTCGTCCATCTTCTCGCGCAGCTGCCGTGCGCGGCTGGGCGGAAAGCGCGCAGCGAGCCAGGGTTCGTAGTCGGAGAAATCGAACTTCGGCTGGCCCACCAGGAATGGCCCGCGCCCGAAACCGTCGAAAGGGCCGAGGTGCGACTGCCCAGCGGCGAGGACCTGCTCGAACTCCGAGATGTTGGCGGCTCCCGGGGCGACGAGACCCCAGCCGAAGACGGCGACGCGTTTCATACGGGAAAACGAAGGAGGACGGATGGACCTGGTCCGGACCGCGACTCTGCCAGCGGGCGCAGGGGAGTCAATCCGCAGCCTGCCATTCTTGGAGTTTGCGTGGAGTACGGCACAGGCAGAACCGGGCGTTTTTGCACGAACGCCGTGAATTTGGCCGCTTTCTCCAGTGGAGGGCCGTCCTGGATGCGTGGTCCCTGGGGCGCCTGCGCCCTTTTTGCGCTGCTCGATTGCTGCCCTTTGGATATAGAGGCCTCCCGGGTCGCATTCCCCGGCCAGCCGAGACTGCCCAGAAAGAAGTTGTCACGTGTCCGATACGCTCCACCAGCTTCACCCCATCAATGAATCAGCGGCCGGCATTAGTGGGATGTCCGTGTACGTGCCGGCGTTTCGCGTGAGCCTCGAGCGTTGGTGCGCATGGACCGGCAACCCCTGGGAAAAGGTGCAGAAGGTCGTGGGGCAGAGCTTCCGGGTCCCGGCCCCGTTCGAGAACGTTTACACCATGGCGGCGGGCGCCGTTCTGCGCCTGATCCTCGACTACGACATCGATCCCGGCCAAGTCGGCTTCCTGGGCCTGGGTACGGAATCCAGCACGGACAACGCAGCGGGTGCGGTCATCGTGCGCGGCATGGTGGATCGCGCGCTCATTCAGCTCGGCCTGCCGCGCTTGGCTCGCAGCGTCGAGGTCCCGGAGTTCAAGCACGCCTGCCTCGGTGGGGTGTATGCCCTCAAGAACGCGCTGCGTTACGTGAGCTGCGACGGTGAGGAGAAGCTCGCCATCGTCGTGGCGTCCGACGTGGCCGAATACGAGCGCGGCAGCAGCGGTGAGCAAACCCAAGGCGCCGGCGCGGTGGCCATGCTCATCCAGCGCCGACCGAAGATGCTCGCCATCGATTTGTCACGCGCCGGCTCGTCCTCGGACTACCGCGGGCCCGATTTCCGCAAGCCGTTTGCTCGGCACTTTTCCGAGGCCTACGCGCCGCGCACCAAGCGTGTCAGTGACTTCCCGGTCTTTTCTGGAAGGTACTCGACCCACGCCTACCTCGATGCCACGGCCATGGCGGTCGAAGCCATGCTCGAGCGCATCAACGTTTCGGCGGGGACGTACTACCAGAGCGTGCGCGCGCTGTTTTTTCACCGGCCTTACCATCACATGCCGATTGCGGCGATGTCGTTTCTCTACGTGCGCGGCCTGGCAAAGAGCGATCATCACCGGCAAGAGCTCGAGGACCTTGCGCGGGAAGCAGCAGTGTCCGCCGATGACATCGTGCGCGAGCGAGCGAGTCAGCCCGACCTCTACGTTCGCGTCATCGAGGGCAGTGCCGAAGTCGACCCATATCCGGCCACCGCAGCGGCCGCGGCCGTGCTCCGCAAGCGCCCGGAGTTCGCCCGCCTACTCCAAGCGAAGATGAGCCTCGGTGACGAGCTCGTACGGGATCTCGGCAATCTCTACAGCGCCGCGCTTCCAGCTTGGATGGCAGCAGGTTTCGATCGCGCTGCGCGGGACGGTGTGAACCTCGACGGGGCATCCTTGGTGATGGTGGGCTACGGGTCCGGGGACGCGGCCGAGGCCATTCCGATGCTCGCGGTCCCGGGCTGGCAGGAGGCGGCCTCGCGGATCAGGTTCGAGCGGGCGCTGGCCGGGTCGATCGAGCTCGAGCAGCACCAGTACGAGGCACTCCACGATGGGGCGCCTGCGGTCGGACTGGACCTTTTGCCCAAGAACCAGTTCGCGATCCTGCGTGTGGGCGAGATTTACGAGTCATCCTTCCAGGACCTCGGCGTCGAGTACTACGGCTACGTGACGGCGTAGCGCGGGGCCCTTGGCTTGAGATAGCTCCATTGCTAAAGGCGCCGCATGAGCGGCCACTCCAAATGGGCGACGATCAAGCGGCAAAAGGGTGCAAACGATGCCGTCAAGGGCAAGATCTTCACCAAGTTGATCAAGGAGATCACCACCGCAGCCCGGATGGGCGGTGGCGATCCCGATGCGAACGCGCGCTTGCGCAAGGCCATCGCTGACGCGAAGGCCAAGCAGATGCCCGCCGACAACATCAAGCGTGCCGTACAGCGCGGAACGGGCGAGCTCGATGGCGCCAACTACGAAGAGGTGCTGTACGAGGGGACCGGTCCCGGCGGCACGCTGTTTTTGGTCGAGGGCATGACGGACAATCGGAATCGCACGGCTCCCGAGCTGCGCCGCCTGTTCGAGAAGAACGGCGGCTCGCTCGGAGCGAGCGGTGCCGCTGGCTGGGCCTTCGATCGCTCCGGCACGATCAGCCTCGACAAGGCCAATGTCAGTGAGGATCGCTTGATGGAAGTCGCGCTCGAAGCTGGGGCCGAGGATTACCGGGACGACGGCGACGCGTGGCTCGTGGTGACCCCGGTGGACGCCTTGTTCGATGTATCCGGCGCCCTGGAAAAGGCTGGGATTGCCAGCACCGAGACACGACTCGCCTACCTGCCGAAGAACAAGAAGACGGTGACGGGCGCCGAGGCGGAGGCCTGCATGAAACTGGCGGACGCACTCGACGACCACGACGACGTGCAGGCAGTGTTCTTCGACTTCGACATTCCGGACGCCGAGTTCGAGCGCCTGGGCGGATGAAAGGAGCGATCAGTCCGTCTGTTCGGCCCGTGGCGGCCCTTCCAAGCGGCGCTCCAGCCACTCCACAATCTGCACCGCGAGCGTGGACTTGCTCATCCGCGGCAGTTTGACGCAATCGATGGGCGAGATGAGCATGGCTTCGTTGTCGTCTCGGCCGAGAGCGCGGCTGGCGCTGTTGGCGACGATGAGATCCACGCGCTTGTTGATGAGCTTGCGCCGCCCCAGGTTGATGAGCGCGTCGCCATCTGCTGTTTCGAGGGCGAAGCCGATCAAGACCGGCCTGAGCGAGCCGCGCATGCGGCCTAGATCGGCCAAAATGTCCGGATTGGGCACCAAGCTGAGGTGCATGCCCTCGGCCGAGCGCTTGAGCTTCTCGGCGCTGGTGGAGACGGGGCGGTAGTCCGACACTGCTGCGGCCATGACCAGTGCATCGGCGCCGTCGAGCTCCGCTCCGAGAGCCTCGAGCACGGCTCGCTGCAGATCCAGGGCGGATTGAATGGGCACGAGTTTGATGCCCGGCGGTGCGGGCAAGGCCACCGGCCCCGAGATCAGCGTCACCTGCGCCCCGCGTGACTGCAGGATCTCCGCAACGGCGTAGCCCATCTTGCCCGACGAAACGTTGGACAGCGTCCGCACTGGATCGATGGCTTCGACGGTGGGGCCCGCGGTGACCACCACGTGGCGTCCGGACAAGGAGCCGGGGCCGTAGAGCACGCGGGCGAGGCCGAGCGTGATGTCCTCCGGCTCCTGAAAGCGGCCGACGCCGATTTCTCCGGACGCGACCTCGCCGCTGACGGGGCCGAAAAAGTGCATTCCGCGCCGAAACAACGTCTTTGCGTTCTCCAGGGTCACGGGGGCCCGCCACATCGCTGGGTGCATGGCGGGCGCCAAGCAAACGGGAGCGACCGTCGTCAGCACCGTCGAGGTGAGCAGGTCATCGGCGCGGCCCGTCGCCAAGCGGGCCATGGAGTCAGCCGTGATCGGCGCGACGAGCACCGCATCGGCCCAACGCGCCAAGTCCACGTGCAGTTCACTCGGCCCTTCCCACAAATCGGTGTGTACGGTCGCGCCCAGCCCGGAAAACGTACGCGCCGTGACGAATTGGCGCGCCCCTTCGGTGAGCACGACCCGCACTTGTGCGCCTGCCTTCTGCAAGAGGCGCATGAGCAGGACCGCCTTGTAGGCGGCAATGCTGCCCGTGACCCCTAGCACGATGCGCTTACCCGAGAGCGCAGCTGTTGCGTCCGCCGACATCGAGCTCCTGTGTACCGCGATTTCTCGCTTTCAGCATCCGCCCGGGCAGTGGCGCCGTCAGTGGCTGGGTTTGGACGCCGAAGGCCGCGGACCACGCAAGCGCGGATGCCCTTGATTGCAGCGAAGCCAACCAGGAAAACGAGTACGACCGTCGCAGCTGGCCTTACCCAGGCCGCGTGCTGTGTCCAAGCGGGCGCCACGAAGGTCCGTGCCCTCCAGCTTGGCCCCGGCCAAATCCGCGCCCGAGAAGTCGGCTTCGGCGAGGAAAGCGCCCTTGAGATCGGCGTCACCCAGGCGTGTGCGCACGAAGCGGGCGCCGCCGAGATCGACGTGGCCCAGTCGTGTCCCGTGCAGGTCGAGAGCGGTGAAGTCACGGCGACCGACGCGCGCGAGGCGTTCAACTGCCGCTTCCTTTGCTTGCAGCGAGTGACCGGAGAGATCCTTTTGCCAGCGCAAGATCGAGATGCGCACGGGCTGGGCCAGATAGATTGCTGCAGCGGCAGCGGCCCATGAGGCAACGCGATAGAAGAAGATTCGCCTGCGCGGCATCGGCAAGAGCCAGATGGTGAAGCCCAGCACCAGCGACACCGCGATCTGTGCGGCTTCCATCTGGTCGACGTTCGTCGGCGCCAGGTAGAAAACGGCGAGGCCGAGGGCACCGAGCAGAAGGCCGAGCACGCCGACGGCGCGCTGGATGACCGGGGCGAGAAACGGCCTTGTTTCGGGCAGTTCTTGGTCCCGCGCGACCGTCGCAGCGGCGGTTTTCCTCGCCAGCGGCGCTGGGATCAGGGATTGTCCTGCCTTCAGCCGGCTCAAGGCACCGGGACGGATGGACGCCTGAAGGGTCGCCTTGGTGCCGTTGGTTTCGAAGCTCTGCAGGTCGTCTAGCAGGTCGTCGACGTACTGGTAACGGTCCGTCGGGTCTTTGGCCAAGCAGCGCCGCACGATCTCGATCAGGACCGGCGGGGTACCCTTGCGATCGGTGACGAGGGGCGGGCTGCCCACGGGCACGATGGGTTCGTGGCCGGTGAGCAAGTAGTCGACGAGCTTGCCCAAAGCATAGACGTCGGCAGTCGGGCTACGGCTCCCGAAGCCGATGAGCTCTTCAGGGGCCACGAAGCTATCGTAGCCCGCCAGCTCGCCCCTGGCTTCGGCGAGGGCCGGAAAGTCCACCATGTCGATCTCGCCGATGATCGGCGTGAGCCCGTCGATCAGGATGTTGCTCGGCTTGAACGATCGCACCAAGACGCCTTCGCGGTGCAGCGCAGCAACGGTTTCGCAGATCGAGCGGAAGATCTCGAGACCCGCTTTCAGGGTGATGGCGACGTCGACGACGTTGCTGATGGGGCCGTTGTCGTAGTCGCGCACGACGTATGCCGTTACGTCGCTGGCGATTGCGAAAACCTCCGCCACGCGCAGCGGTTGTCCACTTTGCATCGTGGTGCCTTGCAGCCGAGAGAGGGCGCGCACGCCGCGCTGGAATGCCGGCAATTGCAAGGGCGCGCCTTCTGCCTCAGGGTTGAAGACCTTGACCAGGACGCGCACGCCATCGGCCGTCGTGCCGCGGAAGGTGCGCGATGCGGTGCTGCCGGGAAGAATCTCGCCCAAGGTCACGCCCAGGTAGGTGTCGCCCGTGGCTGGCATCGCCCCGGCCGGGGCAGGCCGCAGTGAAGACGGCACGGGTCGGAGCGATGACCGTGGTGCAAGCGACGGCCGGGCCTCGACGATGAGCGCGTTCATCCGCTGCATGGCCCGCATCGAAACGGGCATCTCGTCGTCGAGGTCCGCGAGGTGATGTCTGGCTTCGAGCTCGAGGCCTCGCAGGGACGGCACGATCGAGGGAGCGCGGCTGGAGATGACCAGATCGTCTTCCGAGGGCAGGACGAGCAAGTCGGTGGAGGGGACGGTCTGGAGCGGAATGGAAGGCGGAAGAGGCGTTACCAGTTGTCGGGTCGACGGCGGGGCGGGCAGGGTGGCGACGACGTCCCGGCGCACGGCCGCGGGTGGCAAGGATGACGCGGTGTTCGCGGTCGGCCCGGGGATGGGCAGGGAGGGCTTTTCGTTGATGATGGCCCCACGCACGACCAGCTGCGCGATGTCCCGCATGCGCAGCTCGGAGCGTGTGATCGCGCCTTTGTTCAGGCGAGCGCCAGCCATCGACAGCGGATCGCCCTGGGCGCCCTGCAAGCACACGTCACGCAGGTCGGCTCCGGCGAAGACGGCATCGTCGATGCGAGCCCCGGTCAAGTCAGCGAAACGCAGATTGGCTTCCGTCAGGTCGACGCCACCCAGGTCGCAGTTGCGCAGGTCCGCGCCTTCCAGGTTGGCTCGCGCCATGCGCGCACCCGCGAGCGAGGCATGGGTCAATACGGCTCGTGTCAGCACCGCACCGACCAGGTCCGCTCCAATGGCCTGCAGGCCTGCCAAGTCCTGCCCCGCCAGGTCGACGTGCACGGGTTGACCAGCGCGACGGGCCGCAAGGGCGCGAAAGAGCTCGCGCTGCGCATCGGGATCCATTCGAGCCCCATCCTATGCGTTTTGCCCCACGGGCGAAAACCTACATCGGCACAATGGCCGTCAGAAGCCGAGCGCGCGGCCGATCTGGAACACCAGCAGGCTCGCGACGTAGGCCAGTGTCGTCATGTACCCGAAGAGCAGTGCCGGCCAGCGCCAGCTCTGCGTCTCCCTGCGCACGACGGCGAGCGTGCTCATGCACTGACAGGCGAAGGCGAAGAAGACCATGAGGGACAAGCCGACCGCCGGTGTGAACGTCGGCGAGCCATCTGCTTTCTTCTCGGCGCGGATCCGGTCGCGCAAGGGCTCGACGTGCTCGTCGTCGCCGTCTACTTGGTAGACCAGCGCCATCGTGGAGACGAAGACCTCGCGGGCGGCGAAGGCCCCGATGATTCCGGTGGCGACCTTCCAGTCAAAACCGAGGGGCTGGACGACCGGTTCGAGCAGCTTACCCAGACGGCCGCCGTAGCTCTGCTCGAGCGGGGTGACTTCCGCGCTGGCGTCTCCGCCTACGCCCGTGTGTGCGGGCGGCCGCGGAAAGTGCAAAAGGCCCCACAGGAGCACCGTGGCGACGAGGATCACCGAGCCGGCCTCGCGCAGGAACTCCACGGCTCGCCCTTTCATCATGAGCAGCGTGGGGGCGAGACGCGGAGCCCGGTAAGGTGGCAGCTCGAGCAAGAGCGGCACCGAGCGCCCACGCACCAGGGTGCGGCCCAGCACCCAGGCGGCCAGTAGGCTGGTCGTGACGCTGAGCAGGTACATGGCGAGCAAGAGCAGGCCTTGCACCGGGAAGATCGTGCCGGCTTCGACGGGGAAGACGGCCGCGATGATGAGGGAATAGACTGGCAAGCGCGCCGAACAGGTCATCAGCGGCACGACCATCATGGTCAGAATGCGATCACGGCGGCGCTCGAGCGTTCGTGTGGCCAGGATGGCGGGGACCGCGCAGGCGAAGCCGCTCAGCATGGGCACGAAGGCCCGGCCATGCAGGCCGAGGCTGCGCATGATTCGGTCCACCAGGTAGGCGACACGGGCCATGTAGCCGGAGTCCTCGAGCAGACCGATGAACAGAAAGAGCAGCAAGATTTGGGGCAAAAAGACGATGACGTTGCCCACGCCGCCCAGAATGCCGTCGCAGATCAGGTCGCTCACGACGCCAGCTGGCAATGCGTCCGCCACGACGCGCTGCACGGTGCTGACCAGCCATTCGATCGCGGTGATGGCCGGATCGGCCCCGGCGAAGAGCGCCTGGAATACGGCCCCCATGGCGAGGGCGAACACCAAGAACCCCCAGAGCGGGTGCAGCAGAATGCGGTCCACACGCTCGGTGGCCAAGATGCGCGCGACCGGCGGCCGATCTCCGATTTGCCGCAATAGCTCGTCAATGGCCACGTAGCGCGCGCTGGCTAGGCCCAGGTCGATGTCGTCTTCGGCTTCGCGCACTTCGGCCACGCGCTGGCGCAGGGCATCTGGAATGCCCTCGAGCTCGTCGTCGGCCTCGAGGCTGCCCAGCGCCCAAAAGGCGAGGGCCCGACCGCGTTCGACGTTGCCCTTCCAGCTCTCGGGGAGTGCATCCAGGACGCGATCCGCTTGGGACCGCAAGGCGGCGTCGTAGGCGACGTGGAAGCGGGGCACCGGGCTCTTGCTGCCGACGAGGACCTCCTCCACCCGAAGGACGAGCTGTTCGAGGCCTGCGCCCTTGCGACCGTTGGTCGTGACGACCGGCACCCCGAGACGCTCGGCCAGTCGCGCTCCGAGGTCGCCGGGGGCGTCGGTTTCGTCGGCCATGTTCAGCGCCACGACCAGCGGCAGGCGGAGCTCGAGCACTTGGACGAGCAAGTAGAGGCAACGTGCAAGCTGGCCAGCGTCCAAGACGACCACGAGCGCGTCCGGACGATCGTGCTCGGCTCGTCCCACCACCTCCCAGAACGTGATCTGCTCCTCTTCCGAGCGCGCCGAAAGCGAGTACGTCCCCGGCGCGTCCGCGAGCTCGATGGGGCGCGCGCCCACCGAGCCTTGGCGAATGCGACCCACGCGACGTTCCACGGTGACTCCGGGGTAGTTGCCGACGCGTGCCCGGAGCCCGGTCAAATGATTGAACAGCGAGGTCTTGCCGACGTTCGGATTGCCGAGCAGGACCACTCGGTAGGGCGTCAGGATCGCGGCCTCTCGATCTTGCTCGGGGGTTTCGGTCATTCGGTCCCTTGCCCGATCGACACGAGCGCTGCGTCCTCTCGCCGCAGCGACAGGCGATAACCTCGGATCAAGACCTCGATCGGGTCGCCGAGCGGGGCGACGCGCAAGACTTCGACCTTCGTTCCTGGCAAGAGGCCGAGCTCGAGCAGCCGCCGGCGGAAGGCGCGCGGGCCGCCGACGCGGTCAATGATTCCGCCTGCTCCGATCGGCAGGTCTCCAAGCGTCACGGCGCTCTCTTAGCAAATTGAAAACGACTTTCAAATTCGACACGCTCAGTCTGCGCTCGGACGCGGCGCCTTCGTGCCGAGCAGGTGGCTGACCGCTTCACGCAGCACCGCCGGGTGGATCGGCTTTTCGAGCACGTGATTGGGCAAGGCGCTGAGCTTGGCTTGCACTTGGTCGTCGATGGCGCCGCCGGTGACGAACACGAAACGCGGGCCCATCTCCGGTGCGGCACGGACCGCCTCCTCGAACAGCTCGAGCCCGTTCATCTCCGGCATGCCGAGGTCGCACAGCACGAGGTCGAACGGACCATCGTGTTTGATGAGCTCGAACGCCTCGTAGCCGCTGCCTGCCGTCTCGACGTCGTACTCGGCTCGCAGCAAGCGCGAGAGAGCTCGCACGATGAGTGGCTCGTTGTCGACGATGAGCACACGTGTGCGCTGACCCGGGCGCACGGGTGAGAGGCCGGGTGAGCGCTGCTTCTTCGAGGAGCTCGTGAGGGGTAAGCGCAACGTCCACGTCGACCCACGCTCGGATGAACTCTGCTCTTCCAGCGTGCCTCCCAGTTCGCCGACGAGACGCCCACACAGGTCGAGTCCATCACTGCGTCGCGCTCCCCGCTCGGCAAGCTGAGCGGAGTCCGCGTTGTCGGTCAGGGAGATCACGGCCCAATCGCCCTCGATCCAGCTGCGTATGTCGATGCGGTGTCTCTGCGGACTGCCGGACTCCAACCCTTGCGCGCGGGCGACGATTACGGCCAGTAAGAGCTGCGTCAGTCGAGTCGTGCTCGCTAGGACGTGACCTTCTGCTTCGAGACTGGATCGCAGGTGGGCGCGTAAGGAGACCTCGCCCTCGGCCATGTTGACGGCAGAATCGAGCGCTGTGTGAAGGTCGACCGCAGTGGGCGCCGAATCCGGATCGATGAGCGCCCGCAGATCCCGAACCAGTTGGCTGGCGCGGGTGGCGCCGACGAGCGCTTCACTCAGGGCTTCGAGCACTGGCAGGAGCAGCCCACGCAACGTGCGTGGGTCCTTCACCTGCATGGGTGACGAATCGTCGAGCAGATCGGAAACGTAGCTGAGGCGTTCGCTCGAGTAGGTTACGTTGGTTGCGACGTACAAGAGGGGATTATTGACTGCTTGCGCGGCGCCCCAGGCCAGCTTTCCCACCGACGCGAGCCGCTCGGCCGCCGAAACTGCATCTTCGGGCGGGCTCGAGCTCGGCGTCGTGGGGCGCACGCGCTCCACCGTGATCACGATGATCTCGTCCTCACCCAGCGGTGTGCATTGGGCCGTGAAACGGACCAGGGCCGGACCGCGATCGCGAAGCATGAGGCGAATGGGTTGGCTCGTCGTGCTCGCCAGGCTCTTGGTTTCGACCAGCCAGAATAGGAGGTCGCGCTTCGAGCGTTCGTCCGCGGCGCATGAAACGAGAGCGCCGCTGAGGCTGCCGCCGCTCACGGCAAGGAGGGCCGCGAAGGCGCGATTGCGCAGGAGGATTCGATCGGCGTGCGCAACCAGGACCGGCGTGGGTAGTGCCTCGAGCACGGACCCGAGCGCGAGCACGACGCTTCCGGCACCGGGCTGCATTTCTGAGGCCGGGTAGCCCGCGTGCTCGGGCAGAGCCGGGTCGTCTGCCCTGGCTTGTCGCTTCTCGGGTTCCTGCACCACCGCTGGCGACCCTGCCCAATTCCCCACTGGGCGGCAACGGCCCCTGCTGCAGGCTAAAACAAGCCCGTTTCGCCGCGAATGCTTTGCCTGCCCGCTTTTCGCGGCGCCGCGTGTGCTCGGAAGGGTCCACGATTTCACGCGATTGCCCGCCGCTTCCGATGAGGCTGCAAGCCAGCCCCGGCGACTAGGCAGCCGCCGGCTCGGGTTTGGCGAAATCACGCTTGTAGATGCGCACCGTAGCGACGAGGAACGTCACGAAGAGCGGACCCAAAAGGAGGCCCACCAAGCCGAAGGCGGTCAGGCCGCCGAGCAGCGCAAAGAAAACGATGCCGCCATGCATGTGCATGCCACGCTTGACCAGGAGCGGCTTGACCAGGTTGTCGACGAGGCCCACCGGCGCCGTCCAGATCGCCATGAACAGCGCAGCCCAAGGCCTGCCAGTCGCCAGGAGCAAGAGTGCGACCGTCATCGTCGCTCCGCCAGCACCCACCGCGGGAATGAAGGCGATGAAGAAGGTCATGATGCCGAAGAAGAACGGGCGCGGAATACCGACGAACAGGTAGCCCGCCTGCGCAATTGCGGCTTGCACTCCCGCAGTCACCAAGGACGAGACCAGGACGCTCGTCGATACCTTGCGAAACTCGCGCAATAGCTCCTTGAGCTGGCCCGGCAGGAGCGGCGAGTTGTCCTCGAGCCAGGCGACGAGATCCTTGCCGTCGACCAAAAATAGGAAGAGCGCGACCAGGCTCAAGCTCGTCTGAACGACGGCACCTCCGGTCGCGGCCAGCAGCTGGCTCACGATGCGAGCGACCTGTCCGCCGTGCTCTCCCGCGCGGCGCTTGAGCTCGGCGTCCAGGTTCTCGGGGTCTGGCACGAGCAGGGTGATCGCCTGCTTGGTCAAGTCGCGGAGAGGGCCCGGCAGCTTGTCGATGAGGGCCGTCATGCCCTCGCTCTGTACGGTCTCGATGACGAAGTTGGTGCCTTTGATGACTTCGGTGACGACGAAGGCCACGAGGCCCCCAATCGGCAGCAGGATCAAGAGCAGCACGCCGACGCAGAGCAGAGACGCGCTCAAAGTGGGCCTACGCCCCAGCCTACGGGTCAGCCAGAGATGGAGCGGGTGGAGCGTCGCCGCGAGCACCGCGGCAAAGACGAGTCCTGCCCCGAACGGCAGGAGCACGGTGAACGTCAGTGCCAGCGCTAGGAGCAGCAGTGCGATGAAGATGCGCTGCGCGCCGGCCTTGGATCCCATGACGCAGCGTAGCCAAAATGCGCGCAGGGGCACTGTGCGATCGCGGGGAAACGGGCGTACCCGGAATAACTTCGCCCGCCAGCCGTTGACACAGGGGGTCAGCGTGACCATCTGAAGGTGGCCTCCGCCCAAGTCGAGGGAGCGAACACGTCGTGCAAACAGGAACCAGCGTTCAATTCATCGAAAACGGGCAGGAGCTGACGGCGGTCGAGGTCGGTCGCGGTGGGCGTTCGCCCGTCGTCGCCCGTCTGCACCGGGCACTTTTCACGCTCGGCGTGGTCATTTCTGCCTACCAAGTGCGGACGTTGCCGGGCGGCACCGTCGAACGTCTGGTCCTCCAGCGCCGGGACGGCGGAGCGATCACGGGAGAGCTCGGGGCGCTGACGCGCGCTGCCGTCCTTCCCATCGCACTCGATACCGAGGATTGAGTTTCTCTCCTTAGTCCTCGAAGGCGAGGACGTCCCAATCGTGGCCCACGAAAGGCGTGATGTTCGTTCCCGATGACGTTTGGTTGACGCCAAAACGTCCGAGCGGGGTCACGATTCTCCAACGACTCACCGCGCTCGTCGCCAGCATGAACCCGGCTTGCGCCGAGAACGCGCCGGAACGAACGTCGTCGATCGTCCCCGCGATGGTCCGCTTTCGAAGGTTCACGCGACCTCGGCCTTCGACGTCGCCGAGCGGCGCAAGCGCCAGGCCGAGGTCGGTCCACGCATTGTCCGGCAGCGCCGCCTGCAGCATGGCCTTCGGATTGCCGAGCGAGACCTTCCACTCGCTGGTCGCAGTCTCCGGCGCGAGCCTGAGTGTGCTCGTCTGCAGACTCGCGCGCACGCTTGCCGAGCGGCCTTCGGGGAAGTCGACCGTCGCCGGCGCGCACGCGAGCGCGCTCCCAGGGCAACTCGCGCCGTTCTCTACGAGCTGACAGCGCACCGAGGCTCGATGCTCGCAGCTGATCGCTACCTCCGGCTTGGGGAACCACGCCAGTGCTCCTTGTGACTGGAGCTCGAAACGTCCGGGCTTGGCTGGCGTTCGGGCCACATACGACAGGTCGAGGTCGCCTCGACCGATCTTCACGAGGGGAGCCTCTTTGGACTCGCTCATTTGACGCAGCAGGGTGGGGTCCCTGACATTCAGGCTGCCGAGCTTCAGCTGGGCAGCCGTTAGCTTGGATTGAGTCAGCTTGGGCTGCTCTGCCAAAATCTCGACCTCCGCCAGGCGGAGCTCGAGCGGACCCCGCGGTGCTGGGTTTCCACTGAACGAGGCCGTGAGCCGGAGCTGGCCGGTGTCTGCTGCTCTCCCCAGCACACGTGCGTCCCCGGAAACGAAAGCGTGCTCGAGTCCCAAGCGCTCGAGGTGAGCGTCGACCTGCAGCTCGGACGAGCGCGCTTGTCCCCGAGCGAGCTCGACCTTGGCCACGAGCTCGGCTTTCCCTTCGAGGATCACGGGCGAGTCGGGAAAGTACACGCCGAGTGCCGAGAGGTCGGCCAGCGCCATGCGACAGTCGACGGCGCGGCCGTCGGTCACGGCCAGCGCCGCGTCCAGGGGCTCCCGACCGGGGAACGGTCCTATCCGCGCATAGAGATCGCAATCGACCCGGCTCGCGAGGGTCTTGTCACCCACGAGGATTCGGGCACCTCGAAATGCCACGTGGCCCGGAAAGACGACAACGTCCGCGGATAGATCGAACCCGCCCGTGGCCTCCATGTGGCCCAGCGCTCGATACTCCAGAATCCAAGCTTCCTCGACGCTCGCTCGGATCTTCAGCACTTGGATGCGGAAGGGCGGGGGGTGGTAGACGGGCTTGGGCGAGTCGTAGATCTTCGAGCGGGAGAAGCCGGTGTCTGGGAAGGCCGCCAGACGCTCGCGGTTGGGGTACCGATGCTTCACGCGGTGGAGCATCTTGTAACGCGCACCTTCGGCGACGAACTCATCGATCTGAATGCGCTTCGACAGCAGCGCCAGCGGTGACCAGAGGATCGTGGCCTCGCGCACCTCGATCATCACCTCGATGTTGTAGTCCTTGAAGCGAAAGCGCGCGTTTTTCAGCACGATTCGAGTGGGCCAGAAACTGTGGCCGCCTTGGGCCTCGACATGGGCGTCCCTCGAATCTTTGGTGAGTGCCGCGAGTGCGCCCCAGCGCAACGCCGCAAACACCCCCACCACGTAGACGAGGTAAATGAGCGCTAGCCCAGCCAGAGACACGGCGAGCACACGGCGCCCGCCGGAGGAAAGTTTCAGGTTCGGCACTCAGTTGGCCGAATCTTCTGCATCCTCGGCGGCGTCCTCGGCGTCCTCGGCCGCATCTTCCGCTTTGTCCTTGGCCTCCTCGGCGCCTTCGTCGATCTTTTCACCCGCCTTCTCGGCCGGCCCTTCCGTAGGATCCACCTCGGGCTCCTTCTGATTGTGGCAACCGAGCGCCAGCGATGCGCCGAGAACGAGGGCAATGAAATTCGGAGTGGGGGTTTTCATGGTGCTGGTCCAGAGCAACCTTCGTGCCGGGCTGCGCGGCTGCAGCGTAAAGGCGCTAAAGAGCCTTTTCGGCAGCGACCGGCCGCGTAGACAGTCAGGCATGAACCTGTGGCAGATGAGCGTGCGGTGAGTCAGTTTGACGCAACGCGGCGAGATCCTTGCCTCGACTGCTCTCGCTCGAATCGCAAGCGATTCCCCATAGTCCCGCCTGGATGAACGACTGGCACGGGGCTTGCGACCTTGGGGGGAAGCGCGGCTCATTGCCGCGCCTCGCGTCATCCTGGCGCGGCTGAGAAAGGCGCAATGACCATGCTACACTACGCAATCGTTTTTCTGATCGTCGCGCTCGTCGCTGCGTTCCTCGGGTTTGGAGCTCTGGCAGGCTTGGCGGCGACCATCGCCAAGGTGCTGTTCGTCGTCTTCCTCGTGGCGGCTGCCTTTTCCTTCCTCACCGGCGGGCGGGGTCGGACCACGCTGCTCTGACTACGCGGTCGCCCGAGCTAACCCCTCAGCATCCGCGGGATACTTTCGCTGTCACGCTTCGAATCGGCGAGCCACTCGACACGCCACTCGGTGATGCGCTCGGCCTTTACGTGAACGTAGACACCGGGCTCCGGTTCGTCGACGTGCTCGATCTGGCGCACCAAGACGAGAGGCTCCTCGGCGCCAGGAGTGCTCTCCGCGCACGCGAGCGCCTCCTCGAAGGTGCCGAACGCGTAGAAGTAGTCGTCCCCGCTCTGGTCCGGATCGGGCGCGCCCCGCTCCGGGTGACACCACACACGGTACTCGAGTACTTCGTCGTAGAAGTATCCACCGCCACTCTTGACCAGCGCCGGATACTCCCCCACCTGGCTCGCGTCGACCGCTGGCGGAAACTGGATGGGATCGCCCATGCAGGCATTCTAACCGGCGCCGTGACCGACAACGAGGCTCGCAAATATCGGCGACTTCGTGGCCGCGGAGGCGGCGAGACGGCGCTCATGTGTCGCTGAGGTATCAACGAACCTGGTCGGTCGGCCGAACATCGGACGGCAAAGACTTTTGCAGGGGCGCAAGCTGACAGCAGCTTGCATGATGGCGGACGCGTCGCTGGGGCAATGGGGCACAGGACTGACGACGGGGAGAGTTCGCGATGACGAAGATGGGGCGGGTACTTTTTGTTGCGCTGGCGCTCATGGCGCTAGTGGGTTGTGACGACGCGGGCGGGGATCTGGAGCTCGGCCAGGCGGCCCAGCCGCTCCTCTTGGACCCCGATTTCGACGGTGACGGAGCAGTGCCAGCGTCCGATTACACGCTGTTCGAGGCCGATCCGGTGCGTCCGGTGGTCACGCTGGCACAGAGCTCCGTGGTGGCCATCACCAACACGACCAACGACACCCTGGACCTCGTGGACCGCTACCAGAAGCACGGGAAGGACAAGCTCGAGCTGTGCGGTTCGATCAAAGTGGGCATGCGCCCGGTCGCTGCCGCCTTGCTCAACGAGACGAAGACCAAGGCGACGTTCTGGGTCGTCAACCACTTGTCGGACAGCATCAGCATCGTCTCGGTCAAGCTGCCGAGCTGCAAGGGCGAGGTGGTGCAGACGCTCTACGTCGGCGACGAACCGCGCGACATCGTCGTCGCCCCGAAGGTGGGCGGAGGCAAGCGAGTGTTCGTCACCACTGCTCACCGCGGTCAGCACCACCCGGTGGAGTCCGCACGAAGCGGGAAGGACCTCACCACGCATCCTCTGGAGAAGCAGACGCCGGGCCTCGCAGACGTCTTCGTTTTCGACGCGAATAGCCCCAGTACGGCGCCGCAGGTGGTCAACCTCTTCACGGATACACCCCGCGCACTCGCCCTCGGCAATGGCGTCGTGTACGCGGCGGGCTTCCACACGGGCAACCGCACGGTCGCTGTGCCAGCGGATGCGGCAGCGCGGCGCGGCGTCCAGAGCCTTGTTCCGCTTTTGGCGCGGGATGAAAATGGCGACTTCATCGAGCTCGGAGGGCAGCTGCAGCTTCTGCCGGGAGTGGCTGGTGTGGCGGCGATTCAGGGTGGCATGGCTGCCGTTTCTGGGTCGGGCCGCTGCATGCCCGATCCGCGTCAGCCTGACGGTCCTCGCTTCGACCAGGGCGTCTGCGCGAAGACCGACGACCAGCATCGCGTGCAGAGCGTTCACGTCGTCCAGCCCGGTGTCGCCCTTACCGAGTGCCAATGCACGAGCGGCGACGGCACGCCCCAGCCCACGACCGCCGTCATCGTGCAGTTCAATGACAGCGCCGCCGTGTGCGGGGCAGCCTTCACCACCTTCCCCGACGGGAGCTCGGGTTGCTGGCTCGACCATGCCGTCGGTGGCGTAGGCTCACCGGCTGAGCACGCTGGCAGCCAGTCGCCGCCCATGGCATTCAACGACGACGTCAAGCTCAGCTTGCCCGATCAAGACGTGTTCGCGATTGATGTGAGCACCCTGCAGGTGAAACGGAGCTTCAGCGGCGTCGGCACGATCCTGTTCGGCATGGCCGTGCAGCCCGGGACCGGTAAGGTGCTCGTCCTGGGCACGGACGCCCAGAATCTCACGCGCTTCGAAGGCGCCGGCGACAGCTCGAGTACGACGGTGCGCGGGCACCTGCACGAGAGCCAGATCGCCGTCCTTTCTCCGAGTGGCAGCGTACAGCCGGTGCATTTGAACACGCACATCGACTACTCCACCTGCTGCACGGAAAATCCCCAGGAAAACGACAAGAGCCTGGCCTTCCCGACGGCGGGCGTGCTCAGCCCGAGCGGCAAGAATTTGTATTTCACGCTGCTCGGCTCGGACAAGGTCGCCAAGGTGGCCGTATCGGCCCTGGGGGCTGGCTTCGACCATGACGCGGCGCGCCAGAGCGGTGCGCTGTCGGAGCTCTACGTGGGCGAGGACGTCATGGCTCCGAGCGGCCCCGTCGGCTTGGCCCTGAGCACTGCCGGCGATCGCCTGTTCGTCAAGACTCATTTCACGAACGAGGTTCTGCTCTTCGACACTGCCGCCAGCAAACTGCGTGCAAGGCTCACTCTGCCGAGCCCGGAGCCCGCGTCGATCACCGACGGCCGGCACGTGCTCTACAACACCCGCCTCACCTCGGCCCACGGCGACTCGGCGTGCGCGAGCTGCCACGTCTTCGGCAACTTCGACAGCTTGGCGTGGGACCTGGGCGATCCGGATGGATCCACGGTGAACAATCCCGGTCCATTCGCGCTGCCCCCCGAGCTGGCCTTCGTGGGCGAAATCGCGGTGGATCCGGCGTTCGTCGGGCAAACGCCCGACTTCCGGAGCAACAAGGGTCCCATGGCCACCCAGACGCTGCGCGGCATGGCCAATAGCGGCGCCCAGCACTGGCGTGGCGATCGCGTTCGGCACTTTCAGGACGTGCCCGGCGCGCAGCCGAACTTCGGCAGCCTGAACGAGGACAATTCGTTCAACGAATTCGATGTCGCCATCGTTGGTCTAAACGGCCAGGCTGACTTGCTCGACCCCGAGCTGTTCCAGGACTTCACGAACTTCAGCCTTCAGCTCACGCTGCCGCCCAATCCCGTGCGCTCCCTCGATGGCTCGCTCACTCCCGAGCAGGCGGCTGGTCGTGCGATGTTCTTCGGCTGCTCGAGCCAGACGGACGGCCAATTCGCGGACCGCGAGTGCGTGGGCAAGAGCGGGCAATTCGTGGCGGACCTCGATAGCGAGACCCACGCGTGCCACTGCTTCTCGAACACCTTCGTACGCGTGCTCGACAACACCGCGGTCATTGCCCAGTTCTCCGTGGTCATTCAGGGAATGCTGTCCGATCCCGCGTTCCGCGCTCAGTTCTTGGCCATCGCGGGCGACACGACCGGCCTTCCGCCCGAGGCGGTGCCCGTTGCCCAAGCGCTGTCTGCTCAGCTCGCACTCGCAGTCGATGCGTTCGTCGCGTCCGACTTCACCTTGCAGGCGGGGATGCTCACGCTGCCCACTGCGGGAGCGTTGGCAGCGTCCACGGGATCGCTCCTGGCGATTCTGAACCTGTCCGCGCAGTACGGAACTCCGGTCGCACAGACGTTGCTTGGCTTCGTGCTCTCTGCCGTGCCGCCGGAGGCGCAATTTCCGGGTAGTCCTTTCGAATCGCCGGAGGCGTTCGCCGAAGCGTTACCTCAGGCCTACGGTCTGGCCAATTTGACGGTTCGAGTCCGGCAGGACGAGCTCGCGGCTGGTACGGGCGAGTTCCACAATCTCCTCCAGGGTTGCGAGATCGGCACCGTCAAAGCGTGCGATCTGCGGGTCAGCGACACGTTCCAGACCTGCAACGGTTGCCACTCGCTCAATCCGGAGGGCAATTCCGAGTTCGACGTCTTCCGACCTGGCTTCTTCGGCACGAGCGGCCGCTACAGCTTCGAGAACGAGAGCCAAGTGCTGAAGGTGCCCCATCTACGCAACCTCTATGCGAAGGCGGGCATGTTCGGCACGGCGCCGACGGCGTTCTTGTTGCCGGAGTCCATCCTGGGTCCGAAGGCGGGAGGGTTCTTCGCGCCCGATGCCGCCCAGGCCGGGCCTCAGGTGCGCGGCACCGGGTTCATCCACGATGGCTCGGTCGACACCACCCACCGCTTCTTCGGAGCGACCGTGTTCGTGGCGAGACCGGCCGACGGCTTCGATCCTGG
>Ga0164309_10000242_pt1 | contig 32290 bp, 28 predicted proteins | sample Whisoiple_247_MG_FD_109984 | JGI IMG/M metagenome (GOLD analysis project Ga0164309, IMG submission 109984) | Soil microbial communities amended with fresh organic matter from upstate New York, USA - Whitman soil sample_247_MG | ecosystem: Environmental > Terrestrial > Soil > Unclassified >... | reverse complement strand
TGTCCGTCATCGGTGTGCCGTCCATCTTCGTGAATGGGTCGGGCAATTTCGGATCGGTCATCAGCGAATCGCGCGACGGTAGAGCCCCAACCGTGCACGCTGCGCTGGGGTTCTCGACCTTGCCCCACTCACCACCGACGACATTGCCACCACCACCGCTCGCCGTACCACCACCGGTCGCCGTGCCGCCGCCGGTGCCCACCGTTCCACCGACGCCGACGGTTCCGCCGACGCCGACCGTTCCACCGACGCCCACGCTACCGCCAGCGCCCACGACGCCGCCGCTGCCGATCGTGCCGCCGGAACCGATGACGCCCCCCGTCCCCACGGTGCCGCCGGAACCAGGGGGTGGGGTGGACGAGCTAGGAGCACAGGCCGAGCCAGCGACGACCGCCGTGACCAAGAGGGGAAGCGAAATGGACCAACTGACAGACTTCGTGAACGTCGAGCGCATGGGAGATTCATCCTTGGGCGAATGTGAGGCTTAGCGTAGGCAGTTTTGACGTGGGGGCGAAAAGATCCCCCCTCTAGCAGGCGCTGTTTTTGGCTTTCCGATGACGCGTCGACCTGTGCGCTACAGCACGGCTTACTATTTGCGTCTCCACCGTCAGGCAAGGCTCGGTCGCGCGAGATGTCACTCGAGCGTCGGAGTCTCCCAATCCTTCCACTCGGCTAGGTTCCCTATGCCGCTGGGGCCGGGATTGATCACGCCGGGCGCCTCACCTTCGTGCTTGAGGAAGCGCGCAACGTTGGCGGTGAGAAGCTCCGTGTACTCGTCCTTGTAGGGAAGGCAGTGGCCGGTGTCCGGAACGTTCGAGTGGTAGCTCAGGTTGCCGAGCACGCCGAGCGCCCCCCACACCTCGGCGCCGGCAATGGTCGCGGTGTGGCCCGCGGGCGCGCCCATTTGCTCCTCACCAGGATTCTCGAGCACGAGCAGGCCGCGCGGCGCGATCGCTGCGACGAGCGAATGCGTGTCGATGGGGAGTTTCACGGCGTTCGAGGTGTTGGTGTTCTTGTCGTAGACGAACGGCTCGAAGTTGTTGCTCAGCCAGTTCAGGCCAAAATAGTTGTGGTCGGTGCGTTCCTTGCCGAGGATGTCCACCATGCGATAGAGCGGCACGCCCGCGGTGCTCGTTTCCTGCGGAATCGTGAGCGCGATGCGTTCGTCGAAGAGACCGATGGCAAATGCGCCTTTGCCGTTGCGCGAGCACCCCGTCACCCCGAGGCGGGTCCAATCGATGACCGAACCGTCGGCGGCTTGCAGCACATCGATCAAGCGGCTCGCGCCCCACGCCCAGGCCATCAGGAGCCCCGCCGAATGGTCGCCACCGTAGATGTCGTAGAACTTGCCAGGATTCGGATCGCCGCGCGATTGCTCGGCCTGCCCCTCCGTGCCGATCTGGCCGTGGTTGTAGTAGATGACGGCCACGCCCATGCCGAGGATGCGATCCTCGTCGAGCGTGAGCCCACCAGCGCCAACGTTGATGATGGCCGGGAACGGACCTTCTCCCGGCGGGAGCACGATGGACGCTTGAAAGTCGATGGGCGTCCCTTCGTCCTCGACGTGCACGGAGATGGCGCTGCTCGTCACCGTGCCGGTGACCACGTCGGGCGTCGGCTTGTCGCCGTAGATGTACTTCATCGCCTGCGCGCGGATCTCCGCCCGGCGACAGTGCCAGTCGCTCTTTTTGGTGATGGGCGTGCCATCGATCTTGAGGAACGGATTGGGCAGCTTGGAATTGGACGACAGCGCGCTCGGATCGGCGAGCTCGGGCACGACACAATCGGTGCCGGTGTCCTCCACCGGAGCGCCGTAGTCGTAGACGAAATCGCTCGGCTCGGGTCCGCCACCCGTGCCACTGCCGCCAGTGCCACCCGAGCCGACCACGACGCTGCCGCCGGTCCCGCCGGTCCCGACGCTGCCGCCGCTCGACCCTGGGGCTCCTCCGCTGGCGACCGGCGCACCACCGGCCGCGGGCGGCGTCGTGCCGCCAGCGCCGAGCTGCCCGCCGCTGCCTGGCGGCGCATTCCCATCAGCCGGGGCCGTGGTTGGCGCGCAGGCTACGGCCGACGCGAAGACGCCCAGGGACCAGAAATAGCTTCGAAGTCGCATCGATCCCGAAATCCCATAGTGATCTGGTCCATCCCGGGCACTCGCGGAGGCGCTACCAACGACGGGGCGACGCAAAAATCTCCTCCCCGCGATGCAAAATTTCAGGGTAGCTGAGCCTAGCGGGTGGGCACCTGGTAGCCGCCCGCCGGTAGCGAGACGGGGGTTCCCGCCTGCGCCAACGTGCGTAGGGCGTCGGTCAATGCTGCGTCGAGACTCGGGAAGGTCTTGAGCGCGGCGACCTCCGGGTTCATCCAGCCGACGGCGGTGATGACCCCACGCATCACGGCGCTGGTGATCACGATCACGTTGGCGAGCACGGCGGTGTCCACGCCCGGGGGGGTGCGCTTCTTCATGTCCGCCCAGAACTTGCGCATCTCGGGGCTGGCTTTGGTGGAACGACTAGCGTCGTGAATGTTCACGACGCGGCGCCCCCGGGCGGCTTCGCGCAAGATCAGCCGGTAGCTCGTTTCCTCGTACCACTGCCCGAGCGGCAGATCGACTTCGCCCACGAACGTCGACACGAGGAGGGGCGCAAACCGATCGTCGATGACGACGGAGCCCATGCTACCTGCTCGAAACTCAGGCATCTCTCGGGATCGTAGGCCCGGGCGGCGCCAAAGCAACCGCAACCTCCTCCCAGGCCACTCACAGGCGGGGCCTTTTCCGCGAAACGGTAGCGCAGGCAAGGGCAAGTCATGCTACCGGAGCGAGGGATGAACAAAGCTTCTGCCGTGGTCCTCTTGGCGCTCGTCCTGCCCGGCTGCGGCCTGTGGGAGAAGCTCACCGGCGACAAGGACGACCACGCAGCCGCGATCCCGTGGAAACAGCCGCCCCCTCCGCCCATCGCGCCGGTGGCGCAGGAGAAGCTCGTGGCGCTCATCGTCAAGCTGCCGGGCTGGGAAGGCTCGACGGTCGGCCACGTCAGCGACGCCGGCCGAGAGAAGTTCACGAGTGCACGCGGCACCTTCCAGCGCGAGATCGAAGGCAAGAGTCAGAAGGTGACCGTCACGATCGTGGACGGAAGCTTCTCGGCCGAGGTGTTCGCACCGCTCACCCGGATGGTGCACTCACGCCAAGGCGAGACCGACGTGCACAAGAAAGGCCTCGAGCTCGAGGGAAACCCGGGTATCGAGGAGTGGCACACGGAGACGGGCGGCGTCACGGTCGCGCTCGCCGTGGCCCGCCGCTTCCTTTTCATGCTCGAAGGCGAAGGCATTCCCCCGGAAACGCTCGGCGAGTGGGTCAAGAGCGTGGACCTGAAGCAGCTCGCCGCGCTCGCCGGCAAGCCGCCCACGGCCGTTGGTAGCGCGCCCGCGCACTAAAGCTTGCGGACGTAAGCTGCTCCGGCACGGCTCGCCGTGTTGTCGGCCTGGTCGCCATCGATGCCCGTCGCTGCACTCGCCTCACGCGTCGCCCCGACGACCAACGTCTCGCCCTGCGCAGCCAGGGAGACGGACCAGCCAAAGCGGTCCCCCGCTTCGGCGTTGGACGCCTTGATGAGGGCGAATTCGGACCACACGCCGCCACTTTCCCGGAAGACGTAGGCTGCCCCGGCTTCCGGCGCCGAGTCATCGCTGGGGCTATCGGGGCCTTTGCTGGCCTCGAGCGCAGCACCGACCGCTAGCGTCTGGCCATCGGCAGCCAGCTGGAGGTGATAGCCGAACTCGTCCGCGACTCCGGCGTTGGAAGCCGTGAGGCTAGTAACCTCTGCCCAGCCGCCGTCCCCCTTTTGGAACACGTGCACGGCGCCGGTGAAATCCGCCTCGCCCACCGCACCGACGGCGAGCGTCTGGCCGTCCGCGGCGAGCGACACGGCGGCGCCAAAGCTGTCCGACTCATGGCTCGATGGACCCTTCAGGTAGGTCGTCTGCTGCCAGGCACTGCCGTCGAACCCGAACAGGTAGACGGCCCCGGCACTGTCGACCGAGCCGTCGTCCTGATCGCCACCCGCGCCCGTGGCGGCGCTGTCCTCCCAATACGCACCCACCGCCAGAAAAAGGCCGTCGGCGGAAAGGGAGACGGCGCCGCCGAAATGGTCTCCCACTTCCGCGTTCGACGCCTTGATGTAATCGGCTTGCTGCCACACTGCCCCGCTGCGGCGGAAGAGGTAGACGGCTCCGGACTCGTACGCTGTCTTGTCACTTTCGTCGCCGTTGATGCCGCTCGCTGAGCCGTCTTCCCCTTCGGCGCCGACGGCAAGCACACTGCCGTCGGCCGACAGCGCGATCGAAACGCCGAAGAAGTCGTCCGCGTCGGCAGCCGACGCCTTCAGGTAAGCTTGCTGCTCCCACGAGGTGCCATTTCTTGTGAAGACGTACACGGCGCCAGCGCTGGGCTCGGTATCGTCGTCCTCGTCGCCGTCGACCCCGCTCGAAGCGCTCGCCTCGAACGGAGCACCGACCGCCAAAGTCGAGCCGTCCGCCGAGAGCGCTACGGTGGACCCGAATGCGTCGCCCCCACTGGGACTGGACGCCTTGAGATACGCTTGCTCTTGCCAGGTCCCGGCACTGCGGACAAAGACGTACGCCGCGCCAGACTTGGCAGCGGACTCGTCGCTCTGGTCGGCACTCGTGCCGCTGGCTTCGCTGTTCGCCCCGACCACGAGCGTGTTTCCATCGGCCGACAGCGTCGCGGAAAAACCGAAGAGATCGCCCGCCCCCGTGTTCGACGCCTTGAGGTAGCTGACACCTGCCGCGGCGCCCGACGCGCTGCCGCCGGTGTCTGTGGCGCTGCCGTCCGTCCCGCCCGAGGCCGCCGGGCCCCCGCCACTCGACAGCGCGCTCCCACCGCTGCCGTCGCCGCCAGTCTGACCAGAGCAAGCCGGAACCAGGCCGACGCTGCTCACGCCGAGCAGAAGAACGAGGACGAGCGTCGGACGCGGAGCAGCTCGAGCCATCTCACGGGCAGCCTACCCTCGCGTGCTCACACTTTCGAGGCGCTCGCGTCGCGCGCGGACTTCTGACGCGGGCCGAGCGCCACGAGCTGCTCGGGCGGGAGCGCTGGGCCGGGCTCAGGGCTGTCCAGCGGCTCCACGACGATCTCGAAACGACCGCTGTCGAATGGCTGCCCGGGCGCCCGCTCCACTTGCACCAGCCTTTCCCGGAGGCCACGCTGCGCGTGCTCGCGGGCGCGAAAATGACAGTACGGGTTGTTGCCGGGGCGACCGAGCAGCGCGTGCGCCGTGAAGGTACAACCGCCGAGGCAGGTGGCCGCAAACGGGCAGGTGGCGCAATAGCCCCACAGATCGGCGGTCGTCCTCTTTCGCATGAGACCGAGCTCGGGAGCTTCATCCCATATGCGCTCGAGCCCCTGCTCTCGGACGTTGCCCCCGACGTAGTGAGCGCTCTGGAGCGAAGGGCAACCCTTCACGGCCCCGTGCGACTCGATCCCAAGCACGAAGCGCCCCGCCTGACAGCCCTGGAAATGGTCCTTGTCGCCCGAACCGAGTGCCCTGAGCAGGCCCTCTTCCGGGCCAAAGTAGCCGAGATTGTTGCCTGGGGAGATGAGGAGTCCGCGCTCGAATCCCCGCTCCTTCATGCGCGCAATCCGCGGCAAGAGCTCCAGGAGATCATAGGGCTCCAGCACCATCTGGGGCCGGTCAGCAGCCCGACCGAGCGGTGTCGTCAGCTGAATCTGCCAGCTGGTGACTCCTTCGCGCAGGAGGACCTCGAACAGCTCCTCCAAGTCGCCCCGGTTGAGTCGGTTCACGTTCGTGTTGGCGCTCACGGAGATGCCAGCGGCCCGGAGGGCACGTAGGGCAGACAGGCCGCTCTCGAAGCTCCCCCGCAGGTTCCGCATCAGGTCGTGCGTCGCGCCCACACCATCCAAACTGACGGACACGCGACCGATGCCGGCAGCCGCCATGCTGCGGGCCAGCTCCACATCGATACCGCGCCCGCCGGTCGTCATCACGACGTGCACGCCGAGCTTTCGAAGTTTGGCAGTGATCTCCAGAAACCCCGCGTGCAAGTAGGCTTCGCCGCCGATGAGGACGATCTCGCGAGCGCCGAGGTCAGCCAGCTGCTCGGCCACCGCCAAGGCTTCCGTGGTCGACAGCTCGTCCGGGCGAGCGGCGCTCGCGCGGGACCCGCAGTGGGTGCACGCGTGATCACAGCGTAGGGTCAGTTCCCAAACGACGTAGGCGGGATGAAACGGCGTCTGGGCTACGTCGAGCCGTCGCCGCTGCCGCGTGCCCTGCTGCGTCCAATCGACTGGCCGCGTCCAATCGGCTGGCGCAGCCTCGCCCTCGGGAGTTTCGCCGTTGGGAGCGCCCATCTTCCGCGCCCTCTCCCCTTAGGGGGCCGCGTCCTGACCACCGAGCCCGCCCAGGCCACCCAGGCCGCCTTCGCCGGCCCCGCCGCCGAGCGGGGAATTCCCCCCAGCCGCCGGCCCTCCGCCGGAAGGCCCTCCGCCGGAAGCACCGCCGCCCGTTCCGAAACCACCGGTAGCCGCCGGGGTACCACCAGAGCCGCCAAGGCCATCATCCCCGCCGCACTCGTCCGGCGGGCACCCGTAGCAAGCCGCCAAGACCATGCTGGAGCCGGCGATCAACGAGCCTCGTAAAGCGCGGCGCAGCAGGCGCACGCCTCGTCCGACCGGCACTGGAGCCGAACCAACCTCCGAAACCGTCACGTCACACGCGCAGTGCGGGCAAACGGCGGCACCTTCTGGAACGAAACCCGAACAACGAAAGCAAGTCGCGAGCATGTTTCAATCTATCTCACGCTTCGCTCACCACGCGCAATATGACACTCCTGTCGTAGGCTAATGTTTCACCTTGCCGCGCACGGCGGGAGCGTGCAGGTTGCCGTCATGAGGGGCACTAACGGGACATCCTGGGTTCTTTTGGCCATGATCGCGGTGCTTGCACCAAGCGCCTGTGGCGGGACCAACGAGGGCGAGGACAGCAACGACAGCCCTGCAGGTTACGGCGGCGGCGACGGCGCGGGGGCCTCGAGCGTCGACGATGGCGCTGGCGGAACGCCCGGCGACGGCCACGCCGGCGAAGGGGGTGCAGGCAACGCGCCCTCGGGCGGTGGGCCGGCGACCGGTGGTGGCGGCCTCGGCGGGAGCACGTCCGTGGCGCCGGAGGCGTTCTGCGCGACGTACACGGACGCCCTCTGCGACTGGTACCGGACGTGCATCGGTCCCACCCTCGACTGCGACACCTGGCTGCCCCTGGCGAATCTCGAGCGCGAGTGTGGCGATGCCCTCGTATCCCTGGACCAGGGCTTTCTCGATTTCGATGGCCATACGGCCGCGGCTTGCCTCGAGCTGATCGAAGGCTTGGGTTGCGACGAAGGCTCCCCGATCTTCTCTCCCGCCATTCGTGCGCTCTGCTACGAGGCGTTCTCGGGCACCGTGGCCATCGATGGCGAGTGCACGGTAGCCGAATATCCGCCGCTATTCGACGAATGTGACGACGGCTTCTGCTTCCGCACGGAGAGCGAAGCCGGAGAATTGGAGTGCCTCGGCGTCTGCGCGGCCTACCGGAACGAGGGCCAAACGTGCGACCAGCCTGGTGAGCGCTGCGCCGTGGGATTGAACTGCATCGAGGGATACTGCGTCGCGCCGAATGGGCTTGGAGAAGACTGCGAAAGCAACGCCTGCGAAGCTGGCCTGTCCTGCCCGAGCCAGCCCCCCTACACCTGCCGCGAGCTCGGAGAGCTCGGCGGGGCCTGCACCGATTCGGGCGATTGCGGCTGGCCCGGCGTGTGCATCGAGGAAGTGTGCGCAGACGACGCAGCCGAAGGGGAGTTCTGCAGGGCCGCGGAGAGCTGCGCCCAGGGCCTCTACTGCCGCGGAGCCGAGGGGTACGAAGACCAAGCGTGCGCCGTGCCGGTCGCTGCGGGTGACCCGTGCGATGGCACTTTCGATCAGTGTGTCGACGGCTACGTGTGCGCCGGGAGCGAGCCCCTGAGCTGCCGCCTAGCGTACGGAGCCGAGAACGAGGACTGCGGCGCCTATGGCTGCGACAGTGGCCTCTGGTGCGACACGAGCCAGTCGGCCGTGGGCACCTGCCTGCCCCCGGTCGGAGAGGGAGAGGACTGCCTCGCGAACGACTCGTGCCTGGCGGACCTGCTCTGCATGGACGACGCGAAATGTCACCCGCTGGGTGAACAAGACGACCCTTGCTCCGTGTTTGCCGAAAGCTGCGACAGCGGCCTCTTCTGCGACCGCGAGACCGTGCTGTGCAAACCGGCTCGAGCCGAGGGCGAGCCATGCAATCCCTTCCTGCCGCTCGTGTCCTGCGAGGAGGGGCTGTACTGCGCGTGCCTCTCCGACACTTGCCCCGGCATTTCGAGCAGCCACGAGCCAGACGACGTGTGCGTGCCGCAGAAGGACGACGGCGAGAGCTGCCTCTCGGACGACGAATGCGCCAGCAGCTACTGCGAGCCCGGTGAGTCGGAGGATGCGTGTGCTCCGCCGCCCGGCCCCGCACCGAACTGCAGCCGCTGACCGATCAGCACGCCCTCCGCAGGCTGCGCCGCACCTCGTCGAGCTCAGGGCAGGCCCTTGAAGAACTCGTCGATGGCTTGCATGGCAAAACAGGGCACGCCGTGCCCGGTGCCGCTATATTGCGGGTCGTTGTGCGAGCACCAGACGGTGGGCACGCTGCAGTCGTCGTAGCTGATGCAACCCGGATCGACCGTCGTGCCACTGCTCTGGCAGCCTGCTCCCATGACCTCGATCGGCATGGAGGTCGAAGCACACATGTTGCCGGCCACGAACCGCGCGACCTCTTCGTGCCCATCACCACCACGCTCCTGGTCGTTCTGGTTTTGGATGTACATCACCGGCACGGCCGTAGCGTGGGCGCCGTAGTCGGACGCTGCCACGGGCGCGACCGCCTTGAAGTTGAGGTGCTCGGCGTCAGCCGTGTGGCTCCCCAAGAGGGTCTGGACGATGAACTGGGAGCCCGAGCTATGCCCCGTGGCATAAACGCGATCGACGTCGACACAGTAGTTCTCCAGGAGATCGTCGTAGAACGCCTTCACCCGCTGGATGTCGGTATTGTAGTTCCAGCATCCGCCCGAATCGGCCGACAGTGGGATGGCGCGCACGTACTCGTCCTCGAAGGCGGTGCCGTTCGTCAGATCGGTGTACTCCGTCCTGCTCGCATCGCCGCGATTGCCGCCGCCACAGCCGTGGAAGCCCATCAAGACTGGGAATGGTGTCTCGCCGTCGTAGCTCTCCGGGAACTCGAGGAACGACTCACCGGCAACGCGGACGGAGCCGCCGTCCGGACGACCTGCCTTGCCGCAGCCTGCACTGGGGTTCGCCACGATCGAGCTGCCTCCCCCGCTCGCAACGTCACCGCCGGCGCCCGGGCTACCGCCCACTCCGACGCCCCCGCTGCCCCCGCCCGCGGCGGTCTGGCCGCCCGTGGCCGGTGCTCCACCGGAAGCGATCACCGAGCCGCCGGTGCTCCCGCCGCTACTGCTCCCGCCGCTGCTGCCCCCGCTGCCGGTGGCGCCGCCGCTCGGCGATGGCCCTCCGCCGCTGCCGGTGACCACGGGGGGCACGGACTCGCAGGCGAGAGGCAAGATGAGAAGCGGAAGGCCGACGGTGAGAAGATGCGAGCGGGGCATAGGCGAAGATCGGGCTTATCAGCCTGGACGGAAAAAGTCCCACGCCCGCGAGGTGAGGAGGAGAGGTGGAATCGCTCCGCTGCCACCTGGAAAATTGCAGGCTCAGCCTGCCTTGCGCAGGAAGGCCGAGCGGATGAAGAGCGCGTCTCTCTCTGCGCTCCCGACGTGGCGGCGCGTCTCGCCCAGCGCCGCGAGCGCCGCGCGCAGGCGATGGGTGTCGGTGTCGTAGAAGGCTCGGAGGGACCCGAGCTGCGCCTCGACCTCGGCCGCCGTCCGGCGCGCTCGCGCTTTGTCGAGAAGGAGGCGCGCGAGGTGCCCCGGCAGACTCGATTCTTCGCCAGCCAAGAAGCCGGTCAAGGCCGCGCGGAGCTCGCCCGGGATCTGGCGGAATCCCACCAGGCGCGAGCCCTTGATGCGCGGGTACAGCGGCAGACGGCTCGATTTTTCGCGATGCCCAACCAAAGAGAGCAGCTCGACCAGAGAGTCGAAGGCCAGCTTGGCCCGCAGGCGCGAGCGAAAACAACCGAACCACACGAGCCCGGCCTCACGAAACCGCTCCGGCTCCGTCGTGAAGCAGAGCAGCAAGCGCTTGTCCTCGAAGCCCACGCCGAGCGACGGGTAAAGGAAGGTGTAGGCGCCGTCGACGTTGTAAGCAGGCCTGAGCTCGCGGATCAGCTCGCCTTCTCGAAGCAGGGCGGCTTCTTCCGTCGGCAGCTGTTCGTAGCAGAGGCTCGTCGCCGCTCGCACCAAGGCGCGCCGCTTACGGTGAATCTTCTTCTTGGTAGCGCTCCGGTATTCTCGAAAGCGGCGGCGCAGGTTCTTGGCCTTGCCCACGTACAGAACCTCGCCGAGCGCGCCCAGGTAGCGATAGACGCCCGGCGTCGTGGGCGCCCGCTCGATGAAGTCGGCGCCAAACTTGTCGTCGAAGGTCGAGCGCAGCATGGTGGTGCTTTCCGGGGAGAACGCCTCGAAAGCGCCCTGCCGGCCAAGTGTTTGGCGGTCGGAGCCCGAGCCCAGAATCACACGGCGCCAAAAATGATACTTCTTGGAGCTCTGGGCCGATCTACGCGGTAAAACCACGCTCTGCGAGCGGAAGGACAACCACGATCCTCCGGTTGTCCGACCCCCGGACGGGTGTTAGAGGCCGCGCATGTCCAAGGGGCTTGCCGTATCTAAACTCGTGCTTCGAACCGCAATTCTGGGGAGCGCCGTGGCGCTCTGGAATTGTTCTCCCACGACGGGCACGCCCGACGGTGGCGGCGGCAGTCTGTCCGGCACGGGCGGCGGTAGCCCAGGCACGGGCGGCGGTACGCCAGGCACGGGCGGCGGTACGCCAGGCACGGGCGGTGGTACGCCAGGCACGGGCGGGGGCACGCCGGGCACCGGAGGCGTTGGCACCGGAGGCGTTGGCACTGGCGGCGTTGGCACTGGCGGCACCGGGTCCGGTGGCGATCAGGGGACGGGCCCGGCCACGGTGCACCTGGACGACGTGAAGCAACTCATCCGCGGCTTCGGCATCAACAACAACTGGGCCGCGGTCGGCAGCGACGCCGAGACCTTGTTCGGCGAAGGGGCCAATTCGCTCGATCTGAACATCCTGCGCGTCGGCATGGGGCCGGATGGCGAGCCGTACAACGGCGACAGCTGCTACGACGACATCGACGCCGCCGTCCAGCGGGGCGTCCAGTACATCATCGCCACCCTGTGGAGCCCACCGGCCAACTGCAAGAGCAACAACAGCATCAACGATGGCGGGTCCCTGCTCGAGAGCTGTTACGAGTCCTGGTCGGACACGATTGCCGCCTTCCCCGGCAAGGTAGCCCAGAACTCCAATGGCGAGATCTACGCCATGTCGCCGCAGAACGAGGCCGACTTCGCCTCGTGCGGTCGCGAAGAGCCCTGCAACGGCAACTACGACACCACCACGATGACGGGCGCCCAGGCCGTCGCCTTCCAGAAGATCGTCGGACCCAAGCTGCGCGACGCTGGCGTCATCCCCATGTCGCCCGAGTCGTCCGAATGGATCCACGTGTGGTCGAATCAATCGGCCTCGGGCTCGGAGCCAAACAACAAGGATAGCTCCGATCCGCTCGGCTGCGGCTTTCCCACCGGCAACGAGAACTGCACCAAGGGCACGCCGTTCGATGACGGTTACGAGTACGGCTACGCCCTCTACTCCGATGCCGCAGCGTGGGCAGCGTTCGACATCATGGGCCTGCACCAATACGACACGCAGGTCGGCATGCCTTGGCCGAGCGACGTGCCGCAGGGCGACAAGGAAGTCTGGCAGACGGAGATGTCGGGCGTGAAGTGGTGGAAGGAGCAAGGCACCATCACCGCCGACGCGAGCGCTCAGGGCGGCTATGCAGTCACGCCGACGACGCACATCCAAAATGGCGTCGCAGTGGCGCGCTGGGTGCACAGCGGTCTGGTCGACGGCAGCGCCAACGCCTGGACCTACTGGTGGTACAAGGCCATCGACACCGACGACAACGAGGGCCTCGTGACCAAGGGTGGTGTAACGGCCAAACGTTTCTACACGTTCGGCAACTTCTCGCGTTACGTGAAGCCGGACTACCACCGCGTGAACTTCACCGGCGCCCTGCCTGCCGGCGTCCTGCTCTCGTCGTACAAGGGCGACGCTGGCGAGGTCGTGATCGTCGCCATCAACGAGACCGACGCCGCCGTCGACGTGCCCGTCACCATCGCCGGCGGAACGGCCCCTGCCGGGTTCGTCCCTTACGTGACCAATGCGGACGACAACTGGCTTGCCGGAACGTCGGTGGCGGTGACCGGTGGCATGTTCACGGCATCCCTGCCGGCGATGAGCGTGACCAGCTTCGTCAGCGAATGAGCCTCAGCGAATAGGCCGAGCCTAACGGTTTCTCGGCGACACCGCGGGGGGGCCAACTGGCCCCTTCGTCCATTTCCAGCAAGACTAACCAGCAATCCATGCGGCGAACCCTTCTTTCCTTGATGGTCTTGATGGCGAGCCACCAGCTGGCGGGCTGCGGGACATCCGTCGGGCCAGCAGACGCTGGAGGAGCCGGCGGAACGGTCGGCGCGGGAGGCGCCAGCAGTGGTGTCGGTGGTGGAAGCGTCACCGGGGGTGCGTCCGCGACCGGAGGCAATGCCTCGACCGGGGGCTCGGGCGGCGCGCCCAGCAGCGGCGGCACGGGCTCCGGCGGTGAGGTCACGGGTTCGGGCGGTGCCGACACCCCGTCCGGAGGCACCGGAAGCGGCGGCGGCGAGCCGTGCGTCGTCGACCACATGGGCCAGGTGCCGTCGCTCAAGGACTATTACGCGGACCACTTCGCGATCGGGGCCGCGATCGACACCGGATACAATTCCTACGCGAGCCTTCTGACCAAGCATTTCAACAGCGTCACCTGCGAAGACCAGATGAAGTTCGACGCGCTCGAGCCGACCGAGAACAACTTCAGCTATGGCACGGCCGATGGAATGGTGAACTTCGCCGTCCAGAACGGCATGCAGGTCCGCGGGCATGCCCTGGTCTGGCACCGGCAGACGCCCTCGTGGGTGTTCCAGGGCACCGCCACCCAGGTGCTCGATCGCATGAAGAATCACATCACGAAGGTGATGCAGCACTTCCAAGGCAAGGTGAAGACCTGGGACGTCGTCAACGAGGCCATCATGGACGACGGCAACTACCGCACGCAGAACGAAGAGGGCGATCAGGCCAGCGGCTGGTACGGAGCGCTCGGCAAGGACTACATCAAGGAGGCCTTCATCGCGGCGCGCGCTGCCGATCCCGAGGCCAAGCTCTTCTACAACGACTATTACAACTACCACCCGGTCCGACGCCAAGCGATCTACGACATGCTCTCCGAGCTCCTGGATAGCGGTGTCCCGGTGGATGGGGTCGGCCTCCAAGGTCACCTGAACCTCGCACCGGGCACCAATCCCGATGAGCAGTCCTACTACCAGACCGTGGCCAACATGGAGGAAGCCATCGAGATGTACTCCTCCCTTGGGCTCGAGGTGCAGGTCACCGAGCTCGACATTTCGCTCTACTTGCGGGGCGTCACTTACACCCCGGACCAGTACTACACGCCGGCGACGTTCACCCAGGAGCTGAAGGACCAGCAGGCCGCGCGCTATCGCGAGTTTTACGACATGTTCCGCGCGCACAGCGACGTCATCACGAGCGTGACGACCTGGGGCATCGCCGACGACAACACTTGGCTGTCGGAATTCGACTCGGGCCGGCAAGACTTCCCGCTCTTGTTCGACATCGATCACGAGCCCAAGCCCGCCTTCTGGGCCGTCGTAGACTTTTGTGAGTGAGTCGAGCTGCGAGTGAGGCACTTTGTTGCCCCTGTGCTCTGTAAAATATCCGTAGCGTCAGAAAACAACGATAGGTGCGCAGGCATCCCACGATGATCCACATCGGATCGACGACAGAGCAGTCGCGGCGACGCTGACTTCCGAATGCCTTCGTGTCAGGATTGGGCGGAAGCGCGCGCCTTTGGCGACGCTGATCCTGCTTGGTCTCAAACCATGATGCGCCTCTCCCTACCTAGATTCTTCGCCGTCACCACCGTAACTCTGTCCGGATTCATCGCGTGCGGTCCAGGCACGAGTGCCCCAGACGGCGGCACTGGCGGCAGTGGACCGAGCGCCGGTGGGACAACGCACATCGGCACCGGCGGTGCGAGCGCGAGCGGCGGAGCGACTCACCAGGGCTCCGGTGGCAACGGGCAGCCGGGAACGGGTGGAAGTCTGCCCAACGGCACCGGCGGCAGTGGGAACAACGGCAGCGGCGGCCACCCCGCAAGCGGAGGCAGTGGGCCGGACACAGGCGGCAGCGCGTCGGACACGGGTGGCAGTGGGCCGGTGATTGCCGGCTGTGAAACGCCGACCGCCTACACCAATCTGTTCGTAACGGTGTCTGGGCATACACAAGAGGAGTCGGACGCGAAGGTCGCCGACGCCTGGTCGAAGCTCTTCAACTCGTCGAGTTCGGGCAAGATCTACTTCGACGGTCCTGGCTCGGACGAGTCCTACGTCAAAGATATCTGGAACGGTGACGTGCGCAGCGAAGGGATGTCCTACGGCATGATGGTCGCCGTGCAGCTCGACCATCAAACCGAGTTCGATCGTCTCTGGACTTGGGTGAGAAACCACATGGCCCAGGGCTGCTCAGGCGACGTCTGCACGGGTGAGATCGCATGGTCCTGCTCGACATCAGGGAACAAGAACTCGAACGGTGGTGCGCCCGACGGTGAGGAGTACATGGCGACGGCGCTCATTTTTGCGCACAATCGCTGGGGCGATACCGGGAATTTCGACTACGCAAATGAGGCACGATGGGTGCTCGACATCATCCGGACCAAGTACTTTCACTTGGACCCGCACCTCGTGAAGTTCGTAGCGAGTTCCAACAAGACCGATCCGTCGTACATCCTGCCTGCTTTCTACCAGGCCTGGGCTTGTTTCGACGCCGACAACTCCGACTTCTGGAACACTGCCGTCACGGATGGTCGCGAGTTCTTCCACGTTGGCCTCGATGGGAACGGGACCTGCCCGTACCAAGCGTCCTGGGATGGTTCGCAGCCACAAGCCGCCAACTCCGACTCGGTCCGCTGCGTCGTCAACCTCATGATGGACCACAACTTCTTCGCGGCAGATCCCTGGCAGAGCGATACCTACGCGCCACTGTTTGCCTCGCATCAGGGGAACGCGGGTGCGCCACAATCCTACTGCAATGCCCTCCTGGGCTTTGGTTTGCCGGCTGCTGACGGCAAGCCCTTCGTCGACAAGCTCTGGTCGGCAAATGTTCCGAACAGCGATTACTGGAACGGCGTCCTCTACATGCTCGCGCTCCTGCATACGAGCGGCAATTTCAAGCTCTGGTACTGAGCAATCGATGCGCGGGGTTCTGCTCGCCTCGGCGGCGATCCGCTCGCTCGCGATCAGCCTGCTGGCGATCGGTTTGCTCGCTTGCCAGGAGCGCACCGAAGGAAAGCAGAGGCCGCAGCCGCTGACGGCGGCGCCGATAGCATCCCCCGCGAAGCCCGAAGCGACGCCGCAACGCGTGAGTCTGCCGATCTCCGCCTACGGCGTGCGCATCGACTTCGATGGCGACACGCTGGTTCTGGCCTCCGCCCGGGGCTTGCGCCTCTTTCCCAAGGCTGGTGCGGCAAGCGAAGTCGCCCGCGATTTCGGCACTACCTTCGCGCTGTCCGGCTCGCGGGTGGTGTACTTCGCGGCGGGCGAGCTCCTGGAAAGTCGGCGCGGGGAGCCGCCTCACGCCATCGGTAGCGTGCCCGAGCAGCCGAAGCTCATGGCCGTGAGCCAAGAGGAACTCGTGTGGGTCACCGCCGCGCGCGCTGGCGGGTCCACCCTCTGGACCCTGCGCGCCGGTGGACCGCAAAAAATCGCGCAGCTCAGAGGAGGCGTGGACACGCTCGCGCTCTCGGACGGCTGGGCCTTCTTCTTCGAGCAAGGTCCGAGTGGGACCTGGCGCCTCGGCGGTGCTCCTCTGGCAGGCGGTCCGCCAATCTCGAGCGAGTGGCGAAGTGGTCGGGTCCCCGCAACGCTGAGCGCTCGAGATCAACTCGTCTACTACGACGGTCCGACCCGCAGTGTGCATCGCGTGAGCCGAGACCTAGCGCACGACGAGATCCTCGGTCGCGGTGTGATTTGCTCGCCCTTGGCCGCCCTCGACCGCGTCGTCTGCGCGCGCGTCGGGGGGCTGTTCGAGCTACCGCTCGACGGTGGAGAGCCGAAGGAGCTCGTGAAGCAGGGCGGCTTCGTCACCGCTGTCGCTGTCGGCGAGACCGGACTCGCGTGGGTGACCGACGTCGGCTCCGAGCGCCTGGTCGTCCAGCGGACGCTGCTCTGACTTCGGCGCGGTGCTAGGGGCTGGGACGTCCGAGCCAATCCATCAGCCAGGTCATGGCCGGGCGCGGTGCGCCCTCTTGACTCACGAGCCCGCTCTCGGGCGCGCTGCTCCAGGTCCGTCCGCGGATCCAACCCCAGATCGTGACCGCTCGGACGTACTCCGTCTCCCTGAAGAACGGCATGTACTGCTCGTAGAGGTCGAGCTGCTGTTGGTCGCTCGACGTCGAGATGTCGAACTCGGTGATGTAGATGGGCAGGCTCGTCTCGTCGTGCAGCTTCTGGAGCAGACCCTGGACCTTCTGGAAGCTGACCTGTCCGTTATCCAAGTCGTGTGCCTGCGCCCCGATGGCATCGATGGGCGCCCCGGCAGCCTGAATCGCATCGACGATGCCGATGAAGTGGCTATTGTCGTTGTCCCACTCGATGTTGTTGAAGTCGTTGAGCAAGAGGATGGCGCCCGGGCAATGCTCGCGTGCCATTTCGAACGAGGTCGTCACCCACTGCCAGCTGGAATTCGTGCCGCCACCGAGGGCGTCCGTGTAGTTCGGGTTCGTGTGCGGCGGCGGCTCGTTCACCACGTCGATGAGCTTGGTATTCGGGTAGCGCTCACAGAACGTCTGGATCCAGGTTTCGACCTGTTCGAGATTGGGGTTGCCACCGGGCTGCTGCGAACCCCAAACGAACGCGTGCTGCTTGAAGATGATCCCCTTCTCTTCGGCGTAGTCGTAGATGGCGTCGAGCGTGGTCCAGTTGAAGGCCGCGCCAGCATTCGACTGCACCGAGCCCCATTTGCCCGCGTTCTCGGGCGTGATCTGGTCCCAGTAGTCGGAGAAGACCATGCCTTCGAAATCGATGCCGTTGGACGTCGTGATGTTGCCCACGAACTCCAGACCGAAGTCCGGCGGCAGGCCGCCCGTCAGCCCCCCGCTCGACGTCCCGCCGGTCTCACCGCCGGGCGACCCTCCGCTCCCACCCGTGTGGGCGCCGCCGGTACCAGGCGCACCGCCCGCATGAGCCCCGCCACCAGTGCCGGCACCTCCCGCAGAGGAGCCTCCACTCTGGCTGACGTGGCCGCCGGAACCGTACGCGCCGCCGCTAGCGGGCGGGCCGTCTGCGCCCGAGTCGATGGACGCGCCAGCGCACGACGCCAAGACCGCAGGCAGGGGCAAGAAAGCAGCTCGGCGCAGCTGGCGCAGGGCGATGGTCACTGCACTCCCCTCTAGTACCGGGTCGGCCCAACTGCCAGCCGCGGACGCACTCTCCTGGCCCGGTGGAACGGGCTGTCTTGTTTGCGCGCAGGAGACGGCCGACCATGCGCCGCGTGAATTTCAGTCCCAGGACACGTTTGCGACGATCCTTTTCCGCCCTCACCTGGGCGCTGGCCCTGAGCAGTGGCTCGGCGCTCCACGCAGAGGTGCCTGGCGCCAAGACTTCAGAGCCGTCGGCCCCCGCAGCCCCACCAGCCCCCGCACTTCCACAAGCCGCAGCAACCGAAGGACCCGCGATCGCGACGCCCACGGCGCCCGAAGCGCGCCCCACGGGGACCGCTGCAGAGCCACCGCTGGCAACCGGCACCGGCCCGGGCTCGGCACCCGTTCGTGCCGAGGCCCTGGCGCTCACGGTGTCCGGAGCAGTCTCGCTCGGCTCCCACGAAGCCGGACAGCTCTTCCTGATCACCGAGTCCCTGCGCAAGTCCCCGGGCTCCGTTCCCATCCGGGTGACTACCGGTGCGTCGGCAGGCTCGGCCAACGCACTGATCTCAGCCAACGAAGCGTGCCTCCCGGGGGACTTCACCGCCGAACAATCCGTCGGCTACCGCGCCTGGGTCGAAGTCGGCTTGGATGATCTGTTCGATCCGAAAAGGACCACGCGCCAAGCCATCTTCCACATTGATTCTCTCGAGCGTTCCTACGGCTACCTGGAGGAGCTGTGGAAGAAGGGCCTGCCGGCAAGCTGCGATTTTGCCTACGGGGTGGCCGTCACCCGCAAGTCACCAGCAGAGATGAAGCTCGCGGAAGGGCTGGTCATCCCGCGCTCGGCGGAGCGCTTCGTCGTGCGTGTGCAGGGACAGGCGGGCGGCCCACCGCATCTGTCCAACTACGTCGATGCCAAGACCAGCCACAACCGCCCGCTCCTGCCTTTCACCGGCGTTTTCGAAGACGACGCCACCGCCCTGCGGCCCGTCGTGCTCGCGTCCGCGGCCTTCCCCGTGGCGTTTCCAGCGCAGCCCATCGAGCATTGCCTCGAGAACGAGGGCGGACCGACTGACGGCAAGTGCATCGAGGCGACGCACGTCGACCTGTTCGTGGACGGCGGCGTCTTCGACAACAATCCCCTCGGAATTGCGTATCGCACCGCACGCGCAGGGCTGACGAAACAGGGCAAAGATGCCGGCTTGCGCGCTCGTGCCGACGGTACGCAGCCCGAGGACGTCGACGTTCTCTACGGCTACGTCGATCCCGATCTACGCAGCTACCCGATGTACAGTCCCGCGCAGAGCGAAGAGGATCCGGACGACGACCCGGTCATGTCTCTGGTGACGCGCCTCGGCGGCCAGATGCTGGAAAACGCCCGCGGCCACGAGCTCGCCAGCTTGGCCGACGAGAACTACGAGCTGCTCGAGGACCTGTGGCTGATCAACGCGAACTACCCGCCCATCAGCGAGCTCTTGGGAGCATTCCTCGGCTTTTTCGAGCGCGACTTTCGCGACTTCGACTTCCACCTCGGCACCTACGACGCCTTCGTGGACTTGCGCGACCGGAGCGCCGTGCGGCTCGGCACGGAGAAGTACATCGAAGGGCTCGACGCCACCCTACGCGGCGATGCCAAGGCGGTGCCCGAGCGCTATCGGAAGCTCGCCTGCCTGGCCTCCCAGTTCGGCGCCAAACCGTACCGACACCTGGCCAGCACTTGCGAGGGCGACGAGCTCAGGAATTTTAGGGTCCTCGTGCAGGTGGCCATCGATCGCCTCTGGTCCAATTGCCGCTTCCTCTCGGCAGAGCAGGTCGCCACGACGAAGCACGTCGGCTGCAAGCAGGCGCGCGGCGGCTTACCAGCGCCCATTGTCGATCCGTCGTTCGTGGTGTCCGGCCCTCGGTTCCAGCAGCGCAAAGAGTCGCAGTTCGACTACACGCTCCGCTTGCTCCAGGACTACGGCTTCCATTTCGCCGATTTGGGCCTGGAACCCGACGAGGCGCGGAACGCACGGGTGGCCATCCGGCGCAAGCTGATGACCATGGTCGAGGCCCTCAGCGCCGCACAAGGCTCGTACCTCGATCGAACGGCGGTGATGACCGCCGGCCGGACGCTGATCAACGGCATCTATTACGAGCCACCGCAGAAGCGGGCCTACGTCGGCGTCGGTAGCTCAATCTACGGTGGCTATCTGGGCCGCCTGGGCGGCTTGCGCACGCTGTTCTGGAACCCCGACGTACGCATGCTCAACCTGAGAGACCTGGTGAACGGCGGCGCCTACCAGTTCAGCGCGCAAGCGAGCCTCGGCCTCGAGTACGCGCTTTTGCCCTTCTCGAGCAGCGTGCTCCAAACCGCGGTCGGCGTGCGCGGCGGCTACCAGTTCGCCGCCGCCGACAGCATCGGCGTCGACCCGTGCATCGAAGCCAACGTGGCGAGCGACACTCGGGGGTGCTCGGGGCCGGTGGTCCAGACGCCGTTCAACTTCACCCTGCTCGAGCGCGTGCGCTTCTCCGTCACACCGGTGTTCTACCTCTTGCCGCAGACGTTCGGCCACCAGTGGTTCGAGCTCGAGGTCGGCATCGGGGCAGAGCTCTATTGACGTAGGCAGCCAACGACTGGGTATCAGGATCCGGTCATTTCTCTCGCTGTCCTTAGACGCGCCATTCGAGCACACGCGCGCTCCGGGCCGTGGCGACACGCCCCACTCCGCGTCCGGAGCGCACGGCCAAAGCGACCGGAGCTGCCTCGCAGACGCGCGAAACTACTCGGAATCAGCACTTGGCATTGGTTCTGCAAGACGCGGACCCAAGACACGAGTCCGAGCAGCGGCGCCGGTGCGACGCTCGTGGGCTCGTCCTGGCGAGGAATGAACACAATGCAGCCTAACAGCGAACTCCGAACCTCCAATGCAGACATCGCTCAACTCAACTCGTTCTTGCGCGGCGAGCTAGCTGCCGTGGAGACGTACGACCAAGCCCTGAGCAAGATCACGGACGCGCAGGTCAAGGAGCCTCTCCGTGTGGCCCGCACATCCCATGAGCGGCGAGCTTCTCAGCTGCGCCAGCGGATTCTCGTCCTGGGCGGGGAGCCCGCCGAGAGCTCCGGGCTCTGGGGCGGCATCGCCAAGCTGGTCGAAGCTGGAGCCGCGGCATTCGGCACTTCGCCGGCGATTGCGGCCCTGGAGGAGGGCGAAGATCGTGGCCGTGACGACTACCGGAGAGATCTGGGTGACTTGTCCCAGGAAACGCGCGCGTTCGTGTCGAGCATGGTCCTGCCCGAACAGCTGAAGACCCACGACCTGATGAGCGCGCTCAAGCGCCAGCTGAAGGCCGACGCATCGAGCTGAAGAGGACGAGCATGGCGCGCTCAACTGCAGGCAGCCCGCTCGCTCCGCGCGGCGTCGACCCAATCCGGGTCGACCCGCGCGACGCGGGACCGAAGCCGCCTTTCCCGACCCAGGAGCAAGCGCCCCCGGGGCTGGAGGGTGAGATGACGCCAGTGCCCGACCATGGAGCAACCTCATATCGTGGACACGAGCGCCTGAACGGCCGTGTGGCCCTGATCACTGGGGGCGACAGCGGCATCGGCCGCGCCGTCGCCCTGGCGTTCGCACGGGAAGGCGCGGACGTTGCCATCAGCTACCTGCCGGAGGAGCAGAAGGACGCGGAGGCCTCCTGTGAGGAGGTCCGTGGGGCTGGCGTGCAGTGTCTCGGCGTGGCACTCGATCTCTCCGTCCCCGAACGCTGCACGGAGCTCGTGCGGCGGGTGATCGAGCGCTTCGGCAAAATCGACATCCTCGTCAACAACGCCGCCTATCAGGGCAAGGCGGTCGAGGACATCGCGGAGCTCGACACGGAGCGTATCGAGCGAACCTTGCGCGTCAATGTCTTGGCGCCCATCGTGCTCGCGCGGGAAGCTGCTCCGCACATGCGACCGGGTAGCTCGATCGTGAACGTCGCCTCGATCCAGGCTTACGATCCGAACCCCGCCATCCTCGACTACGCGACCACCAAAGGGGCGCTCGTCACCTTCACCAAGGGTCTGGCCCAGTCGCTCATCGGGCGCGGGGTGCGAGTGAACTGTGTGGCGCCTGGGCCCGTGTGGACGCCGCTCGTCGTGCAATCCTTCGACCGGGGGAAGAACGCTCATTTCGGCGAGAACTCGCCGATGGGCCGACCAGCGCAGCCAGCGGAGCTAGCGCCCGCTTTCGTCTTCCTGGTTTCGGACGAAGGCCGCTACATCAACGGCGAAGTACTCGGCGTCACCGGCGGACGGCTGCTGGGCTGAGACGGAGCTGGGGTCGCCCCGGGGCAGACTGCCCTATCGGCAGCGCTGCGGTGTGTCTATCCTGCAAACCCCGCGTGCACCCGCCTGTGTGCTTTTCGGGTAGAAACTGCGTTTGGGCACGCGGCACGTTCATTGCTCTCCGGCTGACATGCCCGCCAGGAAGAAGCCCCACACCCAAGCCGCCGGACGCGCCGGAGCCGGCACCCCCACCAAACCCAACAGCCCCGCCCTCGAAGCCACCGAGAGCTTGGGCGCTGGTGGCGAGCTCCACCTGTTTGCGAACACCGGTGACGCAGCCCTGACGACGAATCAGGGCCTCCCCATTTCCGACAATCAGAACTCGCTGCGAGCCCATGCGCGAGGTGCCACCCTGCTCGAGGACTTCATCCTGCGCGAGAAAATCACGCACTTCGATCACGAGCGTATCCCCGAGCGCATCGTGCATGCGAGAGGGGTCGGCGCCCATGGCACCTTCACGCTGACGAACTCGCTTAAGAAGTACACGAGGGCCCGCGTGCTCAGCGATGAAGGGGCCAAGACGCCCGTATTCGTCCGCTTCTCCACTGTGGCGGGCGGCGCCGGATCGGTGGACACGCCGCGCGATGTGCGCGGATTCGCAGTCAAGTTCTACTCGACCGAAGGCAACTGGGACCTCGTGGGCAACAACATCCCGGTGTTCTTCATCCAAGACGCCATGAAGTTCCCCGACCTGGTGCACGCCGTGAAGATGGAGCCCGACCGCGGGTTTCCCCAATCGGCTACGGCCCACGACACGTTCTGGGACTTCATTTCGCTCACGCCCGAGTCGATGCACATGGTGATGTGGATCATGTCGGACCGGACCATTCCGCGGTCCCTCTCGAACATCGAAGGTTTCGGCGTTCACACCTTTCGCCTGATCAGCGAGATGGGGCAGTCCACGTTCGTCAAGTTTCATTGGCGACCCGAAGCGGGGCTTCAATCCACCGTCTGGGACGAGGCCGTGAAGCTGGCCGGCGCCGATCCCGACTTTCATCGGCGTGAGCTGTTCGATGCACTGGGGCGCGGCGAAAAACCCGCATGGAAGCTGTGCGTGCAGCTTTTCGACCAAGCGCAGGCGGAGCACTTCGACTTCGACCACCTGGATGCAACCAAGCTCATTCCCGAGGAGATCGTGCCTCTGGTCGAAGTCGGACGCTTACAACTCGACCGCTACGTCGATAACTTCTTCGCCGAAACGGAACAGGTCGCGTTCTGCCCATCGCACGTCGTGCCAGGCATCGACTTCTCGGATGATCCACTCCTGCAAGGCCGTCTGTTTTCGTACCTGGACACGCAGCTCCTGCGCCTCGGCTCGCCCAACTTTCACCAGTTGCCGGTGAACGCACCACGTTGTCCCTTCGCCAACCTACAGCGGGACGGGCGCATGCAGATGCAGGTGCCCAAGGGGCGCGTCAACTACGAACCGAGCTCACTGGATCCGGGCCCGGACGCCCCTGACCCGCCCCGCCAGGTTCGTCAGGGGTTCGCTTCTTTTGCCGCACCCGGCGAAATGGAGCCCAAAGCGCGGGTCCGCTCGCCGAGCTTCGCCGATCACTACAGTCAGGCGCGCCTCTTCTATCGGAGCCAGACCGCTGTCGAGCAGGCGCATCTGGCTTTCGCCCTCGTCTTCGAGCTCTCGAAGCTCGAAGCATCGCCGGTGTGCCTGAGGATGGTCGCGCGCCTCAGAAACATCGACGAAGACCTGGCACAGCGCGTAGCCGCCGGACTGGGCATGGACCCATTGCCAGACCCGGCAGAAGCTGCCCGTCCTCCGCTCGAGCTCCCCGTCTCGAACGCCCTGTCCATTCACAAGAAAGCGCTGTCTACCTTGCGAGGTCGCAGCGTGGGCATCCTGGTCGCCGAGGGCTCCGACCGACGCATCGTCGACGATCTGGAGAAGAAGCTCGAAGCGGAAGGGGCCCACGCCAAGAAGGTAGCCACACGCCGCGCTGGGTTCTCTTGGGCAGACGGGACTCCCGCCCAGGCAGACGGACAGCTTGCCGGCACGCCGTCCGTCGTATTCGATGCCATTGCTCTGGTCCTGTCGAGCGACGAGGCGGAATCGTTGGCCAGCGAGGCGGCGGCTGTCGACTTCGTGCGGGATGCCTACGGTCACCTCAAGGCCATCGGTGTGAGCGAAGGCGCGATGCCCCTATTGGAAGCGGCTCGAGCCCTCCCGGACGCAGGCGTGGTTCTGCTGAGCGACGTGGACCGCTTCGTCCACGCCGCCAAGGGGCGACAGTGGGAGCGAGAAGTCGGCGTGCGCAGCTTGCCCTGATCGTCGGGGAGGGATCCAGTCCCGTGTCCCGCCTTCAGGAGACCCCTTCGAGCCCTTGGACCTTCAGGCTCGCCGGGGCATTGGACCGAGCCAAGTCGGCCAAGGCGACGATTCCAACCAGCTTGCTGTCGCCGTCGACCACCGGCACACGACGCACTTCCTTTTCCTGCATCGTTTCGACCAATGTCGCGAGGTCGTCGTCCTGGTGTGCGTAGGCGACGTCGTCGGTCATCACGTCTGCCACCGGTCCGTCGAGCGCCTGCTCCTCCGCCAGGACACGCACGACGATGTCGCGATCCGTGATCATGCCAACGAGGCACCCATCCTCGCACACGGGCAAAGCGCCCACGCCGAGCTGACTGAGTCTTTTCGCCACATCCAGTACAGTTTCGCCAGGCTCGGCGAAGTGTGCGCTCGGTTCAGCCTTGCCGTTTTCATCAGATGCCTCCTTGTGTCGGGGAGGTAGGCTCCAATCCCCGTGCCCACCCTCTCTGGAAAAACCTGGCATTCCCCTTGCTTCGGATCTCGCATGGACAAGACGCTACTGACACTGTGCCTGGCCGGCTTGCCCGTCCTGACAGGCACTTTCGCCTGCGACGACACCCAACAGGCCGCCCTGGAACGCTCCCGCGAAGCCGAGGCGGAGGCCCGTCAGGAGCTGCGCGAGGCCAAGCAGGAGCTCGCGGAGGCCAAGGAGAAGATCCGCGAGCTGGACGAAAAGACGAAGGAGCTCGCCAATCGGGCCAAGACCAAGGTTGACGAAGCCGTGGCAGACACCAAGGAAGACCTGCAAGAGGGGGTGCGCGAGGCCCAGCGGAAGATCGACGAGGCCGACAAGGCCGTCGCGCGGACCATTCGCGGAAAAGACGAGCATCCCGACGAAAGGTAAAAAGACAGGTTCGTGGGTTCCGACGCAGCGTGGGCATTTTGCTACAGGCTGCGGAGGGCCGTCACGGTGAGGACGTGAGCGCCATGCAGACATTCTTTTGTAGCTGTGGAAACCGGCTTTTCTTCGACAACACTCAGTGCCTGAGTTGTCTAAAACCGGTTGCTTTTTCCATCGAGCATAACCTCCTCATTCCGCTGGATGAGGCCAAGGATCAGGCCGGTCGAAAGCTCGAGCCCTGCGAGAACTATGGGCGTGGTCTGTGCAATTGGTTCGTGACGTCAGGGCTAGCGACCAGTCTGTGCCTGGCCTGTCGTCTGAACGTGGAAGTATCCACCGCTGAGGGAAACAAGGACCTCGTGCGCAACATGGAAACGGCCAAGCGTCGCCTGGTCTTCAGCCTGCTCCGCATCGGGCTCCCCGTCGTCCCCAAAAGCGAGCACGCCGCGGGTGTCGGCTTCGCGCTCCGGCGGAGCGCACCAGAGCAGCCGGTCATCACCGGTCACGACGACGGCCTCGTCACGCTCGACTTGAACGAAGCAGATCCGGCGAAGCGCGAGGAAATTCGCACCGCCTTGGGCGAGGACTACCGCACCTTGCTCGGACATTTCCGCCACGAGATTGGGCACTATTATTGGACGTTGCTGTTTGCGGACGAGAGCAGCCGAGCGAAGTTCCGCGAGGTCTTCGGCGACGAACGGGAGGACTACGCGAAGGCGCTAGCCAAGCACTACGAGAGCCCCAGGTCCGACTACGCCGACACCCACATATCCAGCTACGCAACGGCACATGCCTGGGAGGATTGGGCGGAGACGTGGGCTCACTATCTGCACATCCTCGATGGCTTGGAGACGGCGCTCTCCTTTGGCCTACGCACGGCGCCCACGCAGACGAGGAGCAAGGCCGACTCGAAGTTCGAGACGCTGCTCAACGAGTGGTCGGAGCTCATGATTGCGCTCAATTCGATGAACCGCAGTATGGGGCACGACGATGCCTATCCTTTCAGCCTGGCGCCGGAGGTGCGGCAGAAGCTGACCTACGTCCACCACACTGTTCGCGAGGGCGTGGAGCGACTGAAACACGGCCTGCCCGAGCGCGTCACACCGAGTAGCCCCTCCAAGAAGGAGCCGGAGGAGCAGGCGGCGCCCGCGCCAACCTGAGGCAGGTGACTAGGCAGCCGTACGCTTGCGTGCGGCCGCAGCCTTCTTGGCCGACGCACTCCGCGCTGCGGCCGGTCGTGCCGCTGCGCGCCGCCCACCAATCCGTCCGCCTCTTTTGGCCGATACGTTGGTGTCGGGCACTCCGCGACCGCTACCGGACTTGTTGCCTCCGCCGGACTCTTTGTTGACCGTTGCCCAAGCGCGAGCCGCTGCCTCCTTCGGTTTGATCCCACGCTTTTCGTAGGACTCCTCGATGTGCTCGGCCTTGCGCTTCTGTTTTTCGGTGTACTTGGACTTGTCTCCGCGCGGCATATGCGCCTCCTCCCTGACGTGAATGCAGAAAAGATGCCAGGGCCTTCGAGGTGGCCGCGCCGGAAAGCCGGTCAGAACGCGTGGCCGGAGGTCAGGTAGATGCCAACGGGCTGCGCGTCGGGAGACCAACCTGCATCGAGGGCAACGACGAACGAGTCGTCGAAAAGTACGTGGAGCCCCGCCCCGAGCGAGTACTTGAGTCCGACACCGTTACCATCGAGCTCCTCGCTCGCACCGAAGTCTGTCCATAGGCGGCCGAAGTCGAAGAACGGGATGAAGAAGAGCGTCTGATCGGCGAGCAAGTGGTACTTGGCCACCTTGATTCGCGTCTCGACGTTCGCCAAGAGCTTCACTTTGCCGTAGTAGCGCTGCGCTTCGATACCCCGGATGCCCTTTTCGCCGCCGAATGCGTTGGAGAAGTTGTCGAAGCGCGACAGCTCGTAAACGGGCGGCGTGCCCACCAAGGCGTCGAACATGACTCGACCGGCCAGGACGATTCGGTCCTTGAAGAAACCCTGAAAGCCCCGGAGTACGAAGGCCCCGCGTCCCCAGGTTTCGTTCAGACTTCCCACCCCACCAGGCGCGAACGTGAAGGTCGTGGTCTGGTACAGCCCTCGATGAGGGTTGACCTCGTCGTCCCGACTGTCGAACTCGAGGCTCCACACGAAGGCGCTGAAGGCGTGGTCCTCGAGCCCCGTCAGTTGGGACCTGACCTCGCTCGATCCCTCACGGGCGTCCTCGGCCAGGCGTGAATCTGCGGCCACGTCCATCCAGGCATAGGTCAAGATCGCGCCGGCGCTGAGTCGCGCGTGGTGCGAAAAGTCGTGCCCGAAGAAGACACGGAGCGTCGCATCCGCGTGGGTGTAGTCGTAATAGGTTCGCTCGGTTCCGTCCGGATTGGGCCGTCCTGCCCCACCCCGCACGGAGGCGTTGCCAAGCCCGTAGTAATTGACGCCAACGACCTGGTTGAAGCTTGGACGAAGCGTGAGGCGTAGTCCGCTGCCGAGGACGTCGTCGAAGACCGTCTTGAGGTAGTAGTCCTGGAACCTCGGCTCGAACGTTTCGAGTCCGAACATCGCCACGGCGGCCAACTCCGCGCTCCACTCGTTCGAGTGTTCATCCGTGGGGCTGGGCCGCGTGACGGACAAGAGGCCTCCACCGCCCCAGCCGAAATCGGTGTTGCCGCCGACGATCGGAACACCCGCCCACTGCGTCTTCTGCTTCGGGGCCGGACCTTGCGCGAAAGCTGGTGCGCAGACCAACGATAGTGGGGCAAAGAGACACAGTGTGCACAGCAGACTGCGCCGGGCGAGCGTAGTGCCCAGGCCAGCTGCGGTTCGTCGTCTCAAAATTCCTCGAGATCCTCGTCCGGGCTCCGGCCTTCGCCCACCGTGCCCGCGTGCTCGAGCCAGTCGTCGAAACGGTCACCGACGCTGCCGCTGGGCGGGTTACCCACGGCGTCGACGCGCAGCTCGAACAGGGCCTTGTCGAGAAGCATCTCCACCTGCGCTGAAACGCGATGCCGGTTGGCGCTGAGCCAGGCGACCCACTCCTCGAGGGCTACCTCACGCTCGTGGGGCGGAAGTGCACGCACCTGGATCAGCGAGAGCGAGGGGAAAACATCGTCGTGGCCTGCAAATGTCATAGATGCGAAAACCCTTTCGAGTGCTCGAAGCCGAGCCCCGCTCCCGTCCATGCAAGGGGCAGGCCATCCCATGCGGGACCTGGCACGCAGGTTGCTCTTCGAACCGAGCGCCATGTCCCTCTCTCCCTCGGTCCGAATCGATCGGCTCCAGCGTCGGGCTGCCCAAGAGCCAGACATCATCGCTCTCGGCGGCGGACTGCCCAATCCAAACTTCTTTCCCAAGCGTGATCTGGGAGACGCATTCTTCCGCGCGCTACATCGACCGAATGAGGCGCTCCAGTACGGGTGGCCCGAAGGTGAGCCCGAGCTACGCAACTGGATCGCTTTGCGTCTTCGTGCCCTGGGCGCCCCGGTCGGGCCCGAGGACATCGTCGTCACGAGCGGCGCGCAGCAGGCCATCTCGCTACTGGCGAGCACGCTCTTCCGGCCCGGGATGAGCGTCGGGATGAACGAGGAAAGCTACCCCGGAGCGATCGAGGCATTTCGGCGCGCTGGACTCGCACTCGTGCCATGGCAGGAGCGCGCCGCCGGCTACTACGTGATGCCATCGATCGGAAACCCCGGCGGACAACCGATGGCCCCGAGTGCGCGTGACGAGCTGTTGTCTCGGCTGCTCGAGGAGAAATCGCTCCTCATCGAGGACGAAGCGTATGCCGAGTCCTGTTTCGACGGTCGCCGAGAGCGGCCTCTTTTGGCCGATCTGCCCGCAAGCGTCGTCCACATTGGCACGCTCTCGAAGGTCCTGTGTCCAGGTCTGCGGGTCGGCTGGATTGCGACGAAGCATCCCGCACTCCAGCGCATCCTCGCCGAAAAGCAGCAGGCCGATCTACAAGCGTCATCGCTCACACAGCGTATCGTCGCCGAGTACGTGGCTGGGCCTCGCTTCGATCACCACCTGGAGCGCATCCGCCGGGGCTACGAGCGTAAGGCAAAGGTGATGCGTGCAGCCGTGCTCGCCGCGCTGCCGGGATTTCGCGTGCAAAGGCCGCGCGGGGGATTTTCCCTGTGGCTCGAACACGTCGACCCCGAACCGTACATCGACGATTTGACCTTGCTCGGCGCGGCAGTTCGGCACGGCGTCAGCTTCGATCCAGGCCGGTCCTTCCGCATTCGAGAGTCCAAGCGGCTGGCATTCCGCTTGTGTTACGGCGCCGTGGAGGAAGCCCTGATCGAGCGTGGGGTTGCGCGTCTGGCCGAAGCGTTGTCGGAGGTTCGACCGCAACAGCACCATCGAAGGTTCAGTGGAGTCTCATTGGCAGGGGAAAACGGGAGATCGAAAAATGAAAGCATGTGACTGCTGCGGGAACGTGTACACCAAGGCCTTCGAACTCACGATGTTCGGCAAGACGTACACGTTCGACTCGTTCGAATGCGCGATCCATCGGCTCGCGCCCCGCTGCGCCCATTGCGAGTGCGCGATCGTAGGCCACGGCGTCGAGGCAAACGACGTCATCTTCTGTTCGGCGCATTGCGCCAAGACGGAAGGCATCGTCGGGCCCATCGATCACGTCGAGTGATCGCTGCTCGGGTATGCTCACTCCACGACGAATTTCGCCGTCGTGAACTTGATCGTGCCGCTGTTGAACTGAGCTTCCGCCAAGAGCTTGATCTCGTGGAACTTGCCGAGCGATAGACCCAGCTCTTCCCAGTTTTCGAAGTGCTCGGACACGGAGATGGTGCCGCACTCTCGCGCCGTCCGCCGGATGCTGAAATACTGATCGAACGTCTCGCTCGGACCGGTGATGGCCGGCTTGTCCACGCGCGTCTTCTTCCAGACGTCGTACGTCTCGCCATCGGCCACCAAGGTGCCCACCTCGTCGCGCGGGGTGCCGTCCGAGGCGACCCCGGCCGGCTTCACGCTGCCCCAGTCGTCCAGGATGTAAAACTCACGCAGTGGATCGACCGTCCAGCCGTAGATCCCGACGTACGTGAGGCCGCCGCCCTCTTCGGTCTTGGTCTCGGCGAAGTCCACGCGCACCGTGCCGATCTGCTGATGGGTTTGGGTTTGGTTGTAGTCCAAGCCCGCGCGCGCCAAATAATCGAAATCGTCGCCGCCGCTCCACTGTGCGCTGAACGCCGCGTCGACGCCGTGCACCGTCATGCAGCCGTCGCCGGGCCCTTCGAACCAGAGCTCATAGCCGTAGCCGCTGCCGGCGCTGCCTTTGCTGTTCGAGCAGTACTGCTGGCCGCCAGTGAGGGGCTGCTCGACGGGACAGGTGGGGGCAACGCCGCCGGTTCCCTCACCTCCGCTGCCCGGAGCACCACCGGATTCGGCCTGCCCGCCAGAGCCCGTGGTTCCGCCGCTCGGATGACCGCCCACTCCGGGACTGCCTCCCGTTTGGCTCGCACCACCGCTGCCGCTCGTCCCTCCGCTCGCGAGCGCGCCACCCGCGGCCACGCTGCCGCCCGCACCAACGGTACCGCCCGCGGTGGCGCCGCCACTGCCCGCTCCTGGGCCAGGCGCCACAGCATCCACACATGCGATCGAACCGACCACGGCTGCGCAGGCAGCCAGACCAAGCAGAGGCCACGCACTCACGGACTCACCCTAGCTGCTCTTGTCTCCGCGCGCACAAGGAACGCAGAGGACGCGGACGCGCGACCGCTCTAGGTGAATTCTTCCGTTCTCGTCGCCCACAGGAGGAAGGGCGAGCGGTTCAGCGATGCGCGGCGACGAAATCCATCAGCCACGTCATGGCCGGACGCTCCGTCCCGCCCGAGCTGACCAGGTACGCACTTGGCGCCCACATCAGGCCCTCTTGAAAGCCCCAATAGGTGATGCCGTGCACGTTCGGGTGCTCCCAAAACATGGTGATCGCCTCCTGCATGATGTCGAGTTGTTCTTGGTCGTCGGCGCGGTCGACGTCGAACTCCGTGATGTAAACGGGCAAGCCGAAGGTCTCGGTGAAGTGGTCGATGAACTCCTTCGCTGCAGGCACGCCCGCGTCGGCGACGTCGTGCCCTTGCGCACCAATGGCGTCGATCGGAGCGCCAGCGGCAAGCACTGCCTGGAGGATCGCAACGAAATTGTCGTGGTCGTCCGGCCATTCGATGATGTTGTAGTCGTTGATGAGCAGGATGGCGTTCGGGCAATATTGGTCCGCCAGCTCGAAGGCGTTGACGATCCAGTCGTAGCCGGAGGCACCATCGCCACCGAGGCCGTCTTTGTACGGCGGGGCGTGGTAGGTCGGCTCGTTCACCACGTCGATCAGCACCGTGTCCGGGAACTTCTCGCAGAAGGTCTGAATCCAGACCTCCGCGCTCGCGGCGACGTTGTCGCTCGTCACCCAAGACGGTTGTTCGTAGTTCCAAAAGAACGCGTGCTCTTTGTAGATGATGCCGTGCTCCTGTGCGTAGCCGTACGCCGCTTCTACCGGGCCCCAGACCCAGTCGCTCGCTGAGTTGGGTTGCACGAAGCCCCACTTGGAGTTGGCCTCCATCGACACCTGCATCCACTTGTCCGAAAAGTCCGGGATGATGTCGTTGTTCTTGTGCACGATGTTGCCGATGAACTTTGGGGGCAGATTGGATGGCGCGCCGCCCGTTGCGCTGACACCACCACCAGTGCCGCTGCCTTCGATCGCGCCGCCGCTGCCGCTCGCACCGCCGCTCGCAGCGACCGTCCCGCCGCTGGCTGTGCTGCCGCCCGTGGCGGCAGCGCTCCCACTCCCGCTCGCTCCGCCGCTGAGGGCCGCGCCGCCTCCCGCGCCCACCACGCCGCCGCTGCCCGGTGCGGCGCCGGGACCGGCGGCTCCTCCACTGGCCACATACGCCCCACCGTCCACTCCGGACGTCGAACAGCCTCCCATCAGCGCGACGCCAAGGCCCACCAGGCCCAACCAACTCCTCATGACGACGAACTCCCCCGGGGCCCGGCCCCGCACGACCTATGCCGACCTACGTGTCTGGACTAATCGCACCTTTCCTCTGAATTG
>Ga0164309_10000238_pt1 | contig 32744 bp, 55 predicted proteins | sample Whisoiple_247_MG_FD_109984 | JGI IMG/M metagenome (GOLD analysis project Ga0164309, IMG submission 109984) | Soil microbial communities amended with fresh organic matter from upstate New York, USA - Whitman soil sample_247_MG | ecosystem: Environmental > Terrestrial > Soil > Unclassified >... | reverse complement strand
GCAGTGCAGCAACCACATCGACCAGATACCTGCCGTCATCGACAGGAAGGTAAATATCAACTCCATCTCGCAATCGCCTCTTCTGCAAGCCGAACCTGATCGGCTTCCTTGGTGTAGTTCATGATCTCCTTAAGGCTTTTGTGGCCTGTGACCGAGGCGATAGCATGAGGCGACAGGCCGAACTCGGCAAGCTTGGCCGCTGTGGTCTTGCGCAAACCATGGATACTGCGGCCCTTGATCCCGAGAGAGATCAGGGTTTTTCTCATGGCTTCACTGACGGCTGACAACGACCATGGATGACTATGGGAATTGTGAAGAATATAGGGGCTGACGATCAGGCGTTTGGCCTTGAACATCATCACCTTCTCTTCCTTCATCACCTCCAGTTCCGCCTTCAGGAGCGGATGAACCGGGATAACCAGCTTGGTGCCGGTCTTCTGCTGTTTGAAATGTATGTAAGTACCGTCATACTGATCCCACTTCATACGGATCAGATCGCTCTTTCTCTGCCCCGTATAGAGCGCCAAGAGGAACAGACGTTTCATCTGGAGCGGAGCCTTCTCAAGGAACAGATCGCATTCCTCGTCCGTCCAGCGGGGGATGGGCGTCATCTTCGGAAGATGGCGCATGCTGCCCGCATGGTTGAACTGACACATGCCCCGGTCATAACCGAAGCTCATGATGTTGTTCAGCACCTTCATGGCCGAATGACAGGACGAGCTTTTTTCAAACAGGCTATCCTTGAGATCGATCACCATCGGGCGGGTGATCTTGTCGGCTGGCATGTCCATCAGCTTTTCCAGAGACTTCATCCCGTAGAGGTAAATACGACGGGATGAGTTGGAAAGTTCATACCAGCTTGGTGACGCCATATAGAGTGCGGCTATCGACCGGAGTGTCATTCCCTTGCGCTTCATATTGATATCCTTTGGTTTTTGTTACCGAAGGATACCATGATTGAGCTGCGACACAAACTCCGAGCGCAGGCCGGAAAGCTTTTCTCTGGCGCGACTGTCGGTCTTCAGCTCCTTGCGGGAGGTGACGCCGAGATACTTCCTGAGCCAAGTGGACGCGGCGACTTCGGACATTTCGTCCACTTCCCCGACCCTGACCAGCCATTCCTGAAAGTTATTATCGGCGCACAGGGTGCCAGCCAGCGCGACGGACCGCTTGCCTTCCGCATCCAAAACGCTGGCAACCGGCTCATCATGTTCGTTAATACGAACAGCAACGATCATGTATCTCTGACCAAGAGGGTCAGTCATCAAATCTTGCGGCGTGTCATTTGGATGAATTGCAAACGATATGACATGACCATCTTTTGAATGGCGCATACCCAGCTTAACGCACTCAAACTTGGTTGATATTTCTTCTATGTTGCCGGTCATACAGGCCCCCATTCTTCAGTCACAGAATATCCCCGAAGACGCGCTTGAAGATGCCCGGTGGATTGATCGTATTCAGCTGGCTACCGGCAGAGCTGCTGCTGCCGTAAAGACTGTTATTGTAATGCTGTGCGGCCTGCGCCTGTTCCAGCAACTGCTGATGCTGCGACATGGCAATCTGGTTATGCTGTATATAACTGGATTGAGCCATCACCCGAGCTTCCTTCTTCTTCATCTCACGGTACTGACGGGCTTCCCACTTGACCTGATAGATCGTGTTCAGCTTGTCGATCTCATGGTATGACTGCGGACGGATGCCCATCGCCAAGTCGAAACATTCCGACATGATTTCCCTTCTCGCCTTATTGTTGTCATAGGCGAGCAGGAACTTGCTGAACTTCGGGAACTTCACAGCCCAATGGTCCAAGAGGGCCAGACCGGCAGGGGTGACACGTGCGCGCTGACCGCGAACACCCATCAATGCCGGGACGCTGTAGACCAGCCCGCAGCGCCACAGCCCATAACATTGCTTCATCGGCAGGAAGCCTGCCAGCGCATCAAGCAGAACGCGCGACAGCTTCTTCGGACGGCCCGAATAGATGGGGTTATAATTACCCAGCACATCGATGGCGACATCTCCCGGCACCACATGAAGATAGCTGTTCTCGTCCTTCATGTCCTGAACATGAGTGAACAGTTGGGCCAGCTTCTTGTCGATAACAGGAACGCGCTTGCCCGCCATGCGCTCGCTGAACATGATGTGGTACTTCTTCTCATGGTAGACGGACTGCGCCAAGAGGGTCTGTGCACCGATTGCACCGCTCTGAAGTATGCCGGGATTTACCCATGCCTTATTAAGCTGGCTACTGACTGACTGATTGCTCGGATATGTCATTCTCTTCTCTCCACACCCTGTAATGCTCTCTCGCCCAGACGATGGGCCTGATGCCATTGACTGCCCAGAATGTATCCTCACCACCTGAGAAATGGTGAAGCTCATAATGGTGCTTGGCACAGATGGGAACGCAGAACTGATCCCCTGTCTTCAGGCTCATGGCCCGAGGTTGCGCCCTTTGAAGATGATGGGCCTGAGAAGACCCACCGCAGATGAGGCATGGCAGTGACCTGATATGCCTCATGTATCGTTCGGACCGAAGTCTGTTATTCATCCCATCCGTTCTTCTGTGGGCGACCCTGCTGACGAGACCCGCCGAAGTTGTCCGGAATGTCGTCGTTCAGTTCCTGACGGAAACGCTGGTTCGCCTCCGAACCGCGCGTCTGCGTGGCATAGCCGTTCGTCTGCTTGCCGCCGCCATAGTTGCTCGACGGGTATTCACCACGGCTGGTCATGGTACGCTGCTGAGCAGGCTGCTGGCGCGACTGGTTGTTGCTGCGCTCTGCATACGGAGTATCCAGCTTCAGCGAAATGAAGGTCGTGTTGTTGCGACCCTGCCGTTTCCAGCCAGAGATTTCCAGCTTGACCGGCTGACCGCGTTCCGCGCTGCGCAAGACGTAATCCAGCACTTCACCGTCAAGGGTGAAGTCGCCACCGTAATCAGCGGCCTTCGGACTGCGCTTGTCGCGCACGAACAGAGTACCGGAATTCGGATACTGATTGCTCTGGTTTGCCATGGTTACTATCCTTTCAGTTGTTTATTGCGTGTCTTGAAGGTGGCCTTGATGTCTTCAAGGTCTTCGGGCTTTACCCACTGGAGCGTTTCTTCCAGTGCAGTCCAGTAAGCCGACAACTCGACGGCGTCGTTGATGCGGTCAATCTCGGTGAAGATTATGTTCACACCCTCTTCGTCAACGCGTTCCGGCACCAAGAAATTATACTGGTTCACGGAAGGAGGAAAGTGTTTGTCCACCTCCTGACGAAAATCTGCTTCGTTGCGATTACGAGCAGGTTCGCGCGATGATTGCTTGACCACCCGCTCTTTTTCACCGACCGCCATCATCTCCCGTTCGGACGCATACTCACCGCCCGCGAGACCAAAGCTCGCCAGCGCGCGGCCAATGGCAGAAGTCTCGGTGACTGCGACAATCGACGTAGTGTTGACCTCGTCCGATCCCCAGAAGTTCATGGCAGTACCGGCACCAGCGACATTGCCAGTCGCCACATGAATGATCTTCGCACTGACGATCACCACCGTATTCTTGCCGAAGTCCTTGCTGACCTGCGTATGGCTATCGATGCCGAACTCCGCACCGAACTGTTGCCGGAATACCTCGACGCGATCCGAGACCTTTGCGTATTTCTTGCCATTGATCTCGACGCCGGTCTTATCCCGGCGCGCATTCATCTCTTCGATGACCGCCGTAAAGCGCGCATCACTCATGCCTCTTTCCTTTCAGATGTTATGTGTTATAGTGAGACAGACCTTGAAATTGCGTTTCATTGTCTTTCCTAGATTGGCCCTGCATAGCGGGGCCTTTTTTTATTATTCCGTCAGCAACTCTGCCTTGGTGATTTCCAGAAGCCCGACCGTGGCGGCGAGCCCGCCATCACCCCCAACCATGTAACGATGAGCATAGATGTCATCGTCTTCGCTCTCGACCCATGCGATGATCAGTGTGATCGCCTTGGTGTCGCCGTCGCGCATGTGACGCAGCACGTGCTCCAAAGCGCCTTCCGGAGAATAGTGGCGCTTCTCGGCAGGAACCAGCGCAGTCACGTCTGCTTCCGGAGGGTTATGTTTCTTCGGGGGGAAGGTCAGGATTTCCGTCATCGGTTTCTTCCTTGGAGATTTCGTCGCGGTATTGCGAACAAAAGCTAGACACGCCGCAGTAATCGCAGCGGGTTGACTTCCCCGGCCTGTGGATAATCTCATATCCACTCCCCTTAGAATGCTGAAACTCCAACGCATCTACAGGATTATTAAACACCTTTAACGCGCGTTTTCCACCTACCTTTTGGACTGTCCATGCCTCGTTACGGACCCACCGATCTTCGACGGTGCAACGCTCGATTTCCTCCCCCATATTGTGATCGAATTCAGCCTGCCGGTGCAGCGCGATACGCTCGCGCGCGTAATCAAGCTGACGGGCTCGGGACCACAGCGGGATCGGAACCTTGACCAATGGTGCCTGTGGATACAGCGGATCACGCTTGGCCATGGTTGATTGCCAGTCGCGCAATACGCAGATGATGGTGAGGGAACGAACCTTCAGGGGTTTGTTTGCCTCCACCAGAAGTGCATACAGATTGGTTTGCGAAACCCATTCCGGTTTTACATCGCCATCCTTTGTAACGGAGTAGGTAGAGGTCACCTTGTAATCGAGGATATCCACCTCATCCCCATCGATCTGCTGTACGTCTACGCCACCAGATATATTCCACCCGTCGATATTCATAAACAAACGTTCTTCAACGACCATGTCGTCGGTCTTGCCCATCTCCAAAAGATGATGAACGCCAGAGCCAAGCAACGCATAGAATTCTTCGGATAGATCGCGAACGATATCCTTGTAATGAAGCTTACGAAGAAGCGCGATCCTTGGAGACTGGATCAGCGTCGTTACAGACGCGTTGACCTTGCCTGCATTATATTCAGCTTCTTTCTTGATCAGTGCGCGGGCGATGGTCTCAGGAAGACCATGGTCGTTGGTGCGTATCATATGTGTTTCCAGTTCTTATGATTGATTATCGAGGAAATCATTGTCCGACTTACACCCCCGCAATCACCTTACATCCAATAAAAACGCTGTACTTTCCTGTCGAATAACAGCATCTTCCAGCCTCATGAAGAAGGCAAGCGCGCGACTGTCTGTCGCCCAAAAAAAAGCGTTGGTAGCTGGGGGGCGTACCACTGAGTGGTCACGTACAATCTACGGTTCCCCACAATCCAAGGCCAACAGTCGCCAGCAGGTCCGGATCAAGGACCGTATCGTCTTCATCAAAAGCCAAGCCGCTCTCGCGTATTTATCCGATTTCCTGAAGCAATGTCCGACACTTGACCCGATGTATGAATGCGACATCGAGATCGTGGTCGATATCTATTACTCATCCAGACGCCCTGATCTGGATGAAAGCCTGATCATGGATGCCTTGCAGGGGAAGGTATACCGGAACGACAGGCAGATACGCCGCAAGATCGTGACGGGACATGTCGATAAGGATAACCCCCGTGCTGAGCTATACATCCGCCCCTACGCTGCCGAAGAACCGGATACCGCCGACGAATGATCTGCCGCATATGGCATTTCTCTGGCGCAGTGTCTTGGCGCAATCCATCAAGGACATCTATAGCGGGGAGACAGGGCCTCGTCTGGAAGTGATCCGCTGGCTGAAGACACGTGACTTCGAGACGGTGTGTGATCTGGCGCATGTAGAGTACCAGAGCATGCGCGAGCAGATGGCCTCGCTGCTGGCAATGCCGGAACCTTTGGCCCGCAAATACGGTAAGCTGCTGATCGCCAAGGTTATATAGGACAATATGTCCGGTGACAGCACAGGGAATTGAACCCTGCCGACACGGTTTACAAAACCGTCGCTCCCCCATGGAGCTATACTGTCACCGGGTATTGGACCGACAAGGATTTGAACCCTGATCCCCACCTTCATGGGTGGCGTGCTACCCTTGCACCATCAATCAATCACCGCAGGTCTTGCACCTGATCTCCCCCTTTTCAAAAGGGGTAGCTCTCGACCTTGAGCTACAGTGATAAGCTGGTTGCGCGAGCAGGATTTGAACCTGCGGCTTCGGCGTATGAGACCGACGAGAACTCCGCTTCTCCACCGCGCATGACCCTGTTTCTCACGAAAAACCCCCGCCGTCAACGACAACGGCGAGGGTTCTGGTTTGGGCATTGGGGGTAGAAGAACTCTGAGATGGGTGTTGCAGTCCGCTCTCGACACCAGATTAGCCAGACGTAAAAAATACGCAAGGGCCTCTTGACGATAAATCTGTGACGGGAGTAACTTTATCGCCAACAAGAAGGCCCCCGAAGCTCTTCACTTCTTCGGGGGCCTGACGGTCACACTTTGTCTCAACCAAGGTGCGCCGCTGATGGTTCCGGTTATACACCGACAAGCCGCAGCCCGCAACTCTCCACAAAGTGTAGAATGAAATATTGGCTGCTCCCCTATGGAGCCGGGACCGTCACCCTACCCATGGGTATAAGAGCGGGCATCCCGTACTCTGGCACCTGCCACACATGCACGGGATCATGGTCACGCCCAGCCAGACACCATGCGGAACTGAACACGCCCTTGGATGCGGCCTCCGAAAAATGAAGAATAGATGCGCGAAACAGCACGGTGCAATTCCGGCTGGTGGGTGAAAGCGTAACGGCCAAGGGGTTTGAACTTATGAGGCCTCCCACAAAAATGAAGTTAAGTGGCTCTGTATACGGCATCGTCCGAAGACGCAGACACTGCCTCCCTACTCTCACGAATACGGCTTCATGCCGTCCGTGGGGGTAGGGGGGCCGTGGATGTACCAACATGAACCGAGCCGCAGTCGGGGCAACAAACTCCTGAAGACGGACTGAAGACGGCATGAGTACATTGTCGAAGACAAATGAAGTGAAGACGGCATGAGTAAGGTTCCAGTGCGTAAGGCTACAGTGCGTAAGGTTCCAGTGAATGTGGTTATCGTGTGAACGGTTCCTTCGATGACGGGCCGTTTGACAAGGCCGACGACCTGTCGCACCCTGACCGTGGCTGAAGCTGAAAGGAGCCACCAATGAGATTAAAGATGGAGAACCCTGACTGCCGGTGTGCTGTTTGCAAACGGACGAACGAAGAGGTCGAAGGCCTGATCGGTGGCATCTGTCAAGAATGCGCCACCACGGCGTTCATGATGTTCCAGAGGAAAGACCAGCTGATGGACGAAGCGGCCAAAATGTCCGCTGAACGGAAGGCTAACGGCACCGCTATCAGCGGTGGTCCTGACTGTACCTGTGGTGCATGCGAACTGGCCCGTCTTCTGGATGCCGATCCGGTCATGAACATCATCCCGAATATCGTTAAGGGAATGATGCGGAAGGCTGAAGAAGTCATGCCGGTCGGCGTCAGTATCAACTGATGGAAATCATCATCCACCATATGGCCTTTGGCCTTGGATACTTCCTCGGCATATTGCCGGGGATCATCTTCGTATGGCTGCTGATCAGCGGCCTGATCTTCAACATCCGTCTGGTGCTAGGACTGTTCCGGACCAATAAAGGGAAACGCAATGTCAACGACAATGAAGCCCGGTCCTCTTAAGACCGAACTTGACGCCATCCGGTCCCGGCTGTCTGCCATCGAGAAGGCCTTGGTCACCGGAGAGCAACCAGAGGTTATATCTGGTACCAGCGGTCAGCAATATGAGGCTGTTGACGTGTCGCTGCCGGGACAGGACGGCGCTGATCGGATTGACCGTATTCTGGATATCATCTGGGGGGAACTGCGGCCTAACGTCGAAACGCTTTCGACCGGGGCAAAGCATTACCTCCGGCGCGGTATCGGTCAGGCCATCAACGAATTCTATCTTGGTGCCAACTATTGTGTTGTCACCGACACGATAGCCGATCAAGGCAAACGCATCCATGAGTTGAATGAGCTGATCAAGGCCATCACCCATGAGCGGGATATTGCCTATGCTCGGCTGGAGAACATTCGCTTTTTCCTTGGAGATTGATATGCAAAAGGTCAGAACAATCTGGGTCTGCGTCAAGATACTGTCAGACGGCTCGGAAGAATTCACTGCGTTGAGCATGGGTGGTACTGAAATGCCGCTGGTCACCAGTGAGCGCGACATCGGGGAGATCATCTTCCCGCAAATAGTCGACGAGCTGCATCAGTTGACCGGCGAGATCGTCGAAATTCGCCGGTTTGAAGGAAGCATCACGGCCTATCGGCCCGGGGAAAAGGAAGAGACGCAATGATTGAATTTCTGGAAGCCGCTCTCAAGGCGGAATACGAAAGGGAAAAGCTGGACGGCAGCGCGTTCTTTGCGTCCGACGACTGGACCGAAATGAAGTCACTGGTCGGTGACGTGTTCAGCATGGCAGAGCGCCATATCACCAGTTGCGCCGAAGGCGAACCGATCCTGCCGACCTTCATGGGCAAGGACAATGACGGAATGATCTGCATTGCAGCCATTCCGGAATTGTCCAATCCGGATGTCCGTGTCCGCAGGGCTGTTGCCGCCATGGTGCCAGACTTCATGAAGACGATGGGCTCCAAATCAGGCATCATGATCCGCGAAGCATGGACCGTGTCGGTCACGGCAACCGATCCTGCCGTCGTTAATAATATCCTTCCGAGTGAGGATGACCGGCGCATCTCGGTGGTGATGATGGACCTGATCGCTCCCCGCTATCAGTTCCTCGTCAACTTCAAGATCAACGAGAAAGCTGAGCGCAGCGTCAATCCGAACCCGGTCGCTGCCCTGATTGCCAAGCATGACGGCAAGATGCTTCAGGCCGAGATGGTCAACTTCGGTGATCCGGAGTGACGTGGCCTCTGGTCATCCTGCGGGTTAACCGCTCCACCTATGAAGACATCAAGCGGCGAGTGATTGCCGCTGATCAGGCTGATCGTATCTTCCGTGATGGCAGGATCAGCGTGGATGAAATCGCCATCGAGATAGACCCCAACGATAAAACAGGAAAGACAAATGTCGAACAGACTGACTGATACAATCCGCCGCCAGATCGCTGACAAGGCGCTGAACCAGACACTGGCAATCAAGGAGGCCGAACTGAAGCAGCGCGAAATTGATCTTGGTGCCAAGGCCTATGACGAGGCCGTGCCGAAAAAGCTCAGGGACGCTCTGGCGAATATCCCGTCAGGCTGGGTCATCATGAAGAAGAGCGTTTCCTTCAATGCGAATGGCTGGGTCGTGAAGATGGACTTCCCGTTCGAAAAGGCGGTTCCCCGGCATGCCGAATACAACAACCCCGCCATTGGCAGCGTGTCGGAAACAACCGCCGATGAGCTTCAGCGGTGGGCTCAGGACAAGAAGTCTCTGGCAGAAGAACGCGACACCATGTCGTCCAAGCTCCGCGCCATGCTCGGTTCGTTCTATACGTTCAAGCAGATGCGGGACCGCTGGCCCGCTGGCTCGGAATTTTATGACGAGTTCGATCACGAGAAGACCAATGTGCCGATGATCATGGTCGAAGACATCAACAAGATGCTCGGCATCGGCGGCAAGGAAGAAGAATGACGTGGAACGTCCGTGCCATGCGGCACGAAAAGAACGGGGAGACGTGGGTGTCTCTCCATGAAGTCTACTATAGCGAGGCCGGTAAACTTACCGGCTTCACTGTAGACCCTGTCATTGCCATCGGCTCCGATGAAAAGGAACTGCGGTGGTATGTCGAGAGGATGCTTGAGGCTCTGGACAAACCCGTTCTGGTGCCTGAAGATTTTTCCACCTTACTGAAGGAAGGGAAGTCATGACCACTGCATTATGGATACTGACTGGCATAGCGGCTCTTGTGTTCGGCGGTCTGGTTATCGGCGCTGTCCGCAGGGAAGCCGCCGTCCAGAGGGAGATGAAGCGTCAGGCCGATATATCTACTCGACGCAAGCAGATCGAAGCCGAGGTGAAGCGCAAGACCGATGCGTCTCGTCAGCGTTATCTGCAACAGCAACGGGAGAAGGCCACGCTCAGGGCTCCCGTCATCAACACGGCAAGACCCGTCCCGGCACCGGCCAAAAAGTCCGATAACGACGACATGATGAGCTTGACCCATCCTCTCAATCCGCTGAACCCGATCAGCCCGGTCTATTATCCTTACCCGAATACGTCTTCAACCTATCCGAGTACGCAGTCATCGCCGCCCCCGGACTGCTCGCCGTCTCATTCGTCATGGTCGAATAGCTCCTCCTCGTCATCCTCTTCGGATAGCTGTTCGTCCAGTTCGTCTGACAGTGGATCGTCGGGAGGTAGTCGTGACTGACAAACAATGACCAAGGAGGAAATCCTGAAGAGGATGAGGCTATGCCCATAACCGATATCAGACCAGAAGATTTAGCCACTTACGAAGCCGTCAGGGAACTCCCTGACGGCATTGTTATTGCCGCGCACAGGCTGATGTACCATTGGACCCTGCTGATCGATCTCGACTACTGCGGGTATAATGACCGCTACTGTTTCGCCACCAAGGAATTGGTGATGGACGCCTTCAACAAGTACGATGGTAGTGAGCCTGAAGGCTGGCATCGTCACCCGAAATCCGGTCGTCGTCGCAACATCGAGACCGGCGAAGAATGGATAGCTGATTAAGGAGACAAGCTATGCGGATACCTGAAGTACGCGAAGAGATAGATCGGCTGATCGATGAGGCCGAGGAACTGCATGACACGCTTGGCAAGATGATCAAGCGGTTGAATTACCTACAGTCTGAACTGGTTCGCCGTCCTGCCAAGCGACGTGCACCGACCACCAGCACTCCATTTAATGCAGCGATGAAGGCAAGGATCGTGGCTTATGCTGCTGCCAATCCGTCAGCATCACAGACCTCTATCGCGGCTCAGTTCAACGTCAATCCGGGGCGCGTGTCCGAGGCCCTTTTCGGCAAGAGAACGTAATGTATGTTGTAGGTGTTATACTGTTGACTTTGGTAGGTGGGTCGCCCTTAGATTTATCCAACGGATAATTCGAAGGGTGGATTTCAAGCCAGTGAAAACAACGGATATACCCACGATGAGGGCCACCTTGCTGGACAAGCAGGATGGCCTTTGCCCTATCTGCAAGCAGATTATTGTCTATCCTGCTCTCGATCATTGCCATAGCACCGGCAACGTCCGTGCCGTCCTATGCTCCAAGTGCAACTGGATGGAAGGCAGGATAAAACGGGCTTCGACCATGGCCGTTGGTCCCGGCAACGAACTGGAATACATCAAAGCTATTGCCGAGTATTGGGAGCATCATGCTTCGAACCCTTCAAACATTATGTATCCAACCCACGGCATGAAGAAAAAGAGAAAGAGGAAGGCTAAACAGCCATCCACCTATGTAGTTGAAACACTTGAAGTATTGAGGAAGAAACCAAGAAAGCGGCGGGTTTGACAGCCGACAAGGCGTCGGCTAGGGTCTGGATCGTTGGCGGTGATCACAGCCTTTATCCAGTTGGTTAAGTGGTCTTTTCGTCTTTCCTTTCTGACTACCCCTACTGGTAGACGAGGCACCGCCAACACCTAAAGTTTCTCAATCCTCGGAAGACGTGATGAGCGTCTAGGCCGTGGAGGGGAGGGCGAGGTACACGGTCTACTTATAACGTATACGGCTTGGACTGATGGAAACGTGAGTGGCTTACTCTGTGAACTGTGATGAGCAGGTTCATGGAAGCGAACTGAAACAATCTCAGTCATGCTATGGAACGGTACGGTATCCATTCCTTCGCTCTCCCACGAATTCCATCGGAAGATGGATCAGGTGGTGATGTATCCGAATACGTCAGCGACCGTTGATCGCTGTGTATCACCACCTGCCGTAATTCCCGGTTGGGTCCCCCCAATCCCCCTGACCGGGTGTAAAGCCCCGGCGACATTGTGCACCTCATGTCGCCGGGGTTCTTAAAACAAGGTGCTCTTAGGAAAGAAAATGGCTGAAGCAATTAAGAAAGCAAACCCTCTCTCTGATCCGTTCAAGGACACGGATGTCCATGGCAATGTGCTAACGGATTGGGCGGCGAAGGATATCGCCGTCAAGCGTGACGGTACGGCAATCGTTCTTCCGAGCGATCCGACCGACATGTCTCTGAGCGCCGCCCGTGCGGTACTCAAGCGTATCGAAGACGCCGAGAACATGATCTATGATATCTCGGAAACCATTCCGGTTCACTTCTTCGACGGCCTCGTCGCCCTGTATCATGTCCTCAAGGACAAATACGGCTATGCTGGTACCCAGACGAAGGTCATCAAGAGCTTCTTTGGCGACATCAAAATTCCGCCGAAGCTGGTTCACGTCAAGACCGGTCCGAGGCATACGGACTTTGTTCAGGTACCATACGGCGAATTCGCCCTGCCGAATGTCGAAGGTACGGTCGAGACGCAGTATGCTGTGGTCAAGGGTATTCCGCAGCTTCAGTTCGTCGGTCAGGTCAAGTCTGCCGAGAAGAAGGTGGTGATGGAGATCGTTCTGGCGGTCCGTGAATACGCCAAGCATCACTCCATTTACCGTGGTCGTTGCGTCATTCTCGACAAGGACGAGAGCGGTGGCATCGATTATGAACAGCCGCTGGAATACTTCGACCCGTTCGTCGGCAACGAAATCCCGATCTTCAATCTGGATACGACGGCGCTGATCAACACTGCCGTTCTGGCACCGATCACCAATGCCGCCAAGTGCCGTACTATGAACATCCCGCTGAAGCGCGGCGTTCTTCTGGAAGGTCCTTACGGTACTGGTAAGTCCCTGACGGCCCGTCAAACGGCCCGAGTTGCCAGCCAGAATGGCTGGACCTTCCTGAACGTCACCTCCACGTCGGCCCTGAAGTATGCCCTTCAGTTTGCCAAGATGTACCAGCCCTGCGTTATCTTCGCTGAAGATATCGACCGGCTGGCGGCGAACCGCAATGAAGGCGCTAACGATCTGATCAACCTGATCGACGGCGTCGTCGGCAAGAACGATGAAATCATCACCGTTCTGACCACCAACTTTGCGGAGAAGATCGACAAGGCCATGCTGCGGCCCGGTCGTCTGGATGCGGTTATTTCTCTAAGGGCTCCGGAAGCGGAAGCCGTTCAGCGTCTGATCCGCTTCTATGCTGGTGATCTTCTGTCGGTAGATGCCGATCTTGAGCCAGCATCCACCAAGCTGGCAGGCCAAATCCCGGCAACCATTCGTGAGGTGGTTGAACGTGCCAAGCTGTCGATGATCACCAACGATCATACCGGCATCAGCACGGAAGACCTGCTCACTTCGGCGCTGTCGATGGATAATCATCTCCGTCTGCTCGACAATGCCAAGGAAGGCCAGTCGGCTCCGACGCTTGACACCTTGATGGTTGAAATGCTCGGCAAGGAAGTCAAGAAGGTCATCGACGTTATGTCGGCCAACGGCTTCAAGATGAAGTAATTCAGATAGCAAGGGCGCGAATGCCTTGCTTCAGCCGGTGCCATCCCGATTAGTCGGGGTGGCATCAAAGTTTAAACCCATTCCAAGGAACAAGAATGAAAAAGGTCATTGCATTCGCCATCGCTTTTGCCTTAGCGGCATCATCTGCCATGGCTCAGTCGGCGTCCGGTTCCACATCGAACTCAGGTTCGAACTCATCATCCGGCGTCTTTATGAACAGCAAGGGATACCGCACGGCTTCATCGGCCATCGGTCCCGGGCTGATTGCTTCCGGTCTGTCCTGCTCTGGTTCCGCTTCTATCGGCGGCGCTGCCAGCGGCTGGGGCATCTCTCTCGGCATCACCAAGCCGGATGATAATTGCGATACACGTGAAGACGCGAAGTATATTCACGGCGTAACCGGTGATCTTGGTGCTGCCAAGGAACGGCTTTGCGACAATCCGAAAATTAGGGCAGCATATGCAAGGGCAGGCCGTCCCTGCGCCGCAGATGTCCAGCATGTTTCTCAACGTGCTACGGTTCCGGATCGTCGCGGCGACAATGTCCGTCTTGCCAATTGCCAGCGGCGGGCCAAGAACGACCCGTCCATCAAGTGCCGCGTTTACCAGTAAGCGGAACAACTTTCTCCCCATGGTTGCTCATGGGGAGCGGGGTGTGCCGGTTGGGTGCATCGTTCAACGGGAGAATAGCATGAAGAAGATTTTCATTACTTCGGTTGCTGTATTGCTTGCAGCATCCGCACATGCCGCAGACTTCGGCCTTCAGGGTCAGTTCGGTGCCGGTGGCGTCTGGGGCGGTACTCGTGACCTGTCTACCTCGGCAGGCTTCGGCAAGACCGAACAGTTCGGTTCTTCGACGGCGACGGCCAAACAGGACGGCTATGGCCAGTCGGAAAGCGAATTCAAGGGTTCCTTTCGTAACGGCGGCATCGGTGCCAACACCAACTCCAACCTCGATCTTGAAGGCAAGACGCTGGTCGGTTCCGGCTCTATGTCCACTACCGGCGTTACAGCCAACGGCAATGGCTTCGGTACCTCTACCGCAGGCGGTGCTTCTTCTGCTTCTGGCCTCACGGGCGGAGTAGGTCTCTCTGGCGGTCTCGGCGGTCACCTCTAATATCACCACGCATTGCCATGGCATCCTTCGGGGTGCCATGTCAGGGCATGGTGCCCCCTATAGGAAAGGCAATTGAATGTTCGGGTTTAAGAAAAAGGGTGGTGTTCTGGGTGCGGCGGCTTCCGCTGCATTCAAAGAGATGAATGCCAATCAGCAGGAAAACCTCGACTTCCTCGAAGCTGCGGCGGCTGCGATTGCAATCATCGCAACTATCGATGGTAACGCCGATAGCGCTGAGCGCAACAAGGCTATCTCGGTTATCGTCAAGAACAAGCTGCTTGGTTCGATCTTCAGCCAGCAGCAGGTAGAAAGCATCGTCAGCGCGTCTATCGACAAGGCTTCGGACGGCGCTGGCAAGCAGGAGCTTGTTGACGAACTGAAGGACCTCAAGAACCACGAGAAGGGCTCAGCCTATGCGAAGGGCTGCTATCTCATGGCGAAGGATGTCGCCAATGCCGATGGGACCATCGGTGAGCGCGAAGGCAAGGCCCTGACGGTTCTGGCTTCGATCCTCGGCGTCAATGAAAGCGATTTTGCTTTCGACTTCTGATCGGGTATGACGATGGAACTACCTGAAAAAGCCAAGCCTCTCTTGCCAGCGGTCAAATTGACCTCTGTCGGAACAGCCGTTGTAATCGGTATCGTTTTACAAGTCATGGTTTTCAACATGATTGGCGATGTCCTGACCAGTGCGATCCTGTTCGGAATTGGCTATGCTTTCGGTCGGATGAAGTGAGGACAGGGCCGAAAGGCCCTGTCTTTGTTTTTGCATTGCCGACAAACTGTCGGTATGCTGCGTGACGCAGAGAAAATGAGGACTGAATGTCTCGGGATATCTACCAAGCAGAATTCGATATCGTCCGCGTCGTCGCGCATTTCGGCACGATTGCCGAGACCGTAAAGGCGTTAAAGAAGATTGGCATGGACGTGAAACACAAGACAATCCAGCGGCAGCGGCAGCGCAGATACATGCACGCCGATATGCTGGCCTGTCTGATCTTGGCGGCGCATGCCATCGGCAAACCACTCGACATAGAGGGATGCATCAAGAAGAGGGAATGATGTTCAGGTTTATCGCACTCGTGGTCATGGCCCTATGGTTGAGTACCATAGTCTACATGGCCATCAAAGACAGCCAAAGGAGCTATTATGCCGCTCAAAAGAATTGAATACCCGTCATGGCACGATGATGCCCGCAAGAAACGGGAAGCTGAGAAACTCACATTACCGCAGCTGGCTAAACTTTATAACGTGTCAGCATCGCGCATGTCCCAGATTGCTGGGCCGAGATGGAGGGCGTACATTATTGCCTTTAGTGGCAGTAGCCCGCGCGAAAGCATCAAGAAAATCTCCCAAAGCCTGTCGAACTATGAGTTTGTGCCGGTCGATAAGCCAATACCAGCCGCTAAAAAATCCGCGCCAAAGCAGGAGGCAGATGTGTCTAAGGCCCGTCAATTCGCATCAGTCAAGAAATTCCATGAAGGCAAGGCTCTTGTCGGGGGCCGCATCTACTGCACGTCATGCACCAATAGCGAAGAATTTTTCAACTATAGCGGGTCGGTTACACCTAACTATCTGGGCAAGGAATTCACTCGGCGGGGATGGAATGTCGGCGTCCATCCAAGGGCAGACAAATGCCCTGACTGCTTGAACCGCCTCAAGAATGGCACCAAGGTCAAGACCTTCGCCGCACTGAAGTCCGAACTGAAGTCGGTTCCGGAAGTCGCCGTTGTCGCGAACACAGCCGCCGACAAGATCATCGAAGGCCTTAGTGAAGCCCTCGAAATTGCCAAGGCAAAAACCACTCCCCTCATCCCCGAAACGAAGAAAGAACCCATGTTTATTGCTCCTGTTGTTGAAACCCTCGTTGATCCCGCTCCGGTTGAGCAGCCGCATGTATTGGCCGGTCCCATGTCCAAGGCTGACCGTCGTATTGTCTTCGCCAAACTCAATGATGTTTACGTCGATGAGACGACCGGATATTCGGCAGATTGGGATGACGCCAAGGTGTCGGCTGATCTGGGTATCCCGGTCGAATGGGTAAAGGAAGTCCGCGATGCCGACTTCGGGCCGGAACTGTCCAAGGCGATGAAGGAGAAGGCCAAGACCACGATTGAGGCGATGATTGGCGAGAACCAGCGCCTGATCGTTTTGCTCGACGCCAAGATTGAACAGTCGCAGAGCCTCGATGGCAAGCTGAAGGAAGCTTTGGATGCCATGGACAAGGCCATTGACCGCGCTGAACAGCTGGCCAAGAACATTCAGACCGGCGACGACAAGGTGGCTGAACTGATCAAGCGCTTTGATGTGCGCGTCGAAGAATTCAAGAAAATCGTGGCCGACTTCCGGGGCTCCGCTTCCGTGAATTAAGGCCCTCTGATAGATTGTTTGTATAGGGATATCTCACAGACAATCGGGCAAGATGGATTACGAATTCTCAAATGACGAGAAGTCAGTCATTCGTGCTGACGCACAAGCAAAACCACGCGGGACATATCGGACGACGTGTCCCGCCTGCTCCCAGACACGGAAAAACAAGCGGGCGCAATGCCTCTCCGTGACCGTCTACCCGGAACGGGTCGTCATGAAATGCCAGCACTGCGAAAAGAGCGGGGCGACATTCCTGCATGAAAAGGCTTTCATTCCTCCGGAACTTGAGAAGCCGAAGTTTCAAGCGCTAAAAACCCTCGACGTTGGCCTGACAGAGGCGGGAATAGAATTCCTGACCCAGAGAGCCATTTCTCTCAGAACCGCTCAGGTGTTCTCTGTGGCCTCATCTACGGCCTATTTCAGGGAGCTTGGTCGCGACGGTCCAGCGATTGCCCTGCCTTACATGGTTGGTGGCAAGGTGCATGGCCATAAGGTGCGCTGCATTCTCCAGAAGGACATGATCTGCGACCGTGCCCTGTCCTCCCTGTTCGGTATCCAGAATATCGATCTGGGGGAGAGCGAAGACATCATTATAACCGAAGGTGAATTTGATGCCATGGCCTTCTATGAGGCAGAAGTATTGAATGCCGTGTCGGTCCCGAACGGATCGTCTTCCTTCAGCCGGTCGAATGACGATGGCACCGCCAAGGCGCAGCTTGGTTTCTTATGGGAACATAAGGAAATCATCGACAAGGCCAAGCGCATCCTGATTGCTACCGACACGGATGAGGCGGGGGATAAGCTGGCCGAAGAACTGGCTCGCCGTATCGGTAAGCATCGCTGCTGGCGGGTCAAGTACCCGGAAGCCTGCAAGGATGCCAACGATGTGCTGATGAAGTACACGGACGGCAAGCAGCGCTTGCGCAAGGCCGTGGAAGAGGCAGAAATCTGGCCGGTCGAAGGGCTGTATGAGGCTCAGAAGTATTTCATCGATGTTATCGATCTATATGAGAACGGCTTTGGCGAGAAGGTCACGACCGGTCTTGCGGCCATCGATGGTATTTTCTCTGTGGCTCCCGGCCTGCTGACCGTGGTGACCGGCATTCCCGGCAACGGCAAGTCCACCTTTGTGGATCAGATCATGGTCAATCTGGCACGGTCGAAGGATTACGTGTCGGCTATCTGCTCATTCGAGAACCCGCCTGCTGTCCACATCGGCAAGCTCGCCGCCATGCTGGCGCAGAAACACTTCTTCGATACGACCGAGTACGGCGACAAGCTGACGAGGAAGGAGCTTGATGCAATCCTCCCGTACATCCATCGCCACTTCAAGTTCGTCCATCGTGACGACGGCAAGAAAGCCGATTTGGCATGGGTTGTGGAGAGTATCAAGACGGCGGTCTTCCGGTGGGGGGTGCAGATCGTGGTTGTCGATCCGTACAACTACATTGCGCGGCCTGCCAAGATGGAGAACGAAACGCAGTGGATTGACGAGATGCTGACCGAAATGCGCTTGCTTGCGCAGCTATACGGACTGCATATCTTCTTTGTGGCGCATCCGACAAAGATGCAGATGAATTCGGACGGTTCGCACCAGATGCCAAAGGGTTATTCGATCAGCGGTTCCGCCGCTTGGTTCTCGAAACCGGACTTTGGTTTGACGGTGCACCGCGAACAGAACGGCGATGTGACTATCGCCAACTGGAAAACCCGCTATGACTGGCTGGGCAAGGTCGGTGAAGCGAAGATATTCTATGATGCCGCCACGCATGCCTATTACAGTGACAACTTTGAGGTGAGCCCGACATGGGAGTAGAGTTCAGAAACGTATTCCCTACCAGTGTGCTGAATAAGCAGGAGAAGCCGGATGTCTAAACGAAAAATCTCAAAATCCATTCACGCCATGGATGTCGGCACCATAGAGATGCATCGCAAATTCAACATCGTCCCCAAATTGTCTGACCCAACTACTCTCGCGATGAAAATTATGGACGGATCGGAGGTGGACCGGATGCTGATGAATGACAGCATTACTGCCGCAGAACACGGCACGTTGATGGTCCTGACGCGCCGCTTGCAGAAGTTCGGGTTCATGGGATTGCGGTCGCCTGCCTATGACAGCCCTGTGCATGCCGACCCGGAACTGGTTGCGGACAAAAAGGCCACTGTCATTCGGGGTGCCGTGTCATTGATTGACCGGATGGACAAACATCCCGCCATCGGCAAGGCGCGGCGTCAGAAGCTGATCAATCTGGTGCTGGAAGATGTCCCATGGGGAAAGCTCCGTCACCAGATCGAGGATGTCAGACACTGCATCAGGGCCTTGGATGATCTATTTTTATCGCGGACCTAGCGCCAATATTTAAGAGGCTTCCGTCTGCCGTAGACCTGACTAAACCAGAAGTCCACATTCATTTCATCGAATGGGTCTTTGTATGGATAGGTCAGGCCATTTTTTCGGAAGTGACGAAGATTTTCAGGAATGAAAAGACTACCGTATAGAAGCTTGTACCGTTTAGGCCGTCTTTCCCTGTAGCGATAATCATGGTGTGTCATGGGTAAACCTATCTTGTTGGGGATTTGATCCGCGACCACTTGAACGGTAGCCCGATGGACGCGCCGAACGGGCTTTGCGGGAAGTAATACTTCTTCGGCTTGCGGGCTTTATAGAGATAACCCTGCCAGCATATGGGAGTGTCATCATCGTCCAGAGGGTTCTTGTAGGGACCAATAAGTCCTTCTCTCAGGAACTTCTGAAAATAAGAATAATCCCTTAAAAGTTCTCTCCGCAACTTACGGTATTTTTTATGCTTCCTGATGTCGTACATGTCATCCAGTCTATTCATGGCCCGAACCTCATTGATATCTGGTAATTCCCCCTGTTCTGCACAGAGATGACGATCCGGCCCGCGTTAATGATGAGCCTGTATTTCTTTGGCTTGCGCCGGTTGTAAACCGTGTAATTCTGCGAAGGCATAGGATCGGTGAATTCATCGATCATCTTGGGCGGGTAGAGGATGAGCTTCGGATCGACCGCATATTTGGTCTGCGTCTTATTTCGGACTTTCGGCCTGCGACTTCTCTTGATGAGACGCCACCGACGCCAGACACGGCCAAGTGTCCGCTTCTTCCGTCTCGATCCACCCTCAGTCATTCTCGAACCTCAATGGGACTGTTCGTCTCCCCCATATTTTTAATGGATATGGAGCGCCACTCATGTGGCTGTTGCTGTATTTCAGCGGCTTCCGGTTGATCAGATAGTACTTATGGATCATATAGACATGATCCCCGATGGGGTCCGTCATCTTCGGAGGGGCCATGTAACCATTCTGGCTATGCAGCCACCCAGAATTTTTCTTCGGACTGCGGGTTTTGTGGATGTAGTACCACTGCCACCACGTGATCTTCTTCTCCATGTCTGTCATGATAACCACGTCAAAGGGACAATGCCCCTGCCTTTAACCTGCAAAGAGAATGCGCCCCTCGACAGATCATAGCGATACTTCAGCGGCTTCCGGTTGATCAGAACGTACTTATGCCGGTTCGACACGCCATCCTTGAAAGGGTCTTCCATCGGCTGATGGAAGGTGATCATATGACCCATGAAACTTCCGTTGTAATGTCTTACATCGTTTTCTTTTCGCGCTATGCATATGTCCATCCAGCGCGCCCAATCATCGTCCCATTCTATGGTCATGCCAACGCCTTGTTCGTCATCAACCATATCTGAATTCCACTTCATCACGCCGACGCCATACGAACGGATAGGCTATGGCGTATCTGTATTTCGCTGGCTTGCGCTGCTTGTAGAGATGGACGAGTGTGGTGTTCCATAGCGGTATATTCATTTCGAAGCGCGGTGGCTCCATGGGCATGGAGAGCGTGTGCCTGTCTTGGTTCTCTCCGAGTTCCTTTTTCCACCATTTGCCTTCCTTCCGGCACCAATACAGGAATTGGAAATCTTCCCGAGCCTGATATTCGTCTCTCACACCAGTTCCCCCTCTATCACCGTCTCGAAACGGAGCTTCATTTCTTCCGCCACGACCTTCTGCATAAGCTCTACGCGCTTAGGCCAAGGGATCAGGTTTTCGTCGGGCCTTATCAACGAAACAGAGATAGAAGCGTCCACGTGTTGGATGATGTTTGACACTGTATCGATCCGGTTTTCGATTAACGCGAATAAGCTCTGCGCTACCTTTCCGGATGATGTTTTGTGAAGGAAGTATTTTGTCCCTGCGGTGGATAATACTACGGCGTACATTGTCATTGAAAATCACCCTCTCAAGATGGTCTGCTATCTGATCGTATAGCGAATGGGACGGTATGCGAAGACGCTTCCCGTATGTGACCGTTGGGTTGTAGAAGCCATAATGACGAAACACGTGGCCAACCTGACCACGTGCTGCATCTACACCATCAACGCCTGATATCAGGTCCATGTTGCTGAAGGACGCGATCAATTGTCGCGTCTCTCCATCCCAGACATCAAGCCTCACTTGTTGGCCGACCAGCCCTCGGCGGTGACCTTCTTACGCATGTCCAGACGCTTGTCCTTCGGGTGATAGGTTTCGATCAGGCTGATCATGGCACCCTCAAGGCCTTTACCGTTCGGAACGATATAGGAAGGGGATGCCTTCTTCGGACCAGCGACAGTACCCTTGGAGCCGACCAGCATGAAGGTATGGACGATATCGGACCAGATACCTTCGTGGCCGTCCGTCTTGAAGACGAACGAGCCTTCATATTCCAGACCCCACTTCTTCAGCAGTTCGATACCGTTGACCAGATTTTCGTCTGGCACCATGATATAGACCATGCAGTTTTCCGCCATGGCAGGCTTTTCTTCGCTGGCCGTAGACCAGCCGATCTTTTCAAAGTCGGGCTTGGTGAAGACGACCGTGAACATGTCTTTCTTGACGGGCGGCGGAGACTTTTCCTGCTTCTTCGTATCCAAAGGCTTGGTTACCTTGGCCGTCGCTGCCTGTTTCTTTTCTGCCACCATGACCTTGGCGGTTTCTTCGGCCAGCTTTTCATCCTTTTCAGCAAGCTTGCCGATCTCGCCAAGCTCGCCCTTGGAGAAACCAGTCTCGCTGTTCTTGTTCTGGATCGCCGCCAGCTTTTCCTTCACGGAAGCAAGGTTAGGAACCACCTTCGCAACCGTGTCGGCACCCTTGGCAATGTCACCAGCACGGCGAACGGTACGTTCAGAGACGCCGAACTGTTCAGCCAGCTTTTCAGAGGTTGCCTTACCATCGTCCGTCGCCGTCCGTGCCTTGGACGGGTCCTGCTTCAGGGAGTTATACAGCCTGCCGAGGAAGTAGGTCATCCGATCCGGCGTCATGTTGCGGCGAGCCAGCTGGTTTTCCAGTATCCACTGCTCGACGGCAGTCTCATCCTTGAACGAAAGCCGTTCCGTCTTGAACGGCAGGTTATGGGCCACGCAGATGGCATGGCGGTTATGGCCGTCGATCAGCGTGTTGGTCTCGTCCCAGACCTTGAGTGCATCACGTGGGCCACCGTCACGGATCAGCTGACGTTCAAGCTCCTTGCGTTCGGCTTCGGACGGAATGTCCAGAAGGTCGCGGAACTTGTCATTGATCTGGAGTTCAAAGCTGTGTGTCATGTCGTCTTTCCTTTGGTTAATCTTCTTGCCCGAGAAGGGCTTTATCGAGTTCGTCGCTCAATATGTCATTCACTCTTGCAACCGCTAGTTTGGCGGTCTTACCGAAGGCTGTTTGCCTTTTCTCAGTCTTGGCCTGTGCCACATAGGCACGGGCAGTTTCGTTTGTCTCGTAATTGTAGGCTGTCACCTCATAGAGGCTTACCAGCTTGTCATTCACCCTGACTTTATCGGCGGTCAGGATCAACCAAGAACCTTGCTTGGCCAGATCGGTACGCTGATAGAGAGGGTTATAGACCTTGTTGAGCCACATATGACCGACCCTGACATGGTAGAAATACGCACCCTGCCGGGTCTTCCGTTCCACGTTTGGCCTACCGCCGAGACTGACATTGCCATTCCGTCTTGACTGATAGTCGATCCCCATGGCCGTCAGGACGAGATGAGACACCATCGTCTTGTTGGCCTGCATCCATGCCTTCGGGCCTTTGGTCCTCGACAATTCAGCGCGGGTCTGCTGGATCAGCTTGACGGTATCATCATACCGATGCCCGACGAGGAGAAAGCGCTCATTCTCTTGGATGAAGCCTTTATGCTGATACTGTACGCGGCATATGTCGCGGAGATATTGAAGCTTCTTCCATTCGGTGAGAGCGCTTTCCCTGTCCATCAGATGGCGTCCTTCAATGGGATGTAAGTGCCGAAGGGAGCATTATCCGGTCCCGTCGCTGCCCATAGAACCGGGAAGCTGGGAGATATCTTCGGATAGTCACCAATCCCCATGTCAGTGAAGCAGATCATCCAGTCGATCACGTCATCACACTGTTCGGCCCACTTAAAGGAAGGCTGAATGCAAGTGCCGCCGCGGCCCTTTACCTTAAGGTCCTTGAAGTCCATCCCGTGTTCCCAGATGTCATGACGCTGGATCACAGCATCGTGCTGGATGATGTGCAGCTTGTCAGGGTTGCAGATTTCGATCACGCCAGTGATTTCGGTGATGTACTCGACCAGTTCCTTGTCCGATACAGAGCCGGATGTATCGATGGACAGAAGGCCGATACCGGCACCGTTCAGCTGCATACGGGGCATATAGACCCTATGATTGACCAGCATTGAACGATTAGGACGGGACCAAGTGTAGTTATCCGGAGTGTGACCGGATACCCATTGCTGGATATAGTCCTTCCAGTTGATCTTTGGTGCACCGATGGCCTTGATGAGGCCTTCCACACCAGCAGGAAGATTGCCACGCGCCTTGGCCGCTTCCGCCGCCTGTTGCACCTTGACCTTCAGTTCCTGTTCAAGCTGGGCAATATCAGCCTGTGACAGAGCCTTGCCGCTCGGTTGTTCGTCATCGCCGGAACCGCTTGTCTGTTGCGGGTCCATGACGCCGCCCCACATGGGGTTACCGTCACCTTGACTGCCTTGACCATCTCCGTCCTGCGGCTTGCCGTTGGCGGGGAAAGAGACATTAATCTTGATGGCGTTCTTTTCCAGATCGGAATAGATATCCTGCGCCGACCAGTCACGGTATTTCTCATCTAAGAGGCGGTTCTTGGGGAGTTCCAGACCGGCATCGAGAACGATCAGGTTGATTGCAAAGTCGCAAGCAACGTTCCAGAGAAGATGATCTCTGGTACCACGGCGAAGGCCATGCAGATAAGCAACATGCATGGCTTCATGGGAGAGAACACCCATCAGTTCGGTGACGGAATGTTCTTCCACGAACTTCGGATGGAAGTAGATGCGCTCCATGTCCGTGGCCATGGTCTGCGGGTTCAGCCAGTCGGCTTCGACCAGTGGAAGACCAAGGACGAGGTGAGCGAAGAACGGTTGTTTATTGACGAGGCGACTTTTCGCCTTTGTCAGTTTTTCTAGAATATCTGACATCGTTGCCTTTCCTTTGTGCGGGACGCAACGGCAAGCCTAGCCGACAGTTCGTCGGCCTGTCAAGTGGGGGGCGTCTCGTCTTCCGGACCATCATCGATTATTAACCGGACGTATTCCGCCTGTAATTTCTCAATAGAAATCACCCAATCACGCATGTCTGTCAGGCCTTCGGCAACGATCTTTAATGATCGCTCCATCTCCTCCTGCGCCGCTGCCCTGATGTAATCAGGCCCTACCCGCAGGGTCACATCATTGACGACAACAGCCTTTGCAGACGTGTTGTCGTCAAACAGAGCCGCTGCCAGTTTCTTATGGCGATTTGCCGCTTCGATCATCGTCTGAGCATCCAGCGCGATTTGTCCACGCAGGTCGCTCAGGTCATTCTTGAGTTCGTCTATGGCCTCTAGAACCAAGTCCCTTGCCTGTCTGGCTTCGATTTCGAACGTGAGAATGTGAGACAGATCGGTCATAGAGCTTCCTTCAGTATCTGAATGCGGTAGTAGTGATAGGCATTTTCCGCAACAAGATAATCGCGGATCGCCTCATATAGCTTTACCCGTTCAGCATCCATTGCCGGGTCCAGACATGGGTGGAGCGACCGGTTGGCGCTATTGAGGATGAGGCTGAAAGGATTATTCATCTGCCTTTCGATACCGGCTTCAGCGAAGCCGATAGCGTTTTGGTTCTTCGCCATATCGGCAGAGATGTTTTTGATCTTGTCAGCGATCTGGCCGATATTGGTGATGGTGTTTTTATTGCCGAGTAGGTCTGTCATTTTGCACCCTTCAGTTTATCAAGCAGACGCTGTGCAGCTGCCGATACGTTATTGCGAAGCTCTGCACTGTGGCGCATTTCCTTCGCATCGAGATTGCCGAACTTCTGGATCATCTCGTTTGCGGTTGCATCCAAGAGAGGATCAGCAGTCAGGTTCATCTTGCTGACAAGACCGGCCATGTCCTTGACGGCATTGATGGTGGTTTCCGACAGGACGCCACCATTGGATTTGCCTTCGGTATATTCCTTGGCATGGGTGGCGAGCTTTTCGAGAATGGAGGCTGTTCGCTCTACCAATTCCTTGGTTGCATCGCGGAACATGTTGTTCTTCTCGTTCTCGATTTCGTTGCGAAGCTTGCTCAAGTCTTCGGTATCAACATCATCAAGCAACCAATTGCCGCTTTCCGGCACCGGAGAGAACTTCACAGCATAATCGAAAAATGCCCTGATGCTCTCGACATGCGGATAATCAGAAGCGTTATAGGCTTTGCCGAGACGTTTAGGGGCTTCTTCGACTATGGCTGGATAGACCTGACAGAAGCCATCGACTTCCTTGAAGAAGCTGTCCCTAATCTCTGCCTGTGTCATGGCGTACTCATCGAACAGCTTGGTTGCCAACAGCTGTTGTCCCTTCATCATACCGGGAAGGGTGAGCCGTTCATGCTGTTCCCTGCCGTATATGGCGATGCGCCGGATGGGCAGGAGGTAATCAGTAGGGGCAAGTTGCTTGACCACTTTCATGGTCCGGTTCTTGGCTTCGGCAGTCTTCTCGACGCCATGGGCAAGGCCTCTGTCGGATGCCTGTGCCTGCCATATGCGCTGCGAGATGGATACATACATCGATCTGCTGGAAAGGGTCATGCTCATTCTCCCGTTAATTTGCGGTCAATCTCTGAAGAGATTTCCGAGGCGATGAAATTGCTGCTTAACTGTGGGTGTGTTCTGGTGCTGGATGCCCATGCATACCTCCTGTAATTAACAAGCAGGCCCCGAAGGGCCTGCCAATAATCACAGCTTAGAAGATAAGCTTGGCACCATCCTTCATCTTCCACTCAGTCACCACCTTCAGGTTCAGAAGCGACTTGTCACGAGTGAAAGCATCCTTGGCCCAGACAGAAGCAAACTCCTGATTAGGTAGACGACGGATGTACTTGATGATGTTGCCGATGTTGTCGGGCTTCGACACGTCAGCCAATGCCGTCAGGAGCAGATAGTTGATATCAGCATCCTTATTGCCGAAGACCGGTGCGCCGTCCGGATTGTTGATCACGTCTTCCAGTCTCGGCATACGATCTTCGACACGCAACCACGTCTCGAATTCCGTAGCATAGGCACCGATCTGACCAGTCAGAGCCTGAGTGCGGATGGTGGGCTTCAGGTCCATCTTCAGGATGGAAGATGTCTTTTCCCATGAACGCGGCGTCGGGCTGGCATTGGCACCAACATTGAACTTATGCAGCTGGCCGGGGTTCTGCTTGAGATAAGCCCTGATCCGGATATCGAGGTTGACGGAAGAGGCATAGGTCAGCCATTCGTCACAATCGGCTTCGATCTCGATATAGTTGATACGATCCCGAAGATGCGTCGGCATGCTGGTGGTACCAGCCTTGTTTTCTGGTTTGTTGCCGGTGCAGCAAATGGTGATGCCACGAGAAATCATATGCTCCCCGACACGCCATTCATTGACCAGCTGGGAGCAAATGTTCTGGTTAGCCAGAAATGCCTGCGGCAGTTCGTCCAGATTGTAGACGCCGACCTGCTGGTTCGGATCATGAATATCCGGCAGGTAGGACGGACGCAGACGGATCATCTGGGTTTCGGTGTCGAAGACCTGATTACCGGCAGCATCCACAAGCGGGTTACCATCGGCACCAACCCGAGGAATTCGCTTTTCCCCCATGAACGGTAGACCAGCCATTTCGCCAGCGTCATACTGTGCGACGATGGTCTGGAAATAGGTGATGCCGATATCCTTGGCGACGGCCTTCGGAATAGCTGTCTTGCCCACACCCGGGTCACCAAAGAAACCGGGAACAATGAAGTCATTGATGTCCGACTTGCTGCTTTCAGCCACTTCAATATTGTGGGCAACAACGGCGGTGAGGTATTCACGAGCTTCAGAAAATTTCACTTTGTCTCTCCTTTAATGGGCTTGGTGGTCATTTTGTCCGATGACGACGCCGACGATATGTCGGCATCGCCGCCACGTCAAGCCAAGCTCAACCTTCGTCGGTCAGCCGTTTATCGATCAGAATGGACATTTCCCGGGCCAGCAGTTCCTGCCCTTTAGGCGCTATTTCGCCAATCGGCATGTATCCTGTCTTTTCGTTGGAACGGTCGATTTCATCGACGGCTTCCTTGATATGTTGTTCAGTCAGCTGGTCCAGCGTGGGGGAATACAGCTGGTTACCAGTGGTGTGCGTGGCTATGTCGAGGAAGAACCCGACATTTTCACGGACAGAGCGAACGCCGATGAGCGTTTCCTTGTAGTGATAGAAGTAAACTTCCCCGATGCAGTAGGACAAAATGTCCTCCGTGACGTAATCCCGCCAGAAGAAGTTAGCATCGAATTGCGATGTGTCTGCCATGGTCTTTCCTTTCACTGTCCCATGAGTTGATTATCGAGTTCTGCGCTGAGTGAGCCAGCCATCATCTCATTGACCTTGCTGTTCATCTCGTCAGGCGTAAGCTCTTTATAGTTCTGAAGACTGCTGACTGCTTCAGCTTTGATGCGCCGCCTTTGTAAGGCCGAAGCCTCATCGAAGGCAAGCCTGAAGAATTTCGGCTCGGCCCTACAGTCATTTATCAATATAGGCTCGCCATCCTGATAGTATATGGCAGCTACATTATTGCGTATGCCGTTATCAATGACTACAACAGCGCAGTTCTTTAGTGGCCTACTATTAACGACCTTATTGAATATCTGCATGGAATATATTTTGAGCGTCATTTATGCTCCTTCATTATACTGTGGAGTATCTGCCACGTATTCAGTAGTTTTCGTGGTTTGCGGCGGAAAGCGAATGGCATTTCCATGCCGAATTGCGGCGGGAAATACTCGTCATGGTGCCATTGAGATACCGGGTGCGGCATCATGAGCTTTGCAAGTTCATTCTTGATGCGTTGTTCCACCTTCCAGCTGCGAACTTTCTTGTATCGCCTCGCCGCATATATCTGGGCATAACGCCTCAGAAACTCCCGCCGTTCATGGGTGGAAGACACTGAGTGAGATGCGAGAATACGATACAGGCGTTCTATCATTAGACGATCAGTTCCGGCATGAAGTCCTTCGCGAATGCATGCGCATCCCGATAGGAAGCGATTTCTTTCTGTCCCTGCTTGATGGTGATGGAGCCATCCTCCTTCAGGCGAAGATGGAATTCCTTCCCGTCGCGCCATGCTGAAGAAAAGGCCTCGACAACCTTTTCGCGTGGTGTGGAATGTTTCTTGATGTGGGTGATCCGGTGGTCAGTCGGATAATAACGACCCAAACGGTTACTCATTGGTCTTTCCTTTTCTGTGTCGCCAGTTGGTAGCTGTTGTTGATCAACAGTTCTATGTCTTCAACGGTTATCTTCTTTGCGTGGCTTAGCGGATATTGGGCGATGACATCGATTTTGGCGCAAATACCCCAGAATGACTGACCGGTTTCTTCCTTGTCGAATGGATTTCCCTCAGTATAGATGACAAAGCCTTTCTGGGAGAACCGCATCACAATAGGGTTAAGCTTACCTGTCAGACCGGCATCGATGATCAGTCCCTTGGCTTCATCGCGGGTCAAAGTGTAATTGTCAGCCGACATCGTCAGTATTTATCCTATTGAATAAGGGTCCCGGAGGTATTTGGTCAAATTGTCCGATGACGCCGTGCATGTCGATGTAGTCAAGGTGGAACCGTTGGACGCGCCGTTTCTTCTCAAAGTAATCCCTCACCATTTCCATGCATTTGTCAGGCTCTACCCTGCTGATGTAGTAATAAGTGGTATCACGTCTGAAGACATACCGGCCATCTGCCTTGATCATCGCAATATATCCATGCTCATCGTGGCAGACCGTCAGTTCTTCCCCGATAAGAGCGGCATTGATGATGCGTTGCCGCAATTGCGAATACAGTTCGAGGTTTCGATGCCGAAAGACTTTAGTCTTTTTCTTCATCACGCCTCCTGAGCCAGAAGCATTGCCGCGTTGAAATGAGGTCAGCGACCATTTCAGCCGGGAATTCAGTCCAGTTATACCAAAACAATCTCCAGTCCTTATGCCCCTGTTGTATGGGTGCCTCGATTGAAGGATTGTCATTCTTGACGAGAAACAGTCCTTTGGCACCATTATCCCGTAGGATAGGCCCCCATCGCACTGTGTTAACAAAATCAGTGGCGAATGCCACATATTTGCGCTTGTTGATGATGAAGCATTTCCCGGCGATTGAATGGCCAAGAATAGCCGCATCATAAAGCTTGGCCAAAGCGGTCTTGCGCTTCATGTTGTCCAAGTAAAAGGAATGATGCGCCTTCGTCACTCTTCGATCCTCTCGGCAAAAAGCTGGGTCCCCTTCATCATCTCAAGTATTTGTTCAGCGCTACGCGGATAGAGAAAGGCCTTAGATAAATGCGCTCTCTGGACATTGGCAGGCAGCTTACCATGCTTGCGGAGATAGAGAATAAGGTACAGTTGCCCCGTTCCATCGCCACCCGCCACCTTGATCAGGCGGCTGGATTTCAACTTGGAGTTGCAGACATATAGTTGAGGATAAGCAAATGCAGCGCCAGCAAGAATGCCTCGCGCTTCAGCGAACGGAATACTTTTGAGTGTCAATTTTGCTGGCCTTTCGTCTATTACGCTAACCAAAGCCGTTGGTCAGCTTCAAGCTCAAGGCATAGTTTCGCCGCCCTTGCCGGGACTGTCAAACCGGTGGTCGCTTCGCTCCTTTATGCACCTCCGGTGCATTTCATGGTCACGCTGCTCCTTCATGCATCTATCGATGCATTTCATGGTCGCTTCGCTCTTTCACTGGTCGCGCGCGAAAAATAGAAACGAAAAAAGGGCCGGTGGATTTCTCCATCGGCCCTTGTGTTGTTCAAGTTATATCGCAAGTCTTTACTGTTTTATGGCATTGGCACGTTGAACATGTCGTCAACGCCTTCATCGCCGGGATATCTACCGTCACGGTCTGGCACCATGACCTGAAGGACTGAATAGTCCTGCGAGCCATAATATTGACCTACCTGTATTGTGTATTCAGACTTTGCCGCATCGGTGGCCTTGCGGACTTTAACCGGCATAGACCATTCGATATCCAGCAAGCCCTCATCAAAGGCTTTGCCTTGTTCGCGCATCATCGCGCCCATTTGGTTTAACATACCGCCAACAACGACAGGTGGGAAACTGCCAATCAACAATAGTTCCGGCAGGCCCTGTTCATGGTTGCCGATAGTATAGCTAAAGGCAGGATAGCCACCAATAAAGAATACATGCTGGCCATCGTTCGCGATATGTTTGCTTATCAAGTCTTTCATCCGTCTTTCCCTTTCTTCTATTCGGAACGAATAGGATAACGGCCCGAAGGCCGTTGCCTTATGCGTTCAGTCTGGCAAAGCCCGAAGGCCTTTCAGCGTTGGTGTCCCTTTCATGCCAATCTCTTTCCATGCTCGCCTGAGCATGTCGCCGCTGGCATTCCATGTTTTGATATTCTCATCACGTATCGTGTCGGATACGCTGGACATGTATTTATCCAGCTTTTCCCGATTGTGAGCCCATGGATACATGGTCGGCAGTATCAGCCGGTATGTATCGAGGAATTCAGTTTTGGTGGTCATGGTTTTTCTCTCCGGTTAAATGCTATTGGCGAACCAATAGAAAAAGGCCCCGAAGGGCCTTTCTTTATGGGTTCAATTACGGACCGTAATCCTCATTTGATTGCGATGCACTTGAACACGTCATGCTTATGTTTCTTGCGTTTCTCCCTTAGTCTGGCGTTTTTCTTGCCTGTTACTTCCTGCAAGTGTTCAACGCACAACCGGCGAGTGCACTTGTGATCGATCTGAAATCCTTTGCGGATTTTACCTTTCTTGGCTTTGAACATTGCGATATGGACCGCAATGGTTTGTCCCTTGTATGTGGTGCGACCATATGGATCATCTGGGTCGCCGTCAGTTTGTCCCTGCCATAGCAGGCAACCGGTTTCATCGTCACGAACACAACGTGCCGCGATCCGGTCATGTAGTGCCTGATCGAACATTAGTCTTTCCTTTTGATGATTTAAGATATCGGCCCGAAGGCCGATGCCTTACGTCATCGTATTGCGGCACTTATAGTAGGAGCCCATAAGTAAAGGGCAAAGCCGCCCCAGCCTATTACAACGGCAAGAAACATTATCTTGGCGATGTCTTCTAAAAGGTCTTCGATATGGTCACGAAGAGTGTATTCCTCGCAGAAATACTCGTCATCCGTGAGATTATCCTGCGGATTATTGTCATTCATCGTCTTTCCCCTTGTTTGGCGTTGTTGCCATAAATCCCCCCGAAGGGGGATGCATTGCATCAACGGTCGTCATATGTGATGAACAATACTGTACACATCCTGTAAGGATGTAGTGTTATTTGATCGCCATAGCGATCAACTGATCCTCTTACATTAGTAAGGCCAACGGCGGCTTTTGCCCGACGCATTAGCTCACGTTCAAACCGTTTGTTGGCAGCAACGTAGTTGGTCGAGCCATCGTACCCATAATGTGTGAGTTCAGGCATCGTTATGCTCGCCCGCTTTACCCATGAGTAATTGGCTTCTCCGCCGAATGTATCAGTGTATTCAACGTTGAATTTGTTCATGTCTTTCCCCTTGTGTTTGGCATGGTGCCAGAAAACGGCCCGAAGGCCGTTGCCTTGCATCATGGTCTGCTTGTGCAAATGTCAGTCTGCCGATAGTAAAAGCGGCCCAATAGCTCACCATTGGGAACCTTATACATGTCGGCAGTCCGACTGGACCGCTTGATGCAATAGTTGCCATTGCAAAAGAAAGCGGCACCGATCTGGATATTCTTGAACGTGTTCTTCATGAATGAGCATACCCATCCTGTTCAACGCATATCCACATACCGAACCATGGGAATACTATTGCGTTGTCGCAACCGAAAGTTGGCTGGACCTGTCGACGAAATTGCCGATAGGTCATGACGAATTGCACACTGTCATGCGTTGCCCTTGTGAAGTACCGTTTGAGCGCTTCACGTTGTGGTCGCGTTGTTCGTACCATTGTCTTTCCCCTTTTGAACATAAGTGTTCAGGATGTGCCCCCCTTTCAGGGGGCAGCACCTCAAGACTTGCGTTCTACGATTGCAGCCAAGGCAGGCTGTTGTGCCTTGATTGCGTTGTAAGTGTTAGTGTCAAGCTCTTTGCGGAGTTTCCATCCGGCGACTTCAAAGATTTTCTCGCCGTCAGGTGTTTCTTCGCCAGTGACAGAGATCATACCTTCCTTGTCGCCCTTGGCTTTGGTAAACCAAAGGTCACGAGCCCAGCCCTTATTGGAGAGCTTGAGTGCGTTTTCGGTGTCGCCGCCATTTTTGACGAAAGCGACG
>Ga0164309_10000236_pt1 | contig 32833 bp, 46 predicted proteins | sample Whisoiple_247_MG_FD_109984 | JGI IMG/M metagenome (GOLD analysis project Ga0164309, IMG submission 109984) | Soil microbial communities amended with fresh organic matter from upstate New York, USA - Whitman soil sample_247_MG | ecosystem: Environmental > Terrestrial > Soil > Unclassified >... | reverse complement strand
CGTGGCGCGACTCAGCGATTCGTTGCGGGCTGTTCCCGACGTGAGTTCTCGTGGCGCGACTCAGCGATTCGTTGCGGGCTGTTCCCGACGTGAGTTCTCGTGGCGCGACTCAGCGATTCGTTGCGGGCTTTTGCCGACGTGGGTTCTCGTGAAGCGAAAGATACTGTGCGAACAGAGTATCTTTTTCGCGCCGATGGCCGTCCTCCGTGACGAATCGCAGGAGCAGCAGTCCCGCGTGATTTTGCTGATCGAAGACAAGCCCCGAGTGCAAGCGGTGACCGCGCGAGTCCATTTTGCGGCGAAATGCGATGAATGCGCAGAATCCTCACAAACGAGGGCCGCCCAGTGCTGGTCACGCCGGATCACCGTCACGTGCTGGCCGAGTTCACGAATCGTTCCCCGCGAGGCGTCTCGCGAACTGTGTCGTTACGTGAGTAGCTCATCGGCCCATTCGCGAATCTCGAATGATTGGATTAGACCTTCCAAGATGAAGGGGTCCCGCGCGACGAAGGCTTCCGCCGCTTCGCGACTGCGAAAGATGGCGAGGCTGCCGCCTCGGTCGGCGAAAGGTCCGATGCCAATCACGTCGCCGCGTGTCACGAACTCATCCACGACTGCCTTGTGGCGCGGATAGACCGCCAGGATCGCCTCGAGGGTGGCGCCAGCTCCGACTCCGATCACGATCGCCTTCATGAGCTCGTTCCTTTCAATCCTGTCTGGAGGGGCTTGGGCAGACTAGCAGAGACGTACCAGTCTCGGTTCAACCGCGGCCCCTCAGGGGGAGTCTGTCGGACCCTTTGAAAGGTGAGTTTTTTTGCACCTCATCGGGGGGGCTCACGCGCACCCTGAGCGACCGCTCAGAGTCCAGAGCGGTTGGCCGTCTCCGCCTGCGCCCCGCCGGTTAATTTTGCGGCCTTGGTCGTTCTTTTGATCGTCGAGCGCACTGGCGGCCATGATATTTGCTAGTGGCTAGCCCGGCGCTCAAGCTCAGTCGCCCTTTGGTCCATTTGGCATTTTTCGGATCTCGCTCGCAGTCCCGGATCGGAGAGAACGACACGGAGCTGCGTATTCGCGCGCTGATGACGGCGCATTTCGATTTCGTGTGGCGGAGTCTGAGGCGGCTTGGCCTCTCGGCCGCCGACGCGGATGACGGCGCGCAAGAGGTGTTCGTGGTTGCCACGCGCAAGCTGAGCTCGATTGCGCCGCAAAGCGAGAAGCGATTCCTGTTTGCGACCGCGCTGCGTGTCGCTTCCACGCGCCGCCGCGGCTTGAAGCGCCGCCGTGAAGAGCCGCACCCCTGGCTGGGCGATGATGAGCCGCTATCCGAGCGTAGCGAACCGGGCCCCGAGCGCCTGGCGGAATTGGCGCACGCTCGACGTGACCTGAACGAAATATTGGCGGCCATGAAGCTCGACCAACGTGCGGTCTTCGTGTTGTACGAGCTCGAAGAGATGACCGTGCCTGAGATCGCCAGCTTGCTCGACGTGCCGCCCGGCACCGTGAGTTCACGGCTGCGTGTGGCGCGCGAGGAGTTCGATATGTCGCTGCGCCGCTTGCGCGCACGCGAGCAATTTCCTGGAGCCAAATCGTGACCGGCGACCCTTCCGACCCTGAACAACCGCGGCGCGTGTCGCAGCCGCCGCGTACTTCGCAGCCGCCGCGCACCTCGCAAGCGCCCTCTCAGCCGCCGCGTTTGTCGCACTCCGCCGCCCCGGACGCGCGCGAGCTGGTGCGCTCGACGCGCCATGACGCGCCGAGCGCGGGCACGCGTGAAGCGGCGATCGAGTACGTGCTGCTCCGCTACCGTCGCCGACGGATCCTTCAACGCGTTGGCGTGGGCGCGCTCGGCGCGGGTGTCGCTCTGGCTGCAGGAGCCGTGCTGTGGCTTCGCGCGAACCCCCGGCCGGACATTGCGCTCGCCAACGACGTTCGACCCGAGCCGAGTCAGAGCGCGGCCGCCTCGACCGTATCCACGCGCGCGACGGCAGCCATTCCAGTGCCTGCACCCGCGCCATCGCCCAGTGCCTCGGCGCGTCCCATGGAGCTCGAGCCGTGCACGCCCGCCATGCGCGCCGCGGGTAACGACCCGCTGATCGACGATTTCGAAGACGACGACGCACGCATCGCGCCGCTCGAGCACCGCGCGGGTTTTTGGAGCACGTCCAACGACAACACTGGCAAGCAGAAGCCAGCGCCTGGCGGTCCACTCGCGGTGTCGCGCATCCCCGGAGGGCGCGGTTCGAGTCACTTTGCGCTTCACACCAGCGGCAACAAATTCACGAAGTGGGGAGCGCTCGTGGCCGCGGATTTCAGTCCGCGGCGCTGTTACGACGCTTCGGTCTACGCTGGTCTCGTCTTCTTTGCGCGCGGTCGCGGCAGCATCAACGTGGTCGCGAAAATGACCCAGGTTTCACCGGAAGAATTCGGGGGCTCGTGCCTGCATGATTGCTACGACACGCACCGCGTGACCATCAACCTCACGGCTGATTGGCAAGAGCGGCGCGTGACCTGGGCCGAGCTCGCGCAGAAGGGCTTCGGGCAAGTGGTCCCCTTCGATCCGCGCTCACTGCTTTCACTCGAGTTTTCGGTCGCTCCCGAACAGACTCCATTCGACTTCTGGATCGACGACGTGCGCTTCCTCGCGCGCTGACTCGGGCCGACCGTTCATGAGGCAGTGTCCGCGTGCCTGACCAAGCGCTGTGAGAGTGGCTCGAATCCGAGCGAAGCCCAAAAGGCGCGCGCGGCGCCGTTGAATTCGACCTGACGAAATAACCACGGGAGCGCGCGTCGATGCAGCTCGTCCGCTTCAGCGAGCAGTTCCGGGAGCGCGCTCGAATCCATCGGAGTTGCGCGCCGTACGACTATTTCGGTCATGCAAGCTTTGGCGGCGAAACGATGGGTGTCCCTTGGTGAAAGAGCACTCGCCACACATCCCCCTCGCGTCGCCACACGGAACTGCGCAGCGATGCACTCGTTCGATAGGTTGCAAGCGCGACCCCTTCAGCGACGGCCAGGACCTGCAAGTCGCCGAGGCTGCCCTTGAAGTTCGGCGCGGCCAACAATTGAGCGATCACGTCCTGCTTGGTGTACGTCTGGCCGGAGCTGCCAAATTCGACGAATTGATCCGAGATTAAGCGGTCCAGCGCGTCAGCCGACGCGCGGACCTCTGGTTTCAAGAGTTGTTCTTCGCGTTCGCGGATCTCGTCTACCAGCATGTTGCCGCCTCCGTCTCCCTGGGCAGGTCTCACCCTGCGCGGATGTTACCCCGGAAACATCGCCATGAAAGGCTCTGCTTCGAGCAGTACGCGCGCAAAGCTGGGACGCGCTTGCAAGCGTTCGAGATAGGCCCGGCAACGGGGCAAAGCCGCGCCGATCGGGTGCACCTTGTCGGCATAAAATAGCGACGGCGCGGCAGCGCAGTCCGCGAGTCCAAAGTCGTCACCGACGGCCCAGCCAGACGACCTGAGGAAACGTTCGGCGATCCCATACGCCGTGTCGAGCCGTGCGTGCGCATCTGCGACGCCTTTCTTGTCGCGGTCGACTTCCGAGCGGAGTTTGTCGTCCACGATTTTCGACATCGGTTCCATGACGTACAAGTCGAAGAAGCGATCCTTTGCGCGTGCTTCCAGAGCAAGATCGGGTGAGCTCGGCAAGAGGCGCGCTGCGCTCGGCGCATGTTGCGCCAGGTACTCGATGACGATGCTCGATTCGGGAATGTAACGCTGCGCTTGAGTATCGTGCAGGAGCGGGAACTTGCCGAGCGGAGTGAGCTCGAGGAACGCGGCGCGCTGAACCGGATCGCCCAAGTCGACAATCCGCTTCTCGAACGGAACTTCGGCTTCGTAGAGCGCGATTAGCGCCTTCCAACAATAGGATGCGAGCGGGTGATAATAGAGTGAAAATGACATTGGTGGGCTGCTTTCTGTGCGCAATGGCACGTGTTGGCGAGCGCGGAACGCTCATGGGCGTCCCGCGCTCGAGGGTGGTTCGAATGGCGACGAATCAACGAGTCGGCAGCCACCAACGGTAGCCGTTGCTGCGGAATGGCAGCCCGAGTTCGCGACAGACCTCTTCGATGAAGTCCGGCGTGAAGAAGTAGTTGCGGAGGACGCTGATGCGTCCGTCGGTCACTTCGAGCCGCGTCACGCCGCGGACCGCGTCGCCGTCATCGTGTGCATACCACGAGAGGAGCAGCGGCTCGCCGCGGCAACTCGCGACCTCCATGCGAGCAGGCGTGGCATGAACACCAGCAACGAAGCGCGCTTCCATGCCGCCCAGTTCGGCGGCGCGCGCCATGCGCGAACTGCCAAAGAGCATGCCCCGGAGAACATTGCCGTCTGCGGGGCTCTCGACCGTGGCGCTCACGACCTCAATCGCCGCGTGATCCAACAGCAGTTCGGTCATCCGCGGGATGTCTTGAGCGTTGAACGCCGCACAAAACGCCGTGATCACTTCAGGTACCGCGCGTTTAGTCGTGTCTCGCTCCGGCTCCTCGAGCTTGCTCCGCCCACGATGAACCGCTGCCTTGACGGCCCCCACGGTCGTCGAGAGCGCCTCGGCGATTTCCTCCAAAGTGAGCTCGAAAACGTCCTTGAGCACCACCGCGGCGCGTTCTTGTGGGGCGAGCTGAGCGACGAGCGTTCCCGCGGCTTCGCGCGTGCCCTGCACATCCGGCGATGCGACGCTGGGTTCGGGCGCGCGCTCTGGCGTGAGCTGGCTTCGCTCTCGGCGGACGCGATCGATCCACAGATTCGACGCGACACGGAACAACCACGCGCGCGGATTCGGCGGCGCATGACCCATTCGACCGAGCGTCGCGAATGCCTGCGCGAGCGCATCCTGCGCCAAGTCTTCCGCGTCCCACGGGCTGCGCGTTAGGTAGCGACAATATCGATACAGCTCGGGCCGCAGCGGCTCGTACACCGACAAGAAGCCGTGCCAGGTCCGCCGTGCTTCATTGGAGAGTGCCTCGAGCGGATCGCGAGCTTGGTCAGACATGGCTCAGAAACGGGCGGACCCGCAGAAAGGATACTTCGCCAGGACGATTTTTGGCTGAGCGAGATTTCGCGGGAGTTCGATCGCCAGGCCCGGAGGCCAAATTTCTAGCTCGAGCGCTTGCACCAGCCGCCGCCTGCTCGGCGCGCGGGAACTCCGGCGCCGGCCCGCTAACGGTCGTTGAGGCCTTTGCCGGCAAGGATGATCGGAGCGCACTTCTCGATCCGCGCAGTGCGCGTGGCGGACTGCTTCGCGCTGGTGAAGTGCATAACGTAGGCTCGTTGACGGCCGGGTGTGAGCGACTGGAAGGCTTTCGCAAGCTTGCGATCCTTCTTGAGCAATTGAGTCAATTCCGGCGGGAGCTCGAGCTCTCGTTTGGCTTTGAAGTCGACCTTGAGCCCTTGCTGCTCGACGGCGATGGCGCTCTTTACGTAGGACTCGAGCACGGTCTTCTTGATCTGGCTCTCGCGCGTAAATTCCAGGCGCAGCGCGGACTGCGTGTTCTCGCCTTGGCTGCGAAGTAAGCCGTGGGTGTCCTCGAGCAGTGCGCCCTTGAAGAACATGAGCGAGCAGTGCTCCTTGAACGGCTGGATGATGGCCACGTTTTTGCCCTCGAACATGAAGCACGGCTTGCCCCACTTCAAATCCTCATCGAGCCCACATTTGACCAGGATCGAACGCAGCTTCTGCATTTCGCCTTGCCAGGTTTTGGCGCGGCTGACGAATTGATCGACCTTGGAATGATGCTCGCTCATGATGCTCTTTTGGAGGGGCAGAATCAGAGCATAGACCGACGAGCTGATCGAGGAGAAGACGAGTTCAGCTCGTACTGTTCCCACAGGTCGTGGCGCTAGGGCTGCCGCAGCACGAAGCTGGCCCCCAACAGCGAAGAGCTTCGCTCCTTCGCCGAGGAAGGGATCATTGGAGCGACGTGAACATGCAGCGCGCGCCGACCAGTTGGGCCAACCAGATTGCCAACGCAGTCGTGCATGTGGACACGAACCCAAACGGCAGTGTGAATCGGCGTGCGCTCTGCCGTCGAGCAACCCGGCAGATGAACAGCCAAGATTCGATGTAGAAGACGGGCAGAGCCATCAGTACCGCAGTGAGCAGCGCTGCCGTAGGCGAGGCATTGTAAACACCTCCCGGCACGGGCTCGATGGGGTGCCAATGCGTGGACCAAACCGCGAGCACGGGCCTTCCCCACAGCTGAACGAGCGAATCGCGGTACAGCCACGCAAGACAACCGGCGATCGTGAATGCCGACAAACTTCCCGAAAACGCCCGCACGATTGACACGCTCGGGAGTCTAGCGCCGATTCCGTGAAGCGTCACATCGGTGGTAGTCTCGAAGCCGTGTTCGAAGGAAACGCGGACGCGCCGCTGGGGCGCTATTGGGTCGGGAAAATTTTCATTTGCTGCTGGATGATGCTCGGTGCGAGCTGCGCCGCTTCGAAGCCTCGGCCAAGCCCGCCCACCTTCACCGGCGTGGAAAACGCGGCGTGGCTGGTCGAAGAATCAGAGCCCGTCGGGCGCGATGACGTGCTGCCAGCCTTCAAAGCCGCCGCGCGCAACTACGGGTGTAGCACCGAAGAACTCGGCAACGGATTCGGCGCAAACATTCAGGGTGAGTATCGAAGCTACTACGGAATCAGCGCGTCTTGCGACGAAGGCGCGATTGCGCTCATCACTCTCGAGGGTGGTGCGGTTCGGATTGGGTGCGCCAAGCCGACGACACGCGAGGCGTGTGATTCATTGCTGCGGGCCATCTCTCAGGGGAGATAGAGCGCGGTTTGGTTACGTATTACGGGGCCTTTTGGGCCTGCGCGCCGCTCGCCACCGGGTCGGGAAGAGCGGTGTTTTCGACCGCTTCCACACACTTGCAGAGTTGCTCCCAATTCGACCTCACGAAATCGCCCGCGTGACTGATTGGAGTCAGGACACACGCCGCGCGGATCGCCGTGCATGGAGGCCCGTCGCTGTCCAAGCCAGCTTCGTCCCGCACACAGTCGGACGGTGGAACGACTTCCAATAGCTGCGCGAGTTCGGTCGATTCTGCGCCGGCGGACACGATCCGGGCTGGTTGAAGTCCGGGACGCGTCGGGTCATCGGTCACCATGTCGAACGCGAGCACGCACGTGGAATCGGCGAAGCTGCAGTTCAGATCGGTGAAGTGATACAGAAACGGGCCTTCGCAAAAGGTGTCTGCGCACAGATCGTTCATCTTTTCGAGGTATCGATCGCGATCGGCTGATGACAGGTCATCCTGCGGCCGCTCGGCGTTCTTCGGCCGAGCAGCAGCCGCGCGCTTCGTCTGCTGCGGATGAGACGCCGTCGTTGGCGCTTGCGTCGTCGCAGAACCCGCACAGGAAACGATGATCAGGAGGAGTGGCCAGAGGCACCGAGCACGGTGCGGACGAGTGGCGGGCGGCATGCGGTGGTCAACGTAGCGCTCTCGAGGGACGGCAGCACCGGAAATTGCGCCGCGACCGCGGGAGATCGGGCATCGCGCGATTTCCCTGAATTGACCCGTCGAGGGCTTCAGATGCGTCGAACTGAGACACTCGCCTGTCACGGGGGTACAGTCGTCACCCGTGCGGGTCTTCAGCTTTCATTTGGCGAAGAGTACGGTCGGAGTGACCACGAGCGCGTTGTTTCAGCCGCTCACGTCAACCGAAGTGCCTGGTTTGCGCCACGCAGAATGCATGGCGGTGATGGCGCTCGGCTCTCCGATTCTGTCACCAGCGCGGCTGCAATTGACCAACCTAGCCGTCTTCGCGTCGTGGGAGAGTGAAGGGGCGATCGATCGCTTCCTCACGGATACCGTTCTCGGTCGAAGGTTGGCGCTGGGTTGGCACGTTCGTCTCGACTTCGTGCGCCGCTGGGGGCGCGTTTCGCAATTCGAGGACTTGCCCGAGAACGTCGGAAACGTGGAGCCCGACGCGCCGGTCGTCGCAGTGACCTTGGCGCGCTTGAAGCTAGCGCAGGTTCCCCGCTTCATCCGTTGGGGTAAGCCGGTGGAGGAGCTCGTGCGTGATCACCCCGGCGCGACTCTCGCCCTGGCAGCGATACGTCCACCGCGCACCGTCAGCACGTTCTCGGTGTGGCGCTCACTCCGCGAAATGACCAACATGGTTCACGGTCGCGATTCCGTGCACGGCGCGAAGCGGCACGCCTCAGCGATGCTGGAACGAAATCGCAAAGACTTTCACCACGAGTTCACGACGCTCCGCTTCCGCGCGCTCAGCGAACACGGAGAGTGGCAAGGGCGTAGTCAGCTCGTTCCGAGAACGACCTAGACGCGCTCAGTCGACACGGACGTGGACCGGCGAGTACACTCAGCCGCATGGAACGCGTCGTTGGTGTCGGTGGCATCTTCTTCAAGGCCAAGGATCCGGTGAAGCTCAAGGCCTGGTATCGCGATCACCTGGGCGTGCCCTCGGACCCGCAAGGGGAGACCATGTTTCCGACGCAGGGAGATCCTGGGCCGTTCCTGATTTGGGCGCCCTTTCCCGCGGATACGAAGTACTTCGAGCCGAGCCAGGCGCCTTTCATGATCAACTTCCGCGTCAAAGACTTGCACGCGATGCTCGCGCAGCTTCGCGCGGCGGGCGCTGCGGTGGACGAAAAAGTCCAAGAGGAGTCGTACGGAAAGTTCGGCTGGGTGATGGATCCCGAGGGCAACCGCATCGAACTGTGGGAGCCACCTGCAAGCTCGGATTGAATCTGAACGGCGCGTGCCGTGCTCTCGAAAATCGCCCGCGATTGCGCAATCGCCAAGCAGCGGAAAGCTGGCCTGTGCGCGGAGCGGTGCGCTAACCTGACTCCATGCACCCGGCTCCCTATCCTGTTCCGACTGTGCCCGTCGATCCGCAGTTTGGTCCCGTCGTGGCGGAGTATCACGTCGGAGGGAAGCGCTACTGGTCGCTGTTTGGCCTGATCGTCTTCCTGTGCGCGGTGGCGCTGGCCGGTTTCATTGCTGTGCTTGCAGAGGGTTCGTTGGCTGGCGCTGCGCTGATCGGGTTGTTGCTTTTGGGGATGGTATTTCTGCTGGTCGTGCTTTCGGGCGTGCGAGTCACCGTGTTCACGCATGGCGTGGAACGCCGCGGGCGCTTTGGGCGGAAGCGATTGGGCTGGGACAAGCTTCAGTCGTACACGCTCAATGTGGTTGATCCGGCGCACGCGGGCGCGGGTGCGGGCGGCGTGATCGGCGTGTTGGTCGTGCGGCTCGTGACTTCGAATGACATCAAGCCGCAATCAGTGTTGCTGCGTGGGAACGACGGACAAAAGCTGACGATTCCCAACCAGCTCAAGGATTACGACGCTTTGCTGACTTCGTTGCTTCCGTATTTGGCGGATCGACTCGCGGCGCAGGCGCATCAAGAGCTGAGCCGCGGTGTTCCGGTCTCGTTCGGCAAGCGCTTGTCGCTGGATCCGCAGGCGGGCTTGGTGTTTACGGGAATGTTGGGGGGCAAGCAAAACCTGCCGTTTCACGAGGTCGACTCAATCGTGTTCGAGCGTGCGGTTTTGGCGATTCGTCGGCGCGGTGAGCCGAAACCTTGGCAATCGGTGCCAATTGCTGCCGTGCCCAATGTGGGCGTATTGCAAAAGATCGTCGCACGAGCGAGCCCGCCGCAGGTGCCGCCGCCTTCCGCTGACCACTACGGTTGGACGAGGTGATGTCGTCGTCGGAACAGGAGCAAGATCATCAACGCGACTGAACACAGCGCCACCGCGACGCCGAAGACGGCGCGATGCCCGAGTGCGCCGCCGACCGCGCCGAAGCACAAATAGCCACCAATCGAGCCGATCCGTGAGGAAGTGGAGTAGAGATTGGTGGCTGTTCCGGCCTGGTTCGGCAAATAGTTCTGGAAGAACGTGATCGCGACGCCGCTCATCACGGCGACAATCGCAGCGCTCAACGCTTGCAGGAAGAAGACTTGAATCGGCGCGTGCGCGAACGAGAGCCCGGCGTAGTAGGCAATGCCGAGGGCGATCGCGCCGAGGATGATCTTTTCGTGCGCCATGCGCGTGGCCAGCACGCCCACATAGAGCATCAGCGGCAGCTCGAAGATGGGGGCGAGGCTGTACGCGACACCTACGTCGCGCTCGAGGCCGTGGAGCTCGTTCAGGATGAGCAAGGGCAAGTTCATCATGCCCATCGTGGAACAGCAGAAATAGAGACAGAATGCGAGGAAGTGCGCCAAGAGCTGGCGGTTCTTGAACGCGACCGCGAGCGGCATGGCGAGAGCTGCCTGCCGGCTTGCTTCGGAGGGCGCGTGCCAAGGGACGAACAGAGCGACCAGAACGCAGAACAATAGATACGTGAACGCAGCCGCGCTGAAGGTGACTCGATAGGAATAGTGAGTCATCAGGTGAGCGGCGATCGCTGGGCCGACCGTCCACGCGAGCGCGAAGAACAGCCGGATGAAGTTCATGTAAAAGGGGATCTCGTAGCGCTCGATGGAGCTGTGCTCGAGCGTGTCACGCGCGTACGCGAACACCTGGCCGAAGGTGATCGACGCGATTCCGAGTGCGAGCGCGCCAATCACCGTGAGCGCCAGCGGATTGCGTACGAATGCATAGCCGAGGTAGCCGAGCGCGCCGGACGCACCGCCGAGCAGCAGCACGTTCTTGCGACTCCAGTGCGTGTCCGAGCTACGCGCCAAGTAGGTCGAAATCACGATGCCGCTGACACTCGTGACGGTCATGAACACGCCGAACCCGAAATGGCTCATGCCGACTTCACGCGTGCCGAACATGGACATGAACGGCACTACGAACGAATAAGCCAAACCCAGCAGGATGCTGAGAAACAAGACGACGAACAATCCGGGCGTCGTGCGCAATGCGCGAAACGCGCGGCTCAAGCGGGACATGGATGAAGGCGCGCAGCTTGACATAAAAACGAACGGTCGGACTCTTTACGAGTCCGTATGCTGCGCTCACGCCGAGGCTCGACGCCGAAGGCTGCGCCGAGCCTCGGGTGCCGCGTGACCATCAAAAAATCTCGGCCCAGGGTGCTGGGGCGATGAACTTCATTCGGGGATCAACGCGGGCCCCGCAAGTACATCACCCAATAGAAAGGTGCCGTCAGCGGGCTCGCGCAGAACAAAGCCAGCACCCAAGCGAATCGCTGAAGCGGCCCGTGCTGTGGTCGGCGTGCTGCTTCGGTGGCGATCGTCAGCAGCGCCGCTAGCGTGATCAACAGCAGCACACACCAAGCGACGGTGACCGATCCGAGCCAAGGAGGGACGCGATACTTGCAGCGCTCGAACCATCGTGCGCGCTCGTACCACAACGCACCGGCCGCTATGGCCGTCACTGGCGGCAGTGAAGCGAGGATACCCCAACTAGTGGATGCTGACACGGGGAACTCCTACTAGCGACGTCCGAGCTTGGAGCCGGTTCGAACGCGAAATGGTGCAGCGTCCCAGCTTGCTCGCAGCGCGTCGTAGAACATTTGGAGGAGCAGCTCGTGCAATGGACTCGCCATCGTCAACGCAATGTTATCAGGTTTCGCGCTCGCAAAGTCAGCGCGGGACCAGGAGCGGAACGTTGCCGCTGATCGAGTGTCGACGATTCGATGCGGTGAGCACCAGCACGACATCCGGGATTTCGAAGCTCAGGGCAACACCGTCGATCACTTGAAACTTGGGTAGGGGCGTGATCTTCGGCGTTGCGGAGCCGTCGAAACGATAGAGACCGTCCGTTCCTGCAGCCAATAGTTCTTGCCCGCTCCGAGCCAGACCGAAGAAGGCCACTGTGCCGGCAGGCTCGTTGCGCTCATCGTGCCTCGCCGACGCATCCGAGGCGCCGCTGGTCTTCGCGTAGAGCTCTCGAACCTCGCTCTCGCACACCTCCACGATGCGGCCTTTGGCAGAGAAGTGGATTAGACCGACTGCGATTGCGATGCAGCCGCTGCGCCACGGCTCGTCAGCGATGCCATTGACCGGATCGCACGCGGCGTTCAGCGGTCCGCCGCAGAGCTCTCCGGTGGCATTCTTCTCCACGATGCTGACGTTGCCGGTCTTGCGGTCGATTCGCCGCAATCCACCGCCCCATTCACCCGCGTTGAATCCGACGAAGATGTTGGCGTCGGCGACGTGAAGCGACGCGACATTTTGCGTTTGCAGCCGCTCGGACAGAGCGACGGAGCTGGCTTTGCCGTTGGCGATCTCGATCGCGCGCCGGTTGCTGACGATCGTTTGCGCCCCGGGGGCGCAACTCAGACCCAGCACGCGATCACCCAGGGAGGGGACCGCGGTGCTTGCCAACCAACGACCATCTTTCAAAGCTACGAGGTGCCATTCGTCGCAGGCACCGTCGCAGGTGAGCACTTCGAGCTCGCCACCGACGACGCAAGCGTCGAGCACGAGTTCGGAAAGGCCCGCGCCCCTTCGCGTGCTTTCGCCCGCGCCAATACTCGATAGATCACCCGTGTCGGTGAGCAGCCAGACTCGGTCTTTCGCATACAGCGCTCGGGCAATGAAGGTGTCTCGTCGCGGGACGCGAGGTTCGTTCGCGGGTGATGCGCAAGAGAGCAGCGCGAGCGCGCCCGCGGTGATGTAGAGCAACCGGGCCGTTTTCGCATGGCGCATCCGTCGAAACAAAATCCCTCTAGTACTGCCCTTTAATCACGAAGAAAGAGCCGCGGATCGTGCCGGCGAGTTTCGACTTCTGTGTCGCGAATTTGAACTTCGACGCGAGCTCAGTGGGGACGGGCATACCGTCAGCGAGCTTGAAACCGACCGCGCGCTTCTTCGGGTCGTCGACGTTGTACATGACGTTGATCGAGAGGCCGCTCTCGTAGAACACGTACGCGATTCGGAGGTTCTCGACCTGGAAGGCAGTGGCCTCGAGAGGGCGAGACTCGATCACGAGCTGCCGTTCTTTCTCGAGGATCCCGTGCACCCAATCAACCGTGGCTTTGGCCTTGCTCGCGGGCTCCACGGTAAATACGTGGTCGTACTTGTTCTTGAAGTACCGGGCTTCGTTCGCGCGCAGGCCGGCAAGTGCCGGTGCGACAGGCGAGGACTCGAGGCCGGCGCTGGAGACGTTTACAAAATCCACGATGGGCATCGTTGATTCCTATGCCTCTCCGTCGGGCGAAGCGAGCACGACGGTATAGCCGTCCGGATCACGGATCCAGAGCTCCTTGTGGTCGGCGTTGGGATTGTGATGAACATCGAGCACGATGGGTGCTTTTAGCTCGCGTGCTCGCGCCACCGCAGCATCGAAATCATCGACTTCGAACCACAGCAGTACGCCGTTGCCGACACTTGCCGTGGGGTCGCCCATGGGTCCGTGGTGATGATCGACCTCCCAAGCGTGCAGCTGCAAGATCAAGCCGTCCGCACCCCACTTCGAAGTGTGGAGGCGTGGATCCCAGAGCCGCTCGTACTCGTCACCCCCGTGTCCACCGACGCAGTCGAGCAATTTTTGATACCACCGGCTCGATGCCTGCACGTCGCGGCAATTGATCAAGGGCTGAGCGCGCATGAGCGTGACTTTACTCTCGGGCTACGACGTGTGCACCCCGCGGGCGGCGCAAAAGCACCGTCAAAAGGAGTCAGGGGACTCCGAAGAGTTGTTTCACAGACGGGCGGAAGAGCACGATGAACGTGAAGATACCAAGGCCCATGCCGAGCGGATTGCACAGAAGGCAGGCGACCCCTGCAACGACCAAGCAGAAGGAGTAGCGCGTCCGCGCAGCGAGCGAACGCCCGGCAACGATGAGACATCCGGCGAAGGCCCAACCCACGACGACCGCGGCCGTGCCCATGAACGTGATCATGATCCCCAAGGGCACCGGGGCACCACCGTGAGCGGGACCGGGGAAAAGCGGAACACCGCGCCAAATCGAAATGCCCCAAGCCACATGGAAGAGGAAGAACGAAGAGAAAAAGGCTGACAGCCCGGCTAGGACGTAATGGAGCGTCGCGAGAAGTCTGAGCTGGGAGTCGTCTTGGTTCGTTGCGGGGAGATGCGGTGAAACGGTCACTCGTTCACGCTCCTTGCGTATGTCCAATCTACCGGTGCGGCGCGGTGAGCGCTACGTTCCGCTGCGAACGCGCAAACGCGGGCTCGAGCAACTCGAGGAGTCGCTTCATGAACGCCGGATCAAGAACGGCGACTCGTGCGCCATTGCGACTCTGTAACGGATTTCCCGAGGTTTGCGCACCTTGTATGACTTAAGGGCCTACGCGATCGACCGTACGACGGGGCGAGCAGCCTAGCTCGTCGGCAGGCTGCTCGCGCACATGTTCTCGACCCGAAGAAGACGCGCTGGCTGGCTCATGGCCCTGGTGGCTGTTGCGAGCGTCGCAGTCCTGTCCTTCGTCTATGAGGAGAACCGCGGCTCGGCGGACGACGCCGTGATGGAGTCGCGCGAGATTCGCCAAATGATCGCCGACACGCAGTCTTTGCTCACGGATGCGGAGACTGGACAGCGCGGCTTCTTGCTGACGAACGACGCCGCCTTTTTGGCTCCCTACGAACACGCAAGGCTATCGATTCCGGCACAGTTGGAGCACCTGCGAGCCATCGTTCACGCCGACCCGCAGGAGGTCGAGAGCACCGAGGAGCTGCGTCGACTCGCAATTGCCAAGCTCGACGAATTGGCGGGTACCATCGTGTTGGCGCGTGGCGGGCACGCCGCTCAAGCTCTGGAGATCGTGCGTGACGGGCAGGGCCGCGCGCTCATGCGCGCGATACGTGCCGAAACAGAGCGAATGCTGGTGTTGGAGCAGGCAAAATTCGCACGTCGCAAAGCGACCGCAGAGACTAAGAGGCGCCACGTTCGCTATGTGCTCTATGGCACGTCGTCGCTGTTTCTGGCGATCACTGCGGCTGCGCTCTGGTCTGCAAGTCGCGGCGTCGCCGAGGCGATGCACGCAAACTCACGCTTGACCAAGAACGAGCGCGCGCTTCGCTCACTCGCTGACGATGCCAGCGATCTGGTTCGGATTGTCGGGCCCGACGGAGTAACGCTCTATGCGAGCCCCTCTTGCGAGCACCTTCTCGGTTACACGCCGGCAGAGATGTTGGCGATGCCGCCAAGTGCGCTGCTCCCTGACAGTGATCGCGCTGTAGCCTTGGGTTTGGTTGCGGCGGCCCGGCGGGGCGAGCCTGCCGAGAAGCCGTTCATTCATCGCTTGGTCTCGAAAGACGGCTCGTTTCGCTGGTTCGAGACCAAATACCGTCTCGCGAGCAACGCCCGGGCGGGCAGCATGCACCTCACTTCTCGCGATATCACGGATCGCAAGACGGCCGAAGATGCCCTCCGGGCTCAGACGCAGCGGCTCGAATCGATTCTGCAGAACATGCAGGACGCGGTGGTCCTGTTCGATTCCAATAAGAACGTGGTGCTCGCGAATCCTGCAGCTGCAATCCTCGCGCAGCAAGTTCACGGCGATCCGACGACGGCGAGATGGGGCGACGGCTTGGAGGCGCGAACAATCGACGGAACCGTGCTCTCCGCCACGGACGGTCCGATCACGCGCGCGCTGCGGGGACAAGGTTCGCAAACGCTCGAGGTCCTGGTAATGGGCGCGGCTGGGACCCCGGTGGCGCTCAGCGTGACCGCCAGTCCTATCTTGGACGGAAATGTACTGACCGGCTGCGTGTGCGTTTGTCGCGACATTACCGAGCGTCAGCAGGCGCAAAAGGAAATCGAGGAGAGTGAGCATCGTCTCCGTGTTCTTTCGGAGGCAAGCTTCGAGGGGGTAGCGATCACGAAGGCCGGCATCATCGTGGATGCAAACCCGACCTTCGCCTCGTGGTTCGGCCGCACGCCGCAGGACATCATTGGTGAGTCCGGACTCGCGCTCTTCGCTCCCGAGTGCCGCGAACACGTCCGATCGAGAAGCGAGCAATCCGGCACCTTTTACGAAGCCAGCATGCTTCGCCCGGATGGCGCGCGCTTTCCCGTCGAGGTGCGTGGACGCGACGCGACGTTCCACGGCATGAAGGTGCGCATTGCAGCGATCCGTGACGTGACCGAACGCAAGCGGCAAGAAGCGGAGTTGCGCCAGCAGGCCGAGCAACTGAAAGCGCTATCGTTGAGTGACGAGCTGACGGTACTGCTCAATCGGCGCGGCTTCATGGAGCATGCACGCCAACAATTGCGGAGCGCTACGCGCGGCCGCCGACGTCTCAGCCTCTTTTTCATCGACCTCAACGGGATGAAGCACATCAACGACACGTTCGGTCACGAGGCTGGCGATCGTGCATTGGTCGCGACCGCCGGCGTGCTGCGCAGTGTGTTTCGTGAGGCCGATATCGCGAGCCGCCTCGGTGGGGATGAGTTTGCAGTGCTGGCTGCCGAATGCGGTCCCGATGACGTCGAAGCCATTCGGCAACGCCTCACGATGTGCGTGGCTGAATTCAACGCGCGCGAACGCGAGCCCTTCCAATTGTCGCTCAGCGTCGGCTCGGCGAGCTACGAACCAGGCGCTGACGGCGACATCGAACGCCTATTAGAGGCCGCGGACGCGGCAATGTACCGAGAAAAACGCGCGCTGAGAGACTCGAGTCAGATCGCGCGCTCGGCATAGCTGGGGTGCAGCGACACATTCAAGCGACGTTCGAACGATACACATCGACCTCCGACGAAGCGGAGGGCATCCGCGTCAACCATGGAGCCTCTAACGGCGGCATGTCCACACAGCAAAGCCGAATCGGCCGGGCGCGCGCGATGTCCTCGAGGCCGTCGAGGAAGAGTTGCAGGCGACTCCCGCTAAACGGGCAATAGAGAAAGAAGACCGTGCCAGTCGCGATGACGCTGCCCATCTCTGCCGCGTCGCCTTGGAGAAATCGCAAACGACTCAGCCCCGCCCACTCGGCGCGGTCCTGGGCAGCGCGCGAGAGCTTCGGTTGGATTTCGAGGCCGATGCAGGCGGCATCGGTCATGAGATGTACGAGCAGTGCGGCTCTCCCGAGACCAGAGCCGAGATCGACGAATACGTCGTCGTTGGTCACGCCCGCTTGCTCGATAGCGGCCAGAACCGCGGCCACCGGGCAAGGAAGGTACGGCACACAGCCGCGAGGGAGGTCGGGGTCATCGACTGGGATTTCGTGGCTGTCCCATAAGAGATCGAGCCATGGATCGCGGTCACCCGGCGCTATCTGCTCGAGTGCGGCGCTGAAGATTGTTGGCGTGACATGGCCGCAGCGCAAATCAGAGCGCAGGCGACGAGCTGCACTCCGAAAGTCGATGGCCGAGGGCTCTTTGCTGCTCGTCATGGGGTCGGCCAAGGGCGTTGGTTCGAGCCTGTCTACTCGTCGTCGTCGGTCGCTGGCGGTTGGGAGGAGGGCGGAGGTTCCGGCGGCGCGGGAGCATCGGCCGGTGCCACGAGCGTTTGCACGCCCTGCGCTTCCATGTCTTTCAACAGGTGCTGCATGCCTTCCTCGATCGCGCCTTGAATCAAGGCGTCAGTGTTGGACGACTGAGTGATCACGCGCCGGCCGACGCTGTGTTCGGTAAATCGGTAAAAGAACTTTTGCTGGTCCGCGAAGCGCATACTCACGGACCAATCCATGGTTCCAACGGCTGCGCTGTTGTTGCTGTCCGTGGACTTCCAGCCGAGCGCGTCAATCTTGACGTTGGTCACGACTTCACGACCTGTGGCCTTCGCCGCCGCGGCAGGCGTCGAAACAGCGACCCGCGAAAAATAGACTTCGAGTGCGCTCTTGAGGTCCCGCGTGACAATCAGGTTCACTTGGTGAACTGCGGCGGGACTGAAGCCTGAAAGCACCATCTCGTCGTGCACGGCTTGCGGGTCGAGGATGATCGTCAGCGGCACGTCGGAACGCGCGGCCACTGCCGGCTTGCTATAAGTCGGCGTAGTATTGGCGACATTCGCCGGGGAAAACCCGCCGCACGCCGCGACGCTCAGGCAAAGCAACGACAGTAAGCTGCGCATTCCCCTTCTTATTGCGATCGCCCCACCCGCCTCAAGTCATTTCACGATCAGCGCACGGGAGGTGGAAGGTGCAGCTCGATTCGATTCGAACTCTCGCCCTGGTGAGCGCACTCGCTCAAGACATCGTGCTCGGATCTTGCTGCTCGCTCACACGTGGTCAGCAGGCGAATGGCCGTTGCCTGGAGCTGCTCGGCCCAGCTCGTTCTGAGTTGCTAGTGGTTGGCGCACAGCTTCGCTCCTGCGCGTTTCATATCCGACAGAACGCGAGCGTACGCTGCACGGTCCGCGGCGATCTCAGCTGGCGAGAGGACTTCCTTGTGCAGGACCGGCGTTGGGTCTGGTCGGTAGCACCAGTCCTCGACACAGAATTCGGCGTACCGTGCGCGCCGGTCACTTTCGTCGTCACCACCAATCGGTTGCTCGTGCTCGTTGTTCTGAGCGGCTGCCCACTGATAGAAGTCGATCAGGCGACCGGAGAAGTACCCGGTCAGTTCATACCGAGTTGCTCCGAGAAATTTGCTCGCTTCGAACTGATGAGCGTTCGGCACGTTGTCGGGAAAGACGGCGTAGATCCAAGGGTCTATCATCGCCCCCTCGTAGGATTCTCGGTCATCAGAGCCGAAGTCATAGTCGCTCAGGGAAAACGAGGGGCATGCGCAGCCGCCGATGGGGTGGTGAGAGCGGAGGCGGACATGGCGAGGTTGCCCGCTAGCGCCTGCCAAGAGCAGCGGCGCAATGAGCAGCTTCTTGCCGGGAACTGGCAGCATCGATGGCCGGGGACCAGGCTCCGTTTTGCGCCCACATGCACCGGTTCCAGCTGAGAAAGCTTGCGCTGCAGGGATTTGGCTCGAACCTGCGACTCGCGCTGGACTGACGGTCGCGCTGGATACCGTCGCCGACGCCACCGCCGAGGTCTGTTTGCCACGGTGGATTGTATGGTTTTCGCAGCTAGCTGAAAGCACCAGAAGCATCGCAATCAATTCGACGCTTCGGCGCCGCTGCCCCGTTGGTGTCACGGCAGACACGTGGATCCAATTGCCCAAGCCATGAGTTCGGTAACGTACCGGCGTTCCGCTCGGAGTGCCAGTGGCCGCACTCCGGGTCCCGCGACGACATCGCCTCGCGTCTCTGTACGCTAGGTCGGCAAGCGCGGATGCCACTCGTCGCTGCAGGCTATCGCCGGGCATTGGGTCAGCGCCGCAAGGCGCGCCGACTGAGCGGAACTGAGATCATTCAGGAACTCGGCAGTTCGGTGACCACGCACGCTGGATCGAGGAACTCCGGAATCTCGTGGTACAGCATCGACAAGAACTTGCCGTGGGCCTTTGGCCGACTGACAAAGTCCAACATGCGATCTCGTTTTGCGCCGAGGCAACCGTGCAAGAACGCCAGTAAGATTTCGTCAGCAGTCACTCGTCTGGCCAACGTAGCAGGTTCAAGCTGCGCCTGACGAGCGAACGCGAGGCGTCATGCAGGTGCTTGATGGAAGCGCGACCGCACTGCCGTGCGATGCCTGCGGTACTGGATCAGGAGGCCGACGGCACCGCCAAGCAAGACGATGTCGATGTGCACACCGAGACGCACGGCACCGAAAATGGCGTAAAAGCAGGAGATCGCGGCAATCAACAGGCGCCAGGCACCCAAGCCGAAGCCATCTGCAATGAGAGCGGCACCAACGACGAGTGAAAGAGTCGGGCAAGGAATCGCGCCAACTGGTGCCGCGTAGAGATACTTGAACCAAGGTGCGTCGCCGAGAAAGTGTGGGTAGACCAGAGCAAAGACCATCAAGGAAGAGCCGAGTAGCGCGGACCAAGTGGAACCAAAAGCGATGGGGCTGCGTGGTGCGCGAAGCGCTAAAATTGCGAGACCGACAGCGAGCAACGAAAAAACTGCGCCATTGAACGGGTTGCCGAATAAGAGCGAGAGTAGGCCGACCGAGGCCAAGGGGGCGCTGAGCGCGGTGGCCGCGAAACGTTTCTGCGGGCGAGAGCCCAGCAACAACACCGCGGCTGCCAGTGCGACAATGACGTGCCAGGTGATGGAGACCTCAACGGCGCCAGTCGCTATTTGAGTGAGACCGTCGAGAATGGAGTTTGCAGAAGGCACGTTTCGACGAACGCAAACCGCGTGCCATACGATCGAAGACTCTCTGCTGGGGCTTCCTGCATTTCGTGGCAGACGTTCAGCATCCGTCTACGCACAAACTCGAGCAGCGCGGTCAACAGGCGCGCGATCAGCTCGGGGATCATCGGAATGGCCTCGCTACCAACGTTGGGCTGAGAAAGTCGAGCGCGGCGGGATTTTCGTCAGCTTCAATGTCTTGTCGGGCAGCGGTGTGCGATCGCGGTGCGGCTGGGTGCAGCTGCGCGGTGCCGCGTGGCCGCCCGAGCGCCGTCGACCGTTGCTTTGCCAGGTTACCTCACCGATCGGCGTCCCACCATCGCAAGACTCGCAGAGCTCGGAGCGTATTCCACCTGCTCGGCTTGCCCAACCGCTCGAGCTCGAAGAACGTCCGGCCTTTGTGGGCATTCTCGAGGACCCAGCGCCCATCAGCGCGCCTCTTGCGACGAATCATCTCAACCGACTCCGCCAAGCGCGGATCGCGCGGCGCATCGACTTCGTGAAAGTAGTCGAGCGCACGAAGGATATCGTAGTGCCAACGCGGCGGGAACGACATCCGCCCAAACTCCGCTCGAATCACACGCCCTGTACGATGAGACCTGAACAGTCGATGTCGCAGTAGAAATTCGCGTGCGCGAGCCTGTGCTTGTCGGAGTTTGCCCGCTCGTGCTCCGCCCATGAGCTCGTAAGCTCTCAACCCCTCGAGAACACTGATGGTCGTGTGCATTGACGAATGCGTTGCCCCACGCCAGCGCCGGCAGTTCCAGCCTCCGTCCGACATTTGCTCCCCAAGCAGGTGATTTACAATCTTGTCGAGGTGCTCGTCCTGATGTTTGAAGTAGGCGGCGATCGACAGGATCATGCCCGTGATGCACGTCTCGCTCCGGTCGGAGCCGAAGTTCACGCCACCGTCCGACCTAAAGCCTTGAGCGAGCAGGATTCCGCAGGCCTTGTGTGCCTCACGGCTCTTGGGGAGTAGTCCGAAATCACGCAGTAGGAGCATCGTGTACGTGGTGGACGTCCATTTGGGATTGTAGAGCCCGCCGCCCCAAGTTCCGTCGATTGCTTGAAGCGATAGCAACCGAGCGCCCCAGCCTTCAAGTCCGACTTGCTGCCGCGTTTTCTGCACCTCGCGCGTCGGTCGCTGGAGAAGGTCTTGAAGGACCTGCCACCGAATTGCCACGTCTCCTGCGAGCAGCCAGCGGATCACGTCTGTATCGAACTGCTGCATCGTTACAGGCTCCGCCGGATCATCATTGTGTTCGCCCGCTTACCTTGACCTCTCGCCTCATGTTGTTCTCTTGGTCCGCCAAATCATAATGGAACGGTTGGCTGTTGAGGCAGGCGGCTCGTGAACCTCGCAAATCCAGGCGGCAAATCTTGCTTGGATCTAGCTTACTCGTCCGGGGCGGGGTACGGTGTACCCATGATCATGCGAACACTCGTCGCTCAGAAATTGAGCGTCCCCGTTGGCGTCTGAAACCTGCGGAGTCTGCGGAGGGGACGGCAGAATCGGCAATACCTTCGGACTCACTACGAGTTGCCCTGGTTGTCACGGATCGGGGCACCGGTCGGCAGACCGCGGTTTTCACGACGTGACCAAGACCAAGCCCGCACATCATCGCGGTTCGAATGGTCTGGTCGCGACTGTCGAAAAACAACTTTGGCCCTCCACGAGCGAGGGCTCGAAGTTGGCGAGCGAAATCCGCGATAGCGCCAGCTGTTCGGCGGACACCAAGAATCGACTCACGCGCGAGATCATCGAGCACGAGGCCAGCCACGGCTTGTGCACGCAGACCTTCTTGAAGAAGATGCGAAAGCAAGTTGGCATTCGCCCGGCGAGCCCAGTTCGCCGATAAGGTGCACTCTCGGCGCGCGTCCGATCATGGCCTGCGAACTTGCTTGCTCTTTCGGCGCGTCCATAGCGCAAGAGTCAAGAAGGCCAGTCCGAGCGCCCCGAACATACCCATGACGTATGGGCGGGCGGCCGCGCTCACCGGCGCCAAGCCGAGCACACGCAGCAGCGCGGCGACGCCGAACGCGATCAGCAACGCAACGAGGTAGTCGAAGAATTTTCGCCAGCTCATGTCGGCATCGTCGCCGAACTGATCGACGGCTACAATGTCGACTGGACACTGGCGCTCATTTCTCATGAACACGACTGTCGACTGAATCCCGCTCGAACCATGACGAGGTTTCCTGCGCATGCGCGGTGACTACAAGCGTATCGCATGCCTGGGGCGTCGCCTTCGAGTGTTCGGCGTCATTTGATTGTTCGAGGTTCATTTGAACTGGGACATTCCTCTTCGAACTGGGGAGCGTTGCCACCGATGTGATCCCAGGCTGCTTTTGAGCCGACGAAAGTGTGCATTTCGATTTGCACACCAGGATCACCGTCGACTGTGCCGAGTGTTACACCGTGCACCTTCCCATTGGAGATGCCGCACAGCGTAGAACCACAAATTCGACAGAATGCGAGACGCCATAGCACGAGCCGCCGCGTGATTGGGTGATGCTCAAGCGCGACACGGCGAGCTGCCGCTCTGAACCGGAAGGACGACTCGTGGACGCCGTTTTCTGCGCAGCCCATGTCACCACCCCTGTTCAGCACGGCGGTCACGTCTTTTTCGGCGGACTGCCTCACAATGACGTGGCGTTCCCTCGGAGCGCACGTAATACATGCGATATGAGCGGGTCATCGAAGACATGGCCTCTTGAGCGTCTACGGCGCTTCGGGGATGCCTTGTGGGGTTCGCGTGCCTTCCGGCGCCTTGCCCTAGCAGTCCTCATCTGTTGGGGAGGTGTCCAGAGCGGAGCTCGGGGACGCGCCGTGATGAGCGAGAACAGCGAAATGAGCAGCTTTTGTCCTTCGGGGGAAGGCTTCGAAGGCTACTCGACAATGCTCGCGGCGTTCGGTCGCCAATACGTGCGACGTGAAGTTCGCCTGACAATCCAAGACGCCTTTGCCGAACGGCATCACGCCGATCCTCGCAGAGCGTTCGTGTTAGGGGAGACCGGCCTGCGTGATGGAGGAAAGCTCTGGCCCCACGCTTCGCACGCACGCGGAACCAGCGTCGACATCTTCCTGCCGCTCGTTGATGCCGAACGCGCACCGGTACGGCTGTCTCACGAGCCGTGGAACTTGTGGGGCTATTGTCATTACTTCGATACAGCCGGACGATACGCAGGCACCCGCTGGGAAGCCGCGCCTCGACTCGTACCTTTCCTGGGCAGAGTGTCGCCCTGCCTCACATCCAGGGACAATAGCCTCATTCAGATCGATTTCGACGAGACTGCCCGGTTGCTTGGCGCCATCGATCGCAAGGCGCGTCGATACGGCCTCCAAATTCGTGCGATTATCGTGACGCCCGAGTACCTACCGAGACTTCTCGGCTCGGAGGGTGGCCGAGAGCTCGGGGCCATTGAATCAAAGTTCGTGCGACGCCCAGTCTGGATTCGGCACGACGAACACGTTCATATCGAATTCGGGAGTCGATGATGGTTCTTCGTCCGCCGAATGTACTCGCTGGAGTGCCGCGAAAGGACGCCCTCTTTCGTCCGCATGAAATAGATGCGGTAAGCGATCCCGAGCGCAGCAAAGACTGCTGCGAGGTATGCGTGTCGAGATCGCCGAATTCGGGATGAAGGTTTCTCAACTAGCGAAGAACGTCGATCCGACCAACGTAGCAGTGTTAACTTGCAAAAGCCGAGCGCAGCGAGGTTTTTGTCGGGTTCAACACGGAGTTGGGCGGCGTCGGTTCAACGGGCCATCCGCGAGAAGCGACGTCGGCGAATCGTAGGCGGTTCTTGTTGAAGCTATTTCGGTCCGCGTAAGGGCTCGTTGCGGTCGACGATTGCGAGCACCAGGAGTGCTCCGACGGCCGGAAGGGCTAATTGGAGTGGCTCGAGTATAGGACGGAGGGTTGCGTGCCAAACACCTGGAATGAAGAAGAGTGGCAGGAACACCAGCGCAGCGCCGACAGCTGCCCCGAGGAGGCACAATCCAGCGCTGGCGAGAGATTTGGAAGTGCGACCACCGATGACCTCTGCAAGCAACCAGGTTGCGAGGCCCGTGGTGACGGGTAGGGAGAACGGGTAGATGAAGAACATGGCAAGGCCAGCGGGTTCGCCGCAGAATTCCAGGCGCCACGTGCGATCGCACAGGTATTGGAAGACATAGTGGAGTTGCGGGTGCGCGCTGCATGCTCCTGTCGCTGCGCCGAGGAGAGCGCCAATCGCCCGCGCGAATCTGGGACGGTTCGTGTGTTTCGCGAAGGCGATCCAGATCCCCGCGGCGATGGCGGCATTGACGAGGGCCAGAGCACCGGCGATGAGAAGCCACATCTTCATAACCAAGCTCCAGCGAGGCGCGAGCGCTCGTCCGTCCAACGTTTTGTTGGGCGGCGGCAATGCAAGCTGGGTTGGCGCGTGCCCGTCATCGACTTGAAGCAGGGACGTGAAGCTTCGGGGCAAGCTGGGGAAAAAATTCGCAAGCGCCTCGCCGGGACGTGAGTGGCTTGCGATGGCGTGAGCCCACCCCATTGAAGTTTGACCACTGCGTTTGGCAGTAGAGCCAAGTCGAGAAATGGTTCGCCATCTGCGGGACTGGCTCAATGAGCCCGTGCGCACGAAGCGAGCCGTAATACCGATGAATGAGCGCTTCGAGTTCGCGCAGCGGATCCTTGCTTGCGCCAATGTACATGCCTGGCCTTGCCCGAACAGCGTCGAGGTAGCCGAACACGTTCTCGTCTTTGGAAGAGAGCAGCCCCATGGTGACCCGTCCGCCCAACGTATCAGGCTCCAGCTGCGCGGGTCGAGCGCAGCGAGATCTTCGACAAGGCACGGGCCATCTCGAGAATCGTTATCTCGGAACCTGACCGGAGAGTCGACTTCGCACCGGTTCGCTCGAATCCGAGACTCTCGTAGAACTGAAATACATCGGCGTGACTCTCTGTGACCCAGAGGGAAACGTATCTCTGACCAGTAGAGCTCAGGAATACAAGCGCCCGATCGACGAGCGAACGGCCGATACCTCGGCGTCGGAAGTCTGGATGAACCCACATCGCCGCCAGGAATGGGGAGTCGTTGTGGTCTTTGTGACCCGCGATGATCATTGCGACTGGGAGGTCCCGGACGAGCGCCACGTACGCGACGCTAATGGGGGGATCTAAAACAAATAGACGACCCGTTCTGGCTTCCCAATCGCAATCGCGCGCGCCTTCGAGCGTCTCCACGTATGCGTCGGGTGAATCCTCGAGCGCTTGCAGACGCAGTGAGCGGAAGAGTTCGACGTCCTTCGGGAGAAGTGCCCGGATGATCACGCCGTCAGGTTGGTGTCGGAGCTTCATCGCGCGTCCGCCCAACGTACCGCCGTTGAGCAGCGCCCGCATCAGCAAACGATGAGCTGGCAGATAGCGATCAGCGCGCCCGTGGTACATCACCACGGGCGAGACGGCGGACGATGCAGGTCACAACGAGGTGCGCCCGTCTGCCTTCAACGGCTTGTTGGGCAGCCTCGGTTTCTACTCTGAAGCGCGTCGATCGCCGGCGCCCCGGCTAGGTGGTTCCAAATAGAGCGGCGTCGAAAGAGCGCTCGAGTTCTCGGGATAGCCATTGGGTAGCGTTTGGTTCTTCAACCCCATAGAGATGAGCGAGTTCAGTCGAGAGTCGCGCGATGAGCGCATCGCGAAGTTCGGTTTGCGTGATGAGGCGATCGAGGTAGCACCCCCATAACTCGCGACCGCCTTCCTGTTGCGATTTGTAGAGCAGCGACTCAAGGCAACGGGCGGTCCGAACTCGATCCGGCTCGTGGTATCCGATGGCCAACGCCATCGCGAGAGCAGCATCGACTAGACGTTCGAGGTTCGGGCGTTCCATCGTCTACGCGGCGGTCTGGCCAACGTACCGGCGTTCAGCTGCGGGCGCCAGAGGGAGCGCGTTTTGCGCGCCCGCCGCTTCGCCCGCTGCAACACCTTGTTGGCCGGCGGTGCCTCGCCGTGTCTGCTACGAGCCTTCGGGGTGGAGGCCCAAATCAATGAATTCGTCGAACTCGTTCAGAGTCCAGGAAAGGCCGTCAGTCCGTCGTTGGATGCGGTGGCCGGAGGTTGGTTCGCTCTCAATCAGTAGGAAGTACACGCCGTCGGGAACACCGCGCTCTTCAAGGCAGGTTTGGAGAACCGCACGGGCATCAGTTCGGATGGCGTCGGCGAGCGCGGGCGGGGTGTTATCTGCGATTGGCTCGAGGGTTTCCAGGAGGCGGGCCGCTATCGATCGCGGTAGCCCCAACACTTCGCGTGTCGGCTTTGGGGTCCAGAGCAGACGAGTCAACCAGCCAAGAAGTCCAGGATTCACGTATCGCTCTTGAGTGTGAGGAGTGCTGCGGTCACATTTGCTCGCTCAGCACGGAGCCTCTGCCCAAGGCCCATCGCATCAGTCTCCAGGCGATCGAGGTGGTGCTCCAAGTCGTTCGCTGTGCAGTCGCGCGACAGCATCCCGACTATCGTAGGCGCGTAGGAATCGTACTCTGGCAACGCTTCGGGTGTGTTGTTCACACCAATCGGGTCCCACTGCTCCATGAGAATGCGGCGCACTGCCTTTAGCATGCGGTCGAAGTCCTTCGGCATTTGCTCCCGTCTGGCCAACGTACCGCCCTTAAGCAGCGGCCGGCCGTATCAGGAGACACGGACGCAGCAGGTGGCGACGAGCGAGCCCGTGGTACATCACTACGAGCGAGAGGGAGGCGGTGATGCTGGCTACGAGGTTCGGCCGACTGCTTCAACAGCTTGTTGGGCAGCGATCGCGACATCAAGGCAGGAGGTGTGAGACCGGCGGTCATTTCGGCGGGGCTAGTCGAAACGGGCGCGTACTTCTGCGCTCGAGCCGCGGATCGTGCGGAGCGCAGTGGGCGACAACAGTGTGGGAGTGTTCTTTCTCGCGATCATCGAGAAGTCGGACGCAGCAAGAGAAAGGCGGGCCGTAGGTGGCTGCGGCACGCGCGGTGACGGGCGAAGGTGGCGCGTTGAAGGAAACCAAGATGTCAGCGTTGGCGACTAGGGCTCGCTCGAGATTGCGCGCGATCAGTTGGTGGTAGAATGCACTTCGGTATGCGAGGCAGACCTGCGCGAGCAGTGGATCTTGGGGATCGGTCGAGCCAGACAGGATGTCAAAACGAAGTGACTCCCGCCGCTGTCGGTCGGCAAAACTGCGGAGTAGTCCGAGGCTCCAGTAACCGTCGACGTCGTTGTTTCGACTGACGAACGAGGTTGCCAGCCCCGCAGCAACGCCATTGAGGTCCCTGCGTCCCATGGTCTAGTCGAACTATCGCTCCCGCCCTCCCAACGTAGCGGCGTTCAGCGGCGGGCGCCAGAGGCCCGACAAGCCCGTCTGCGGCAACGCATTGTTGGGCGGCGACTCGATTCCTAGTCCTGCTCTGGCTAACGTACCAGGCTTAAGCAGTCGGCGTCCCCAAGAACTTGCGCTTCCAGCGCCGTGTACACGTCGTGAAATAGCTCGGACAGCTCCGGAGATGGAAACGCCGTCTGCGCGTACCCGGTCAGATGAGGTGATTCAAGGTTGCAGTACCAACTCAGGAATAGGAGGTGGAGGTACAGCTCCCGATTCGTTAAGGGGGCCGAATATTCGCCAGGTCGCGACTGGTGTCGCGGACAGCTCTGCACGCAGCTGCGCACCGTTCAGGAACGCTTCCAAAGCGGTCGGTGAAGCCTCTCCCAGCCACATAAGCTTCGAGCTCGTCTCGGTAGTCATCCAGAGTTTTCTCGAACAGGCCTCGCACCATGTCCCTGTCGGCTGCGTTCAGGAAGCCAACCGTTTCCGGAGTCAGCGAGCTCTCAATTGCGGAGAGGCAACGCCAGCGCGCGTCACGGGCAGCGTCGGAGTTCCCAGCCAGAGACAGCCTGAGCACACGGCAGAGCCAGGGCAAGCCGTCTAGAGGTTCTGGCTGTACGCCGGACGCAAGAATGGCCGCGCCGATATCGAGCGTCGTGGCTGCCGCAAGACATCTGACTTCGGCCCAAGTAAGGGAGTCATAAAGTTCGTGCACCGCGCTGACCGCGGCACGGATCGCAGCCGCGCCTCGTGGAACCGCGTCAGCGAAAACGTGCGAAATGGCCGAGCGGGGGAGCCTGGACAAGAAGTGTCGGCGCACACCGGGGTCGTGTTCCTCACCGAGCGCTTCGACGACCGCCCGAACGGCGTGGTGGGCATCGCATCCCGAAAGGACGCACGCAGCGCACAGGATTCGAGTCTCAGTGTCAGCGTCGCGCAGCGACGGGAGCAGTTCGACGGTTGGAAGCGAAAGGTTTCCGACCTGGTATTCGTCAAGGATCGCACGTCGAACCTCTGGAGGTCCAGCTCGCAACTGGCGCAACGCGAATCCAGCTGCTTCCGGTCCTGAAGGATGCCCCGCAGTTCGAATGTACAACATCGCGGCGGTCGCTTGAACCGAGGGAGTTGGGTCTATGTTGGCAATGGTTTCCAGCAATCGGCGTTCACCTAGCCCCGCAAGCACGACCAACAACTGGCGTCGAAGGCCTTCAGAGATCTCGCCCTGCTCTACTGAAGACAGGAGTGGTAACGCGTTCCGGCCAATTTGCAGTGCAAGCGCCCATGCCGCCCAAAGACGTTCGGGGGAGTCACCACCGTCGAGCAAACGCTGTTGCTCTTGAGCGGACAGTCTCGCGACCGTTTCGAAATCCGGCGCAATCATCTTCTGGTCAGCCCAACGTATCGGCGTTCAGTGGCGAATGCCAGAGGGAGCGCGAAGCGCTAGCGACGGCTTCGTCCGCTGCAATGCCTTGTTAACCAGGTCTTGTAGCCATGTCGCGCTCCGACATGCCGTTGAGATCGCCCTAACCGCGTGTGTGGTTGCTCGACCCAGGCGGTTTGGGTCCTATTACTCGGGAGGGCTTTCTGCCGCTCGGTGCAGTGCCGGCAAGTCTGCCAACTCTTCCTCCTCACACCATTCTGCCGTCTCGTCGATTGCAAACTTGAGCCATTGCCAAAAGTTCTCAAAGCGCTTCACTTTCGGATATCCAGGCACTTCTGGTCCCCGCGATAAGTCAAGTGGACGACGATCACCTCGTCGCGAACCTTCCCAGAGTCCACAACGAACCCGGCGACGTCGTCGCAGTCCTGTCGATGAGCGAACGGAAGAATATCTCGCTCTGTAACGGACCCGCCACTGGCCTCCAGGGTGTACTCCCGGCGGAGGCCGCTATTCGACTGGTCGCCATCAAGTAGGTGCCATGGAGTAAGCCTCACTAGTCCGTGGGCGAGCACCCAACGAACAGGAAGCGGAGTCGCAATAGGTTCAGACATTTCGAGGCGTCTGGCTAGCGGGTTTGCGGTTGAGCCGCAAAGGCCGACCGCAGTCTTTCGGTACGCATCATCACTATAGGTGCGTTAGAAGGCAACCGTTGACATAACAGCCTTTGTCGGATCCAACCGCGAGTTAGGCAGGCCTCGGCATGTACGCGAGTTCACCGCCTTCGCGGTGTTGCTTTTTGCGAACCATCACAGGCTTGTTTGACTCTCTCCAATTCAGTCGGTGTGAAGTTCACGGGCTCTGTCGTCAGGGACCTTTTCGCCTTGAGTCGACCGGATTCCACATCAACCCAGAAGTGAGGTTCGAACTTTTCCAAGTCTCCGAAGACCCGATCAAGCCCACTCGCCCCAGCCATGTTTCGAGCATCTTCGGTATACACCATGCTGCTCTGCCTCGAGCTTGGTGAACCGTTGAGAACTGCGCGGTAATGCTGTGCCACTGTCTGTTGATGGTTGAAGACGTAGAATGCCATCCCGCCGCAGGTGCTTCGTGCGTGTTCGTTCGTAATGGAGTCTGATTCCTCGACAATTAGGAAGCGCGTGTCGACCAGTTCTAGAGCTAGGTATCCCGCAATTTCAGTGCCAGCGTCAGCGCCGCTGAACTTGTCGAAAGCTGCGTCGAAGTGCACTGGCCCTCCAGATATCTGAATACTCCCCAGGCGTTGTCGGTAGCCTGGCGTTTTTGCAAATGCAGCACGTTTCGTCTGAATCACACTGAATGCGGATCGCCAAACGCCATAGTAGAGGACCGCCGGTGCGTAGAGTTTGAGAAGCCCCTTGGCGTCTCTAGCGTCGAGCGCGGAGTTCCAGGCCTCGACAACTTGCTCGGCGGGACTCGGCACGTGCGCAGTCGGGGTCACAGGTTCCGACAAAGAGGAACCGCGGGATGCGGATGGTTCTGCCGCGAGGGCGGTAGTTGTTGGTGCGTGTTCCGTGGATGACGGCGTCGGTTCGGAGCGACACGCGGTCGCCAAAAGGAGCACAGGCAGTCCGATTTGGGGAAGCGTTCGGGTCATGTAGGCTCGTAGCACGCGCTCGACTAGGCGAGCGGGGGCCGTTCGAAAACTGCCATTCTGCACCCAGAGTCCTTGCGTGCGGGAATTGCTCTGCCCAACGTACCAGGCTTCAGCTGCGAAGCGAGGTTTCGTCAGCCGCAAGCCGAAGTTGGGCGGCGGCGCTGCGGAGCGTTCAAACGCGAATGACCTCTACGGATTCTGCGTGAGCTGCCAACGCCTTGAGGTCGTCTGGGTCAGATGTGAGGACAGTACCGGCCGGTTCCGCGTGCGCAACGACCAGCGCGTCGACCGCGGAACCGCGCCGAGCACGCCGCCTCAGCAGTGCTGCGCGTCGCGCGATCGCCTCAGGCAGAGCTTGTGTGACGTCGCAAGTCTTGAGGAACCTGTTCTCTGGGGCATCTCGGCCGGCGTGACCTTCCAGGCATTCCACCAACACGACCGACGGTACGCGTGGTGGCCACAACCCCTCCTCGCGAAGAGCTAGAATGAGAGCTAACGCCTGCGGTGACCGCTCGGCGAGACAACTGACGCCGCCCGAATCCAGGACCAGCACGGTCGCTACCCCGCCTTGCGACGTGGGCGTGCGACGAGTTTCTTGACGACGGCAGAGGCTGCGGCGCGCTGTCGGGGCGTCGGCTTACCGACCTCAGCAATCAATTCGGCAACGTACTTGTCACCCGCCGCCAATAGTTGTCGTCTGCGAACCTCAGCACGTACGGCGTCTTGCAACAATTCCGAGGCGGGAAGTCGACGTTTCTTAACCAAGTCATACAACTCGTCGGGCAAGTACACCTGCATCCTAGGCATGCGCCTAACTATACACCCTCGCAGGAGTGAAGCAAACCCGCCAGATCGTAGCTCCTCCCGTCCGCCCAACGTATCAGGCTTCAGCTGCGCGGGTCGAGCGAAGCGAGATCCGCGTCTGCTTCAAGCCGTTGTTGGGCGGCGCCGCCATCGGTTGTAATGTCGGATCCCGCCTAAGCGCTGCAGTCACAGAAATATGGAGAGCGGGTATCTGGGGTCGCGCGAGAGAGCGGCGTCGCTCAAATCCGCGAGAAACGCATCGAAGGACGCGGCGACGACAGTTGAGTCCTCGAATTCGGGACCGGACCCGTGCACAACTGCGCCAAGCGGCAACTCGGAGGTCGTTGCGACCGCGAGATAGTCATAGTCAGAGTGTGTGGCCATCATAAACGGTAAATGGTGATCCCAGTACTCGCGGATCTGGCGCGCGGCAGCCATGTCGCCTTCGACGGAAGCGAGACTCATGAGCTCGCACTCGTTCCACCGAAAGGTCGCAGGATCGTCGGAAGCGAAGAAGCTAGCGCCGAAGATCCAAGCGTCGTCGCGCTGATTGCGGCAGGTTTCGATTGTACCGAGGAACGCTGCAAAGTGAGCGGGGAGATGCGGGTATCGACGGCGCAGGACGGGCGGCAGTCCGGATGCAGTAGCGGCAAGTTTGACGAGCCAACCGCGCGTGCTGAGCGCCTCAAACGGGCTGCGCAGTGCTAGTTTGCTGACCATGGACGCCCGCCCAACGTACCGCTGTTAAGCTGCGGCAGCATCAGGAACCGAGGAGGCATAGGTAGCAATGAGCGAGCCCGTGGTACTTCACCACGGGCGAGGCGAGACGGCGCAGGTCAAGCTGAGGCGCGGCCGTCAGCTTCAACAGCTTGTTGGGGTCGCTTTAGAGGCGTTCGACGTCGTCGAGCCTGCTCAGCTCTTTGTCGAAGGTCGCGAGCGGGACATGACCGGCTTTGCGGGCGGACTCGAGCACCATGCAATCAGAGAAGCCGAGTTTCGGGCGGCGACGGAATCGAGCCAAGGCAGCGGTGACCACATCTGGATCTTGGACGACGAGGTCACGATGGTTGAGCAACATGTCGACAGCGGTCGCGAGTTGCTTGTGGTTGAGCTCGAAGACTGCATCCAGCACCCAAACCACCTCGACCAAGACGATGTGAGAAACCCACGCGCCCTTGGACACAAACGCCTCGGCCCGGGCGGTTTGCCGAGGGTCGTCCCGTGTCAGGAGGCGAACCACAACGTTGGTGTCAACGGCGCGCATATCGTTTGGCCACGGCACGGCGTAGGCCGGCCTTCAAATCGTCCAGAGACTTGCGAGAAACGCCCTTCGGAAAAAGCGCGGAGTGAATCTCTTCTGAGGAATGGACACCAGCTCGCCGAACTATGACTCGCTCACCGTCTTCTTCCCACTCCAGCACTGAGCCTGGTGCAAGGCCGAGCTTCCGCCGAACCTCGGCGGGCACGGAGATCTGACCCTGAGCTGTTAGTTTGGAGGAGGCAAACGACATCTCGGAACATTACCACGGTAATGCGACAGTCGCAATTCTCGCCTCGCCCGCCCAACGTAGCAGGTTTCAGCTGCGCGGGTCGAGCGCAGCGAGGTCTTCGTCCGCTTCAAGCCGTTGT
>Ga0164309_10000234_pt1 | contig 33090 bp, 32 predicted proteins | sample Whisoiple_247_MG_FD_109984 | JGI IMG/M metagenome (GOLD analysis project Ga0164309, IMG submission 109984) | Soil microbial communities amended with fresh organic matter from upstate New York, USA - Whitman soil sample_247_MG | ecosystem: Environmental > Terrestrial > Soil > Unclassified >... | reverse complement strand
CGTGCAGGCTCCCGGCCACGCTCGCGACCTCGGGATTGAACTGAACGCCGCTGTGTACTTTCAATCGAAGGACGGCGGACGCAACGACGATCCGAACAAGAAGGGCGGCTTCTTCACCAAGATCGAGTACGGCGTGCTGTTCCCGATGGCCGGTCTCGGCTACACCGACGTGGCGGCGACCCAAATCCGCCAAAATAACGCGACCGCCGACACGAACACTGCCCAGACGCTCCGCTGGTACATGGGCGTGTTTTTCTGATTCGGCTACAGCGCTCCGCTCTGCCTCGAAAGCTCGATCGCGAAAGTCCCTAAAAAAGCAGCCTGCATTGGCGGGACGACGCGGGCTTGTGTACGCTTGGGCTCGGATGCAACGTCCGGCCGCCTCGATTTTCTTCGCCTTCCCGGCCCTGTTCGCCGCTTGGGGCTGCAGCAGCTCTTCGAGCGACGCCCCGAGTTCGGGCAGCCCGATGCCGGCAGTTTGCGAAGCACCGGGCTACTATGTCGAGGCAGACTCGACTCCGATCAAGCAGGTGACCGCCAAGTTGCTGCTGCCGTCGGGTGAAGCGGCCGCGGCGCTGCCGGTTCAAGTCTGCGGCATCGACACGTGTTTGAAGTACAACGCCAACCAAAGCGGGGTGCTCAACGTCACGGTCCAGGACTCGCTGGTGCGACCAGCGCTCAAGTACGGTGACGGCTTCGATTTCGCCGAACTCGCCATCCCGCTTGGCGAGGGCACCCAGAACTTGGGTGAGCTCGTCGCGCTCCCCCTGCCGCCCTACGCGGAGGGCGCCAAGTTTCCCAAGAGCGGGCCCGTCACGAGCGGTGATGTCACGCTCAAGCTCGCGAGCAACGCCACGGTCGAGCACGATAGCCTCACCTACAGTGATCCCAGTGAGCTCGTGTTCCGCAGCGTCGAGGTCCCGATCGCCGAGAGCGAAAAAGCGCTGCCCCCGAGCTTCGGTTTCGAGCTCGCTTATGGCCTCGCTCCGCTCGGCAGCACCTTTTGCCCCGCGGCCGAGCTCAGCCTCGAGAACACGCTCGCTTGGGCACCCGGAACTGAAGTCGAAGTGTTCGTGCAAGGGTTGGACGTAGCGGAGAATTGGGCGCCCTACGGCACCTGGCAACCGGTCGCAGAGGCCCGCGTGTCGAGCGACGGCAAAACGATCGACACGACGAGCGGCGGCATTCCTATCCTCTCCTCGATCGCACTCCGTCGAAACCAATGACGGCTCGCCTCGCTCGCCCGCTCGCCAGCTTTTGGTGGTCGTGCGTGTTGCTCGCGCCGTGCCTGCTGCTTGCAGCGTGCGGGAGCAACACGCCGAAAATCCCGCCCGAGCTCTTGGCGACCGGCGGCTGCAACTCGCCCAATTATCCGAGCGGCCCGTTCGGGACCGAAGAAGGCGACACGCTCGCGGACGCCTGTTTCCAAGGCTTCAGGGATCCGAGCAAAGTCAGCCACACCGACAGCTCGCTCGAGACGATCGCGTTCGCCGACTACTACGACCCGAACGGCAGCAAAGGCTATCGGTCGATCTTGATCAACACGGCCGCCGTGTGGTGCTCCGCCTGCCGCAGCGAACACGAGGGATTGTCCGATAAAAACCGCGAATATGGCCCGCGAGGCTTGCGCATCCTGAGCACGCTCTTTCAAGACGCTCACGGCGATCCTGCCACCATGCGCGATCTCACGGCTTGGGTCGACACCTTCGACTCGAACTACGCCATGGTCCTCGACCCCGACTATCAGCTCGGAAACTTCGCCAGAGCCGAGACGGCACCGTTGAACCTCATCGTCGACGCGCGCACGATGAAGATCGAGAAGAAGTTGCTGGGCGACCAAGCGACCGTCATCTGGCCGTTCATCGATGCGTCGCTCGCGCAGCCATAACCTCTCGCGCGCGCGACGTCTCTGGCTCGCGCGAGCGCTCGCCCTGGCCACGATCGGCGCAACACCCAAGCTGAGCGCGCTCGAACCGGTGGACGTGTTCGGCAAACCCGTCGCGTTCGACATCACCAACACCTCGACGCTCTCGTACAACGTCGACAATCGCGACACGCGCCCGAATCAGGTCTCTACGCTGGCCAACGACGATTGGGGCATGTTCTACAATCGCCTCAACGTGCTCGCCAACGGCGGCTCGTGGCAAGCGGGCTTGCGGCTGGACAACGCCTGGTTCTTCAGCTCCCCCAACCCCACACAAATTGCCCTCGATTTGTGGCAGTCGCGCCCAGACACGCCGGGCGGCGCGCCCGCCCCGGTGTACTTCCGACAGAAATTGAACGAAGCCGGAGTCGAGCTCTCGAACCGCTACATCAATTGGATGTACCCGGCGAAATACTACTTCACGTACAACAGCCCTGCGCTCGAGCTCGGCGTGGGCGACGTGTACGTCTCGTTTGGCCGCGGCCTCGTGCTCACGCTGCGCAAGCTCGACGAGCTCGCGAGCGACACCACGCTGCGGGGCGCGCGCGTCACGGGGCGCTTCCGCGGCAAGGACTTCTCGCTGCGCACGACCGCGGTAGCGGGCAGTTTGAATCCACTGCGCGTCGATCCCGCCAGCGGGCGCTACCTGGGCGTCGATTCGAGCGTCACCCCTGGTTTCGTCGCCGTCACCGAAGCGGGCATGCCGCGCGCCATCGCCACGGATTTCGTCCCCGATACCGGCGATTGCAAAACCTTTGCGACTTGCAGCTACGCGCCGGATCGGATCTTCGGCGCACAAGCAGAATTGAGCCACAAATCCGCAAAACTCGCGATCCAAGGCTCACAGCTCCTGCGCAGCATCCCGCTCTCGAACGACATCGTGCGCAGCGCCGATCAGATCAGCACCGGCAGCGCCTCGTTCGAGCTCGCCGATCTCGCCGGGCACGGCGGCGCATACTTGGAGGTCGCGCTGCAACAGATGCACCACGCCGATCCCTCCACGCCAAAACTCGCGCTCGGCCAAGCCGTGTACCTGAGCGTGAACGTGCTCGCGGGGCCGCTGACGCTGCTGTTCGAAGGCAAGCACTACCGGCGCTTCTTCCCACTGCTCGCCAACATCAGCACGCTGCGCGCGCGCGAGTTCAGCTTGCTCGCGGCCAGCGCGCCACCCACTACGGAAGCGCTCTTCATCGACACGGCGTACGAAGGCTTCAACACCTGCGTGAGCGGCGGACGCCTACGAGGAGACGTCGCGCTCTCGCGCATCATCAGCGTGTACAGCTGGGCCGGCTACTATCAAACCTTTGCCGAATCCGTAGCCAACGAGAGCTGCGAAGTGAGCAAAGAAACGCGCAACCGCGTCTTGGATACCGCCATGGGCGTCGAACTGCGCAGCCGCGATCGCCGCTCTAAGATGGACATCTCCTTCGGCAGCCGCGCCGACGACACCGATCGCCCCCTGCCCACCGATCACGGCACCACCAACGTCTTCTACCGAGAGGTGTACACGCGCCACCAAGGCACGTGGTTCCTGGGCGGCCCGTTCAGCCTCGAACTGCAAGGCTGGCACCGGCGCCGCCACCAAACCCTGGGCGGCCCCGGTGAACCCTGGAGCGAAGGCGACGAACTCGTCGGCGTCGACTACGCGCCCCACTGGTCGGTCGCAGCCGGCTTCTCCTACTCGACCAATCCCGCCGTTCCGCCGACCTACGTGAACGGCCAAATCGGCTACCGCATCACCTCCGACTCGAGCATCTCGCTGTTCGTTGGCCAGCGCCGCGGAGCGCTGCGCTGCGTGGGCGGAGTATGCCGCGTGTTCCCGCCGTTCGAAGGGGCAGCATTGGATCTGACGCTGCGCTTCTAATACTTGGGTGTTAGCGGGCGTGGCGCACCACGCCCGTCGCGTAGCCCGGTTAGCGGCTTCGCCCAACTCCCGCCCCGTTCGAAAAGGGCGCAAGCTCTGCATAGTCTTCTTCTACTGGCTGGAGCACTCGATCTCGCCCACAACAGCACTGTGTTTGCACAGTATCTACTTCACCCGCGAAAGCGCTCGATCTCGCCCACAACAGCACTGTGTTTGCACAGTATCTACTTCACCCGCGAAAGCGCTCGATCTCGCCCACAACAGCACTGTGTTTGCACAGCACCTTTTCTACCGGCGAGAGCACTCGATCACGCAGATAGTACTGCGTTTGCAACGAGCTTTATCGGAGAGAGCACTCGACTTCGCGCACCAGGGCGCTCTCGGTCGCGCACGACAGCACTGTGTTTGCACAGCACTTTTTTTTTGCCGACCAGAGTCGATCTCGCGCACAACAGCACCGAGTTTTGCATGGCACTTTTTCGCCGACCAGAGCACTCGTTCTCGCGCACAACAGCACTCTGTTTGGACAGCACCCTCTTTAACCGGCGACGGCACTCGATCTCACACAGGAACACGCACAAGGACGCTCTTGGTCGCGCACGACAGCACTGCATTTGCACAGTCTCTTCTTTGCCGACAGAGCTCGCAGTCGGGCAGGACAGTGCTGCGTTTCACGGGCCGAACAGCACAGCGTTTGCACAGTGTCTTCTTTGCAGGCGAGAGCGCTCAACGTCGCGCAGAGCAGCACTACGTTTGCACAGTATCTTTGACCGGTGAGAGCACTCGCCGTCGCGCTGAGCAGCACTGTGTTTGCACAGTATCTTCTATTACCGGCGCGTGCGCGTGCCCCCGCCCCCCCGCTGAGCAGCAATGTGTTTGCACAGTATCTTTTTACCGGCGCGTGCCCCCGCCCCCGCGCTGAGCAGCACTGTGTTTGCACAGTATCTTCTATTACCGGCGCGTGCCCCCGCCCCGGCGCTGAGCAGCACTGTGTTTGCACAGTATCTTTTATTACCGGCGCGTGCCCCCGCCCGCGCGCTGAGCAGCACTGTGTTTGCACAGTATCTTTTATTGCCGGCGCGTGCCCCCGCCCGCGCGCTGAGCAGCACTGTGTTTGCACAGTATCTTTTTGCCAGCAAAGAGCGCTTCGCCAGGACGTGTCAGCGAATTGCGTGTCAGTAGAGATCTGGGCGCTGCGGTCACTGCGCGGGCCGCGCGAGGGCGTCGGCCACGTCGCGATCGAGGACGGCTGCGTTGCCCGTCGTGTAGCCTTCTTGTTTCTTGAGGATGCGCCCATCGCGGCCGATCAGCACACTGTAGGGCGCGCTGGTTTTCGGGTTGTATAGGGCGACGACGCGGGTTTCTTGGTCGAGCAAGATCGGGAACGAGATGCCGAGCTTGTTGACCGTGGTTTTGACCTGCGCCACCGAGTCGGGGCCGTCGATCGAGATGCCGAGCACGGTGAAGCCTTCCTCGTGGTGCTCTCGGTAGAGCGCGTCGAGGTGTGGCATGCCCGCGAGGCAAGGTTCGCAGAAAGTCGCCCAAAAATCGAGCAGCACGACCTCTTTGCCCAAGTGATCGCTCAAGCGCTCGCTCTTGCCGTCGGTCGTTGAGAGCTCGAAGTCCGGCGGAGCGAGTGGTGAGCTGCCGCTCGCGCTGGGCGCGGATGCAGCTCCGCTCGCGGAGCAACCGACGACCATCAGTGAGCACAACAGCGCGGCGTGGCGAGTCAGCATCGAGGGTCGCAACATCACATCTTTTCGAGCATGTCCTGCACTTGCGTCCAATATTTGGACGTCGGATCGGTGATGCCCATCGTGATTTGGACGATGGTCATCGTGCGCACGTCGATCAACATGTTGAGCGGCGTGGCATCCGAATCGAAGTAGGCGCCCATTTTGAAGCCGGGATCCAAGCCCAGTGGGAAGGTGACGGCGTGCGTCGAGAGCGAACCCCAGTTCTTCAAATCTATCGGTTGTGCCGGGAAGTAGTTGTTGTCCTCGAACAAGGTGCCAAAAATTTCGAGGCCCATGCCGTGCAAGGTTGCGTACACGTCATTGCGGTGCATGTCCTGATACTCGCGACGACACACGCCGCACCACACGGCCGAGGCGTTGATCGCGAGCAGCTTCACCCCGGTGTGGCCATCCGGATCGTAGAAGTCGGAAAGACGGATGGTTTCGAACTTGCTCAAATCGTAGCCGGCTTGATCCGGATGCTTCCAACCCAAAAACGATAGATTCTGGATCGTGGAACCACGGCTGGTACCGTAGGGACCTGGCGGATACGCGGTCCAAGAAGGCGTCGCGGCGCTCGGAGCAGCGCCTGCTCCAGGGTTCGACCCCACACCTGCGCTCGTACCACCCGAGCTTCCCGCGGCCGGCGCGGGACCGCTCCCGCTCTCGGGAACCGGCGCGAGCGGGCTACTGGAGCAGGCCAACAAGCAACTCGTGGCGGCGACTAGGACCGTAGCGATGGAGAGTTTCATGTGGGCCACCTGGGCTAACTCGGAGCGACGACGACGAAACCGGAACCACGAAAATGAGACGAGCGCACCTCGGTCCTGAAAAACCGAGTACTATTGTGGACGGTAGCCCCGTGGTCCGCCCCGTCAAGAGCTCGGCATTTTCTCGAATGGTTTCAGGCCCCGTTTCACCGGTTTTCCTCGATCGAGTTACCCGCGCAGTCTCGCGCTTTACCCGAGTGGTCTCGCGTTTCGGCAGAACTTTGGCGCTGGCCAGTCTCGGCAGCGTCGCCTTCGGCGCTTGCTCGAAGAGTGAATGCTTGCGGGACGACTGCCAGACCTCGGTGCCGGACGATGACGCCGCCCGGGCGGGCAGTGCTGGGCAATCTCAGGCAGGCGCACCTGCGGCCATTGCCAGCAAGTCGTGCCAAACCAACGCGGAGTGTCCGGCAGACAAAGGGCAAGCTTGCGTCAGCGGCACCTGTCGCGTCGCCTGTAGTTCCCATTTCGACTGCCTCGGCCTCGGGGAGTGTGCGAGCGCGCTCGATGCGAACGGAGTGAGCGGGCATTATTGCGACCTCACTCATCCGCAAAAACGCGGCCAGTTCTACACTCACTGTGCGACAGGCAATGAGTGCGACTCGGCCAACGACTTTTTCTGCATCGGCGCGGGCACCGATGATCTCGACGCCTACTGCACAACTGATTGCGCCGACGACGCGAGCTGCGCCGAGGGCTACGCATGCACACCGCTCACTCGCTCCCCATGCCAAGACGTGTGCGGCTTGCAAGGCAATCCCAAAGATCGCCAATGCATCCCCAGCGATCAAATCGGCGTCGGGAAGCCCTTTCAATGCGGTACCCGCGGCGTCACGCGTAACGCCTGCAGGCCACGCAAGTTCTGTAGTCCGTGCCAGAGCGATGACGACTGTTTGGCAGTCGCCAATCAAGTTTGCGCCAAGGACGAGAGCGGGGCCAAGACCTGTACCCAGCTGTGCGATCTAAAAAATCCCTCGTGTCCTTGGGGGACGGCGGCTAAATGCGGCGTTTGGGACAAGGACCTGAATCAAGCGACCTGCGCGCATCGCTTCGGCAGCTGCACGGGCACCGGCAAGAGCTGCGAACCGTGTCTGAAGGATGCCGATTGCGGAGCACAGGGCGTTTGCACCGCGTCGAGCTTCACCGGTGAACGCTGGTGCGTCGACACTCGCGTGAGCTGCAGCTGCGGCGACGCGCTCGATTCGACGGGCGTGTGTTCGGGCGGCGGCTGTCCGAAGACGCCCGGTGGCCTCAGTATGCTTTGCTCGGATCAAACGCCGAGTACTCCGGACAGCGGCGTGTGTGCCGGAGCGTACACTTCGAGCGCAATCGGTTCATCGCCGCAAACGGGCTGTTGGCCGGCAAACTAAGCAAACTCTAGGAAACGTCGCGAGGCGCTTCTGCAACGAGACGCGCCTTCGTTTCGAGAAGCATCCTCTCTTTAGAAGAGGACGCCGCACAATCGTGTAGGTGGACGTAGCCCATCAACTTCAGCGAACGCGCGGCCGGACACCATCAGTTGAATGCCGCGTTTTGCATCACGTTCACTCGTCGCCCGTCTAAGCTCAGTCTTACATTGTGGGGACGAGGAAGCATCGGACAGCTGGGTTTCATCCACGACGAGACCTGCTGTACACTGCTGCCGCCGTCGCTTTTGACAAACGTCGGATGAAGGGAACGCGCCGAACCGCATGGTGGTGGTGGGTAGCGCCCTGGACACGCTAAGGAGTCCTTTCGCATGAACTTGAAAAATCGCTTGAAACCGTTCACCGCTGTCGCGTTCTCCGCGCTCGCCCTCTCGACCGTGATTGCCGGTTGTAGCGATCTCAAAGACGCCCAAGACGCCGCCTGCTGCAAAGAGTTCGAGGCCGGCGCAGACATGACCAATGTCGACTTCGGTGTCGACGCCAGCATCAAGGGCACTTTCTCGGCGTTCGCCTCGGCGGCGTCGGATCTTTCTGCAGTGGGCACCGGCTCGATCTCGGACATCACGACCGCGTGCCGCAACATTGCCCTCGATCTCGGCGCTGATGCCGACGATCCCGCCGGTCAAAAGAGCGGCGTCGACGGCATGAAGGCCTGGTGTACCCTGGCCAGCGGCCAGATCAGCGCGAACTTCGGCGCCAGCGGCAAGCTCGCGGGCAGCATCTCGGCCAAGTTCGAACCGCCGAAGTGCACGGCTTCGCTCACCGCGCAAGCCAACTGCCAAGCGCAGTGTGACGTCAGCGCGATGTGTGACATCAAAGCCAACCCGCCGACGTGCACCGGTGGCACGCTCACCGTCGAATGCGGCGGTAGCTGCACGGCTTCTGGTTCTGCGGACGTGGCCTGCACTGGCTCTTGCTCGGGCAAATGCTCGGGTAGCTGCAAAGCCAGCGGCGGCGTCAAGGTGGACTGCAAGGGCAAGTGCGAAGGCACCTGCACCGCGGGCGCAGCCGGCGGCGCGACCGAGAAGGGCACCGGCATTCAGGCTGACGGAAGGTGCGACGGCCAGTGCGATGGCACCTGCACGCTCGATGCCGACGCGCCGAAGATCGAATGCACGGGCCAATGCGACGGCCACTGCGACGCCGCTTGCAAGGGCAGCGCAGACGTGAAGGTCCAGTGCGACGGCCACTGCGACGTCGAAGCCACTCCGCTCAAGTGCGAGGGCGGCAAGCTCGAAGGCGGCTGCAGCGCCGACGCGAGCTGCCAAGGCAGCTGCAACGCCAGCGCCAGCGCCAAGGCAGAGTGCTCGCCCCCGAGCGTCTCGATCGTCGCCGAAGCGAAGGGCAGCCTGAGCGCAGAGGGCAAAGTGCAATACCAGACTGCGATCGCTTCGCTCGAAGCGAACTTGCCGAAGATCTTGATCGTGCTCCAAGCGCGCGGCGCAAACTTCACGGCGGGCATCCAGGGCGCGATCGACGCTGGCGTGAAGCTCACCGGCAGCGGCAAGCTGGGCGCCAAGGGCGCGGTGTGCGGCGTGCTGATCGCCTCCACCATCGGTACGGCGTCGGAGAACTTCGCAGCGTCGCTCAAGGCGGCCGGCGACGTCACGGCTTCGATCAAGCTCAACTGAGCAGAGCGTCACCCGCTCGATACTGACGGCACGATCCCTCGCGGGATCGTGCCGTTCGTGTTTTGTGGCGCTGGGCAGCGCGTCCCATTCCGAGACAACTGCGAAAGGCCCTCGGTCCGTCCTCAAGTTCGGGCCGGCGCGGTCGTTCCGAGTTCACGGAGAGATGTCCGTCGCTCAAAATCTCGAATCTCGATCGGTGTTGGACGGCAAGTACGCGCTGTTGCGGGTCATCGGCTCGGGCGCGAGTGGCACCGTGTACGAGGCGGAGCACCTGGTGGTCGGCAAATTCGTGGCCATCAAAGTGATGAAGCGCGAGGCCTTCGCGGAGCCCGAACAGCGCGATCAGTTCGTGAGCGAGGCCCGCGCGGCGGCCCGCATTGCACACGCCAACGTGGTCGACATCCACGATCTGGGCGTAACCCCGGACGGTGTACCCTACTTGGTGATGGAACTGCTGCGCGGCGAAACGCTGGATGACATCGTCAGCGCGCGCGGCGCACTGCCGCCGCAGTATGCATGTGAGCTGATGCTACAGGTGCTGGCGGCGCTCTCCGCGGCACACGCGCAAGGTTTTCTGCATTGCGATCTCAAGCCCGCCAACGTGATGATCGTTCATCCACGCCCGGACCGCCCACACGTCAAAGTGCTGGATTTCGGCATTGCGCGGCGCATGGTCGACGCGGACGGTCGCGCCGCGAGAGGCTCGGGCGGCACGCCGATGTACATGTCCCCCGAGCAGGCGCGCGGCGACGCGGTCGACGCTCGGAGCGACATCTATTCGGCGTCTGCCATGCTGTACGCCATGCTCGCCGGTCGCGAGCCTTTCGAGGGTCACACGTCGCGTGAAGTGTTGAAGCGGGTGATGGCCGGCGATTTTGCTCCGTTGAGTCAGGTCAATCCGCACGTTCCAAAGCTGCTCGCAGCGATCGTCGAGCGCGGAATGGCGACGACCCCGCGTCGCCGGATCGACAGCGCCGAAGAATTCGCGGAGTTGTTGCACCCGTTCATTGGCGGCGCGACCCACGCGCTCGAGCTCGGACCGCAACGCAAACTCGTGAGCGATCCCATCCCGCTCGTCGCCCAGCAACGCGAGATCAAAATCCAGGAGACGCTCACCCCGGAGCGCCCTCCGCGTGAATCGTCCGTGATTCCAATCCGCGTCGCGTCCTACGCGCGCGGTGTGACCGACTCACTGCTCGTCGCGCCGCGCTTCCCGCGCTCGGCAAACTCTCCGCGCCTCGAAGTCGGTAAGGACTTCATGCCGCGCCAGGGCGAACCCGGTTGGGCCGAAGCGGAGGAGCGCCGCGTCTCCACACAAGCCCCGCAGCTGCGCCGAACGGGTCGCAATGCCTGGCCTGCGCTCATCGCGACGGGCATTGGCTTCGCGTTGGGTGTGGCGATCGCCTGGCTGAGCGGCGCGATCTGAGCCCGCGCCTGGGGGCCGTTTCCAGCTTTTCTCGCCCCGCGCTGGAATCGGAGCAGCGCGAGTTTGACAGACTGCGGGTTCGGCTCTACGCCCCTTCCGCCATGACCGAACCAGTGATTGCTGCGCGCGAGATCGGCCCGGATGATCCGGTGCCCGGGGTCAAACACGTGATTTTGGTCATGAGCGGCAAGGGCGGAGTGGGCAAGAGCACCGTCGCCTCCAATTTGGCGCTCGCGCTGTCGCGCATGGGTCACTCGGTGGGCCTGCTCGACGCGGACATCTACGGCCCCAGCATCCCGACCATGTTCGGAATTACGGGCCAACCGATGAGCGACGGTAAGCAGATCCAGCCGCTCGAGCGCTTTGGCATCAAGCTGATGAGCATCGGCTTTTTGCTCGAGGATCCCAAGGCGGCGGTGGTCTGGCGCGGGCCGATGCTGCACGGGGCCCTCCTACAGTTTCTGAAGGACGTAAACTGGGGCAAGCTCGATTTCTTGCTGCTCGACCTTCCGCCCGGGACGGGCGACGTATCACTGACCCTCTCGCAGAAAGTGCGCAGTACTGGCGCGGTGATCGTCACCACCCCCCAAGAAGTGGCGCTCCAGGATGTGTATAAGTCGGTCTCGATGGCCCAAAAGGTGGGCATTCCCCTGCTCGGGGTGGTCGAGAACGAGAGTTATTTCGTCTGTGACGGCTGCGAGAAGCGCCATGAGTTGTTCGGCAGCGGGGGCGGGCAAAGCGTCGCGGACTTCGCGAAAGCGCCCTTGCTCGGCCAAATTCCCCTCCACCCGACCGTCCGCCAGTGGGGCGACGCCGGGACGCCAGTGGTTCAAGCAGCTCCCGAGTCCGAGACGGCCCAAGCTTTCGTGGCCGTTGCCACGAAACTCGTGGAAAACTTGGAGCAGAGTGAGCCGGAGGCCGGCCTGTTGATCGATCGCAGCGGCGGTGTAAACCGACGCCTACCGATCGCTCGCTGAACGGAGCTGCAGCGCTCACCCCAAGATCAGAAATCGAATCGCCTCCTAGCGAAGATTGGCAGGAGGCTACAAGAGAGATATAGGGCTCTCGCCACCCCGCCATGACGTCCACCGACACCATTTCAAGCGACGCACCGTCCACTCCCAGCGACAGCACTCAAGTGCCCGTCACTGCAGACGCCTCCTCCTCGAGCTCGAATGAAACGAGCGAGAGCGCGCCGGCGGAAGCCACCGCCAGTGAAAGCGGTGCCGAAGCCGGGGAGGACTCGGAAGGAGAGACCGAGGGCGGCGAAGGCGAGACTGACGGCGGCGAAGGCGCGGAAGCTGGCGGCGCCACGGGCCCCGGTACTTCCGACAAGCCGAAGAAGAAGCGTCGTCGCAAGAAGAAGCGCTCAGGCGCAGCTCCGGCGAACGCCGAGGCCCGCGACAACTCTGGGGCACGACAGCCGCATCATCGCGCCAGCGATCGCGCACCGTTCCACACGGGTGAGGAAGTGTTCGGCAAGGTGACCGCGGTGCTCGAGACCGCGATCATGGTCGACCTCTCGGGCAAAGCTCTAGCCATCTTCGATCGCAACGAGATGGAGCCGGATGACCTGGTGCCTGCGGTCGGCGATCGCTTCGTGGCCCGCATCCACAATGACGGCGTGCGCGGCGGTTTGGTCGTGCTCACGCGCAAGCCGCTCCGCGAGGAAGAGGCGAAACCCAGGGTCGAACAAGCCGCCAAAGATGGCTCGTTGATCAAGGGCCTCATCACCGGCGTGATCAAGGGCGGCGTCGAGGTCGACATCGACGGCTTGCGCGCCTTCGCTCCTGCCTCGGGCATGGATTTGCATCCCGCCAACGCGAACTTCGCCGTGCTGGTCGGGCAGCGCGTCGAATTCAAGGTCGTGCAGTACGAAAAGGGCGGCCGCGACGTAGTCGTTTCACGCCGCCCGATGCTCGAGGCCGAAGCGCACGAGCGCCGTAAGCACGCCATCACCTTGCTCCAAGAGGGCCAGGTCATGAATGGCGTGGTGCGCACGGTCGTCGAGTGGGGCGCGTTCGTCGCTCTGCCCGAGGCCGAGAATTTGGAAGGCCTGGTGCACGCCTCCGAGGCCAGTCACGACACGCGCGTGCCGCTGACCGAGTTGTTTCGCGCCGGCGATCGCATCGAAGTCAAGATCACCAAAATCGACGAGCGCGGGAAGATCTGGCTCAGCCGCAAAGCGCTGGTCGAAGATCCCTGGGCGGTCGCCAAGCAGAAGTACGCGCAGGGCTCGCAGCACAAAGGCAAGGTCACGCGGCTCGAAAAGTTCGGCGCCTTCGTCGAGCTCGAACCCGGTATCGAAGGCCTGCTGCACGTCGCCGATCTCTCGCTCGAGCGCATCGAACATCCGGAAGCCGTATTGAAGTTGGAGCAAGAGATCGACGTGCTCGTGCACCACTTCGATCCGCGCTCGAAGAAGCTCACCTTCCACCTGGCGCCGAAGCCGGAGCACGCCAATGAAGTTCCGCAAAAGATCGTGCGCAACGCGCTGGTCAAGGCGGAGGTGATCAAGGGTGAGGCCGCAGGCGTGCTCGTGCGCTTGATGGGTGTCACCGGCCGTGCCGCGCGTGGCTTCATCCCGGGCGCGCAAACCGGGACGCAACGCGGGACCGACCTGCGCAAGGTGTTCAAGCCGGGCACCGTCCTCGATCTGAAGGTGGTCGACCTCGACCCGCGCACCGGCGAGCCCAAGCTCAGCCTGCGCGGCTTCAAAGAGGACGAAGAGCGCCGCGCGCACAAAGAGTACCGAGCCAAGCTCAAGGCCGAGGGCGGCTTCGGCACCCTCGGGGATTTGCTGAAGGCCCGCCTCGGCGCCAGCGACTCGAAGTAATCGCGAGTAGCGCGTCTGGCCGGTAACCTAGCGTAATCGCTCGAATTTACCGTGCGGAGCCGCCCGCGCTGCTGAGTTTTCGACGATCGCTCGCCAAGCTTCATTGGCGAGCGGTTGTCTGACTGAGCAGTGCTACTCTATCTTGGACCCAGGCCGCACACTCACGAGGTTTCCGCGCGCGTGAGCGTGCGCTCAGCGATGTCCAAGCGAACGGATCGCGAACTGGTAGACGCCGCCCGTGAAGGGGACACCGAGGCATTCGGCGTGCTCGTGCGCCGACATCAGCGTCGCATCTACCGGCTCGCGTTGCATTTGCTGCGCGACGCCGCCGAGGCCGAAGACGCGACCCAAGAGACGTTCGTGCGGGCGTATGGCGCGCTGGATCGCTTCGACGGCCGAAGCGAGGCGTTCACCTGGATCTATCGCATCGCCGTGAACCTTTCCTTGAACGTGATTCGCGCGCGCAAGCCCAATCGCAAAGCCGTATCTGCCGACGACCCGCGCCTGGAAGGCGTGCTGGTCGAAACGCGCGCCGGCAGCGCCAACCCTCTCGGCGACAGTGAGAATCGCGAGCTCGGTCGCGCGCTGTGTGAGGGCATGGACCTGCTGAGCGACACGCTGCGCACGACATTGATCTTGGTGGGAGTGGACGGCTTGAGTCACGCTCAGGCCGGCGAGGTGCTCGGCTGCCCAGAAGGCACCGTAGCTTGGCGCGTCCACGAAGCCCGAAAGAAGCTCAAGGTGTTCCTGGTCGAGCGCGGCTTCGCGCCCCAGGGCGAAGAGGGCGCCGCGTGAACGATCGCCGATCATCGTCGGACCTCGGCTCGAATGCCGAGGCAACGCTGGGCACGTTTCCTTTTCCCGAGCGCGATTGGGAGAGCGATGCGCGTGCCATCGAAGCGCGCCTCGCGAGCGCGCGCCGCGGCTCGACCGACGCGCTGCTCTTGGCCGCGCCGCTCCCCGGGGAAGCCGACGAGCCGAGCGCCCTGTCGGCCACGGCGACTCCACTGACGAACTCGGGAGTGCGAACCCAGAGCCTGGCAGAGCTGGCGCGTCGCAGCGTCGAGAAGAAGCAGGCGCTCGAACGCCAGATGGCGCGGGAGAGCTTGGCGCTCGCGGCGCAACAGCGAAATCAAGCGCCCCACACCGACGCGCTGTCCGCGCTCACTCGCAGCAACGGAGCTGCACCGAATGGCATCGCGACGAGCAGTGCTACCGCGAGCAATGTGAGGGCGAGCAGTGTCGCGCAAGAGCGCGCGGTGCATGAGAAAGCCAAGCCCTTCCCCAAAGTCGCGCTCGTGTTGCCCGCACTCGCGTTGGCGGCCGCAGCAGTTCTTTGGCTCAAGCAGCCGGCACCGGACCCGTTGCTCAGCAACGCAGTCACTCCACCCGCCCCAAGCGCAGTCGCTGCGAGCGCTGCACCAAGCGTGATCGCCCGCGAGCAGCCCGCTGTGCATGACGAGCTGCCGCGCGGTGTCGACCCAACGACGCTGCCCGAGCAAGCTTCCCCGTCGCAAGAGCCAAGCAACGTCGCGTCGGCGAACGGATCGGCTGCGAGTGCGCCCGGCAAGGTCGCGACACTCAAACCAGCGCTCCGAGCGGCTCCCGCTTCTGCGGACGCCAAAGCTAGCGATCAAGGCCTACCGCCAGACCCCGGCCTGCGTCCCGCGGACAGCCGCGGTGGAGAGTTGCCGATGAAGCCCACGACCGGCGCGGTGCAGGCGGCGCTCGGCTCGGTCATGAGCGGCGCGCGTCACTGTGTCGCGGGCGACGACGCCGCCTCGAGCGCAGTCGTGGTCTTCGGTTCGGACGGCCGCGTGCAGCACGTGACCGTCAGCGGTGCGGCCGCCGGTAAGTCGTCCGCCGCGTGCATCGAGGCTCAGCTGGGCCGAGCGAGAGTGCAGCCGTTTGCGGCCTCGAGTTTCAGTGTCAACGCCACGGTGCGCCCGGAATAGCCGCCGCTGAACGGAATTTCAGAATAAAATCAAATTCCCGGCCCAGAAAGCCGGAGAGCGCGTTGACAAGGCCAAAAGCTTCGCTCATAGTCCCGGCCCCTCGAGCCCTACCGGGCCCTTTTTGAAGGTATTCTGATGGTTTCTTCTACTCGGCAGACTGAACGTCGTCGGTATATCCGAGCGCGCAGCCAAGGCGCCAACAACAAGGGCAGCCAAACGCCCAAATTTCCGGTTCACCCCGAGGGCTACGACCCCAAGGCGCCCGACGCGCGGAAGCCGAAGGCCTGACGCACCCGCGCCAGCTCACTCTCGAGGATTAAAAGGCGATGGCCAATCACCCGTCTGCAGATAAACGCAACCGTCAGCGCCTCGTGCGCGCCGATCGCAACCAAGCCGTACGCAGCGCGCTGCGCACAGCCGTCAAGAAGGCGCGCGCCGCAATCGCCGCCGGCAATTCCGAGGCCGCCAAGGGCTCCGTGGCTGCCGCATCCGTCGCGCTAGCCAAGGCCGTGAGCAAGGGCGTGGTTCACGCCAAGAACGCCTCGCGCACGACCTCGCGTATTCAAGCCGCGCTTCACAAAGCCGCGCGCTGAGCGCTTTTCGCGCTCGTTTCCGCGAGCGCGAGCCGGCTTTGCCAATTGGCCAGGTCGGCATGCTACGCTGATCCGCGTGCGTGCGCCTCTGACGCGCGCACGCGGGAGACGTCGCGGGCATGCCGAGCTTGGAACAGGAGACCGAAAGCGAGCTGAATGCGCTCGTCGGAACAACGGTCGCCGGAAAGTACCGCGTCGACCGCTTGATCGGTCGCGGCGGCATGGGCGCAGTCTTCCAAGCCGCAAATCTTTCCATAGGCAAGCGCGTTGCGTTGAAGTTCCTCGACCACGAGGCAGCGCAAAACCGCGAAGCTTGCCAGCGCTTCCAGCGTGAAGCTGAGGCGGCCGGAATGGCCGAGAGCGCACACATCGTCCAAATCTTCGATTCCGGGATGACTGACGGCGGTTTGCCGTTCCTGGTCATGGAACTTTTGACCGGTGAAGATTTGCGCGCCCGGCTCGAGCGCGAGGGACGGTTGAGTGTCCCTACGGCCCTGCGCATCACGAGCCAAGTTTTGCGCGCGCTGGTGCGCGCTCACGAAGCCGGCATCGTGCACCGCGATCTCAAGCCAGACAACGTCTTCTTGTGCGCGCGCGACGATGATCCGTCGTTCGTGAAGCTCGTCGATTTCGGAATTTCGAAGGTCGCGCGTGCGCGGACGGCCGACACACTCACGCATCGCGGCGCGGTGCTCGGCACGGCCTTTTACATGTCGCCCGAGCAAGCTCAGTCGTTCGCGGACATCGACGGTCGCACTGACCTGTTCAGCGTCGGCGCGATGTTGTTCGAAATGCTCGCGGGCAAACCGCCGCACGGCGGTCGCACGTATGAAGCCGTTTTGATCGCGATCTGCACCAACGATGCAGTGGATGTGCGCACGCACGCGCCGGAGGTGCCCGCGCCGGTAGCCGCGTTGGTCGCCCGCGCTCTGCGGCGCGATCGCGAGCAACGGTTTCAATCGGCCCAAGAGTTCCTGAACGAGATCGCTGCGCTCGATAGTCCCTTCGCGCCGGCCATTGGCACGCCGCCTTCGCCCTCGGCTCCCCCCGCGGAACGCAAACGCTACGGCACGCTAGTGGCAGGCATCATCGCTAGTTTGGCGGGCTTTACTTTAGCGGCCTACTTCATCGCGCGCACGAGCGCATCGAGTTCGGTCGGCGTCAGCCAAGAAGCAGTGAGTCCGGCTCCGCCTGCTTACGCCAGTGCCGTCAGCAGCGCCGTGCTCGCGCCGCTGGTCTTGCCCGTGAGCAGCGCGCTGAGCGTCACCCCACCCTCACCAGCGCGCGTGCAAAGTAGCAGCAACGTGCGCCGGCCGGCTCCGCCGAAGCCCAGCGCACACATCGCCTCCGGCCTGCAACTCAGCACCAAAGAGCCATAAAACGTGATAGCGAGAGGTGATGCGCTCACGCGCCCTTCCGGCTCCTCTGCTGGTGTGCCTGCTCGGCGCTACCCCGCACCTCGCGCACGGCGCTGATCGCGACCCTGCCAACGCGAACACCGCCGCCGAAGTCAGCGCCGAAGCGACGGCCGAAGCACGACGGCATTTCAAACTCGGCATCAAGCTCTATCAGGACACCAACTATCCCGGTGCGCTGGCAGAGTTCGAAGCCGCGTACGCGGCCAAGCCTGGCCCCGGCTCCTTGCAGAACATCGCGCTCTGTCAAAAGGCGCTGTTTCGTTATCGGGAAGCAGCAGCTACTTTGGAACAGCTGCTCAAAGCGCACGGCGCAGAGCTGAGCGAGGGCGAAACGAAAGCGGTGACCGAAGCCATCGCCGAACTGCACGGCTTGGTCGGCTCCATCGTCGTCACGGTCGAGCCGAGTGAAGCCAAAGTGACCGTCGACGGGCGCTCGGTGACAGCAAGCGAGCTGCATGCGGGGGTCGAGGTGAACGTGGGTGAACATACCCTCGTCGCCGATTTGCCGGGCTACGCGCGCTTGTCACGAGTCGTGCGCGTCGCGTCCGGGCAAAAGCAGCTGCCCGTGGAGCTGAAGCTCAAGGCCACCGATGGCTTCTTGAACGTGATGGCGAGTGATCCGCGAGCAGCGATCGCCGTCGACGGCGCCACACGCGCGTTTCACGAATGGCGCGGCAGCGTCAAGCCAGACACGGACCACCTGATCCAAGTCTTTCGCGAGGGCTACGAGAGCTTCGAGACCACGGTGAGCGTCGCGCTCGGAAAGACCTTGGATGTGCGCGCCGAGCTCGGTCCACATATCGGCGGCGACCCGGCCGAAGTGGCGATAGAGAAATCCAATGGCATGCCCGCCCCTCCCCCGCCGCGGGTACCGCGAGGCTACTACGGCCTGCTCACACTCGGAGTGCTCGGGCTCGGGCAACATCCCCTGGACCTGACCGGAACGCGCTCCGACGGCGCGATGGGCAGCATCGGCCTCCGTCCAGGCTATCGCATCTCGGCGCCGATCGCGGCCGAGTTCATGCTCGACTTTGGCAAGCTCGACGTCAAAGACGCGAAGAGTGACGAAAACTCGACGCCGCGTCACTACACGCTCAGCACGTTCCGCTTCGGCCCGAACCTGCGAGTGATGACCACCGGCAAAAAGGTCCGCTTCACCTCGACCATCGGCGCGGGCGCCGTTTACCACAAACTCGTGCTCGATCCGGCCGCTCAGGATCCCACGCTCACCGGCGGCACCGCGAGCGGCTTCGATCCCTATTTTTCACTCGAGCTCGGCGCGCAGTGGAGCATCAAGCACTTCTTGCTCGGCGCCGAAGTCATCGCCCTGATCGACGGCGCGACGAGCCTCAACAAAGAAAATATCGAAGGAGCCAACAAAGCCTTCGGCAACACCAACACGCTGCCTCTATTCGGCATCGGCATCCACGGCGGCTACAGCCTCTGGTAGCCGGGCTCGGCGGGGCCGACTCCGTGGCTGCAAAGATCGCCTCTGCCGAGAAGCCGCGGGCGCGCACAGCTGCGCGGCGATGGCTCCGCGCCGGCCGGCGTTTCACGGCAAAATAGCTACGAAATCGACGCCGTATCGCGCTTTGACGGCTTTACTCGGCCCCCGTCCTGGCCCACGCTCTCGGTTCTAAACGCCGACCATATCGAACAGCGTCAGTGGGAGAAATTAGAGGCAGCGATGACCGAGACCAACGCCATCGAATCGTACTCCGTGGAAAATCGCACGTTTTCGCCAAGCGCGGAGTTCGTGCAAGGCGCGCGCATCGCGTCGCGCGCCAAGTACGACGAGCTGTACAAAGAAAGCATCGAATCACCCGCGACGTTTTGGCAGCGAGAAACGGCCGATCTCGTCTTCCGCAAGCCTTGGTCCACGCTGTGCGAGTGGCAATTGCCACACTCCAAGTGGTTCGTGGGCGCGGAGCTCAACGCCAGCGAGAGCTGCCTCGATCGGCACCTGAAAACCGCCAACAAGGACAAGGCTGCCATCATCTGGGAAAGCGAACCGGGTGAGACGCTGACCTGGACGTACGGCGAGCTGCATCAGAAGGTGGTCGCGTTCGCCGCCGTGCTGCGGGGCCTCGGGGTGCAAAAGGGTGACCGCGTCGCGATCTACATGGGCATGGTGCCGGAGGTCGTCGTCGGCATGCTGGCTTGCGCGCGCATCGGCGCGCCCCACACCGTCGTATTCGGCGGTTTTGCGGCTGAATCATTGCGTGACCGCATCAATGACTGCGGCGCCAAAGTCGTGCTCACCCAAGACGGCGCGCTGCGCCGCGGCAACATCGTGCCGCTCAAGGCCACCGTCGATCGCGCGCTCGAGGGCACCAAATCGGTCGAAAAGGTCGTCGTTCTCTCGCGCCTCGGCGCGAAGGCTGGCACCACGCTGACGCCCGGTCGCGACCTCGATTGGAACGAAGCGGTTGCCGCTGCGGACCCCGCTCGGGGCGGAGCCGAGATCGTCGAGTCCGAGCATCCGCTGTTCATCCTGTACACCTCGGGCTCCACGGGCAAACCCAAGGGCGTGCTGCACACCACCGCCGGCTATCTCGCCGGCACCCACCTCACCAGCAAATACATCTTCGATCTGAAAGACAACGACGTCTATTGGTGCACCGCCGACGTCGGTTGGATCACCGGGCACAGCTACCTCGTGTACGGGCCGCTCTCGAATGGCGCGACCTGCTTGTTGTACGAGGGCGCACCGAATCAGCCGGATTGGGGCCGCTTCTGGCAATTGATCGAGAAGCACAAGGTGACGGTGCTGTACACCGCGCCAACCGCGATTCGCGCGTTCATCCGCGCGGGTAACGAGTGGCCCGCAAAATCGGACCTTTCGAGTTTGCGCCTGCTCGGCAGCGTCGGTGAGCCGATCAATCCCGAAGCGTGGATGTGGTACCGCGAGCACGTCGGCAAAAATCGCTGCCCGATCGTCGACACCTGGTGGCAGACAGAGACGGGCGCGATCATGCTCACCACTCTTCCCGGTGCGCACGACACCAAACCGGGCTCCACCGGCCTGCCGTTCTTCGGCGTCGTCCCTGAAGTCGTCAGCCAAGAGGGCAAGAAGGTCGGCGCGGGTGAAGGCGGCCTGCTCGTGCTCAAGAAGCCGTGGCCGAGCATGCTGCGCACGATCTACGGCGACGACGAGCGCTTCAAGCAAGCGTACTGGAGCGAGATCCCCGGCGTGTATTTCACCGGCGACGGCGCGCGTGAGGACGCGGACGGCTACTTCCACGTGGTCGGCCGTATCGACGACGTGCTCAACGTCTCCGGTCACCGCATCGGCACCGCCGAAATCGAGAGCGCGCTCGTCGCGCATCCGGCCGTCGCCGAAGCCGCCGCGGTCGGACGCCCTGATGACTTGAAGGGGCAAGCGTTGGTCGTTTTCGTGACGCTGAAGCCACCCAACACCGCCTCCCCCGAAATGGAGAAGACGCTCGCCGAGCACGTGGCCAACGAGATCGGCAAGTTCGCTCGCCCCGACTCCGTGCGCTTCGCTGACAGCCTGCCCAAGACGCGCAGCGGCAAGATCATGCGTCGTCTGCTGAAGGACATCGCCTCCGGCCGCGAGACCAAGGGTGACGTGTCGACGCTCGAAGATCTGAGCGTGCTCGCGAAGTTGCGCGAAGAATGACTGCCCTCCCCCGGGCTGTCCGCGTTTTGAGTTCGGACAGCCTCAGGGGGACCGGATAGACTCGCGCCGTGCGAGCAATCGTGATCGGCGCGGGTCGTGGCAGTCGCCTCGGCCACAACACGGACCTGATTCCGAAGACCCTAGTCGAGGTCATGGGGCGACCCATGCTCGACTGGATTTTGGAGGCGCTCGAGAGCGCCGGCATCACCCGCAAGGATGTCGTGTTCGTGTGCGGCTACGCCGAAGACGTCGTACGCGCGCGATATCCAGAGTTCACGTTCGTGCGCAACGCGGACTGGGCCAACAACAACATCCTGCTGTCGTTGCTGTGCGCCCGAGAGTACCTCGCGGGCGGCTTCCTCTCCACGTACGCGGACATCGTTTACGACGGCGAAATCGTGCAAAAGCTGGTCGCGTCGCGTGCGGATATCGCGCTCGGTTGCGACACGGCTTGGCGCCGCCGCTATGTCGGCCGCACTCAACACCCGGAGACGGACGCCGAGAAGCTGCGCGCGGACGGCACGCGCGTGGTCGAAATCAGCCGCACCATCCCGAGCGAGGCCGCCCAGGGTGAATTCATCGGCGTGATGAAGCTGAGCGAAAGCGGCGCGCGTTCGTTCACGGACGCCTTCGATCGCGCCGAGCAGAGTTACGGCGGACGCATGTTTCGTGAGGGGCGAAGCTTCCAAAAAGCTTATCTGCTCGATCTCTTGCAGGAGATGTTGGAAGCCGGCGCCTCCATGCATCGGGAAGATACCGCCGGCGGTTACATGGAGATCGATACCGGCCAAGATCTCGCCATGGCCTCGGGCTGGTGGGACGCTTGGCTGCGTGAAAAGAACCGCCGCGAGCAACCATGAGCGCGCCCGTCATCAGTGTGAGCCCCGCTGAGTTGGTGCGCGAACTCGAAGGCCGCTTGCGACCCGATCGAGAAGACGCACTTTCGTTCGATGCCGACGGGACGCTTTGGTCGGGGGACGTCGGCGAGGACGTATTCCGCTTTGCCATCACTCACGGTCGCCTGCGCGAGGCCGCGCGCGCCGAGGTTGATCGGCAGGCTCGGATCCGCGGCTTTACGTGCTTTACCGACGTCAACGCGACGGCGCAGCTGCTGTTCGAGGCTTACCTCGAGGGACGCTACCGCGAGCGCGAAATCTGCGAGCTGATGACCTGGTGTTACGCCGGCCACAGCCTCTCGGAGATGGCTGAATTGGTGCGAGAGGCCCTCGTCGCCACCAAACATGACCAACGCTTGAACGAAGAGCTTCGTCCGGTCCTGGAGTTTGCGCGCGAACGCGGACTCCGCACGATCGTCGTCTCGGCTTCGCCGCGCGTCACGGTGGAGATCGCAGCCGGGGCGTGGGGCTTTGCCGCGCACGACGTTGCGGCTGCAACACCTCGTGTGGTCTCCGGTGTGATCGCAGCCGAGATGGCAGCCCCAGTGCCCTACGGCGCCGACAAATGCGTCGCAGGTCGCGCGTTGCTCGGAACGTCCCACTGGCTGGGTGCGTTCGGCGACAATGTATTCGACATGGACATGTTGCTGGAGGCCGAGCTGGGAGTCGCGGTACGCCCCAAGCCAGCGTTGCGCGCGCGCCTCGAGGAAATCCCAGGCGTTCGCCTGCTCGACGCAAATTTTCAATCGAGCTAAAGAACGGCGCGGGAAGTAAAGAGCGCTGCCTGCGGTAAGCTAAAGAACGCAGCCTGCCCGGCCGTTGTTCCGCGCAGCGCTTCGCGCTACTGGTACGCGCCCCATGAGCCTTTCGTTCCGTCTTTCCACGTTGTCCGGTCTCACCTGTCTCGCGCTGGCGATCGCAGCCGGCACCGGTTGTGGCGGCAGCGCTCCTGCACCGCAAGCTCCGCCGCCGACCGTCGAAGAGCATCCGGATGCGCCGAGCGGAGTGTCTACCTCGGCCGAGATCGGCGGCCTCAACGAGGAGAAGGTGGACAAGACTTTTCAGCGGGCGCTCTCGGATTTCCAGCGTTGTCTCGACGACGGCGCCAAGCGAGTCGAATTTTTGGGCGGCTCGGTGGCCTTCTTTTTGAAGATCGACGCCGAGGGTAAGGTCGACCACGCTCACCTCGAGAAATCCACGATCGGTGATCGTGAAACCGAGAAGTGCATGCTCGATAGTTTGCGCAGCAAAAAATGGCCGAAACCGGTTGGCGGGCTGCACGGTCTCGCGCGCAAATCGTTCGACTTCGATCCACCGAATGACGTGCGAGCCCCCACGAGCTGGGACGGCGACCACGTGACCGACGCGGTCGGCAAACTGTCGCGGAAAGTATCGGCCTGCAAAAAGGGCGGCAGCGGCGCGTTCGAAGCCACGGTGTACGTGGGCACGGACGGCTCGGTGATGGCCGCGGGCGTCACTCCACCGAACGAAGCGGGCGAGTCGGACGTTGACTGCTTGGTGGCGACGCTGAAGTCGGCGACCTTGCCCTCACCCGGCAGCTGGCCTGCCAAAGTCACGTTCTCGCTGTGACCCACCGCGAAGAAAAGACCTTCACGATCAGCCTGCACTTGTCGGCTGATTTTGCGGATGACTACGCCGGCGACGACGACGGTTTCGCTTGGCACGAACGCTTTCAACAGGCCATCCGCCCGGCGCTCGTCGCCGCCGTGCACGAGGCGCTGCGCCGAGATCCACGCTTTCGCGCGATTTCTGCGCCGCGCGGACGCGATCCGGAATCGGCGCTCGATCTAGACGTGACTTACGAGCCGCGCGAGCGCAACTGAGTCGGGAACCGCGCGCGCCGTGAGGTGCGTGGCAGGATCGCGATCGCCCCAAAACCCAAAGCGATTTGGGGTCGATGCGAAGCGTCGACGAGCTCGCGGCGGCGCTTCGTCAACGCCGCTTTTCAGCCAGCGCTAAATGACAACTCGACGACCGTTGCGGGGGCTTTGGCGGGCGCTGGTTCAGCGCTCCCGTTGGGACGAGGCGCGGACGAGCCGAGCTTCATGCGCGAAGCGGCGACCCCGCGTGAGCTCAAGGCACTGAGCAGCGCGGGGCCGCGCTTATCGGCATCGGTCGCGGGCAGCGCGAGTTCGAGCGTGCTTGCGGAGTGCAGCGAGAGTACGCGCGTCACGGCCGACAGCGCGCCGTCCATTCCCGCGCGCAACGTGCCGTCGTCGTTGAACCAAAGATCGGGCGCCGCGCTCAGCAACACGTGCCCGTCACGCACGTCGACCGCCATCTCGCCGCTGGTCACGCGATCACCGAGCGCCGAGGTCAAGTCGCGGGTGAGCCGCGCGAGCGCCACGGTCTGCGCTTCGTTCCGTTCGAGTTCGAGCTTGCGCGCTTGCGCCGCTTGCAAAGACTTCTCCAAATCCGCCTTTTGCTCGGCGTATGAGCGGAGATTGTCGCCCACGCGGGCCAGCTCGCCGCGCAGTTGGTCGACGAGGCCGGTGGCTTCGTCGCGTTCCTTCGCGACCACGCTGCTCTCGAGCTTGGACTCGGACACGGATTGCTCGGTTTCGGCCAGTTTTTGCTCGCGTTGGCTGAGCTCCGCGAGAGCCGCGTCGAGCTTGGTGCGTGTGGCAGACAGCTCGAGCTCGGCGCGTTGACGAGCCGCGAGTTCGACCTCGCTCGCCGACTTCGCTTCCTCGTATTGAGTCGCCGGGACGCAGGCGGTGAAGAGTCCAGCGACGGCGGCGACCGCACCGATGTTGACCACCAAACGCGGTGCAAGTGCGATCCCTTGATAGAGCACGCGCAGCGCTCCCGGTTCGGCGAGCCTTGCCCAAAGCTTCTTGATTCGGCGAGTAGCGGACATGTGTATTGCGATCCTCAATGCAAAACGTCGCCGCGCACGCTCATGAAGTCCACGTGCTCGGCCAAAATCAAACGATCGACGTCGGCGATGCGCACGAATTTGAACGCTTGCCGTGATTCGAACGACCAAATCGGACGCGCCAGCGCGCGCACGGGCTTCAGATACTCCGGCAGCTGCAATTCGAGCCGTTGCCACAGCGGCCAATCGAGTTCCCCGATCGGTCGCCCACGATCGATCACGATGCCCGTCGGCGAGACGTCGATGCCTCGATACCGCGAGCAAATCGACCCGCGTTGCGCCAAGACTCGAAAGTCCGTCCGGGTTCTAAGGCCGACTCGTCGATCCATGTGAGATCCTCCAGCTACAACGATTGTACGCCCATGTGGTCTCATGTGAACAAAATACTTACATCAAATATCCACTTCAATAACTAGAGCGCACCGCAAGCGTCGGGGTTGGCCAAAACTTTGGCCGAATTGCGTAAGCCGGTTAGGTGCAAGCGATGAGCTGGGCTCGATCCCGCGCTCTTCGCGCACTGCCTCTGATGGCGCTCTTGGCGGCCTTGCCAACGACGCGTGCGGGCGCGAGCGAGCCGCGCCCGCCGCTCGACTTGGACCGCATGGCCCAGCGCGATGGCCGCTGGGTTGCGCCGCTCGCGAACGGTGGCGACGCAGTGCTCACGCTCGACTCGGAGCTGCAACGCGCTGCAACCAAGCTCCTCGCCAGCGCCAATCCAGTACGCGGCGGCATGGTCGTGCTCGAGGCTCACAGCGGGAAGATCCTGGCCTGGGCGGAGAGCGCTCGTGATGGACGGCGCCACCAGGTGCTCACCACGTCGCGCGTGCCCGCCGCGAGCGTGTTCAAGTTGGTCACCACCGCAGCGCTATTCGAAACCACTTCGCTCAGCCCACAAGAACAGGTCTGCATCTCGGGCGGCGCTCACGGCATCGAGCGTCGACACCTGGACGCACCGCGCGGCAGCGGCGTCGAATGCTCACCGTTTGCGTACGCCATCGGCTACAGCAAAAATGCTGTTTTTGCGCAGCTGGCGACGCACCGGCTGCTGCGCAACGGCCTGCTCGACACGGCAGAAGCGCTTGGCTTCAACGGCCTCGTGCCGTTCGACATCGACGTACCCGTCGGTACGCTCGAAGTGCCGTACGGCGACCTCGACTTTGCGCGCACCGCGGCAGGCTTTCAAGGCAGCACGCTCTCGCCGCTCGGCGGCGCGTACCTGGCGAGCGTGATTGCTCACGGTGGCCAAGCGATTCGGCTACGCATGACCGAAGCGAGCGCGGACAACGATTCCAGCGCGGCGAACGGCGACGACGTGGAACCATCGAACAGCGACGACGCGCAGGTGGTCGGACGCGTGCTCAAGCCGCTCACCGCGGCGCGCTTGCGACGAATGATGGAAGTCACCGTGCGCAGCGGAACCTGTCGACACGCGTTCAGCGACGCGAACGGTCGGCCGTACTTGGGCAACATGCGCGTCTCGGGCAAGACCGGCACGCTCCGTCCGGATACGACGGAGGGCATGACCAGCTGGTTCATCGGCTTTGCCCCGAGCCAGAAACCCGAAATCGTGATCAGCGTGATGCTCGAGAACGGCGCGGTCTGGCGGCATAAAGCCAATGAGCTGGCACGTGACCTACTGCGCAGCTATTTCCACGCTCACGGCAGGCCCTGGATCAGCGATCCGCTGGGCAATGGCGAAGCTCCGCTCCCCCGCTAGCTTTTCGGCTATGCTGAAGCGCCGATGGCCAAAGCGCGCTTCGATGGGTTGGTCTGGGGGGCAGTGAGCCTCCTGCTGCTTGCGCCAGCGTGTGCCGAGCCACCGGGCGCAGCGCGCATTGTCGGTCCGGACGGCACGCGAATGCTCCACGTGCACTGCGCGGGCGACCAAGTGGCCTGTTTTCAGATCGCTGGCGAGCGCTGTCCCCGCGGCTACGATCTGTCGCCAATCTTCGATCCGCATGACGGCAACTTCTTGGTGCGCTGTCGCGAGCCGCAGGCCAGCCCGGTGATTGCCGCGGCGCCAATCACGAATCCGAACGCGAGCGCAGCGACCGTGAGCGATCGCTGGCCACCCGCAGAGGTGGCCAAGCCCAGCGAACCGTGGCCGACTCACGCCAGCACCGATCTGCCGCCCGCGCCGCGCAATGCCAACGGCACGGTGGATCTCGGTTACTGAGGAAGCCGCCGCGGCATGACCGCGGCGCGCCACTACTACGCGTTCGAGCGACGGCGGCGCAGCAGCGCGAAACCCGTGACTGCGCTCAACATCGACCAAAGCCCGAGACCACTCGCGGCACCCGGCGCACTGACGCTGCACTTGCTATCGGACTTCGCCGCGCTCGCAGTTCCCGCATCGGGTCCCGCATCCGCCACGCCCGCGGAAGCAGCTGGAGCCGCGGCGCCCGCCAGACCCAACGCAGGGACGGGCGTCTTGAGCACGGCCGCGGGTTTGATCTGAGTGCGGCTCTTACGAGTCAGATCCTCAGCAATCCAGGTCTTGCGCAAACCGCGATAGTCGCGCGGCGCCTTGCCCCAGCGATAGCGATCCGGATCCTTGCACTGAATCACCGGCACCCAGGGGTGGAAGTTGTTGTAGCGAACCTGAAACTTGTTCTGGCTCGCGGGCACGACGTCCGTGGACGCTTCGGCCTTTTGACCTTTCGGCTGAGCCACGCCGCCTTCGACCGCACCGCTCGCGGGCCCGAACTGCGGATCGTTCGGCAATGACTTGTCGTCGTAGCGGTAGTGCACGCGAGACAGGATGTACTTGTGGCGCCCGACCAGCGCTTGGCGCGCGACGACCGTCTTTCGGTCCTCCTTGGCCTGCTTTTCTTTGGCCTTGCGCTCCTTGGGCTTCAAATCCTTGGTGGCCTCTTTGAAGGCCGCGATCTCTTCTTTGGTCTGCTCGGGCGGCTTGGGCTGCCGCTCTTCTTTCGGGACCGACAGCTCGAACACGTCCCCACCCAGGCTGAGCAGCTCGGCGATCTGGATTGGCTCGGTCGCGCACGGTTGCCCGCAGCCGTCGCTCGTCCACGCGAACTCATTCAAGAAGGTGCCCGGGTTCTTCTGCTGAATGATGTCCTGCAGCGCGGCGTAGAACTCGCCAATGCGCTCCTTCACGGCGAAGTCGACCTCCACGTTGGTCGGCGGGAACAGGTTCTTGTAGTTCTTGCTCTCGTAGCGTTGCTCGGGGTCGAGCACGTACACGATCAGCTCTTGTGGTTTGCCGCCGGAGTTCAGCAAGCCCACGCGATCCGGGATCGAGGTATACGGCTGCTCGGTCCAAAAACGGATCGGCGAAAGCTGCGCGCGATCACCGCCGACCAGCTCGATGCGCTTGGTATCGACCTGAGCCACGACCACGCGCATACCGGCTTGCACGTACGGTTGCACGGCTTGCTCCGCGCCCGTGGGCACGTTGTAGCCCTTGCTCTTCAGCCAAGCGCCGACTGACTCATCCTTGCCCAGCAGAGTAAACGAGTACTCGCCCTCTTTTTGCTTCGCCTGCACGTCGAGCGACAACTCTTTGGCGACCTTCTGCGTGCCCGTGGGCAGATCGCCGCCGCCCAAGAACGCGCTCGAAGCATCCGCCTTCATGTTGCGTTGCCACTCTTGTTCCACCGGCCCCGGGTCACAGGGATCCTGCTCCCAGTACTCGTGAAAGCGCGGCGCGCTGATGCTGTCGAGACGGTCCACGTACTCGCGCTTGAGCGTCGTCACGTGGTCGGCAGCCACGTCAGCAGGCACGACCAGCACCATCGCGAACGGGTCGAGCGGTCCCTCGTAGTCCGACATCACCGTGACCGCCGTCACGTTGCCCTTTTTCATCAGCACGACCTGCGTCGAGTTGATCTTGATGTCCGTCTTGGTCTTCGAAGCTAAAAACCCCGGAAACGCAGAGGCTTGCGCCACAGTGAGCATGAGCCCTGCAGCAAGTAAGGCCGAGAACGAGAAAGGTCGGGCTTTCATCGCGCGGGAGGCTATCAGATTTTTCTTTGATTCCAGCCTGAATCGCGCAGCCCGTGGCCGCGCGCTCGCGTGAGCGTGCACAGTTCGCGTATCGTCGGCGCGATGAGCGGCGAGGCCCGGACGTCATTTCGCGAGCAGATCAGGCGCTCCCTCGCCGACCCCACGCCAGAAGCGCCGCTCACCGGCCCGCGCACTGCGGCGATCGCGCTGATCTTGCTCGAGCTCGACGCGACCCTCGAGCTGTTGTTGATCGAACGGGCGACACGCGAGGGAGACCCCTGGTCGGGCCACATGGCGCTGCCCGGCGGTCATCGCGACCCAACCGACCGCGATCTCGGCGCCACTGCCGAGCGCGAAACGCTGGAGGAAGTCGGGCTCGATCTGCAGATTCACGGCGAGCGCGTCGGACGCCTCACCGACACGACACCGGTCCGGGGCGTGCCGATCGCGGTCCGTCCCTACGTCTATCTGCTCGGTGCTCGACCCACGCTTTCGCTCAGCTCGGAGGTTCGGAAGGCACTTTGGGTCCCGATTGCCCCACTCCTCCAGGGCGTGGGGCACACGACACACACCTTGGAGCGGGGGGATCAGCGCTTCGAATTCCCGGCCTGGGACATCGAGGGACATCGGGTGTGGGGCCTGACATATCGTGTCCTAGATGAGTTTTTCCGCAGGTTTAACGCTCTTTTAAAGCACGGTTGAGCGGGGTTGGACAACTCGCACGAGCCGCGATAGGAGCCGTGGCCCGTGACCCTCCCCGCTGCCGTCGAAGCGCCACCGGACGTGTGTTCCGTCTGCTCCGGACCACTGGATCCGTTGGGGCGCTGTGTGAAGTGCGGAGCGGTTTTTGGTGAAGCGTACCGCTGTCCCTTGTGTCAAGCCATCAGCGACGTGGAGGCGAGCGACACACAGTACGTTCGCTGTCGCAGCTGTGGCGGCCCGCGCATTCCCCCGAGCGAGAGTCCGATTTCCGAGGCAGAAGCGACCTTGCTCCGCAGCGCGCGCAGCGAGCAGCTGCGAGCTGGTGCGTTTCGCGCCGGCGCGGGCTTCGCGCTCGCGTCGAGCGCGGTCTCGCTCTTGGTCACCCTCGTGGTATTCTTGGTCACCGCCCCTGCCCTGTTTGCGAAGGCCGCAGCCGTGGTGGCGAGCGTGGTTCCCCTCGTGCTTTCTCTCCTCGCATTGCGCCGCGCGCGCAGCCACGCTCGAAAATTCGAAGCGACGTTGCAGCAAGCGTGGTTTTTGGCAGCCTCACGGCTAGTGCGCGCCCACGCTCGCGCGCTGAGCAGCAAAGAGCTCGCTCAGCTGCTGCGCGTGGACGAAGCTCGCGCAGAGCTGCTCCTGGCCGAGGTGAATGTGCAAGATCTCCTGCAGCAACCCTCTGAACTCGCCGCCCGAGTCCGGGTCACCGAGCTTTCAGACCCGGCTGAGCTCGCGGTCGCCGCCGAAACGACCTCCGCCGCCAACACCGTGGGCAGGTCGTAGCTTCTTCCAACGAACTAGCATGTCTTCCGACTTAGAAATCATCGAGCGCCGCCGCAACGAGCCCTGGTGGCTGCGGACCCTGCGCGAAACCGCAGTGCACGACTTCGGGGTGTTCGCGTTCCTGTTGTCCTTGAACCTCGCGGTGCTGTGCACGCCGAGCACCGCCGAGCGCACGTTCTGTCTCGTGCGCACTGGCGCGCTGCTATCGGCCTTCACGCTCAGCCTCCTGCTCGTCCGGGGTCGGCTCATCAAAATCCCGTGGATCGCCGCGTTGGTCTATCGGATCGGGATCTACGGCGTGGTGCAGGTCAGCTATTTTTCCCTGCGACATGTGCTGCCGCTGGTGAACACCACCACGTTGGATCAAAAGCTGTACGAGTTCGACCTCGCGCTCTTCCACTATGAGCCTGCGATGGCGTGGGACCGCTTCGTCACCCCCGCCACGACCGAGTGGTTCTCGTGCTTTTACTTTGGCTACTTCTTGCTGATGGCGGTGCACATCCTGCCGCTCGTGTTCTTCGGACGTCAGAAGCAGATCGTCGGCGAATTCACGTTCGGGATCCTGGTGATGTTCAGCATCGGCCACACGCTGTACATGGTCGTCCCCGGCTACGGACCTTACCGAGCGATGGCGGACGCGTTCCACCATCCCTTTCCCTCGGGCACTTGGTACAACCTCGTGATGGACACGGTCCATTCCGGCGGCGCAATGATGGACATCTTCCCGTCGCTGCACACCGGCGCCCCGACGGTGCTCGCGCTGTTCTCCTATCGCAATCGCGACAAACTTCCGTACCGCTACACCTGGCCGCTCGTGGCGTTCTGCACGGTGAACATCATCATCGCCACGATGTTCTTGCGCTGGCACTATTTGATCGACGTGATCGCGGGCTTCACCATCGCGGTCAGCACTGTCTTCGCTTCACGCCCCATCACGCGCTGGGAAATCGCACGGCGTAAGCGCGAAGGCTTGGGCGACCTCTGGCCCGAATACTCGAGCCCGCCCTTGACTGGTTCCGGCTCCAAGGACCTGCCGGACAACGCCGCGGTCGCCTGATTTGGTTTTGGGTTAGCGGGCGCGGCCCGGCGCGGCTCGTCGCGTAGCTCGAGTGACCGCGCACTCCTGAGACGCAATCGGGAGGCTGAGCGCGCGGAGTGCGTACTCCGCGCGCTCTTCCGCTCACTTCTCGAAGACTTGAGCGGCGGCCATGCCTTGGCCCGCGGAGACGCTGACGACGACTTTCATCGTGCCGCCCATGGGGAAGGCCCATTTGTAACAATTCGGTTGCTGACCGACGATCGCGGTGGAGCCTTGGCTGCTGTCAGCGGCGACCACTGCGGCGGGCATGCCCGGAATGGCGATCGAGGGCACGAGCTGGATGTCGAGGTTCGTAACCGTCGGCACCGCGGCACCGACGATCGTGTAGCACTTGCCCGGGTTCATCTGCACGGTCTGCTCGAGCGACTGGCCTTGGCCGAAGTTGCCCGCGATCGCCGCGCCGACAGGCTTGGCGCCCGGAGCTGCAGCAGTGGCAGCGAGCGGTGCGATCAGCGACGTGACGACCTGCGCAGTGGCGGGATCGAGCGGCGTGGCTGCCGGACCAGTCGTGGTCGTTGCAACGCCGGGGATGGCGGTCGGAATTGCAGCGGGTGCGGTCGCCGCTGGCGCAGCAGTCGGCGTGGCCGCCGTTCCGGTCGGTGACTGGCAAGCGCGACCGTCGAAGTACTGGCCGGGCGCGCATTGCGTCGTCTGGGGCTGGCCCGTGACGGCCTGTTTGTCGTCACCACCACAGCCCACCAGCGCACTCAGCGCGACCAAGCTACACAGCACAAGCTTTGTTCCAGCCATTTCTAGATATCTCCCTTTGAAGAGCGCGTCTCCCGAGGCAACCGGTGCCACCTGGACGGCTCTGCTTTCTATCAGAAGGGATAGAGAGCATGCAAAGGTCCTTATTTTTGGCTGAATTCGCCCCAGAAACGGCTCAGGCTTGGGTAACCGATCTGGACGTAACCGGACGATACGCGACGCCCGGACGCTGAAAAGCGCAAAAATGGGTAACCAAGTGGGTAACCGAACCGGCTCGTGAGTCGGCGTCAGCGGCTAGCGGTCGATGTTGGCAAGCGATAGCCTGCGGACCACTCGCATGCCCCAAACACCCGCCGTCGACACCTTGCTCAACCAGCTCCGTGAGACCCTCAAAGAGGAACTTCGAGCTGAGGTCCGAGCTGAGATCATTGCCGAACTTCAGGGGGGCACGAAGCCCGTAGCAAAGAAGCCTGGCCCAAAGCCCACCAAGAGCGCCCCGCCCCCTAAAGCCTCAACCGCGTCCTCGAAGTCGAGCGCCCTAAAGGTCAAGGCTGGTCAACGTCGAACGGCTGACGACATTGGCGAGGCCGCTTCCGAGATCATGGGGTACGTCCGCAAGAACCCCGGATCGCGAGTGGACCAAATCGCGGCGGCTCTGGGTGCGCCCGTGAAGGACTTGCAGCTGCCGATCCAAATGCTGTTGAGCCATAAGGAACTCAAGAAGGCGGGACGGTTGAGGGGGACGACGTATACGGCGAAGGGGTAACAGCGACCCGATGCCCGACCTGTACAGCGCCATCTTCTCTACGTGCTCGCT
>Ga0164309_10000232_pt1 | contig 33253 bp, 26 predicted proteins | sample Whisoiple_247_MG_FD_109984 | JGI IMG/M metagenome (GOLD analysis project Ga0164309, IMG submission 109984) | Soil microbial communities amended with fresh organic matter from upstate New York, USA - Whitman soil sample_247_MG | ecosystem: Environmental > Terrestrial > Soil > Unclassified >... | reverse complement strand
CGCTGGCGCAAGAGGTCGCCGTCTGCGGCGAGCACGGAGTCGAGCGCGTCGGCGAAGTCGAGATCGCCCAGATCGGTGCGCAAGTAGCCATCGGCGTTTCCCGCCAGCGCGGTCAGCGCATACAGGGGGTTGTCGAGCTCGTCGACGGGGAGCAATGCGACCGCGTGACTGCAGTTGTCGGCGCGGAAGCCCGGCAAGTAGTAGCCCCAGTTGTCGGTCGTCTCGATCATGTCGACCAGAACGTCCGTGTCCTCCAGCCAGAGCGCTTGGAGGTCGTCCCCAGTGGTCACCGGGTAAAACCCTGCGTAGTTGAAATGGGAGTTGTTCAGGTCGCTGAGGAAGTACGTCTGGAGAAAGCGATCCTCCGGGAAGGCGGCTGAGAGAAGGGCCATCAAGTGGCCAGAGTCGTCGCTCAGGAGCTGCGCTGGCGGGGCGTCGAGCCGCTCATCGAGCTCGGCCAAGAGGTCCTCCGTGTGCCAGAACTGAACGAAAGCTTGGCGAGCCAAGTCTTGGGGCCCACCTGGCGGGAAGATCGGGCCCGAGTCGTTGAGGAACGACGAGCGCTCCGGAGCGACCGCGTCCCTGAGCCGTGCGTAGTGGAAAGCGGCGCCCAAACCGCCGGCACTCGAACCAACGACGAGCAAATGCTCCGGTGCTGCAAACTCGCCCGACAGCCAGCCGGACACGAGCTCCATGTTGGCAGCGCCGCGATGCTCGATCTCGATCTCGTCTCCCCCGCCCGGCGCCTCGTAGGTCGCGGTGAAATCGCCGACGAACGCGTCGCCCGTGCAATACGGAAGGAAGACCTGATCGTAGCTCGCCGTCGCCACCCCGCTGTCGGAGACGCCGAGGTGCGGGAACATCAAACCCCAGGGAATGGCATCCGGCTCCGTACCGAAGGGAGGCGGCAGCGCTGTCATGTGGTCGTCGCCCAGGCCCTCCAGGTTGGCCGCGCGCGTCGTCCCGTCGCCGCCGCAGGTGTCGTAATCCCAGCAGGCGCCGCCCGGCTCGAGCGTGACGACCAGCCCGGCCGACACGTCGGCGCGCTTGACGAAGAACTTGTACGGCGAACCGTCCGCGCACACGGCACCGTCGAGCTCGACGATCGTCCACACGCCGTCCGTGCTCGTACCGCCGCCCAGACCGCCCAGACCTCCCAGTCCGTCCGAGCCGCCGGTCGTCCCTCCCGAGCCACCGCTACCGCCGCTGCTCCCTCCCGAACCACCGGTCGTCCCTCCCGAACCGCCGGCCGCACCGCCGCTCCCACCGCTCCCACCGGCCCCGCCCAGGCCGCCCTCACCGTCGGGGCCGCCCGGGTCTTCGTTGCATCCGGCAGCGAGCGCCGCCATCACGCCGCCCACCGCAACCGCCGTCGCGCCCCAGCGCCCCACCGTGAACCCCGCCCCGTGCCCCGTGTTCATCGACATGGGTTGGCACGCTAAGCGAGGATCCTTCACGGGCAAAGGCCGAAAGGATAGACACCTTCTGACCTGACCATGCCGGAATCGCCCCCGCCCCTGGCGCTCCAGCAGCGTCTCACGGACCTCCAGCGCATTGCCAGGCTCACGCAACCGGTCTTGAGGAACCTACTCATCACCCAGCGGTACCACGACCTCTCCCACGACTTGGCAGGCGCCCTCGGACGCGCCGATGCGAACTGGGCGACCTTCGCCACCTGGGCCTCCAAGACCGCCGGACGCTCGATCCGTGAGGAAGACGTGCCTCCGGAGCTCACTCAATTCTTGCGCAAGGAAGCGGCCCTCGATCAGCGTTTCGACCATTTCTATCGCCGTCTCGGACCGCTCGCGCGCTTTGCGCCGAGGCTCGATCCCTTCGAAGTGGCGCGGGCGATCCTCGCCGAGGTAGCGCGCCAAATCGCCGAGGGGAACCTGCGGGTGTACGCCGAGCTGGCCCCCCTGTTCGCGGAGTTCGCGCACTTCGCCGCGGCCTCAGAGCGCAGCGAAGCGGCACTCGAAACCTTTCTGGCCCAGCGCACACCCGGCCCCGCAGACCGGGGCGGCCAAGACGCACTGAAGCTCGCCTTCGGAAGCTACTACCGGGCTACGACGACCCAGGACCCGGCGGTGCGGAGCGAGCTCATCCTGCTCGGAAACGTGATGATCGGTCTGCATGAGCAGACGCGGCTCCAAGACAACATTGCTGGGGCACTGAACGCGCCGTTCTCCGAAGCGGTCTACGTTCGCTTCGGAGCTGCCGGCCCGGCTTTCCTGCGTCCGCTGCTGTGCGCGCTCATCCGTGGCGGCGTTCGCCTGTTCGCTCGCGGCTTGCTCGACGATTGGCGCCGCCTCGCCACGCGCTTCATGATGAAGCTCGCGACGCCGGACGGCGACGCGATTCCGCTCGGCGCCGACTTGCCCCAGGAGCGGTTCGATCCGCTCCTCACCAAGCTCGAGAACACCGAGCTCCTCGCCGTCCTCCGGCGCTACGACGCCCACTTGGACACGACTCGAGGCTCGGCCGCCCTCGACTGGACGATCCTTCAGGATCGCATGCGCTTCATCGCCGAGCTCTTCCGCGTGAATCAACGCGACTCGTCGTGGTTCGATCAGCCGTTCGAGGCCAATCAGCGCGCCGAATTCGAGGCCGGCCGGGTACCGGCAGGAAAGCTCTGAAAATTCCGGACCGGAGCGCACACCTGGCCCCCAAGCGGGCACCAACTAGGAGAGGCCGGGCATCGCCGGTGTCGCCCGTAGAATCCGCTTGCCATGAATCACCCGGCTTGGTTGACGCTGTCGATACCCCGCCCCAGGCGCGGGGAAGGTCTGTGGCGCCACCTCGTCCGCATTGCGCGACGGTTGACGAGGAGAGTGCCCTCGGGCTCACAGGCGGACACGAGACCAACGGCGAAGGCGCTCCAGGAGCCCGTCCCCAACGGCCTCGATCGCTTCCCGACCTCGAATCACTTTGCGCTCGAACGGGAGCGGCACCGGGGCCAGGATCGGAGAGGCAAGAAGCTGAGCCGCGTCGTGCAGGCCGAACTGGCCTTCCGGCGGCTGGTTCCGGAATTCTGCGACCTTCCCTCACGCCGAGAGTGCCCACCCAAAGAGATCGCATTTTTGACCGTCACGAACGCGCGGTACTTCCGTGGTGTCGAGGCGCTGCTGCTATCGCTCCTGCGCGTCTATCCAGAGCTCGAATCGCCATTCATCGTCCTTCACGATGACAGTCTCACCGACTTTGCGCGACAGCGCCTGCTGGACATCTATCCGCGTTGTGAGTTTCGCCTCGAGACCCTCGACTGGTTTCGCTACGACTCCGATGGGAGCCCCAATCATCGACGTATCGGCCGGCTCGGCTTCCTGAACACACGCGCGCTGGAGCTACGGGGCTACGAGCACGTGATCGTGCTCGACGCCGATCTGCTGGTTCTGGGCGACATCAGCGAGCTTTGGCAGAGTCGGACCGAAATTTCTGCCAGCTATTGCTTCGGGGATCGAGAATACGTGGCCGTGTCCGAGCGGACAGGACGCGGGATTCTCAATAGCGGCGTCATCTCGATTCCAGCCTGCTTCCTCGGCCCAACGAGCCAAGACGAGATGAAGCGCATCCTTGAACGCATCGCAGATCCGGCCTGCCCGCTCCTGGATCGCTTTGCGGACCAGAAAGCCTGGAATTTGTTTCTAGCTGACAAGCCAGTGCGAACCTTGCCGTACAACTACAACTGCAACGTCAAGCAGCTTGCACGCGTCCACCAGGGGACGCTCGAGGGGATCCGAGTCCTCCACTATGCCGGCCCCAAGCCGTGGCTCACGAGCGACTACGCGACCAAGGACGACTCCGAAACGGAGCGGCTGAACGCGCTCACCTACCACACGCCTTGGCGCTCGCTCTATCGGACGCTCCTCTACGAGAAGCGCCTGTCGTCCTACCGCGTCGAGCTCGAGCGCACGCGCCGCACACCCGTATCGAACGGCAAATCGGTCGCACCGGAGAGCTGCATCATTCTGGGCAACGGTCCTTCGATCGCAAACACGGAGCTGACGCATCTCCGCGCTGTGGAGAAGTTCTGCTTCAACTGGTTCTTGCATCATCCGGACTACGAGCGCCTGGCCCCGGAGCATTTGATCCTCGGCTCGCACTTGTTCTTCGGCGGTTGGAACACGCTGGACCCAGCCTTCCCAGCCGATTTCCTGAACCTCTTGCGCAAGAAGACGCACAGACCCGTGCTGTGGGCGCCATTCTACTTCAAGCCGATCTTCGAGCGAGAAGGCCTGCTGGACGAATTCGAGTGCAACTTCGTCTTGTTCGAAAAGCCGTTCAAACGCTTCGTGGAAAGAGCCGGCTACGGGCGCACCGGCCTCGATGGGTTCCTCATGGATGGCCGCTCGGGTCCGCTCAGCGTGGGGATCCCAATTGCGTGTCACCTTGGATTTCGGCGACTCGTGCTGGTCGGTTGCGACGCGAGCTACCAACAGAACGACGCTCGAAGTGACTACTTCTATCCGGAAGTGGCCCACACTTCGGCCAGGAACCCCGCGAGCACATTGCGCGAGACCTGGGCTCCGGGTGGCCCGGGGCAGTTCGGCTACGGGCTCATCGAGCGACAGCTCCGCGCCGAAGGGCGACAGCTGGTCGACGCCACCGTCGGCGGCAGTCTGACGACCGTACCGAAGATCCCCTATGCGGACCTCGTGGCGGAGCTCCGCCGCTAGCTTTTCACCAACAACATCAACATTTTCGAGGGCAAGGGCGATGTATAGCGAGCAGGAATGTCTGGGTCTGATTCTCGCGCGCGGAGGCTCGAAGGGCGTGCCGAAGAAGAACCTGCGCCACCTGGCTGGGCAGCCATTGGTGCTCTACGGCATCCGGGTGGCACAAGCCGCTCGACGCGTCGGCCGTGTCGCGGTCAGCACCGACGACCCCGACATCGCCGCGGTGGTGCGGGAGGCGGGCGCAGAAGTCATCCCAAGACCCGCAGATCTCGCCTCCGACACGGCATCTGCCGAGGTGGGCATCCTGCACGCTCTCGACTGGCTGAGAGACGAGCGCGCGTACGTTCCTGGCATCGTCTCGCTCGTCCAATGCACCTCGCCATTCACACTACCGGAAGACGTCGACGGCGTGATCGGCTGTGTGCTGGACGGCGCCGACAGCGCGTTCACGGCTCATCCATTTTGGCATTTCGTGTGGAAGCAGAACGGTGACGGCTCGATGCGCGGGGTGAATCACAGCGGAGCCCAACGCCAGAGGCGGCAAGACCTCGAACCGGAGTTCTTGGAGAACGGCTCCGCCTACGCCATGAGCGTACCGAGTTTCAGGGCTACTGGCGACCGGTTCTGCGGCCAGGTCGCCGCCTACGTCATGCATCCCCAGCGCGGAATCGAGATCGATACTCCCGAGGAGTTCGAGCTGTGCGAGGACCTACTCCTGGCCCAGCGCAACCGAGCGCAAAAAGCAAAAGGAGAACGCTGATGGTGGCCTTCGTCGCGGAGTTTACCACCAATCATTTGGGCAACCTGAACCTGCTCTTGCGCATGACGGAGGAGGCGGCGAAAGCTGGCGCCGACTTCATCAAGATGCAGAAGAAGGACGTGACGACCTTCTACACTAGTGACCGTCTGGACGCTGCCTACGAGAGTCCTTACGGACACACCTATCGCGACTACCGCAGCTTGCTCGAGTTCGACGAAGAGGACTTCGCCCGCTTCGATCGCAAATGTAGGCGCTGCGACATCGGCTGGTTTTGCACCGTACAGGATCGCGCATCCCTGGAGTTCATGCTGGCGTTCGATCTTCCCGCCTTCAAGGTTGCCTCGATCAATGCGCGCAATCACACCCTTTTGCGCGAGATTGCCGCGCGCGTCCCGCTGTCCAAACGCATCGTGATCTCGGTGGGTGGCAGCTCGCTCGTCGACGTCGAAGCGGCGCTCGCTTGCTTTCCCGATCACCCGCTGGACGTGCTGCACTGCGTGGCCGAATACCCGTGCCCGCCCGAGTCGCTCCGCCTCGGCAACATTCCCATCCTGAGAGAGCGTTTTGGATCGGACAGAGTTCGCATCGGCTATTCCGGGCACGAAATCGGAATCGAACCGTCGCTCGCCGCCATCGCGCTCGGCGCGGAACTGGTCGAACGGCACTTCACGCTCACGAGGAAATCGTTCGCGCACCACATCGAATGTAGCCTCGAGCCGCAGGAATTTCGCACCCTCTGTGACATGGGACGCCAAGATCCCGCGCGTCTCGGCCAGTACGCTGACGCCCTGCCACGCGCCGCATTGAAGAGCGAGTTCGGCATGTCCAAAGTGGAGCGGGCTTTTCTGCTCGACCACCGCTACGGTGGGGGGGCAGACATAGCCCGGGGCGGCGCGTAGGTCCGACAGGGGCTAGTTCAGATGGGGCAGTACTACTTCGTTCGACACGGCGAGAGCGAAGCGAACCGAGACGGTTGGCTAGCGGGACATCGCGACTCCCCACTCACGCAGCGTGGCCGGGAACAGGCACACAGCGTGCGCCCGCAGATCGAAACGCTCGATCTGCAGGCGGTGCTCGTGTCCGATGCGTCCCGCGCGCAAGACACGGCGCGGATCCTGCTAGGGGGGCGCACCTTGCCCCAGCTGACGACGCCACTGCTGCGGGAACGTGGCGGTGGACAATGGGAGGGCCGGCCCGTCGCAGAGCTGCGTGCTGCCGGCCACCTGGTTCGGGTGCGCCGCTGGTACGAACAACCGCCCGGTGGAGAAAGCTTGAGCGACGTCGTGCTGCGCGCCCTCGAAGTGCTCTGTGCCTACGACCAGGGACAGAACGTGCTCGTGGTGGCCCACGGTGCGCTCATTCGCGGCCTGCTCTTCGCCGTGGACGCTGGGCCAGGAGGAGAGCTCTCGTCTCGAGGGCCAGACAACGTGGAAGTTCACGTGCGCTCCCAGCCCCCCGGCGGCTGGACCAGCTTGCGCGCGCGTTGCATCGAGCACGCGAGGACTCACCAGAGCGCCGTGTCGATATGAACGAGCGCTGCAATTTTCTGCTGTGCGAGGCGAGTTCCGTGCTCGAGTCCTGATCGATGCGCCCCTCTGCGTCATATACGTGACGCCAGCGGAGAACGATGATGAGGCACGTGAAAGAGCAGCGTCGTGCGGCGGCGACCATTCCGGCGCTGGTACTGCTCGCCGCGTGCGGAACGGCTCCGGTCGACGGTGCCGGTGGCGTCGGGCCCGCCGGGGGTGGCAGCGGCGTCGGAGGCAGTCCGGCCGGGGGTGGCGGCCAGGCGTCAGCGGGCGGTAGCCCAGCGACCGGTGGTGGAGGGACTGCTGCTGGGGGCGGCGAGAGTGGGGCCGGAGGCAGCGCAACCGGAGGGGGGCCGACCGGAGCGGGCGGATCCGAGCCGGGCACCTGCGGTGGCGAGCCGTTGCTCGAAGTGGGCGGAGTCGAGTTCGACTGCGGGGAGAGCGGGCATGTCTTCGCGGCAGCCGGGCGCGCGGACAACCGGGTGAACTACGCGATCCTAGGTGATGGCTACGATCAGACGCAGATCGAGACCCTGTTCGTCCAGCACGTGGAGAACATGCTCAACCACGATGAAACGGGCTTTTACAGCGCGATTGGTGAGCCGTACGCGCGTTACCGAAAGTTCATCAACATCTGCGGACTCGAGCTCGCTTCCGCGGACTCGTGCATCGACAACGCCGACATCGGCCGCGCCTGCGACACGCTGTTCGACGGCCGCTGTGAACCACCCTGCGACGCCGCCGGTACGCGGCTCGGCGTCGTCAACGAAGGCAAAGTAAACACGGCCCTCGCTGAAGAGGTTCCGAGCGACGTCGACATCGACTGGATCGGAGTGACCATCAACGCCGACGCGGATGGCTGGTGGAACTCGGGCGGCAGCGTCATGGTGTGGAACGGCGGCTACTCCGCCCAATCCCAAGCGGCGAGCGTCGCACTCCACGAGGGCGGGCACACATTTCATGGCCTGGCCGACGAATACGGCGGGACCAGCCAGAATTGCGGCGAGTTCGAGGAAATCAATTCCACTGCCGATCCCGCCGGAGAAAAATGGGCCCATTGGCTCGGCTACAGCGATGAGCGAACGGGCGCCGATGGCGAGACCTTCGGCACGTTCGAACAAGGCGTCTTCGAGGGCAGCCGCTACTGCGATCAAGGACAGTATCGCCCCTCACAGGACTCGGAAATGAACCTCTTGCCGCAGCCCTTCAACATGCCATCGGCCGAGAAGATCATTCTCGATATCTACTCGATCGTAGAGCCCATCGACGCGCACACGGACAATTCCGAACCTCTGGTCTCGCCAACGGCCCTGCAGGTGCGCGTCGTGGACCCGGAGGTCCTCAGCATCGAATGGTCGGTCGACGGGGCAGTGGTCGCGGACCAGGAGGGCGAGTGCTTCATCGTGCCCGATCTTTCGCCAGGCGAGCATGAAGTGTCGGTGCGCGTGTTCGACGAGACAGAGTGGGTGCGGCGCGAGCTGGAACTCCTGGAGCAGTCCGTCAGCTGGGAGGTCTCGGTACCGTGAGGCGGAGTCCAAAGGACCTCTGTTTGGTGGGCGCGGCCGTGCTCGGCATCGCTTGGGGCTGGCTCAGACTGCGGGCGGACGAGCCCTCACGACCCAGCCCGCCCCGTCACGCCGCCGCCGGTGTCGATGTGCTCGGCGAGGCACGAGTCGCCGAACGCTCACGCGCGGACCAGCCGCGAACACCGCATCCCATCACGTCCGCGCACGAAGCAATGGCCCAGCGTCGCGAGCTCATCTCTGCGCTCGTCCGCGCGCTCGAGGACCAAAACCACGAGCGAGCGCAGCAATTGCTGAGCGAGGCTGAGGAGGTCGAAGGCGCCCATGCCCAGGCTTCGACGTTCGGCGCGACCGTTCTCGGATATCACCTCATCCTGGATTGCCTCAGGGCCCGCGATGCATCGCCCAGTGGGCCACTGCCGAGTGAGCTGGTCGATGCGTCGCGGGGCTACCTTGACCAGCACCGCTTGCCTCCCCGGCGCCAAGTGCGCCGGGTCTGCCTCGAAGGGCGCCCGTTTGCGCGCAGGGCCTAGCGACGCTTCCGTCTCGCATGCGCAAGAAATGACCATCGCTCGCCTACGGCCTGGCGCCGCAGATTTCACGCCCTTTGTCACATCGTGAGTAAATTGGTTCAGCAATTTTCCACGCAGCTGCCCGCAAATGTGCTCGACACACCCGGCCTGCTCGCCGTCGCCGTTTGTCGTGTCGGCAATCAGCCGTTGACGGCACAGAAACAAGCAGCGATGAGCCTAGCGTCATGAGCGATTCCAAAACGTCCCTCGTCAAGCTGCTCCTCTTCACCTCACTCTCGACACTCGGTTGTTCCAGCGGCGGGAGCTCGATGACTCTCACGAGTCCATCCTTCCAGAACGGGCAAGCAATCCCCGCCGAGTTCACCTGCGACGGCAAAGCCTTCGGTGACGGAACTTCGCCAGCCCTGGCCTGGAGCGGCGCGCCCGCCGGCACCCTGAGCTTCGCAATCCTGCTCAAGGACCTGACGATCGAGTCAGGTCAAAGCGCAGGGGATATGAATCCGGAGCATCCGTACCATTGGACGATCTGGAACATCCCCGGCACGACCACCTCGCTGGCCGCTGCGCTACCATCGGCAATGTCCCCGATCGCGGGCACGCAGCAGCAGAACGGCGGGCCGCCGTTCCTCCCGCAAATGACATACGGATACTTCGGCCCGTGCCCGAACTTGGGCGCTGCGGGAATGGGTGCGGCCGTCGAGACCCACAACGACGCGTTCATTCTCTACGCCTTCTCGGCAGCGACACTCACGGCGCCGGTCTACAATCCTGGCACAGGCACGGACCCGCTCAACTACGTCCACCAGCTCGCGGACTTCTACGAGGGTCACCCGAACCTGCTCGGCAAGGCCCAGCTCTCGTTCACGTCGGATGCGACGCCGACGAGCTGCCCCGGGTTCCCGAACCCGCCGTTCACCTGCGCCCCGCCGACTCCGTAACGCACGGTCCCGCCGGCATCAGAGCCAGTAGCGAGTCACGGCGAAGTCGTGATTCGCATCGTTGGCAGAACCGGCGAGGAGCACGCGCACGGTGGGGACGCGGCTATCCGCTTGGAGCACGAGGGCGCTGGCGAGGTCGTTCTTGGAGCCGGGAGCCACCGCGGTGATCACGAAGCCGTCGTCCCCGAAGGTGGTATCGAGCGCGCCCGTCTTGTCGTAACGCACGAGCGCGAAGTTGCCGCTCGAACCGCTGCCTTCGTAGGTCCAGCCGCCGACCAGGATCTTGCCGTCGCTCGCAACCGCCAAGCCTTGCGCTTCGTCCCAGTTGGATTCGCTGACTGGCGTGATCACCGTCCCGCCCTGCCCGAACTCCTCGTTCAAGACGCCGTCCGCGTAAAACTCTGCCAGGGCGAAATCGTGCGAGCTCTGCCCAATGGCGAGGATGTGACCTTCCTCCGTCACGCGCAAGGCCCGCGCCGCTCCGATCACGGAACCGAACACGCCCTGTACGCGGCCACCGGCACCAAAGCTCGCGTCGAGCTGCCCCGTGCTGGTGTAGCGTGCGAGGGAGAAATCGCCCTCGCCCCCGGCGGCGAGGAGATACTCGGCGCCGTCTACCTCCTGCCTCGAGAGCGTATGGATGACGTCGGTCCCAGCGTCGCTCGCCATCGGGGTCAGTGCGGTCCCCCCGTCGCCGAAGTCCTCGTCGACGCTGCCGTCGGCGTTGAGCCGGACGAGCGCGAAATCGACGCCCGTCGTCGTCGAGCCCTGGTTGGCGGAGCCAGCCAGCACGATCTTGCCGTCCGCCTGCAGCAGGAGCGCGTGGGCACCGTCGCTATCCGCCGACAAGGGTACGATGACCTTGCCACCGTCACCGAAGCTCGTGTCGAGGCTACCGTCCTTTTGGTAGCGCACCGCTGCAAAGTCCTCGCCCGTCTCGTCCCCGGTCGCGCTGCCAGCTACGACAATCTTGCCGTCGTCCTGAATCGCAATGGCGCGCGCGACATCGCTGCCCGCGCCGAGCGCTGTGGTGACCTTGCCGCCATCACCGAACGTCGCGTCGACGTCGCCGTCTCGGCCGAGACGGACGACCGAAAAGTCCCCGATGTTTTCGGCCACGCTGCCCGCGATCAGGATCGTTCCATCCTGAGCCACGGTGGCCGCGTATGCGTAGTCCTCGCCCGCGCCCACGGGCACGACGGCCCGCCCGCCAACGAAGCTCGTATCCAGCGCTCCGGGGTGTCCGCACACGGTGACCGTGACGTCCACGTCGTCTCGTTGCCCTTCCGCAGAGCCCGTGATCTGGACCGTGGTCGGGAGAGAATGCGGCGCCGCCTCGTCGGCCACGACGTCGAGCGTGATCTCGTCCTCACCCGACGCGATGACCGCGTCGGCAATCCGTGCACCGTCGGGCAGGCCACTCGCTTCGAGTGACACAGCACCGGAAAATCCGCCCTTGCGGAGGACTTCGACCAAGAGCTCGCCTTTGCCGCCTTGGAGCACGGGGACCTTGACCTCTTTGACTCGCAGCTCGAACGAACCGACCTCGGACTCGGGCTCTTCAGTCGGCTCCTCCTCCGGAGGATTCGACTCTGGGCTGCCAGCGCAGCCTGCGAGCAACGCAAAGCAGAGCGGCGAGAAACGGGTCAACGGGAACAGGGGATATGAACTTCTCATGCCCATCCCAGTTGAACGATCGGTCGCGTCGTTACGGCGTTCGTCCTTGTCCGCTGCTTTTTTCGTCGAAATCCCTCGACCACGTTGAGCCGGTTGCGCCGGGGGATCCCTCAGTGGCGCGACGGTCTCGATCGTTACGGCGCAATGGAGTATCGAGGTGCACCCACGCATTTCGAGCCAGGGGGTGCCTGGCTGCTGCTGTCGGAATTTTCTACTTGGACCGGCGAGCAAGCGCTACGGCAGGCCCATCCTGAAGTGCCGGCCGCCCCACAATGTAGTAATTTCTCCTTTGGTCCGATGCGGCGGACCTCGCATAGCTGGTCCGATGCGGCGGACCTCGCACAGGAATGATTTGTAATGCGTACGAGTAGACTACCCTTCGCCTTGACCCCCTTCCTCCTCATCGCGGCCTGCGGTGAGAGTGCTCCCCCCGTGACGGGCAGCGGTGGGACGGCTTCGCCAGGAACGGGTGGAACGCTGCCGAGCGGCAGTGGCGGATCCATAGTCGGCAGTGGCGGGGCAGTCATCGCTTCAGGTGGTGTGACGAGCACTGGAGGCGGCGCGTCCGGAGGCTCGGACAGCACCGGCACCGGTGGCTCCGGCGCTGCGAGCACGGGTGGTTCCGGCGGTGGTGGGGAGGTTCCGGTGTCCCGCACGACCTGCCCCTGGACCGCGCCAACCGATCCCGCGCCGTTCCCCGACAACTGGACGGCGGCCGAGGTCACGCAGTTCAACGCCAACGGTGGCTGGACTTGGTACAACGACGAACGCGTGGTGGTGGACGCCGAAGCGGGCAAGATCGTGGTCGGTAGTGCGGAATCGAACGCCTCGAACCAAGGCACGAGCCCCAACGTCGACGTCGTGATTCACGACCTGGCCACCGGGCAAAACGACAAGAAAACCCTGGGCAGCCTGAGCTATTCCGACGACCACAACAACCCCGGCATCGTCGTCAAGGCTCCCGGCGAGTACTTCGCCTCCTACGCGCACCACAACAAAGAGTGCAACACGTATTGGGCCAACTACGGCGGAGGGGCCTGGGGCACCACGGTGACGCACCCGTGGGCAGCCCAGGGGTGTCCGTGGGACACCACCTACGTCACGTACAACAACGTCTGGCAGCTCAGCGCCGAAAACAACAGGATCTATAATTTCATCCGCTCCGTCGAAAGCAGCCCGACCTTCCTCATTTCCGAGGACAACGGCGAGAACTGGACCTGGACGGGACGCCTGACCGCGAGCCCACAGGTCGGCTACAACGCCGGCTACTACAAGTACTGGGGCAATGGGGTCGATCGCATCGACTTCTTCGCCACCGAGTCTCATCCGCGCGACTCGAACACGAGCGTCTATCACGGCTACGTGCAGGGCGGGAAATCCTACGACTCGACCGGGCAAGTCGTCGACGACAACATCATGGACAGCGACGCGCCGGAGATCACGTCGTTCACTCGAGTGTTTCACGCGGGCGACCAGCTCGACGGGCACCCCATGAATCACCTCTGGAACTTCGATGTCACCCGCTACGCGGACGGCACCGTCGCCGTCCTCTGGCAGGCACGCGAGAACGAGTGCGCGAAGGACTGCGCCGGCGGTGCCGACCCCAAGCACCACATGGCCTACTCGCGCTTCGACGGCACGGCGTGGACCTCGACGCGCTTGGTCAAGGGCGGGCGTACGCTCTACCGCAACAAGAGCGACTGGTGGGAAGAGGACTACCTCGGCGGCGCAGCGCTCGATCCGGACGATCCCCACGTGGTCTACGTGTCGACGAACATCGACCCGCGCGACGACACGACGGACGTCCAGCTGAACGAAATCTGGAAGGGCGTCACCTGTGACGACGGCGCGACCTTCACTTGGACGCCCATGACCATGAACTCGGACAACGAGAACCTGCGCCCGGTCGTGCCCAAGTGGGACACAAGCAACTACGTTCTGGCCTGGTTCCGAGGCAACTATCAGACCGCGCAGATGTACAGCGCGGAAGTGGTCGGCATCATCCACCAGCAGTGAGGGTGGCCGGGGGCGCACCTGCTGCTCCCCCACTGGTCGGCTCGCGAACGAATTCGCCAGTTGGGCGGCTGCATTGCTGCGCAGCCGATCGAATCGGTATACCGCTCCACGTGGGGTCGATGGCGGGCGGCGGGCGGCGAGCGGCGGTGCTCGCTGCCATTCTTTGGGTATCGCGCGCTCCTGCGCAGGAGCCAGCCGCGGCAGAGCCAGCCGCGGCAGAGCCAGCAGTCGCCACGGACGCGACACCACCGGCAGAAACGCCGGCCGACAGCGACAGCCCAACGGCGGCGGCAACGACGGAACCAGCGCGCGCTGACGCCGGCGCCGAGGTCGCGCCCCCAGAAAGCCCCATCGAGACGGCGCCTCCGGCGGCCAAGGCGAGCGCCGCCGTGGGCGAGGACACACCCGCCGCATCCTGCGATCCGGCTGATCCCGACTGTCCGCCTTGCCAAGCGAAGAAGAAGCCGAAGAAGAAAGCGCCGAGTGCCGTTCCTGCACCGCTCACTCCGTGCTGCGATCCCAAGGCGTCGAAGCTCTGCGTCAGCATGAAGCCGAAGTTCGTGGCCATCCCGGTGCCCACGTACAACCCCCAGCTGGAGTTTTCGCTGGGCGTGATGGGAATGCTCGCCTATCGGCCGATCAAGAAGGACAAGGTGTCGCCACCGTGGTCGTCGGCCGTGTTTGCCATGTACACGACGAACAACAGCTTCGCGATGTTCACGCGCCACGAAGCCTTCTGGGATCGCGACAACAATCGCGCCGAGCTCACCTTCGGTGGTGGCAAGTTCAACTCCACGTTCTACGGCACCGGCGACCAGAATACCGCTGGCTTCGGCCTACCACTGTCGAGCGCTGGCGTGATGTTTCAGCCCCAGTACATGCGACGCGTTTGGAATCGACTCTACCTCGGTGCTCGCTACCGCATGTTCTGGAACGAGGCGGTGCTCAGCCCTCCCCCGGATGACCCTGACGCGCCCGATTTCGTCCCCATCGAGACGAACCTTCTGCATTCGGGCTTCGGGGCCGTGGCGACGTTCGACTCGCGCGACAATCGCTTCAGCCCAACCGAGGGCTTCTACGTCCCGCTCAACTCGATGTTCTTCTCGACGGCGTTCGGTGGCGACGACAACTTCGCCAACATGGACCTGGCCATCAACTACTACCACTCGTGGTTCCAGAAGAAGCTCATCTTGGCCACGCGCGGCTTCTTCACCATTGCGACGGCCGACACGCCGGCGCACATGAAGCCGGGAGTGGGCATGGGCGCCGATCTGCGCGGCTACGCCTATGGCCGCTACAGAAACAATCTGTTCATGGCGACGCAGGCAGAGCTGCGCTGGTACTTCTGGTGGAAGTTCGGTGCAGTCACGTGGGCAGGCATCGGGAGCACGGCGGCAGGGCTCGATCAGTTGGGCAATGGCACGGTGCTACCGTCGTACGGGTGGGGCCTGCGCTTCCTCGCCTTCGAAGAAGAACGGCTGGTGATTCGGGTGGACTACGGACGTGGCGACGAAGAAAGTCAGTTCTATTTCAGCGTCTCCGAGGCCTTCTAGCGCGAAGGCCGCCGCCCTGACGCTCGTCCTCGTCACGAGCGCCAGCGCGCCGACCTGGGCGCAAGAACCGCCCATCAACGCCCCCCTGCCGCCGACACCATCGTCGACGGACGACGAGCACGCGCCTTCCCCGAACGATCCAGGTGGGGGGGCTCCGCCAGCCGAACCTGCGAAGAGGCCCGGCGACAACTGGCCCGACGTCAGCCACTTCCTCGACCGCGTCTACGGCTTTTTGCCCATCGCGTCGCCCATCACCGAACCAGCCGTCGGCTACGGCGCGGCTGGCGGGCTCATGTTCTTGAGTAAGTCGTTCGGCGACGCTGCGGCCGGGCTTGGCCGACCAAACATCACCTTCGTCGGTGGCATGGGGACCGAGAACGGCAGCTGGGGCCTGTTCGGCGGCGATATTCGCTACTGGCTGAAGGATCACCTGCAGACGTTCACTGCGCTCATCTACGCATCCGTCAACCTCGACTTCTACGGCGTTGGCTGGACGGACGCGCTCGAGGACGCTCCGCTTCGCTACAATCTCGCGCCCAAGGGTGGCCTCTTTCAGGCCAAGTACCGCTTTGGCGAGAGCTCGTTTTGGGCAGGCCTGGGCGGTCAGTTCATCTCGACCGAGGTCGCGTTCGCCGCCCCTGCTGGGACGCCCGAGCTGCCGGACTACTCCAGCACAACGAACCTCGGCGGCGGGACCGTGCTCGCCGCCTACGATACGCGCAACAACGTCTTCACGACGACGCGGGGAACGTATGCCGAAGCGAATTTCGGGGTGTTCGGCGCTGCTCCAGACGGAGAGGGCGCGTTCGAACGCATGGAGCTACTTGCGCTCCAATTCGTGCCGCTACCGCACCGTTTCTTCTTGGGCGTGCGCGGCCAATTCTTGGCGACGTTTGGCATGACGCCGTTCTACTTTCGTCCCTCGATCGGCATGCGTGGCGTCGCAGCGATGCGCTACCAGGGCGAGGAGGTGGCGCAGATCGAAGCGGAGCTCCGCTGGCAATTCTGGGGCCGCCTGAGCTTGCTTGGTTTCTGGGGTGCCGGTGGCGCTTGGAATCACTTCGAGCATTTCGAAGCTTCTCAGGGCGTGTTCGCCGCTGGCGGCGGATTTCGCTACGAGCTGGCGCGCAAATACGGCATCCACGCCGGCATCGACGTGGGCGGAAGCAAGGATACGGCTGCCTTTTATGTGCAAGTTGGGAGCGCATGGGGCCGGCCGTAGTCGATCGCGATGCTTCTGGGTGTGTGATCGGTTTGCGATGACGGGCGTGTGACACAAATGGCCCCTTGCCACCGCGAGTACGGCCATGTAAGTGACTGTAGGGCATCACAGCCGTGAGCCCGAAACAGAAGGGGAATTTCGATGCGAATCATTTTCGGTGCGTGTGTTCTTGGCGGCCTGACCGCATTGGTCAGTGGCTGCTCGGTGGCGTCCGACGACACGGGCGAGGAGCCTGGCTCGGTCGAGCAGGCGATCGTCAACGGCGATGAGGTGGAGTGCGACCGGACCCTCGCTGCCGTCGGCGCCGTCGTGTTCAGCTTCTCGGATCCCGCGTACCCCGACTACGAGTTCGAGGAGTTCTTCTGCTCGGCGACGCTGATCGCACCGAAGGTCGCGCTCACGGCTCGCCACTGCGTCACCACATGGTACTTCGATCCGGACCCCGCCTTCTCGAACTACGTCGTGTTCGGCCAAGACGCCTACGACCCGGAGCGCAAGGCCAAGGTCGTGAGCACGCTCGCGGCACCAGCGGGACCAGCCGGTCTACTCAACGATGGCGGTCGCGACATGGCCGTCCTCTACCTGGAAGAGGCGCCGAAGGGCATCAAGCCGGCGCAGCTCGGCAAGTTCAAGAGCTCCATGCTCGGCAAGAAGTTCCGCATCGCGGGCTTCGGGCAGACCGAAGAGTTCACCGTGGGCACCAAATACGAGGGCAAGGTCACGGCCCGCGCGCTATCGGGCGACTGGTACCGGCTCTTGTTCAAGAACAAGTACTCGAAGTTCGACGAGTGGTACTGGACGGACGCGTCCTTGGCCACGCCAAGCGCAGAGGAGGAAGCGGCCTGGTGGGCGCCCGGCACGTTCGCGCTGGAGCCTGGTTACGAGCTGCTCGCGGGCGGCCTGCCTGGAGAAGCGGTCAGCTGCTGGGGTGACTCTGGTGGTCCGATCTTGCAGGGCACGACCGCCAAGGATCTCACGACGTACGGTGTCAGCTTCGCTGGCGAGGGCTCCATCGCCACGAACTGCGCCCTCGGCGGCGGCTACGCCGTCCTGAACGACGAGATGCTCGCCTGGGTGAAAAACGCAGTCGCTGCAGCACCTTGAGACGATCCGGTCCGGGAGCCTCGTGGTGTGACACCACCGGCTCCCGGGATTAGGCTTGGTCCGGCTACGGCCGGACCTTTTTTTTCCATGAACGCGACGACCGCCCCGACCTCGAACAGCGCGCTGGTACTCGGCGCGGACGGCTTCCTGTGGTCGAGTGAGCCCGAGCCACACGGCGCTCGGCGGCGCGCGATTCTCGAAGCGCACCCCGAGGTGAAGCAGCTGTATGGTCCTTGCGCGCGCACGAAGTACATCTGCGCTCTATTGGTCGTCGCGCAGCTCGGGCTCGCCTACGCAATGCGGGACGCACCGTGGTGGCTGCTCATTGCGGTCGCGTACGCCGTCGGTGGCTTTCTGAGCCAGTGGCTCTTGCTCGCCAACCACGAGATCTCCCACAACCTCGCGTTTTCGAAGCCGCTCTACAACCGCCTGTTCGGCTTGTTCATCAACCTCCCGATTGGCATCCCCATCGTCGCGGCCTTTCGTGAGTACCACCTGATGCATCACACCCAGCAAGGAGTCGACGGCATCGACACCGACGTGCCGTCGGCCTGGGAGGCGCGCTGGGTCAGGGGGCCGCTCGCCAAGAGCGTGTGGCTGGCGGCGCAAGGCTTGGCATACGGCCTGCGGCCTCTGTTCATGCACCCGCTCCGGCCCAATCGCTGGCTCGTGGCAAATTTCGCGGTTCAGTTCGCTTTCGATGCCCTCGTCTATTGGGCTTGGGGCGAAAAGGCGCTGGCTTATCTGCCCATCAGTGCGCTTCTAACGATGGGCCTTCATCCCATGGCGGGGCATTACCTCACCGAGCACTATGTGATCGCAGCGCCTCAGGAGACGTACTCGTATTACGGCCCGCTCAACAAGCTGGCCTTCAACGTCGGCTACCACAACGAGCACCACGACTTCCCCTACATCGCCGGCTCGCGCTTGCCCGCGCTGAAGCAGCTCGCGCCCGAGTACTACGACACGCTCGTCTCCCACCGTTCGTGGACCGGCATGCTCTGGAAGTACGTCACGAGCCCGAATCTGGCCACGACGAGTCGCGTCAAGCGCCACCCAAGCTGAAATAGCTGGTAAATTGCCCTCCGTCCTTTACAGAGGGGGGGCAACGTGTCAGTGCACCGCCCGTGAAGTTCGCAGATACGGGGCTCGTCCCCGAACTCCTCGAGGCGGTGGCCAAAGCTGGCTACGAGACCCCGACCCCCATTCAACAGCAAGCCATCCCTCCGGCTCTCGCCGGACGTGACGTGCTCGGCTGCGCCCAAACGGGCACCGGCAAGACTGCCGCTTTCTCGCTGCCCATCCTGCAGCGCATCGATTCGGTCGCGAACGGTCGGACCGTTCTGCGCGCGCTCGTGCTGACACCGACGCGCGAGCTGGCGGCGCAAATCAGTGAGAGTTTCTCCACCTACGGCGCTGGTCTCGGGCTCGAGCACGCGGTGATTTTCGGCGGTGTCAACGAGAAGCCGCAGATCAAAGTGCTGCAGAAGGGCATCGACATCCTGATCGCTACGCCAGGACGCTTGATCGACCTGATGGGTCGCGGTTTCGTCAGTCTGGCGCACCTCGAGATCTTCGTCCTGGACGAAGCCGATCGCATGCTCGACATGGGCTTCATCCACGACGTGAAGCGCATCACGGCCAAGCTGCCGAGCAAACGACAAACGCTGCTGTTCTCCGCGACCATGCCGGACGAGATCCGCTCACTCGCCAGCAAGCTGATGAAGGACCCGGTGCACGTCTCCGTGACCCCCGTGTCGTCGACCGCCGAGAAGATCGCGCAGAGCGTGTACTTTACGGACAAGGCGCAGAAGCGGCGCCTTTTGCTGCACGTGCTGTCGAAGCCCGAGGTGAAGCGCGCGCTCGTCTTCTCGCGCACCAAGCATGGTGCCAACCGCGTCGTGCAATTCCTGGACGCTGGCGGGATCCCTTGCGCTGCCATCCATGGCAATAAATCCCAGGGTGCACGCACACGCGCGTTGGACGGCTTTCGTAGCGGGGAGCTGCCCGTCTTGGTGGCAACGGACATCGCTGCACGCGGCATCGACGTGGAGGGCGTCACGCACGTCGTGAATTTCGACCTGCCCAACGTTCCGGAAACCTACGTGCATCGCATCGGGCGCACCGCACGGGCCGGTGCGGAAGGCATCGCCGTTTCGTTCTGCGATGACGAAGAGCGACCCTACTTGGCGGACATCGAGCGCCTGATCAAAATGCGCATCGAGCGCGCACCTGGCCCCACCTCTCTTCCGGCTGAGCCGAGTCGCCCGCAGCAGGCCGCGAGCGCAGAACGGAGCCAGCGCTCTGGCCCCCCCCCACGGCGAAACGGCCCTGGCGCCCGACCGAACCGGGGCGGGATGGCGCGCCGCAGCGAAGGCTCGCGCGGTCGCGCGGCCCAGCGCTGAAAGCTCAGCTGCGCCCGAGCCGACGCGTCCGTTTCTCCTCGTACATCTCGGCATCGGCGCGCTGGACGAGGGAGTCGATGGACTCGTCGGACCCGTTCGACCCTGGCTCTAGGAAGGCCGCGCCAATGCTGAAGCTGAGCCCAAAGGGTCGACCGGGAGCAGCATTGAAGGCAAGGAGCGCAGCATCGAGGCGCAGCCTGAACTTGACGTAGCCGTCCGGCGTGAGATCTCGCGCCAGAACCACGAACTCGTCACCACCGAGACGAGCAACCAGATCACCGCCACGGCACGTCTGACGCAGGACTACGGCCGCATCGTTCAACGCGCGATCACCAGCCTCGTGTCCGAGCCGATCGTTGAGTGGCTTGAGTCCGTCGAGATCGATGAACACGACTGCCAGCCCGCGGCCCGTGGCGCGAGCCCCTTCGAGCAACTCACGGCCGCGCTCCATGAAGGCGCGGCGGTTGAGCAGTCCCGTCAACGCATCCGTCGTGGAGAGCGTCTCGAGCTCCCCGGTCTTCTGCTCTAGCGCTGCCTGTGCGACCCGCTGCTCGTGCACGTCTCGAGCCGAGAGCATGATGCTCGGAGCAGAGCTAGCTCCGTCACGCAGGACCGTGGCGTGCACCTCGAACCAGCGCAACTCGCCCCAGTTGGTCCGGTAACGCAGGCTCATCACGTCGAGCTGACTGCTGTCGGCGATCATGGCGCGGATCCGCTCTCGGACCATCGCCAGGTCCTCAGCTTCGACCAAGACGCTCGGGTCCAGCAGGCGAAGCTCGTCCGGGGCGTAGCCCAGCAGCCGTGCGCAAGAGGGACTCACATAGGTCACGTTCCCCGCCGCGTCGACGAGCAGGACGAGTTCCGAGGTATTTTCAGCAAGTCCACGAAACATCCTTTCTGCGATGCCGAGCTCCTCGGACAGCGCCTGCATCTCGCGCAGATCCGCGTGAACGGTGGCCAGGCTGAACAGCGCAACCCCCAGCATGAGCGCGACCGCGAATAGCGACATGAACACGGTCTGACTCTGGGCACCTGCGGCCTGCTCGGCGCGCACGGCAAGCAGCCTCTGCTCGACTCGGCGCGCCTCGGCAGCGATGCGGCGGATGTCGTCCATCAGAACTCGGCCGCGACCCGACCTCACGAGCTCCATGTAGTCACCGCCGTCGCGCTTGACCTGCAAAGTCTCCTCGGCGAAAGCGAACTTCGCCCGTACCGCTGCCTCCAACCTCTCGATTCGCTCGAGCTGCGGCCGGTTATCGCGTGGGAGCTCATGCAAGCGCAAAAGCTCGCGGGGTAGCGAGGCACGCGCCTTGTCATACGGCTCGAGAAACGCGGGGTCGCCACTGAGCAAGAAGCCGCGCTGTCCGTTCTCGACATCCTGCGCCGAGGTCACGACCTGGTCGATCGCCTCGGTGACCTCGAACGTGTGCGTGACCCATTCCGAGGCTTCGACGTAGCGCCGACCGGAAAAATACCCGGCCACCGCCAGGCCAATGAGCAGCACCAGGGCCAGAAGCCAGACGAAGCGTCGTTTGCGAAGGAGCGCTGACATCCTCTCGGCCCAGCGTACGATCGCGCCTTCCCGAGCGAAATCAGCAACAAAACCGGGCTCCCAGACGCGGTTATGTTGCGCCTTGTCGCCCGGGACCAGGCAGGTCACGCTTCCTTTTGTGAGGATGCGGCGATTTCGGGGCCCGGGCGGCAAAGGCTTTTTGGTGTGCGGTGTCCTGGCGGTCCTGCTGGTCGCCTGCTCGCACCACGAGCGGCCGCCCTGCTATCTGGTGAGCGGCAAGCAGGCCAAGGCCATGCTGGAGCCCGGCACCGTCCTGCTCGACGTCCGCACCCGGGAGCAGCAGCGCGTCGGCCGGGTGAAGCAGAGCGTGCACGTCCCCGTGAGCGAGCTTTCCTATCGTCTTCAATATCTGAATCTGGACACGCGGATCATCGTCTTCGGGCAGACGCAGCGCCAAGCCCACGATGCAGCCATGATCCTGCGGCGCTCGGGCTACGAAGTGTTCGAGCTCGGTCCCGTGGCAGACCTGCACTCCGACGACCCCAAGTGTGAGCTCTGAGTAGCTGCCAGTACTTGGGAGCCAGACGCGGTCAGCGTATCCTCGCGGACAGCGGGGGCCGTGAGTGAAGCGCAGCACGACAATCGGATTCCTCGTCGTCACTGTCTCAGTCCTTGCGTCGCCGGCCGGAGCAGCACCCGGAGCCCCGCCGAGCCCGCCCCAGATCATTCCCGCGGCCGGCGCCAAACCGGCCGACCCGCCCAACGGAGCCGAGCCCGAGGCCGCCTGGATGCCGGAGCTCGAGCTCCACGGTGGAGTCGCTGCCTACCTCTATCAACCGACGAACGGCTGGGACCCGCTCTTTTTCATCTATTCGAACCTGAAGCTGAAGGCGACCTGGGACTTCTTCGGCATTTACTTCGAGCCGCGGCTGTCGAGCGAGAAGATGCGCAGCTACTACGACAGCCTCGCTTGGATTCAGCAAGCCTACCTGTTCGCCGAGCTCGAGCCGTTCGTGCTGAAGATCGGCAAAGTCTACAAGCAAGTGGGCCTGTTCTGGGACAACACCTTCTACGGCAACATTCAGGTCTACGAAGGGCTCAAGTTCGATCCGAACGTCGGCATGTCCCTGGAGGGGACCCTGGGCCACGACTCTGGGCTGGCGGTCTACGCACAGTACTTCCTGCTCGACGGCCACCTGAACGCGTCGCTCTTGGATCGCGACACGGTGAGCATCCCCGGGGCGCGGCGACGCAACATCATCGCCGGCCGTTTGCAGCCGTTCTTTCAGCTGACCCCGACCGCCCGCCTCGAACTCGCCGTATCCGGCGAGGCGTTCACCGCCGATTTGCCTGATGCACAGCACGACGTCGGGCGCCTCGCCGGGGACGTGAAGCTCACGTGGAAGGGCCTCGGGATGTGGGGCGAAGTCCTGCAACAGTGGGGGAAGAGCGTAAACAACTTTCCCTACCGAGCCGACACGACCAGCTCACCCCCCACCGCCGGCCAGAGCTCGGGTGACAACACGTACCTTTTGGCCGGCGCCGAGTGGAAGATCGGTCCGGTCGTCCCGCGCTACGCCGTGAGCATCGCGCGCTACGGGGACCTATCGGTCCGCGAAGTGCTCCATTTGCCGGGTGCGACCATCGTCTTTCACGAACACGGCAGCATCTACGTCGAATACGCGATTTGGGATCGCTCGGCACCGGGGGGCAAGACGGTGATCGACCGCAGCTTCAACCTGACGGTGATGGGCTACTTCTAGCGCTGGGTGAGCGGAGCGACTCCGGGCCGCGCCAGCGGGGAAACAAGGTCGGGTAGGAGGCCAGCGCCAAGAGCCCGAAGGGACCCACCCCCATCGAAAGACCGATGCCCAGATGCAGCATGACGCCAAAAACCGCATAGGCGGGGCGCAGACGGCGAAAGAACAGCACGGCGGGGAAGGTGAGCTCGAAGGGCACGGTGAGGGCGGTCGCAATCGCCAGGGGCCAGACGAGCGCGCCGTCGGTCTGTTCGATGAGGCGGGGGTACTTCGCCCAGTGAGGGCTCTGCAGGATCTGATAGAGCGCTGAGTAGCCGTCCGCTGGCCACCAGGTCGTCGAGACGAGCTTCTGCAGGCCAGTGGCCCCATACATGACGGCGAGCTGAAGCAGCGCCAACAGACGCGGCCAGGCGGGCACGAGCTCGTCACTCGACCAGGCTCCGGTGCGGATTCGACAATCGAGCGACCAGGTTCGCGTACAGTCGGAGAGTCCGAGCGTGAGCAGACTCGTCGAAAAGAGCAGGTCACTCCCGGCCGCAAGCGGTGAACCTTGGCCGAGGATCGAGGTACAAATGAGCCACGCAAGAAGGGCTGGCAAGCGTCCGAACAGGCCCACGCACAGGCACACGCCGCAGACGAAGTTGCACCCAGCCAGAAAAAAAAGCGCCGCCGGCCGAGCACCACCAAGCAGCGCCAAAAGCAACGTGGGTCGCACCGGCCGGTAGCCACCATGCGCAACGTCGGCAAACATCAGGCTGAAAACGTCCTGGCCAGCCGCCGTGAAGCAGTACCTCCCTACCTCGAGCGCGAGCGCCAAGCCCACGAGGATGCGCATGGACCCGAGCGCGCTTCCACTTTCCCTCCCCTCCAGGCGGGCGCACGTGGCGCGGAGAACGCGCACTAGCCAGCGCCACGGGTTCACGGCAGGGCTCGTCGCTCCACCCGACGCAAGGACGTACGCAGCGTGTGACTCGGCCTTTTTTCACCCAATCGGGCTGGATGCTCCACTGCGCGGCGCAGAGTGCGACAACGAACGGTGCGCGTCTTTGGATCGAGCCGCACGATGCGCGCCTCGAATACGTCGCAAAAGCGCTCGAATTCGGCTTCGTCGTCCGACCAGCTGGCCTTGAAGAGCGCGCGCCGCATTCGGTAGTCGTAGAGGAACGCGTCCGGGATCAAGTCCGGTCTTCCGCTCGGTCGACCGAGCTCGAACACTTGCTCGAGCTTCGGCGCACGCCCCCGCTTGGACCGGGCGTGTCCAGCATCGACCCGATAGCGCGCGGGGACGACGTCGGGCGCCGTGAACATGTACCAGCCCTGCCGAAGCCGAAGCAGGCCCAGATAGGCCCGCAGCGGCGACAGCACCTCACGCCTCGTCTGCCACCAAACCTTGCTCGCGCGAACGATGGCCTTTTGAAACGCTGCCCGACTCGAACGATAGCCGAGGTCACGCAAGCGCGAGTGCCAACGGTCGAGCTCTTGCCGAATGACCGGGCGCTCGAGCAGGTTCTTGGAAAGCGGCTTCGGAGCGGGGACACCGGTCAGGACGATGGCCGCCATGTGAAACAGGATCCAGGTGGTCAGGATCCGGCGCAGCCAAAGGGCCCGTCTCGGGTAGCGCTCGAGTCGCAGTAGGTGGGCGACCCGACGCCGGAGCCACGGAAACGGATCCAAGCGCTAGCCCGCCTTGGCGGCGTCTTTCATCGTCGTCGCCAAAACGCCGTACACGGCGACCCAGGCCTCCTTCACGTCGGACGTGAAAGCCGGCCCGAGGCCGACGCTCAGCGTGTCGAGCAGGGCTCCACCGACGGTGTCGTAGTGGCTGTCCTTCACACCGTAGCCGACGTGGCGCTTACCGAGTGCCTGTACGGCCGGAACGATGTCGCCGAGCCGATCGAGGCCAGCCACGGCGACGCTGATCATCTGCATCAGCTTCTTGCCCTGCGCCTTCATGTCGCCCTTGAAGAGCGCTCTGAGCGACGGGTCCGCGTCGAAGAGTTTGCCGTAGAAGATGTCGGCCGCTTGCTCGGCGATCGGAGTCACCTGGGCCCAGCTTTCTTGCACGAGTTTCTTTTGTGTTTCGTTCATGACCTCATTTTTCCCATCACCAAGCTCGCCAAAGCTCACGATGCACGCGAGACCTTGGTAACACGGCGCGCTTCGAGGTAGCTGCGAATTTCGTCACGCGCCTCGCGGCCGAGGTCGAACAGATCGAACACCGCTTGGTCGAGCCCAGCCTCCCGCTCCGGAGACGGCCCGAGCCTGCAAAGCAGCGCGCTCGCTTGCCGCACCGCGTGGCGGCCGACCGCAGATTCGGGCGGCGCGGGCAGGCGCCTGAGGTGAGCGACCTTGACCTGGGGAAACGCGAGCTGCCGTGCGTCGCGCTGCTGGCTCGCGTGGAACGCCCGGAAAAGAGCGGAATTCAGCAAGCCCACCAGGAGCTCCACGTCGAGCTCGCCGCACGGATAGCCGGCGAGCAGTGAGTTTCTGAACCGCAGCCCGTTGTGGGGAGCGGCGATGGTCACGGCTGCCGTTTGCCGAACGACGAAGCCCACCCGCTGATAGTCGGCTAGGGGACGGTAGCGACAGCGTGTCTCGCGCAGCACGCCGAGATCGGGATTCATGAACAGACGCGGTGGCAAGACGGTGAAGGCACGCACGTTGCGCCCTTCGAGAAGGGGTTCGACGAAGGCGCCTTTCGGCTCGCCTGCGCGGAGGAAGAGCTCCGTGCTCACGCGGCGATTGCTCTGTAAGCCGAGCTCGCCGAAGCACGCACTGGGCAATTTGGGCAAGGAGGCCAAGCGCACGAGCACCTCGGGCACTCCGGGTTCCATCAGCTCGAGATCGTGGCGGCCGCGTTCGAGCAGCCGCCATTTTCGGTCCGGCAGCGGATCGGGCGCGCCAGTGCGCGGCGACGCCAGGAGGCCAAAGCAGGGCTGCACCACACCGCCGAAGGCGTCCTGCCCGTATTCCTCGAGCGGCTCGTGCAGGGTGTGTGTGCGAAGCACCGCGCGGCGCGCAGCGCGATAGCCGTCGAGGTCCGAGAGCGAGCTCGGTAAGAGCAAAGACACGAGGCCCCGAGGCGCCAGCTCGGTGGCGCGCTGGGCAAAGACCCCGTGCAGCGTCGCGAAGCCGGCGAACGCAGAGTAGGTCCGCCGGAGCCAGGCGCGACGCTCGGGGTCGAGCGGCTGGGCAGCGCGACCCTGAAATGCGACCCAGGGCGGGTTGCCGATCAGCCAGTCGAAGTCGCGTCCTACCGTGAGCTCGATATCGATCAACGTGTCGGCGCAGGCGAGACGCTCGTCGAAATCACTGCGGTCGGTCAACAGCCAAAGGGCCGCTTGTGCCACGGCCACGGCGAGCGCGTTCCGATCGTAGCCGTAGACCCCGGCGCCCACGCTGCGCAGCGCCACCTCGGGCGCCTCTCCGCTTTCGACCCTGGAGCGCGCCAAGCCAGCAGCGGCTTCGAGCAGAAACGCTCCACCCCCCATCGCCGGATCGCACACCCGCACCGCTCGGCTCGGGACGAGCTCTGCCAAGTGTGAGGCCCCGAGCGCACTTTCCACCAGCGAGCGCGCCACGGGTCGCGGCGTGAAGTAGCTCCCCGAGCTGCGGCGCAACGAGTGCTCCCCAGATCGCCGCCCTGCGGATTCGACGCCATAGAGCGTGTCGAGCACTTCCCCGAGCACCTGTGCCTGCGCCAGTCGCAAATCGACGAGGTCGTCCGCACGACCGAGCTCGAAGGTGCTCAGAATGTCTTCGGCAGACAGACCAAGCCCCCCAGCCGGCCCGCCCTCTGCGCAGGCGAAAAGTCGTAACGTCTTGGGCAACGGGCGGGCATCCCGCCCGGCCAGGACCTCGAGCAGCTGAAGGATCAACGCCGCACGCGAAGCATCGCTCGGCTGATTGTGACGCAACCAGTCAGCGTACGCTCTCGGCAGCATCAGTGTGCGCCCTGCGCGAACCGACGAGGCACAGCGCTGAGCTGGCGTGCAAGGCGAATCGCCGCCGACATGGCCCCTGCATCCGCCAGGCCCTTCCCGGCAATGTCGTAGGCCGTGCCGTGGTCGACACTGGTGCGCACGATGCGAAGGCCCTGGGTGACGTTGACCGAGCCGCCGAAGTCCAAGAGCTTCATCGGGATGGTCACCTGGTCGTGGTAGATGCCCACCACTCCGTCGAAGCTTCCTTTCGCTCCGAGCCGAAACGCGGTCTCGGCGCCGAGAGGACCGGTGACCTGCACACGACGTCCGAGCAAACGCGCCGCTCGCTCGACACCCGGCAAAACGGCTCGTCGCTCCTCGGTGCCGAGCAGCTCGCCCTCACCCGCATGCGGGTTGAACGAGCACACCGCGACCTTGGGACGAGGCACGCCCTGCCGCAAAAGGAGGTCAGAGAGCTCGACGATGGCGCGCGACACGAGCTCGGGGCCGAGCACCTTGCTGACCTTGGCCAGGGGCAGGTGCGTGGTCACCAGCGAAGTCGTCAGCACCGGCGAGGAAAAACACATGACCGTATACGGTGCCCCGTCCAACGCCTCGAGCCACTCGGTGTGCCCACGAAACGAGCGCGCACGCAGAAGGCCGCTCTTGGCGATGCACTCCTTGCTGACGGGCCCGGTTGCCAGGGGTACCGACAGCCGATGCGCCAGGTCGTAGCCGGCCTCGATGAAGGCGAGCTGAGCGACCCCTGCCAACGCCGTGGGCCGACCAAACGCCCGATCTCTGGCTGACAAAGCTGGCCCCGCCTCGAGCACGCTCACTCGCGCCTGGCTGGAGACGCCATAGGCGGGGAGCCTCCGGATCCGTCCAGCATCGATGCCCGAGGCCGTGGCGGCTGCCTCGAGGCTGCCACGGTCGCCAACCAGGACCACCCGACCGGCAGCGGGCTTCAGGGCCGCCTTGAGCGCGACCTCCGGCCCAATCCCGGCGGGGCAGCCGGTGCTGACGACGACAACGTCGCTCCGGGCGAGACGGTCATTCCTCGCCTTCGAACTCTTCGGCTTCCTCGTCTTCGTCATCGGGCGCTCTCAGCTTGTAGCCAGAGCCCCGGAGCGTTTCCAGGGGCAGTGCATCGCCCAGTTTGGCCCGCAGGCGCCGCACGTGAATGTCGACCGTGCGCGGCCCGCCGTCGTAGCGATTGCCCCAAACCCGCGCGAGCAAGTGATCCCGCGAGAGCACCTTGCCACGGCGTTCGCACAAGTACGCCAGGAGCGCGAACTCCTTGGCCGTCAGGTTGATCGGGCGGCCGCCGACGGTGACCTCGTGTCCCGCCTTGTCCACCACGATCGCCCCCACCTTGTGCCGCTCCTCGGTGGCAAACTCGCTGCGTCGCCATTCGAGCGCGCGGATCCGGCCGTAGAGCTCCTCCGGCACGTAGGGGTGCAGGACGAAGTCGTCGAAGCCGCTGGACGGCTCGATGCGTGGCACCTGACCGACGGTCACGGCGATGATGGCGCCCACGCTGTCGAAGAACGGCTCCTTGCGAACGGCCCGGAGCGCGGCCACTGCCAGATCGGGTCGGTCGAGCGCTTCGAAGACCAAGGCGCGCGGCTTGATGTCGAACTCTTCGTCGTCGTCGGTGATCAGATTCACCGGGTCGTCCCAGAGGTCGAGAGAGCGGATGGTCGCGCCCAGCTGGCGTAACGTCGAAACGGCTCCTTCTTCTCGATCGAGCATGGGCCCGTGCCCGATCACAGCGACATAACTCCTAGATTTCGTTGATCCTTCAGCCAATTTCGGTACCGCCTACGGTGATTTTCGCGATCTTCACGGTGGGACACCCCACACCGACGGGCACGCTTTGCCCGTCCTTCCCGCACGTCCAGATACCGTCTGAGAGCGCCACGTCGTTGCCCAGCATCGATACCTCGCGCAGTGTTTCTGGACCATTTCCGATCAAGTTCACGCCCTTGAGAGGGGCCGTCAGTTTTCCGTCTTCGATCAAGTAGCTTTCCGTCAGGGAGAAAACGAAATCTCCATTCGAGATGTCGACCTGGCCGCCACCGAATGTCTTCGCGTAGATACCTCGCTTGACACTTTTCACGATCTCCTCCGGGTCGTGGGGTCCGGCCAAGAGGATCGTGTTCGTCATGCGCGGCATCGGCGCACATTGGAATGACTCACGCCTCCCGTTCCCGGTTGGCCTGACGCCAAAGTGGCGAGCGCTCATGCGGTCGTGCAGGTAGCTCGTGAGCACGCCATTTTCGATCAAAACGTGGCGCTGGGGGTCGTTTCCTTCATCGTCGACGTTGATGGCACCCCGGCTCTGGACGATGGTCGGGTCGTCCACGACCGAGCACAGCGGGCTCGCCACGTCCCGCCCAACCTGGTCCGTGTAGTTGCTGGTCCGTTTCCGGTTGAAGTCTGCCTCGAGTCCATGCCCCACGGCCTCGTGCAGCAAGATGCCGCTGTCGCCTGGCGCGAGCACGACCTCCAGCTGGCCCGCCGGCGCCGAGCGTGCGTCGAGCAGGGTGAGGGCCTGCAGGGCCGCCACTTCGGCGTGTTGTTCGGGCGTCTGATAGTCGAAATAGGCGAGCGTCACGCGGCCGCCGCCGCCGCTTCGCCCCGACTCGCGGCGGTCTCCGCTCCGAGCGACGGCACTGATGCCGAAGCGCATCATGGGCTGCACGTCGCTGGCCCAGACACCATCGCTCGTCACCACCAGAATCTCGCGAATGCCTTCACTGAAACTCGCCTGCGCCTTCTCGATGCGCGGATCGAATGCGAGCGCGCGCGCGGCCGCACGCTCGAGGAGGGCGCGCTTGAGTGGCCCCGGCTGATCGATGGTGGGCTCGAGCAGGGCATACCTCGACGGGAGGTCCCGAACGGCGATACGCTCGGGCTGACGCGCACCACCGGCGCGAGCGATGCGCGCGGCGGTCTCGGCCGCGCGGCGCATGGACTCGAACTCGAGATCCTCGACATAGGCGTAGCCGGTCGCGTCCCCGGACAGCACCCGTACGCCGAGCCCGACGCCCACTCCGCGCGACGCACTGCGTGTAATTCCTTCCTCGAAGGTCAGGCCACCGCTGGCTTGGTACTCGAAGAACAGATCCGCGTAATCGCCGCCCTGGGCGAGCGCCACCGAAAGCAGCCGCTGGGCGATGTCGGGGTCGATGGCGTGGGTGTTGCCGCTCGCGAAAGGCGCCCGAGATTCCGCCTGGCTGGTCGGGGTCATTGGTGCCTCGAAAGATGCGCGCTGGGGGCAGGCCGGGCAAGGGCCACTAGGCCCCGGCCGGTCCGCTGCGAACGCCAGCGATTTGGGCGGCCGTGGCGGCCCTGCGAGGGGCCCTGAGTCCAAGGCGCCCAAACGGCCGAGCAAGGCCACCGCGTTTGACCGACTTTCACCTGCTGCCTAGGCTGACCTAGAGGAGCGTCTGGTCTCGGCTGCTCCGTGCCCCCCCGAGCAGCGCCCCCCGGGCAGCGTCCATTCGAGCATCGTGGCCATCGATCGCGAAAAACTCCTTCAATCAGCGGCCAAGTTCGCCGAGAAGAAGAAGTACGACAAGGCCATCGCGGAGTACCGCAGAATCGTCGAGTCCGACCCGAGCGACACGCGGACGATGCTGAAGATCGGCGACCTGCAGTCGAAGATGCTCGACTTCCAGGGGGCCGTCCAAACCTACAATCAGGTTGCCGAACAGTACGCCAAGGACGGCTTTTTTCTCAAAGCCATCGCCGTCTACAAGCAGATCCGCGAGCTCATCAAGAAGCACGCGCCGGAGCTCGCGGTTCGCTTCGCACACGTCACACCGCGCTTGGCGGACATCTACACCAAGCTGAACCTGACCAGCGACGCGCTGACGGCCTACGACGAGGTCGCCACCCAGCTACAAAAGTCCGGCAAAGACCGAGAAGCCGTCGAGATTTTCAAGAAGACGGTCCAGCTCGACCCCAAAAACCCCCTGCCTCATCTGCGACTGGCGGAGGCGTGCTGCAAGGTGCAGGACGTGGACAGTGCAGTGCAGTCCTTTTGGACCGCTGCCGAGCTCCTGCTGACGCTCGAACGCCCGGACGACGCGCTCAAGGTGATCGAGCGCATCCTCCATTTTCGATCGGCTCCGCGCTTCGCCCGCGCTGCCGCCGAGCTCTATCTGAAGAAGAACGACCAGCAGGGCGGCATGCAGGCCCTCGCCAAGCTGCAGGTCGCCTTTCAATCGGACCCGAAGGATCTCGATACGTTGGCGCTCTTGGCGCAGGCGTTCGAGGTCATCGGCCAACCCGACAAGTCGCTCGCAGTGCACATCGAAATGGCGCGCCTCGCGCGCGAGCAGAACAAACGCGAGCTGTGGACGCAGATCGTCCAGCATCTCGGCGGTGTTGCTCCGGACCACCCCGAGGTCGTGGCGCTGATCAAACAGGGCGTGCCGCAGGGTTCCATGCCGCCGAGTGCCGCGAGTCCTGCCGCACGAGCGCAGGTGTCACGAGCCCCCACGCCGCGCGTGGAGGTCGTGGAGCTGGAGGCCGAGCCAGAGCCCGAGGAGATCCTCGATGCCCAATCGCTCCCCCCAGGTTCGATTCCGGACGACGATCTGCGCAGCTTCGATCCGCCGTCGCTCGAGCTGCTGTCCGCGCGGAATCTCGTGTCGCAGAGGCAGCCGGTCGATCTCGACGCGGAGCTCGAATACGTCGACGAATCCGAGGCGCCAGCCAGCGTCGTGCCTTATCAGGACGACAGTGTCGCCGTGAACGAGCTCCGCCGGTTCGACGTGGTCGAGTCGCGCGCGCCAGGTACGCCGGATTCGTTTCACGCCTCGTCGCATGCGCACAAGGCCATCGTCGACGCCGAGTCCTTTCGGCGCCTGGGCCTGCTCGACAAGGCCGTCGAAGCCCTGCACATCGCGCTCGAGATCGATCCGAATTCGGTGCCGATTCGCGAGAAACTGCGCGAAATCCTGGTCGATGCAGGTGAGCGGGATGCCGCCATCCAAGAGACGATCAACATCGCGATCATCCACCTCCACAACCAGGAACCGGACCTGGCGGAGCCGCTGGTACTCGAAGTTCTCGAAATCGAGCCCAACCACCCGGACGCGCAGACCCTGCTCTACCACGTGAGCTCTCAACGTGAGAGCCAGGCCCGCGCCTCGACCGATGGACACCTGGATTCGTTCGACCTCGAGGGCGTTCGCCCTTCGAGCGCGATGAGCGACATCCCCGCCGACGCTCCCCTGCCCTCATTCCCGCTCGACGAGGAAGATCTGGGACGGCTCGAAAGGCGCACGCGCAGACCCTCACCGGAGGCCATCGAAGAAGTCCTGGAGGAGGCTGAGTTCTTCGCGGCGCAAGGCCTCTACTACGACGCCGAGGCCATCCTGGAAGACACGCTGCGCCTCGCGCCCGACCACGTGCTGCTCAAGGAACGCCTGGCCGAAATCCGCGCCGACCGCTCACTCGCCGGCGTGCAGGGGCCACCGTCCTCGCTGGGACCGACGGACAACTCCTTCGACATCGCGGCGACCTTGGACGCACTCGACGACTTCGACGCGCCCAAACGTCCCAAGCTCGATACGGTCAACCAAGAGGTCGACGTCGACCAGGTGTTCGCCAAGTTCAAGGAAGGCGTCAAAGCCACCGTCGACGAGAGCGACGCGTCGACTCATTTCGACCTCGGGGTTGCCTACCGCGAGATGGGCCTCTTGGCCGACGCCATCGGCGAGTTCGAGATCGCTGGCCGCGATCCGGCGCGCTTTTGCACCTGTTACGCCCTGATTGGGCTCATCGCCAAGCAGATGGGCGACCTCAGCCGCGCACGCTCGGCCCTCGAACGAGCGCTCGCCGCGGAGAAGAAGACCTCCGAGCAAGAGAAGGGCATTCTGTACGATCTCGTGCTCGTCGCCGAGGAACAAGGCGACAGCGGCGCCTACCAGAATCGTCTGCGGCAGCTGGCGCTCATCGACGGATCCTACAAGGACGTGGCCAAGCGCCTGGCCAACCTCACTCCGATGACCTCACCGCCCGCGTCGGACGACGACTTGGAAGCCGCGTTCGATCATCTGCTCGGCTGACCTGCTCGGCTGGCCTGCTCGGCTGGCCTGCTCGGCTG
>Ga0164309_10000229_pt1 | contig 33439 bp, 16 predicted proteins | sample Whisoiple_247_MG_FD_109984 | JGI IMG/M metagenome (GOLD analysis project Ga0164309, IMG submission 109984) | Soil microbial communities amended with fresh organic matter from upstate New York, USA - Whitman soil sample_247_MG | ecosystem: Environmental > Terrestrial > Soil > Unclassified >... | reverse complement strand
TCAGCGCCGCGCGGGCCTCAGCGCTAAGTAGCTTGCCCGAGGGAGCATGGATCTAGAGCAGCGTCTGAAACAGCTGGAGAGCCACCACGACTGGCACGGCATCGTCGAAGCATTGGAGCAGGGTCTGGGGTCTGCCCAGGATGCGACGCTGAAGGCGGACATTCATCTGCGGCTCGGCCGCGTTCTGCATACCCAGTTCTTGCAGGGGGTGCGGGCGCTGAAGCATTTTCAAGACGCCTACAAGCTCAATCCAGCGTTGTTCGACGCGCTGAGCGAGGCGCGCGCGATCTACTGGGAGCTGGGCAAGCTCAACATGGTGCAGAAGCTGCTCGAGTTGCAGCTCAAGAGCGCACCGGACGCGCGCGTGAAGCGCGCGCTGTTCCGCGAGCTCGGTGACGTGCTGTGTGACGTGGGTGAGTACGAGCGCGCCGCGGAAGCGTACGCCAAAGCACTCCAGAATGCGGAGGGCGCCCCCGGTGACCTGGGTGAACGCTTGCTCGACGCGCAGGTCGGCGCAAGCGAGTGGCAAGAGCGCATCGCGAGCCTGCTTCGCCAAGCGCACGCCGCCGGAACTGCAGCCGAGCAGTCGGAGATCTTCCTGCGTGCGGCCCGCATCGCGCGCCGCTTTGCGCCCGCCGAGTACGAGGGGATTCTCGCTCAGGCGTACTCGGCTGATGCAGCCAACGCCAGCGCGGCCGCGCTGTACGAGGGACTCCTCGTCGATGCGCAGCGCACGGAGACGATCCTCGAGTCGCAGCGCGACTCGCTGAAGCGCATCGACGGTCCGACGGCAAAGGCCGATGCGGCCTTCCGCTTCGGAGCCCGCTGGGCGCTGCGCCATCAGAATCTGGAAGTCGGCAGCCAGTTCTTGGAAGAGGCGCTCCGTCTCGACCCGAGCCGCGAAGCTGCCTTTACCTTCCTGAAGGACGCCATCGGTGTGCGTGGTGCGGACTGGGAGCGCATGATCCGTCTCGCGGACGAGCTTTCGGATCGCGCGGGCGCTGCGCCTGCGGCAAGCTACCTGCTGGCTACTGGTGGGCTCATGGCCTGGCGTGAGCGCGGTGATTTGATCCGCGCGCGTAAGTTCTTCGAACGGCTGAGCCGCGTCGATCCCGCGCACCCTGCGCTCAAGGCGTTCGAGGCCCAGATCGGTGAGCAACTCGGCGGAGCTCCATCCGCGCGCGCTCCCGAACCTGCTCCGGTGTCAGCGCGAGCGGCTGCGGTCGAAGCGCCTGCGGCCGAACCCGTGCCCTCTTCGACGGCCGCCACGCCTGTGGCGCCCGATGTGGAGGTGGCTGCTGCGGTCGCTGCTTCGGCGACCGCGCCGGCGGCGACGGTTGCAGCCATGGCAGCGGCCGCGCCCGTGTCCGCCGCGCCGACGGCGAGCGCACCAGCCGCTGACGAGTCGCTGATTGCTTCGCTGCGCGAGAAGCTCGCTCAGCAAGAAGCGGCCAAGCGGTTCAACGAGTACGTCAAGACGCTCGTCGCCTTGGGCGACGCCGTGTCCGATCCGGAAGAGAAAGCGGAGCTCTACGCCAAGGCTGCCGACTTGTACGTGACCAAGTTCGCGAACCAAGCCGAAGCCGTGCGCGCCTACGAAAAGGTGCTCGAGGTCGACCCGAACCAACCCGCCGCCATCGCGTACCTGCGCGAAATGTACGAGAAGCGTCGCGATTGGGAGAAGCTGATTCAGCTCAGCATGCGTGAGGCGAGCGCGCTCGGCTCCGGCTCCGAGCGTGCCGCGAAGTACAAGCAGATCGCGCTGCTCGCGACCGATAAGGTCAAAAAGCCAGAAGTTTGCATCGACCTCTGGGCGATCGTCCTGGAAAACGATCCGGACGACGTGGACGCGTTGAACGCGCTGTCTCAGCTCTACGAGCGCTCGCGCGACTACGAGAAGTTGGCCGACGTCTTGGCGCGCTTGGCCGAGCTGACCTACGACACCGCCGCCAAGATCGAGCTCTTGAACAAGCTCGGTCAGGTCGCTGGTGACCGCTTGAAGGACGAAGAGCGAGCGGTGGACGCATACCGCGCGTTGCTCACGCTCTCGCCGGACGACCGTCGCGCGCAAGAGCAGCTCAAGAAGCGCTACGTCACGCTCGGACGCTGGGACGACCTCGAGGTCTTCTACGCGGATACCGGCAAGTGGGACGAGTTCATCCGCGTGCTCGAGAGCAACGAAGCGCGCGCGACCGACACGCCGCAGCGCATCGGCATGCTGATGAAGATCGCCGAACTGTGGATGACCCAGAAGGGCAAGCCAGACCGCGCGGCGAAGGCCTACGAAAAGGTGCTGAGCTTCGAGGAGAACAACCTCGCTGCGGCCGAGCGCCTAATCCCGATCTACACGACGGCTAATAACCCCAAGGGGTTGGCGACGGCGATCGAGGTCAAGCTCGGCCACGTGCAGGACGCCGATGATCGCCTCGCGCTCTTGCGTGAAGTGGCCGGGCTGTACGAGGGGCGCATCAACGACAAAGCCCGCGCGTTCGAGCGCTACTTGTCGGCTTTCAAGCTGGCACCCGCAGACGCACAGAGCCAAGCGGACATGGAGCGCGTGGCGCAAGTCACCACGCGTTGGGACGACGTCATCGCGGCCTACAGCTCGGCCGTGCTCAGCGCGGACGAAGAGCGCGACATCGGGACGGCCAACGCGCTGCGCCTGAGGTTGGGCCGCGTGTTCGTGGAAGAGGCCAAGCGCGTCGACGACGCCTTGACCGAGTACCGCGCCGTATACGAGAGCGATCCGGACAACCAGATCGCGCTCGGCGCGCTCGAGCGCCTGTACCGCCAGACACAACGCTGGCGCGACTTGCTGGACGTGTACGAGAAGAAGCGCGAGCTCGCCGATCAGCCCGAGGAGCGCAAGCGCATCTTGTACGAGATCGCCAAGCTGTATGAAGTGCAGATCGGCGATCCGAAGGCGGCCATCGAGACCTTCCAAGCCGTGCTCGAGGATGACCCGGCGGACTCCGCCACGCTGGCCGCCCTCGACGCGCTGTACCAGAAGACGAAGAGCTGGGAGCCGTACGCCGAGGTCTTGCGCCGCCGCATCGAGCTCGAGGGCGACGAAAACGTGCTCGTCGATCTCAAGTTCCGGCTCGCCGAAACCGAGCTCGAGTACCTGGGTGATGAAGCCGGTGCCCTGGCGAATTACCGCGAAATCTTGCTGATCAATGCCGATCATGAAGGCGCGCGCTTGGCCCTCGAGGGCATGCTCAAGAGCGAGTCGCTGAGCGCAGAAGCCGCCGCGATTCTCGAGGCGATTTACGAGACCCGCGGTGATTGGGAGAAGCTGATCGGCGCGCTCGAGATCTTGGCCAGCAGTGATGGTGAGGTCGAACGTCGCGTGTTCTTGCTGCGCAAGATCGCGGCCACGTCGGCCAATCAACTCGGCTCGTTGGATCGCGCGCTCGACGCTCAAGCGCGTGCGCTCAAGGAAGATCCGGCGCAGGGCGAGACTTTGCTCGAGTTGGAGCACCTGGCGGGACAGGCGGGTGCTTGGGACAAGCTGCGCAACATCTACAACGACGTTGCAGGCGCGCTCGAAGAGCCCGCGCTGGCTCGCCAGTACTGGATGCGTCTCGCCGTAATCGAAGAGCGGCTGGGCAAAGTGCCGCAAGCGGCCGCCAGCTACGAAAAGGTGCTCAAGCTCGATCCGGCGGACGCCGAAGCGCTGCAGGCGATGGACGCCCTGTATCGCGGCACGGGCCACTGGGAAGAGCTGATCGGCGTCTTTCGCCGGCGCATCGATCTCGCGCAGGACGCTTCCGAGAGTGAAGCCATCTACTCGCAGATGGCCCAAGTCTACGAAGAAAAGCTGGGCAAGCCGGACGAAGCGATCGCGGCGTACCGCGAGGTGCTCGCGCTCGACCCGACGAGCCAAGTCGCGCTCAACGCGCTCGATGGCTTGTTCACCCGCCGCGGGTTGTGGACCGAGCTGGCCGACAATCTGGAAACCCAGCTCGGCCTCGCCGACACGGACAGCGCGCAGCGTGACTTGATGTTGCGCCTGGCGTCGCTACGCGAACGTCAGATGGGTCAACCGGAGGCGGCGATCGAAGGCTATCGCCAAGTGCTCGACCGCGATCCGGTCAATCAAACGGCGCTCGGGGCGCTCGAACGCTTGTCCGCGGACAGCGCGCATTCGCTAGCCATTGCCGAAATCCTCGAGCCTTTGTACCGAGGGCAGGGGGACTACCAGAAGCTGATCGGCGTGCACGAAGTGCAGGTTGCGCAGGCTGACGAAGCATCGCGCAAAGTCGAGCTGTTGCATCAGATTGCGGCTCTGCACGAAGACGCAGCCGGCGACGTCAACGCGGCATTCGAGACGCTCGCGCGAGCGTTGGCGGTCGATCCCTCACACGAGGAAACTCAGAGCGGTTTGGATCGCTTGGCGCGCGTGACCGGGCGTTTCACGGATCTGGCGCGTGTATTCGAGCAGCTGGCCGTCGCGCAAAAGGATCCGGAGCTGGGCAGCCGTTTGTATGCCTCCGCCGCCAGTGTTTACGAGCACATGGTCGGCGACGGCGAGCGTGCGATCGAGCTGTACCGCAAGGTGCTCAGCATCGATCCCACGAATCTGGCCGCTGCCGAGTCGTTGCAGACCTTGTTCCAGACGGCCGAGCGCTACGGCGATATGTCGCTGATTTTGCAGCGCAAAGCCGAGATTCTGGAAGACGTCGAGGCTCAGAAGGGCGCCCTGTATCAGGCCGCGCAGCTGGAAGAGGACGTGCTCGAGCGTCAGGAAAACGCCATCGGCGTGTACCTGAAGATCCTCGAGATCGACGGCGAAGATCTGCGCAGCATCGACGCCTTGATCAAGCTCTACCTCGGCCTCTCGCGCTGGGAAGAGCTGCTCTCCGTGTACTCCAAGAAGGCCGATCTGGTCCTCGACACGGAAGAGAAGAAGCTGATCTTCTACCAGGTCGGCGCGGTTTACGAGCGCGAGCTGTCCGACGTGAGCCGGGCGATCGACACCTATCAGAAGGTGCTCGAGCTCGATCCGGACGATCTGACCGCGCTCAGCCGCTTGGACGTCTTGTATCAGACAGCCGGCAATTGGCAGGAGCTGCTCAGCATTCTGCAGCACGAAGCCGAGCTCACTCCCGATCCGACCGAGGCAGTCAGTTACCAATACCGAATCGCCGAGCTGTACGAGAAGCACCTGGGCGACATCGACCGCTCGGTCGAGTTGTATCGGGACATCCTCAATATTCAGCCCGACCACTTGCCGACCCTCACGGCTCTCGAGGGCATCAAGAACGGTAAGAAGGCACCGCTCGCAGCTGCCTCCGTTCTCGAGCCGGTATACGACGCGACGGGCGAGTACGAGAAGTTGATCAGTGTGCTCGAGGTGCAGGTCCGTTTCACGGAAGACACCTTCGCCAAGGTCGAGCTCCTGCACCGCATCGCGCGGCTCTACGAAGAGAGCCTGGCCGATCACGTGCGCGCGTTCGAGACGTACGCTCGTGCCATCAGCGTCGATAGCCAGAACGAAGAGTCACTCGGCTCGCTCGAGCGCTTGGCGATGATGATCGAGCGCTGGCCAGCGGTGGCTCAGCTGTACGACACCGAGCTCGACAAGCTCGAGACCGACCCGGAGCGCTTCGTCGACCTCGGCCTGCGCGTTGCTCAGGTGTTCGAGGTTCAGCTCGAGAATCTGGAGAACGCGGTCGACCGCTACCGCCGCGTGCTGTCTGCGGATCCGGAGAACCAGAGCGCGGTCCGCGCCTTGGATCGCCTGTTCACGCAGATGGAACGTTGGCAAGACCTGGCCGAGGTACTCGTGCGCGAGTCCGAGGTCGGTCAGAGCCCGGACGAGATCCTCGAGTTCAAGTACCGCTTGGGGCAGGTCTACCAGATTCGTCTGGGCGACCTCGACAAGGCGATCGCGGCTTACCGCGAGGTGATCAGCGCGGCGCCCGAACACGAAGACACGTTGCGCGCGCTCGAAGCTTTGTTCGAGGGCGGCATCAAGCAGCTGGAGGTCGGCGCGATCCTCGAGCCGCTGTATCAGGCCTCCAGCGAGTGGGAAAAGCTGATCCGCGTGCGCGAGGCGGAGCTTTCACACACCACCGATCCCGCCGAGCGCGTCGCGATGCATCACCGTATCGCGGAGGACGCCGAAGAGCGCCTGCTCGATCCGGTGCTGGCGTTCAACGTCCACGTGCGGGCGATCAAAGAGAGCCCGCTCGACGAGCGTACCGGTGAAGAGATCGAGCGCTTGGCCAGCATGCTCGACGGCGGTTGGGAGCCGCTCGCCAACGCTTACGCGGACGTCCTCGGTATCGAGGGACTCGACGCGGCGACGCAAGCGGTCATCGGCAAGCGCTTGGCGCGAGTGTTCGAGGAAGAGCTCGCCGACGTGGCCAAGGCAGAAGAAACGTATCGCTACGTGCTGACGGTCGCGCCGCAAGAGAGCGACGCGCTGGCGAACTTGGATCGCATCTACACGTCGCTCGAACAATGGCCGGAGTTGGCCGGCGTGCTCGAGCAGCGCGCGGTGTCCACCGAGGACGACCACGAGCGCGTGGAGCTCTACACCCGACTCGGTCAGGTGTACGAAGAGCGGCTGGGGCAGACCCAAGACGCCGTGCGCGCGTATCGCGCGATCTTCGACAAGCTCGAGCCGAGCAACGAGGCCGCGATCGCGGCGCTCGGTCGGATTTACGAGCAGAGCGAGGCCTACAGCGAACTGAACACGGTCTATCAGCGCGAGCTCGACAACGCCGTGGGCGACGTGCAAGAGGCGGAGATCCGCGCAAAAATGGCGCACCTCGCCGCCGAGCGCCTGAACAACGTCGAAGGCGCCATCGAAGGCTGGAAGCGCGTGCTCGATCTGCGCGGTGAAGATCCGGAAGCGCTCGGCACGCTCGCGGGTCTGTACGAGCAGCAGGGCAAGTGGGCCGAACTCACCGACGTGCTCGAGCGACATTTCGACATCGCTGAATCGGACGAAGACCGCGTGAACGTCCTCACGCGCCGCGCGCGGTTGTTCAGTGAACGGCTGAACCGCGACGACGAAGCGCTGGAAACCTGGCAGCGCGTGCTCGACATCGATTTTTCGAACGTCGCGGCGCTGCGTGCCACCGCTCAGGTTGCGCGCGCTCGCCAAGAGCCGAACGAACTCGTGAGCGCATTGCACGCGACGATCGATCGCGCGGCATCGCTGCTCGAGGCCGAAGAGCTCAAGGGGATCTACCGCGAGCTCGGTAAGACCTACGGCTCGGTTCTGGCTCAGCCGTTCGACGCGGCTGAAGCTTGGCGCCACCTGCTCGAGGTCGACCCGACCGACTTCGAAGCCATGGCCGAACTCGAGGCCATCTACCGCAGCGACGAGCGCTGGGTCGAGGTGATCGGCGTCAAGATGCAGCGCGCGAACGCCCTCGAGGAACCCAGCGAGCGCGTGCGCGAATTGCTCGAGGTCACCGAGCTGTGGAAGAAAGAGGTCGGCGACTACGATCAGGCGACCCCTGCCTTCGAGCAGATCCTGACCATCGACCCGGCGCACCAAGAGGCGTTCGAAGCCTTGGAGCGCTTGCACACCGCGGCCGGGCGCTGGGAAACGCTGGTCGAGCTCTATCTGAATCGCTTGGAAACTCGCGAGTCCGTGCAGGAGAAGAACGAGCTCCTGCGCCGGATCGCGCGGGTCTTCGAAGAGCGGCTCGACGACAAGAACCAGGCCTTCGACGCGCTCGTCAACGCCTTCAGTGAAGACTTCGGCGACGACGAGACAGCGCGCTACCTCGAGCGCATGGCTCAGGCCACCGGCCGCTGGGGTGAGCTGATCAACACCGCCAATGCTTGGCTACCGGAGCAGACCGACAACAAGCAGAAGATCCGTCTCTGCTTGCGCCTCGGTAAGTGGTACGGCGAAGACCTCGGGCACGCCGAGTACGCTCAGCCGTACTACCAGCAGGTCGTCGCCCTCGACCCGAACAACGTGCAGGTGATGCGGCAGATTGCCGCCATTCACCGCATGGGCGCGCAATGGCAAAAGGTCGGCGAGACGCTGACCTTGGCCATGAACGTGGCCGCGTCGAACGAGGACCGCAAAGCCATCCTGGTCGACATGGGCGAGCTCTTGTTCAAGAACATGGGCCAAACCGACCAAGGCATCTCGTATTACAAGCGAGCGCTCGAGGTCGACCCGCTCTACCTGCCGGCCCTGACCGCGCTCGAGAAGATCTACGACGAACGCGGCAATCACGCGGAATTGGCGGAGATCCTGACGTCCAAGGTGCAAGCCTTGAGTGACCAGGAGCAAATCGCCGCCACCAAGCTGCGCCTCGCCTCGTTGTACGAAGCGAACTTGGGTGACTTCGACCGCGCGGGCAAGGTGTACCGCGAGGTGCTCGAAATCGACGGCAGCAGCGTGACGGCGCTGCGCGGGCTGGAGCGCATCTACCAATCCCTGCAAGCTTGGTCTGATTTGATCGGCATCCTCGAGCGTCAGCTCGACGTGGTGCAGACCGAGCGCGAACGTGTCGAGGTTTTGCTGCGCCTGGCGGGCATTCAAGAGGAGCACTTCCTCAAGTTCGACATCGCAGCCACGCGGCTCGAACAAGCGCTCGAAATCTCGCCCGGTGAGGAGCGCGCGTACGTTGCGCTCGAGCGTTGCTACCGCCGCCTCAAGCAGTGGCTGGATTTGATCAACACCTACGAGCGCCACATCAGTGAGGCTGCGACCAGCAGCACCAAGGTGGAGCTGTACGGGCTGATCGCCGCCGTGTACGCGGAAGAGGTGGGCGACGCGGATCGCGCGATCGACGCCTATCGCAACATCGTCGACATCGACGACACCAATGTGCCGGCGCTCGAAGCGTTGAGCAAGCTGTACGAAAAGCAGGGTGACGCCGCGCAGGCCATCGAGTCGATGACGCGCGTGGCCGACCTGACCTCGGACGGCAATCAGCGCGTCGAGATGTACTACCGCATCGGTAAGGCACTCGAAGACAAGCTCGGCGATCGCCGGCAAGCGCAGGAACGCTTCGAGATGTCGCTCGATCTCGATCCCGCGCATCTGCCGACGTTGGCAGCGTTGCGGACGATCGCGATCGACGAGTCCGATTGGGACCGCGCCGCGCGCTACCTCGAGCAAGAGCAGCTGAACACGCCCACGCCGCGCGCGCGCGCCAAGCTCTTGGTCGAGCTCGGCAAGCTGCGCGACGACATGCTCAGCGAGCACGAGCTCGCGGTGCAGGCGTACGAACTTGCCATGCAATGCGACGCGGACTGCGAAGAAGCCGCGCTGCCGTTGCTCCAGGAGTACATCCGCGTCGGCCGTTTCCAAGATGCCGAACCGCTCGCGGAAATGCTGGTTCGCAAGAGCAAGAACAAGGAAAAGGCCGAACAGCACACGCTGTACAAGCTGCTCGGTAAAGTTCACGCCTCGCTCGGCAACAACGAGAAGGCGCTCAAGGCGTACACCAACGCGAATCAGCTCGATCTGACCGATCAGGAGACGATCCGCGGTATCGCCGACGTGGCCTTCCAGTTGAAGGATTGGCCCAGCGCGCTCACCAACTACCAGAAGGTGCTCACCTCGCTGGCCGAGGACGACACCGAGCAGCGCACGGACGTCTACTACCGTCTCGGTTGTATCAAGCGCGAGCAGGGCCAAGCCAAGCAAGCCATCAACAACTTCGAGAAGGCGCTCGCGCTCAACGGCGAGCACCGCCCGACCCTCGAAGCATTGGTCGACACCTACGCTCAGGGCAACGACTGGAAGCAGGTCGCCGCCTACAAGCGCCAGATCCTCGACAGCGTTTTCGACGGCGAAGAGCGCTTCAAGATCCTGAACGAGATCGGCGACATCTGGAGCGAGCGCGAGAAGAATCCGCAAAAGGCGATCGACGCCTTGGAAGAAGCGCGCGATCTCAAGCCGCAGGACCACGTTCTCCTGCACAAGCTGCTGCAGCTTTACCAAGCTGCGGCTGATTGGCAGAAGATGGTCGACACGCTGCAAGCGATCGCCGAGCACGAAGAAAAGCGCGAGATCAAGGCGCGCTACATCTTCACTCAAGCCCAGCTCTATCGCGACAAGATCGAGGATTTGGATCGCGCGGTCGAACTCTTCAACGAGTCACTCGATCTGAACCCGAACTACCTCGAGGCCTTCGAGCGCATCAACAAGGTGCTCACCCAGCAGAAGAACTGGAAGCAGCTCGAACGCGCCTATCGCAAGATGCTCCATCGCGTCGCCGGCAAGGGCAACGCGGACCTCGAGCACACGCTCTGGCATCAACTCGGTTTGATCTACCGCGACCGCCTGCAGCAGACGGACTCGGCGATCGAGGCGTTCAAGATGGCTGCCACCAACAAGCCGGATGCGGTGGTGGTGCGCCAGATCTTGGCCGAGCTGTACGAGGTTGGCGAGCGTTGGGACGAGGCCATTGCCGAGCAGCGCGTGATCTTGGAGGCCGAGCCGCTCAAGATCGATCCGTACCGCGCGCTCTATCGCCTCTACTTGCAGAAGCAATCGTACGACGAGGCCTGGTGCCTAGCCGCTGCGATGGCTTTCATGAAGAAGGCCGACGAAGAAGAGCAGCGCTTCTTCGACGACTATCGACCGCAGGGCATGCTCGGCGTGAAGGGCCGGCTCACCGACGATCTGTGGGCCAAGCACGTCTTCCACGCCGACGAGAACCTGTACATCTCGAAGATCTTCATGATGATCGCGCCGGCAGCGCTCGCCGCCAAGGTGGCGCAGCTGCAGGCGACCAACAAGCTGCCGGTGTTGCCCAAGCAGTTCCGCCAAGATCCGGCGACCTCGACCGTGACGTTCGCCAAGACGTTCGGCTGGGCTGCGCAGGTGCTCGGAGTGCAGGCGCCCGACTTGTACGTGCGTAACGACGTCGCGGGCGCGATCGTCGCGGTGCCGGCCAATCCGCCGGCGTCGGTCGCCGGTCAAACGGTGCTCACCGGCTTCCAACCGCAAGAGCTCACGTTCATGTGCGCCAAGCACTTGGCGCACTACCGCCCGGAGCACTACATCCGCACGCTGTTCCCGACGCAGTCCGAACTCACCATCATGCTGTACGCCGGCGTGATGTTGGCGTCGCCGAACACGCCCATGCCGCAAGACATGGCCGCGCAGATCCGCGCTACGGCGCAAGAGCTGGCCAAGTACATGCAGCCGGTCCAGCTCGAGCACCTGCGCTTGGTGGTGAAGCGTTTCATCGAGGAAGGCGCGAAGGCCAACATCAAGCGCTGGAATCAGGCGGTCGAATTGACGGCCTGCCGCGCAGGCATGATCGTCTGCGGTGACCTCGAGATCTCGAAGAAGTTGATTGGGGCCGAAGCGCAGGCGCCGGGCGACTTGTCGGCCGCAGACAAGATGAAGGAAGTCTTGCTGTACTTCGTGAGCGAAGACTACTCGATCGTCCGCCGCGCCCTGGGCGTCGCGATCGCGGTCTGAGCGCGACGAGGCAAGGGTCAGGGCGCTCGGCAAGCGCCCTGACTCCGTGCGAGCTGCGCTACTGCCGTGCAGCGTCAGTGTCCGCTACGGCGCGCGCTGCGCCGGGAACAGCGTGCGCTTTCGAGGTGCGCTGCTGGCTCGCGAGCGCCCCCCTCTTTCAAACTGTCGCTGCCGGTTGCCGAATCGCAAGGCTTCGCGATCGGGCATGAACCAGCAGATTTTGGGGCTATTTTCCGGGCAGGTCGAAGACCAAGCGCATGCCGGTGCTGAGCCCGGTGTGCACTTGCTTGCCGTAGGTGCCGGCGTCGAATGAGAAGTAGGGGCCGAGGCCGATGTTCGAGGTGGGGTACCAATCACCCCCAAGGGTGAGTCGGAGAAAGTCGACGCCGAAGTAGTGATCGGTGCGCTCCGTCGTCGTCGCGGAGACGCCGCTTTCGACGTCGGTCGAACGCACACCGAGCGCGAAGGCCCCCCACGGATCGAAGCGCGTGCCTTGCACCAGGTGATAACGAATGAACGGGCCACCCGCGAAGCTCTTGGCCGAACATGTTTTGCAGCCAGAAGGGGCGTAGTGATTGTCGAACTCGCCCCACGCACCGATCACCACGTTGCGGCTGACGCCGAAGCCCGCGTCGAGATTGACCGCGAGTGCCGCGCCCATGAAGTCTTGCTGAGCTCTGCCCTGTTCGAGATCGCCGAACGGCCAGCGCGCGCCGAGCGACGCGCCCAGCACGAAGTGTCCGCCGAGGGTGTCGTGCGCGTTGGGGATCGGTTCCAAGGGAGGCGGCGCATCGTCGGCAGGAACGACCACCGGGCCGGCGTCCTCCGCTGGAGTCGGCACCGGGGCGGCGCCGGCAGCCGGCGCGGGAGCAGGGGCGGGCGCGGCGTTGCCGGTGGGCGGGGGCGTGGCGGCGGCGGGGGCCGGCGCGGTGCCTGGCGCGGGCGCGGGCGCCGCAGCGGGGGCGGGGGCGGCCTTCGGCTCGGGGTGGGCGCTGGCAGGAGTTTCGGCGCTGGCGAAGTGGGCCGAAAATACCAGGCCCAGGGCTACGCGGAGCGCGACGGGGGTTCGCATGGGCGCCTTGTTAGCATCGGCCGCGAGCTCACGAAACCCCTGCGTCGAGCTTTGACACAACCCAGCGCAGGCCTGGCCGATGGGGCAGTGTGATGCCTACCGAGCCGCTGGTTCCCGATCCGACCTCACAAACCGTCGAATGCCCTCGTGCGCGCTTGCCCGGTCCCTGGCGGGTCGATCTGGGGGTCGAAGACGAACCGCGGAGCGTCACGCTGCGCCAAGGCGACGAGCTCACACTCGGCAGTGGCCGCACGGCGCTGCTCCGTGTGCACGACCCAGCCGTGAGCAGCTTGCACTGCCGCTTGCGCGTCTTGGATTCGGGGATCTTCGTCGAGGACCTCGCGTCGAAGAATGGGCTGTACGTCGGCGGCGCGCGAGTCAGCTCGGCGTTGCTTTCGGAGTCGGGCGCCGCGTTCGTGGTCGGGCGCTCCGCGGTGAGCGTTCGGACCGTCGAACGAGACGAGCAGCTCGCGCCCAGCGATCCTCTGCCCGGCGTGATCGGCAACTCTGCGCCCATGCTGCGCGTCGCGCGGCTCGTGCGGCTGCACGCGAAATCGCGCGTGCCCATCCTGCTGCAAGGCGAGTCGGGCACGGGTAAAGACATGGTGGCTCGCGCGATTCACGAACTCGGGCGGCGCGACGGACCGTACGTGCCGCTCAACATGGCGGCGCTGCCCGAGTCACTCGCCGACGCCGAGCTGTTCGGCCACCGCCGCGGCGCGTTCACGGGCGCGGTGACGAGTCGCGTGGGCGCCTTCGAACAGGCTCACGAAGGCACGCTCTTTCTCGACGAAATCGCGGAATTGCCGCTCTCGATTCAGGTCAAGCTGCTGCGCGTGGTGGAAGACGGCATGGTGCGCGCGGTCGGCGCGGCCCAAGCGCTGCGCGTGGCCGTGCGCCTGGTGTCGGCGAGCTGGGCAGAGCTCGACCAGCGAGTCCTCGATGGCCGGTTTCGTGCGGACTTGTATCATCGCTTGTCGACGGTGGTGGTCGAGCTGCCGCCGTTGCGCGAGCGCCGGAGCGACATCGCTCAGCTCAGTCAGTCGTTGCTCCGCCGCATGCGCGCGGACGTTGGCGAGCGGGTGCTTTCGAGCGCCGCGTTGTCGCGTTTGGTGGCGCAGAGCTGGCCGGGCAACGTGCGTGAGCTGGGCGCGGTGCTGTATCGCGCGGCGGCCGCCGCCGAATACGAGATCGCTGCGCGCCACGTCGATGATGCGAGTCGCCAGGCGCCACACGCGCGAAAGCCAGCGCAGGATGCGCGCGCGTTGCTGGAGCTCTGCGGGGGCAATGTCAGTCGCGCTGCGCGTACGGCGGGTGTTCCGCGCAGCACCTTTCGTGCCTGGCTCGCCAAAGCGCGCGAGCCGAGCACCGCAGAGTCAGGCGCTGGCGAACCCGAGAATCAGCGCTAAAAGCTGCCGATCACGGTCAAGCCGGTTTGCCCCGGGCCGACGCTCGGCACGAGCGTGACGCGCCGGCGTTCGCCCCGCGCCTCCCGGCTGCTCTCCTTCGCGCCGGGGTCCACGAAATAGAAGATCACGGTGCCTACCGCGGCGGCGCCGCCGACGACGAAGCCGACCGTCGACCAGGTCTTCAATTGGTCGCCGTTGTGCACGTTGTCTTGGTACTTGGAGCACGCTGCGTCGTACTGGCTTGCGCGGCCGGAAATGTCGGTAGGCGGGTTCGCTTGCTTCATCAGCCACGCGCTCGGATCGTTGCACAGGTCACGCGTGTTCGGATTTTGCATCATGCTGTCTTGTGATGCCGCGTGGGTGATTTGCGCAGCCACCGAGTCTGCGTTGTCGTAACTCTTCTTGGACGCGATGGCCAAGCCGATGCCGCCGCCCACGCCGACGCCAGTGAGCCCCAGTCCAATCACTCCTGCGGGTGAACTCACGAGCCACTTGAAGAAGGGTTTGCGCCCTGCGCTCGTGGCTTCGGGGGCAGTCGGCTCGGGCGCGGGCGCTGGTTCTTCGCGCGGGGGGGCGCTCTTGGGCGTGGTCGCGGCTGCGGCAACTGGTTCGACTGGCAGCGTCTTGCCCGAGAAGTTGAGCTCCGCCATGAACTGGCGGCCCGCGCTGGTATTGACCTGTTGCGCCTTGCTCTTGCCGCCCTTACGGGCCTCGATGTTGTGGGTGCCCGGCGCCACGTAGAGCGCGCCCGGCAGCGGCGAAATTCCTTCCAACGAGCCGTCGACGTAAATTTCTGCGCCGCTCTCGTCGACGCTGACGTCGAGCAGAGCGACGGCTGATTTGGTCGCGTTCAACCCAGCTTCGGCCGCTTGGCGTTCGGAGTCACTGGCGGTCGTCGATTCACGAAGGTACGCCGAGAAGTGCTTGGCCGCGTCGACCTCGTGTCCACACCGAAGCTCACTCTGCGCGAGGTTGAGCAGCACCGCGGGGTGCTTCTTCAACGCATACGCTTGCAGAAACGCGACGCGCGCTTTGTCGTATTGCTTCTGATCGAAGTACGCGACGCCTTCTTTGAAGCGCTCACGCGCGATGGCGACGGTGTTGTCTTCGTCGGCCGAGCGAGCCGCAGGCGCGGCGAACGATGTCGGAGCCCCGAGCAGAACGGCGCACGAAAGCGAACAGCACAGCAGCGCGCGGACACTGAATTTTCTCATCGACGCTCGGACAATAGGCGGCATTTGCCGAAGACGGAATCTCAGAAGGGGGCGTCGCGAACGATGACGCCTTTGCTGGCAGGCTTGGTCGCGGGTTGGCTCGGTTCGGAGGTGGGGGCGCGAGTCACCGGTCGTGGCGTGGCCGCGGCGCTCTCTGCTTTCGCTTTGCCCTTCGTCTTGGCGGGCGCGCGCTCGCTCGCAGGGCGTGGCGTCGTTGTCGCGGGTTCGCTCTCGACAGTCGCCGTGCGAGTGGGCGGCGCTGGGCTTGCAGCGATCGCCGTTGGCGTGGCTTCGGACGGTTCCGGAGTAGGTATCGCGGCACCCACGGTGGCTGTGTGCACGACATCGGTCGCCGGCGCCGGCGCCTTCGACGTTGGCTCACCGCCGCTGAGCGCTCGAACGCCAACCACGGAAACGAGCAGCAACAGTGCTCCGCCCGCTAACAGCCCAACGACCTTGCCCTTTCCCTTCTTCTCGTAAGGGTTGAAGTCGTCGAGGGCGGCTGCGGGTGGTGGTGGTGGCGAGAGCGATGCATTCGGTGAAGATCGCACGCGCGAAGGGACGGTCTGGGAGAACTTGCGCCGGTTGTTTTCGGGCGGTGGGTTCTCCGGTGAGGATTGCGCCTCTGGAGCGATCACCACGGCGGGCGTGCTCGGCGGGTCTTTCGGCGTGTACGCGATCGCGTAGCCGGGCACCTCGGGCGACGACTGAATCGGCTGCGATGGGGGCGGCTTTTCGCTCACCGCTGCCGGCGGCTTTTCGCTCACCGCTGCCGGCGGCTTTTCGCTCACCGCTGCCGGCGGCTTTTCGCTCGCGGACGGGCGCGGATTTTCGATGGTGATCGGCGCGATGCCGATCAGCGTCTGTTTGCCGATCGGCTTCGGCTTGTCGACAGGCTCGACGGCAGGCATCGGCGCGGTCACCGCGGCGGGGTGCGGCGTCGGTGCCGCGACGACCGGCATCGGCGCGGTGATCGGCGACGGGTGCGAGGTCAGGGCTACGGCGGGCATCGGCGCGGTCACCGCGGCGGGGTGCGGCGTCGGTGCCGGGATCGGCGCGGCCACCGCAGCGGGCTCGGGGGAGCCGGTTGCGGGCTCGTCGTCCCAAAAAGCGGTGAAGCTATCGGCGAGCCGTTCGGCGTCTTCGACGCTCAGCGGCGCCGACGACGGCCGCCCATTGTCAGCTGAATCGGGCATCAATTGCGAGTCAGAGGCTAGCATCGCGACTCCCAGCGGCGCAACGCGAGCCAGCCGCTGGTTTGGCCGAATCAGCAAGGGCACGCTAAGAGCAAGCGGAGGCGGCATGCGATCCCCCGGCTTCCCGCGCACTCGGCGCTCGCTGACCCTGCTCTTCGCCCTGCTTTACGCGTCGAGCTGTCGTTCGCACGGGTCAGACGCTGCACCGCCGAATCCGGCGGCAAGCGGCGCTGCCGGAGGTTTGTCGGCTCTTCCCCAGCGGCCCGAAGCCGTCGCACACGCCGATGCTTGGGCCGTGGCTGGCAGCAAGCAAGGCGGTCGGGCCGGGGCACAGCTCCTGCTCGAAGCGGCTCGCTTGCGTGAACGAATTTTCCGCGCTGACCATCGCGAAGCGGACGCGCTCGAAGCCATAGAATTGTACCGCCAGGCCGCCCGTGACGAATCCTCGCTGCGCTGCTCGGCGGCGCTGTCAGCGGCGGTTCTGGAGGGCGAGCTGCGGGCGGATCCGGAGCTCACGTTTCAAGCGGTGTATCGCGCGGAACTCGCTTCGGGTGCGGAAGAGGCATGCAAGCACCGCGCAGAGCAGATCCTGGGCACGCTCGCAGCGTTCCGCCCGCCGCCCAGCGCGCTCGCAAAGATCGAACGCGAAGGCAACGCTGCCGCGTCGCCCGCCGCCCGTTCCGCCGAGCCGCCGCCCCCGCTGCCTCCCGCGGTGAACGACGGAGTGATCGTGCCGACGCTCGGTGCGCCGCGCGGTCCTGCGCGCGTGACGAAGATCGAACGCTACGCCGCAGCGGACGCTGCTCGGGTCGTGGTCTACGTGACGCAGCCCACGACGTACAAGGTTGGCTTCTTGGACGAAGGGAGCAAGAGCCCGCGGCTGTTCGTCGACATCGACGGCGCCACGTACCAAGGTGCCAAGGCCTTCGACGTGGGGGGGCTCGTGACGCGCGTTCGCATCGGCGCGGAAGCTGCACGCACGCGCGTCGTTCTCGATCTGAACGGAATGGCGTATCGGCACGTCTTCTACATGCCCGAGCCGTTTCGCTTGGTCATCGACGTCTCCAAAGATCCGCCGCAGCACAAGGAAGAGAGCGCGCGCGGGCCGCGCCAGGTGCGGCGCGTCGTGCTCGATCCGGGTCACGGCGGGCACGACCCCGGTGCGAGTGGACCGAGTGGCTTGCGCGAAAAAGACGTCACGCTCGACATTGCCCATCGCGCAGCGCCATTGATCGCGCGCGAACTCGGCATCTCCACGTTGTTGACCCGCGACGGCGACGACTACGTCGCGCTCGACGAGCGCACCGCGCGCGCCAACGCTTTTCAAGCCGACTTGTTCGTATCGATTCATTGCAACTCGAGCGAAGACGGCGCAGGCCGCGGCGTCATGACCTTCGTGCTCGACGACTCGCGGGACGCGGCTTCGACGCGCCTCGCCGCGCGCGAGAACGATGCGTCGGCCGAGGCGGCAGCCGAGCTGGCCGGCGCCTTGCGGCGCGCCGAGGGCGGTATGAGCGCTGGGCGCTCCAATCATTTTGCGGAGCTGCTGCAACGTTCCGCGATTGCGTCGCTCTCGCCGAGTTATGGCGACATCCCGAACTCCGGCATCAAACGCGCCGGTTTCTACGTGCTGGCGGGTGCCCGCATGCCCGCGGTCTTGTTCGAGACCTCGTTCATCTCCAATTCGGTCGGCGAAACACGCTTCAACACCGGTGACTTTCGACAAAAAATCGCCGACGCGATCGTGAACGCCGTGCGCGCCTACCGCGACGGTCTGTAGCTCCACGCGACCCGATTGACGCGACGCAGCCACAACTGGGCGCCCTGCCGTCAGCGGGCAAAAGGAGCGAATCGAGACGACTCTGGACGATTACCAGCTAAAAGCAGGAAAAAGAGACGACGATCTGCGAAGGCCACCGCCGCGGCCGATTCTCGGTGCCGGCTATTGACTGAGCCGAAGCGGGTCCCTATCTTAACCGGCCCCCAGAATTGGGGGTGTTTCTCCGCCCAGGCAATCCTGATTGCCGCACGAGCTAGTCAGACAACGCCAATCGAGTGCGCTACCGATGACCAAAGTCCAGCTAAAAAAATTCCGGGACATGCTCGAGGCGAGGCGCCAAGAAATCATCAAGCGCGCTCAGCAGACGCTTGATGAGGACATGGCCCTCGACGCTAACGATCTGCCAGACGAGATGGATCTCGCATCCAGCGAGTACCTCCAATCGTTCCAGTTTCGCCTACGCGGTCGTGAAAAGGCGTTCTTGGACAAGATTGGCAAGGCGATCGAAAAGATCGACAAGGGTACCTTCGGCGTCTGTGACGACTGCGGCGAAAAGATCTCCGTCAAGCGCCTCGAAGCGCGCCCGGAGACCACGCTCTGCATCCGTTGCAAAGAGGATCAAGAGCGCGTCGAAAAAGACTTCACCTGATCGGGTGGTTGCCCCGAGCGCGTGACGCCGCGACACGGCGGCCGCGCGCCTCGTAGCGCGCCCCATTTTCCACGAGCCGCGTCGAGGCTCGCTACGAGTGCGCATTCGGCGCGCGTCCGGACCCCCAAGCGCAGGCTTCCAGCCTGCGCGGGGGTCCTTCGTTTTTTGTGCAGCTGTGAGCCGAAGCTCGCTGGATTGCCCGCCAGCTCGGCGAGTGAGAGCGCCACCTGGGTGACGCGAAGCGCCGCGAAGCGCTGCAACGAATCAGCGAGCGTCCAAGCACTCATTGCTCGTTGCCGCACACGAAACGGCCGCATTTCACCCTCAACAAAACTGCTCCTGCGATTCGTCGCGGAGCACGGCCAGCGCGCGAAAAAAAGTGCTTTGTGTGCACAGTATCTTTCGCTCGACGAGAACGCCCGCCGGCAGGGGCCTTCGAATGGCTAAAGTGCCGAGCGATTGGTCGAGCCAGCATGGTTGATGATCGCGGTCGAGGCGCCCGGCGGGCGAGGCGCGACGAAGGCGCATGACGTCCCAGCGCATCGAAGTCGAGGAGAGCGCCTCGAGGATTCGCGATGAGAGCTACGCGCCGCGATGCGGCTTTCCGCGCCCGCTTACCCAAACACCAGCCAACAATTATCCAAAGAATGCGGTGAATGCCGAAGCGAGCGCCCCGTCGCTGCGCCGTTCGATCAGGCGTTCACCCATCAGCGCTTGGACACTCCTCCAAACAGCGCTTGGACACTGCTCCAAAGTCCTTTTGCTTTTCGTTAGTCCTTTTGCTTTTCGTTCGGCGGCAATCTAGGCATTTCGAGCGTCGCCATGCAAAGAGCTCGCGTTCACGTCCTCGGTGCCTCCGGCTCTGGAACGACCACGCTTGGCGGGCGCTTGGCGGAACGACTTGGCGTGCCTTTTCACGATACGGATCAGTTCTACTGGTTGCCGACCGAGCCGCCGTTTCGGGACAAGCGCGACGTTCCTGAACGTCGTCGGTTGCTGCGAGCCGCGCTGTCGCAAAGCGAATCTTGGGTATTGAGCGGCTCGCTGTGCAGCTGGGGCAGCGAGTTCGTGCCGGATTTCACGCTGGTGGTGTTCGTGGAGCTGGACGCGGTGATCCGCATGCAGCGGCTGCGAGAGCGTGAGGAGCGTCGCTTTGGTGCGGAGCGTTTGCAACCGGGCGGCGACATGCACGACGCGCACGTCGCGTTCATGACCTGGGCTGCGCACTATGAAGCAGGCGACTTTCCAGGTCGGAGCCGCGTGGTTCATGAGCGCTGGCTGGCCGAATTGCCGGCGAGTTGTCAGGTGGTTCGCGTCAGGTCGGAGCGTTCCGTCGAAGAGTTGCTGGGCGAGTTGATCGCGCCCGAACGCCGTCCTTGACCTTGTCTTGTTTGTGGTGCAAATGGTCTCTTTAGAGAGACAAGGAGCATCCCATGGCAAATGCACGACAAATCAAGCTGGGCGCGGTGCTGGTCGGGGTCGGTAATGATCAGCTGGGCTGGCGGGATCCGGAGGTTCCCGGGAACGCGAGCGTCGACATCCATTGGTTCATCGAGAACGCGCGGTTGGCTGAAGAATCGAAATTCGATTTCGTGTTCATGGTCGATAGCCCGTTCATCACGCCCGATACCACGCCACATTTTCTCAATCGTCTCGAACCGTTGACGCTGCTCTCGGCGCTCGCGGTCTCCACCTCGAAGATCGGGTTGATCGCGACGCTCACCAGTTCGTATTGGGAGCCGTACAACGTGGCGCGCTTGTTCGCGTCGCTCGACAACATTTCCGATGGTCGCGCGGGCTGGAACGTCGTGACCACGGGCCTCGAAGGCGCGTCCCGCAACTACGGCCGCGAGGAGCACTTCGACCACGCGGTGCGTTACCGCCGTGCGCACGAGTTCGTCGAGGTGGTCCGTGGTTTGTGGGACAGCTACGAGGACGATGCCTTCCCGCGCGACAAGGCGAGCGGCGTCTTTCTCGACAAGCCCAAACAGCATGCGCTGAACCACAAGGGCGAATTCTTCTCAGTCGCAGGTCCGCTCGCGCTGAGCCGCTCGAAGCAGGGCCAGCCCGTGATCTTCCAAGCTGGGATCAGCAACGACGGTCGCGATCTGGGCGCACACATCGCCGACGGCTTGTTTGCCGGGGTAGAGAATTTCGAGGACGGGCAGGAATACTACGCGGACGTCAAAGCGCGCGCTGCCGCGCTGGGCCGAAATCCCGACCTGATCTACGTCACGCCTGGCATCAATCCGGTGATTGAAGATACGGACGAGGCCGCACGAGCGCGAGTCGAGAGCCATCGCGAAAAGCTAGACATCGATAAACTCTTGGTCCAACTGGGGCGACCGTTCGGTTATCACGATTTTCGTCAATACCCGCTCGACGGGCCGTTCCCGGACGTGTCGCACCTGAGCCTCAACAGCTACAAGGGGCACGCCGAGCGGATCTTGAAGCGCGTGAAAGAAAAGAATCTCACGCTGCGGCAGGCTGCGCTCACTTTGTCCGAGCGCCGTCAGAGCTTCGTCGGGTCGCCGAAGACGGTGGCGGACGAGATCGAGCGCTGGTTCGTGGAGCGCGCCGCGGACGGTTTCAACTTGCACATCTCTCGTCCGGGCGAGTTCAAGAAATTCCGCGAGCAAGTCGTGCCGATTCTGCAAAAGCGCGGTTTGTTCAAGACCGAGTACTTCGCCGACACGTTGCGCGGTCACCTTGGGCTGCCCGTGCCGGAGAACCGCTGGTCAGCGGCGCAAAAGACGCAAGCTGCCGAGTAAGTACGGTCCTTCGAGCTTTCGATGAGGGCGTGGCGCGCCTCGCGGAGTGCGCCATTCCTCTCGGGTTATTGCAGTGGAGCGGTGGTCGAGTCAGCGTCCCTTGGCGGCTTTTTTCGCGGGACGTTTGCTGGCAACCGCGGCTTTGACCGGCGGCTTGCCGATCTCGGCGAGGGCTTGCTTGAGATAGATGCCGGTGTGGCTGCCCGGCGTTCGTGCGACTTCTTCCGGTGGCCCGGCAACGACGATGCTGCCGCCGTTGTTGCCGCCTTCGGGGCCCATGTCGATCACCCAATCCGCGCAGGCGATGAGCTCGATATTGTGTTCGATCAGCAGTACCGAGTTGCCGGCGTCGCGCAAACCGAACAAAGCGTGGGTGAGGAGCTCGATGTCCGAGAAGTGGAGGCCCGTCGTCGGTTCGTCCAGCACGTACAGGGTGCGGCCGGTCGCTTTGCGCGACAGTTCACTGGCGAGTTTGACGCGCTGGGCTTCACCACCGGAAAGTGTGGTCGCGGGTTGCCCGAGTTGAATGTAACCGAGGCCGACTTGGCGTAGCGCGGTCAGCTTTTGCCGAATGCGCGGGATCGACTCGAAGAGTTCGTCGGCTTCGTCGACGGTCAGATCGAGCGCGTCTGCGATCGAGAGACCGCGGTACTTCACCTCCAACGTCTCGCGGTTGTAGCGACGACCGGCGCACGAGTCGCAGGTGACGTACACGTCCGGCAAGAAGTGCATCTCGACGCGCAGCACGCCGTCGCCCTGGCACGCTTCGCAGCGCCCACCTTTGACGTTGAACGAGAAGCGGCCCGGTTTGTAGCCGCGCGCGCGCGCGTCGGGGAGCCCGGCGTAGAGCTCGCGCAGGTGCGTGAAGATGCCGGTGTAAGTCGCCGGATTCGAGCGCGGCGTGCGACCGATCGGCGCTTGATCGATGCTGATCACTTTGTCGATGTGCTCGAGCCCCTCGATGCGCTCGCAGGGACCGACCCAGCCCGTTGCGCCGTACAACGCGGCGCGCGCGGCGCTCAGCAACGTATCGACGATTAGGCTGCTTTTCCCGGAGCCGCTGACGCCGGTCACGGCGCTGATCAAGCCGAGCGGGATTTCGACCGTGATGTTCTTCAAATTGTGGGCTTTGGCGCCCACGATGCGCAGCATGAGCTCACTCGGCGCCTGTCGCTGGGCGGGGATCGGCAGGTGCTTTTCGCCGGAGAGATAAGGGCCGGTGATCGAGCCGGGATCCTTCATGATTTCGCTGGCCGTGCCCTGCGCCACGATTTGTCCGCCGAGCGCGCCGGCACCCGGTCCCATGTCGACCACGTGGTCCGCGCACAAAATCGCGTCGCGGTCGTGCTCGACGACGAGCACGCTGTTGCCCTTGTCGACCAAGCGTCGGAGCGCTTGCAAGAGCCGCGCATTGTCGCGCGCGTGCAGACCGATGCTGGGCTCGTCCAAGACGTACAACACGCCGACCAGGGACGCGCCGATCTGGGTGGCCAAGCGAATGCGCTGGCCTTCACCACCGGAGAGCGTGTGGGCGGTGCGTTCGAGCGACAAATAATCGAGCCCGACTTCGAGCAAGAAGCCGAGCCGCTCGGTGACCGCTTTGATCAAGGGCAGGGCGATCGCCGATTCACGCGGCGCGAGCACGTTTTCACCGGCGAATGCCGCCAAAAACTCGCGCAGCCCGCGCAGCGGCATGGCCGAAAGTTCGGCGATGGTGCGGCCACCGAGTTTGACCGCGAGCGCCTCGGGGCGCAGCCGTACGCCACCACACGCTTCACACGTTTGCGTCACGATGAAGCGTCCGAGATCGTCCGGGCCGATACCGCCGTCGTCCGACTCGTGATCCTCGCCTTCTTCGAATGCGCCCGTGTCGAGCATGCGCTGCAAGCGCGGCACGATGCCTTCGTAGCTCGGGGTGGAGTGCTTGCGTTTGCCGCTACCAGTCGTGCTCGCCGTCCCGTTGAGGAGCGCTTGGCGTTGCGCTTCGGGCAACTCCGACCAGGGCACGTCCGGGTTCACTCCCAGCACTTCGACGGCGCGCGAGACCTCGGTCGCGGTGGCAACCGAGCCGCGGCGTCCGAACGCGGCGATCGCGCCTTCACGCAGGGAGCGGCTTTCGTCTGGGACGATGCGGCCCACGTCGATCGCCGAACGCACGCCCAAGCCGTCGCAGCTGGGGCAAGCGCCGTGCGGGCTATTGAAGGAGAAAAGCCGCGGTTCCAGCGGCGGCAGGGTGATACCGAATTCCCAGCTCACCAAGCGCTCGCTCATCACCACGGGCTCGCTGCCATCGACCGCGTCGATCAGCAACGTGCCGTCGCCGAGCTTCAAAGCGAGCTCGACGGAATCCGTCACTCGGCCTTTGGCGCCATCGCGCACGGCGATGCGATCGACCACGACGTCGAGGTCGTGCAGCTTCTGCCGATCGAGCTCGCGTTCGTCACCGAGATCGACCTGCTCGCCGTCGATGCGTGCGCGCACGAATCCTTCACGTCGCAAGCGCTCGAGCTCCGCGCTCAGGTCGCCCTTTTGCTTGCGCACGATCGGGGCGAGCAGTGCCAAGCGCGCACCTTCGCCGCGCGACAAGATCGAGTCGACGATTTCCTGCACCGTGTAGGCGCGCAGCACCTTGCCCGACTTGGGGCAGTGGGGCACTCCGATGCGCGCATAGAGCAAACGCAGGTAGTCGGCGATTTCGGTCACCGTGCCGACCGTCGAACGCGGGCTCTTCCCCAGGCCCTTTTGCTCGATGGCAATCGCAGGGCTCAGACCCTCGATGCTCTCGACGCGCGGCTTCGGCAGCTGGTCGAGGAACTGGCGGGCGTAAGCCGACAGCGACTCCACGTAGCGACGCTGGCCCTCGGCATAGATGGTATCGAAGGCGAGTGATGATTTGCCGGAGCCGCTCGGCCCCGTGATCACCACCAGCTGATTGCGCGGTAGCTCGCAGCTGACGTTCTTCAGGTTGTGCTGCGTGGCACCGCGGACGACCAGGGACTCCATTGATTTCTGCAGGGTGTGTACGAAAGTCGCCTGCCCGCCGGACGCGGACAGGGGAGCCTGTAGGTGTAACATATTCGCCGCCGGACGCGATTTCGGGCGGCTGCCTCGTCCGGCTCGTTCGGGCTCTCGGGCGGCAAGCTGGGGCTGGTCAGCCTGCGTTGCGCCTGAGGCCACCCGATACCCGGCTTTTTGTCCTGCCCGAAGGCCGGCGACGCATGGCATTGCCCTGCCTGCCCGCTTCGATTAGCTTTCGCGGCGTGGAGCTTGCCTTCAACAATGCCCCGGACCCGTCAGCGACGCGCCCCGGCATTGGGGCGCCTCTGACGACATCGAGTGGCCGGGCACCCAATCGCCGGCCCTCGAACTGCGCACCAGCTTGGGCCTATAGCTCAATCGGTCAGAGCCCCCGGCTCATAACCGGGTTGTTCCTGGTTCGAACCCAGGTGGGCCCACTGACCCCCAGCTCGTGGCAAACGTGAGCGATTTAGAGTACGCGAGGAGCCGTTTTAGACAGTGACAATCCAGGCGCAAATCGAGAATCTCGAACATTTAGCGGCGCTCGATGTGGAGCTCAAAGAGCTTCGCGAGGCAGTCAAGCAAGAGCGACAGGGGCTCGACGCCAAGCGTTCGACTTTGGCCTCGTTGGAAGAGCGACTCGCCCGAAGCCAGAAGAACGCTGGCGACATGGACAAGCTGCGCGGTGACTTGATGGGGGAGGTTCGGCAAATGAGCAATCAAGTCGAACGCTCACGCGAGAAGTTGTCTCGCTGCCGCACCGAACGCGAAGCAAACGCAGCCCAACGGGAAATCGAGGAACTCCGCAAGCTGTACCGCGATCGAGAGATCGAAGTCGAAAAGCTCGACGGCTTCTTGGAGCAGGCCCAAAAGGACATGGCGCAAGTCACGGCCGAGCGCGACGCGCTGCTCGCCGAGCTGTCCGCCGTCGAGGGTGACACCGTGGGCCGATTGGCCCAGGGGGACGCCGCGGTCGCCGAAAAAGAGGCGATTCGCGCCGGCTTGGTTGCCGCTGTGCCGCCCACACTGTACCGGCGCTACGAGATGGTGCGCGGTCGGCGTGGCACGGCGATCAGCTCCACGACGGACGGCACCTGCTCGGCTTGCCACATGCGCTTGCCGCCGATGCTCTTTCAAGGGCTCACCCGTGAGAACAAGTTCGAGCAATGCCCGAGCTGTAATCGCATCTTGTATTATCGTCCGGGCGCGACCGGGGACAACAGCCAGTCGGGCGCACCTTGATCAGAAGCGCGAGCCAGGGGAACTCGCCGAAGGCGCGTCGGTCTGAATGAAAGCCTGCCCGGCCTGCGGACGACTGTACCCGGACGACGCCGGCTTTTGCCCCGTCGACGGCGCACAACTCACCAGCGCGACGCAAGTCCCGGTGCTCGCGGACGATCAGGATCCGCGCATCGGGCAGCTGCTTTGCAATCGCTATCAGGTGCGCCGCGTCGTTGCCGATGGCGGCATGGGGCGCGTGTACGAAGCGCTCGATATGCAGGCGCGCCGCAACGTGGCGCTCAAGGTGCTGCACCCGGACGTTTCGCGCGATCAAATCGCCGTCGAGCGTTTCAAGCGCGAGTTCGAGGTCAGCAAGATGCTGCCTCACGATTACATCGTCGAGGTGTTGGATTTTCAGCCCACGCCGGACCAAAGCTTCGTGCTGGCGATGGAGTTCCTCTACGGTGAGGAGCTGCGCGCGACGCTCAAGCGCGAGCAAGTGATTTCACCGGGGCGCATGCTGCGCATGCTGAGTCAGGTCGCCATCGGCTTGGATCAGGCGCATGCGCGCAAGTTCGTGCATCGCGATTTGAAGCCGGACAACCTATTCTTGTGCCAAACGCACGACGGCGACATCGCCAAGCTGCTCGACTTTGGCTCGGCCAAAGACAAGGGTGAGCAGGCCAAGAAGCTGACCGTGCTCGGCACCACGATCGGTTCGCCTTTCTACATGGCCCCCGAGCAAGCGCAGGGCTTGGACACGCTCGACCATCGCGCGGACGTGTGGGCGCTGGCGGCCATCATCTACGAGTGTGTGGTCGGTCGCGTGCCGTTCGTCGGCAACAACGGCCCCAGCATTTTGCTGCAGATTTTGACCAAAGAGCCGACGCCGCCGAGTGAAGCCGGCAAGGGCCAGAAGCACCCCGTGCCCCCCACGCTCGATCGCGTGATGACGCACGCCTTCAAGAAGACCGCTGCGCACCGCATCGCGTCCGTGGGAGCGCTGGCCGACGCGGTCGGCGCGGCCTACGGCTTGACCGGCACGCACGCGGAGTGGGCCAAAACCGCGGAAGCCGAGCTGAGCGCGCGCGTGGCGGCCGCCATGCCCGCGCTGCTCGCGACCGTGAACGCGCCGCGCGCCGCCAACGTCGCCGATGATTTCTTCGGCGAATCCGACAGTCTCGACGCGATGGGCGATCCGTTCGCGGCGGTGCGCCCTCCGGGTGGCGCGCCGGCCGCGGCGCTGAACGCACCCGCCGTGCCGCAATTCGCGGACGCTCCGCGCAGCGCTCAGGATTTTCCGCCGCAGTCGATCGCTGGCGTCCCGAAGAATTCGAACGCGCTTCTCTACCTAGCCGTCGGCGGTGGCGCGCTGTTCGTCGGCATCGCGCTCGTGATCGTGTTCGTGCTTTTGCGCTGAGCGCGTGGCTGGCGTCAGCCACGAAGCGGGCTTTGCGCCGGCTCGTGGCGCCCGCGCCCGCTACCCAAATCAAATAATTAGCGCCGCGCCGGCCGCCTTTTCGCGGTTATTTGGCGTCGATCGCGAGCGCGAGATCGCGCTTTTCGACCAAGCACTGGTCGTCATTGCAAACGGAGAAGAAGAGCTTGCCCGAGACGGTGTGCTTGCCCGCGCTCTCGGGCGTGAGCGGTACCGACACCGTGGCGCGCGTTTTCTCGACCTTGACCGCGTCCTTGTCGACGATCAGGTTCGCGTACTTGATCCCCGGGGTTTCGTTGATTTTGAATTTGTAGGGGTACTTGTCGTTCGCGTGGAAGGGTGGCTTGGCGTTGACCACGATCTCCACCGTGCCGGGCTGGCCCGAGGTGTACGCGCCCTTGGCTTGAATCTCGACGTCGAACGGAGCCTCGCTGTATTTGCTGGAGGCAGCGGCAGCGGGAGCAGCAGCAGCGGGAGCGGCGCTGTCGGCTGCGGCGAGGGGAGCTGCTGCCGCATGGGGCGCGGGCGGGGGCGGCGTGGGTTCAGCGGACGCTTCAGCCGCGGGCGGCGGTTGGTTCTTGCACGCGACCAGGCTGCCCCAACAGAGGAGGCCGGAAACGAGAGCCGTGCGGGAGACCGAACCGGAAACCGAGAGCAAACGCGCCATGGCGACTCAATACCACACGCGTCTTGGAAGACAACGCGGGCGGTGTGCGGCCGAGCGCGGACGCGGTGCGGCTTTCCAGCCAAATAATCTCGTGCCCGAGGCGTGGTACGCTCGTCACTATGCCCGAGCGCATTTTGGAGGATCTGCAGCGCATCGCGCTCTCCGTGCAGAAGGAGTTCAAGGAAGAACGCCGTCTGCTCTCGTTTCGTGAATACCTGACGTTGTTCGCGAGCGACAGCGTCCGCCACTCGCGTGATGCTTCGCGCTACCTGCGGGACATGTTCGATCACTTCGGGCGCGAGACCGTGACGCGCCCCTGGGGTGAACTGTCGCGCTTTCGCTTGTTCGATCTGCCGTTCTTGGATCCGGCCGAAGCGCGCTCCGACGCGCTCGTGGGGCAAGAAGCGGTGCAGGCCGAAATCTATCGCGCGCTCAGCAATTTCTCGCGTGAAGGTCGCGCCAACCGCGTGCTGCTCTTGCACGGCCCCAACGGCTCGGCCAAGAGCACCGTGGCCGCGTGCATCGCGCGCGCGCTCGAACACTATTCCGTGCTCGACGAAGGCGCGCTGTATCGCTTCCACTGGGTTTTCCCGACCCAGGCCACGCTGCGTGGCTCGATCGGCTTCGGCGGCAAACGCGCCCAAGGCGTGGCCGACGACGGCAGCTACGCGCACTTGCCGGACGAACAAATCGACTCGCGCTTGTTCGTCGAAGTGCGGGATCATCCCCTGTTTTTGATCCCGCGCCCGGCGCGCAAAGAGCTGCTCGAGCGGCTGTTCGCCGACGCGAAATCGAACGCCCCGCCTCCGGCGTGGATGCTGCGCGGGACGCTCTCGCACAAGAGCCAGCAAGTGTACGAGGCCTTGCTCACGAGCTACGGCGGCTCGCTCGAAGAAGTGCTGCGGCACGTCCAAGTCGAGCGCTACTTCATCTCGCGCCGCTACCGCGTGGGCGCTGTCACGCTCGGCCCGCAATTGTCGGTGGACGCGGGTGAGCGTCAGGTCACGGCCGATCGCAGCTTGGGCGCGCTGCCCTCGGCGCTGCAATCGATGACGCTGTTCGAAGCGTATGGCGAGCTCGTCGACGCGGCTGGCGGCCTGCTCGAGTTTTCGGATCTGTTGAAGCGACCGCTCGACGCTTTCAAGTATTTGCAAATCACGGCGGAGACCGGCGAGGTCGCGCTGCGCTCGCAAAACGTGCAGGTCAACTGCGTGATGCTCGCCAGCGGCAACGAGGTGCACCTGAACGCCTTCCGCGACCACCCGGAGTTCGAAAGCTTCCGCGGTCGCTTGGAGCTGATTCGCGCCCCGTACCTGCTCAGCTGGCAGGACGAGCAACGCATCTACGACGCGCAAATCGCCTCCCAAGTGCAAAAACACGTGGCGCCGCACGCCACGCGCATCGCCGCGATGTTCGCGGTGCTGACCCGCATGCGTCGGCCCACGAGCGATCGCTACGAAAAGCCGCTGCAAGATCTGGTCACCGAGCTGACCGCGATCGAAAAGCTGGATCTGTACACCGCCGGCACCGCGCCCAGCCGCTTGGACGACGAATCGGCCAAGATCCTGCGCGCGGCAATCGGCAAATTGTATCGCGAGAGCGAGGCTTACCCGATTTACGAAGGCAGCATCGGCGCCAGCCCGCGTGAAATGCGCACGGTCTTGCTCGATGCCGCGCAGGACCCGCGCTACGACTGCTTGTCACCGTTCGCCGTCCTCAAAGAGCTCGATCGCTTGTGCGAACGCACGAGTGAGTACAACTGGCTGCAAGAGGAACGCCTCGCGGGCGGTTATCACGACCACGTGCTGTTTCGCAAAGTGCTGCACGCGCGCCTGCTCGACTCGCTCGAAGACGAATTCCGGATCGCCAGCGGCCTGGTCGATGAAACGCGCTACAGCGATCTGTTCGACCGCTACGTGATTCACGTCAACTATTGGGTCAAGCGCGAGAAATTCCGGAACCCCTTGACGGGCCAATACGAAGAACCCGACGAACGCATGATGCGTGAAGTCGAAGCCCTGCTCGGCTCGCCAGACAAGGCGGAAGATCTGCGCCACGGCTTGATTGGCGCGATCGCCGCTTGGGCCATCGATCACCCGGACGAGCCGCTCGACAACGGCAAGGTGTTTGCGTCACAGCTGCGCCGCCTGCGCGAATCAGCCTTTGCCGAACGGCGCGTCGCGGTGGCCAAGCTGTGCCGGGACATGGTGGCGCTGCTCCGTGAAGAGGGCACCGGGCTCGATGAAGCGCGCCGCGCAGCCGCGGAAAAGGCGCTGAACGTGCTGATCACGCGCTTTGGCTATCAGCGTGGCTCGGCGGGCGACGCCGCGTGGGCGCTGGTGCGCGAGCGCTTCGCGGACGTGTACAACCGCTGAGCGACTCGGCGACCCTGGAGCAAAGCGTGAGCGCGGGCCCGAGCGCAGACGACCCGCGCGCGGCCGCACCGGTTGAGCCGGAGCAGCGGCGCGCGCTCGGGGTGTGGTCGCTGCTCGCGTTGGGCGTCAACGGCATCGTCGGCGTGGGGATCTTCTTCACGCCCAACTTGGTCGCGCGCTGGGTGCCCGGCATGGCGGGCGTGTGGGCGTACGCGCTGACCCTGCTCGCGTTGCTGCCCGTGGCCGTGACCTATGCACGGCTCGGCGCGCGCTTCGATCGCGATGGCGGGCCGTATGTTTGGGCGAGCGCGGCGTTTGGACCCGCGGTGGGCTTCGTGGTTGGCTTCGTGGCCTATGCTTCGGCCGTGCTGAGTACGTCCGCGGTGCTCGCGGGGCTCGGCGAGTACACCGCGCCGTTGCTTGGGTTTGGGGCGCAAAAGCAGGCGTTTTCGCTCCTGGCAGCGATGCTGTTCGCCGCCGTGGTGGGCGGGGGATTGCGGCCGAGTGCGTGGGTTTGGTCGTCACTCACCGTGCTCAAGTTGCTGCCGCTGCTGCTGCTGGTCGGCGTGTTCTTTACGGTTGGACACGACGTGCCTGCCTCCGCGCCGCTGGTCACGACTCAATCGTGGTCGCGGGCCGTGCTGTTGATCGTGTTCTCGATGCAAGGCTTCGAGATCGTCCCCGTGCCAGGCTCACACGTGCGCTCGGCCGAGCGCGCGATCCCGATCGCCACCATCGGCTCGCTCGTGCTGTGCGCGGGTCTGTACATGCTGATCCACTGGGCGTGCCTGCGCTCGCTGGGCGATCTGGCCTCGAGCGACGCGCCGCTGATCGCAGCGGCTCGCGCCCAAGGCGGCTTTCGCTTGGCCGCGCTGGTCAGCCTCGGCACCAACGTCTCCGCTGTGGGCATTGCCTTCGGCATGATGGCCATGACGCCGCGTTACCTCGCCGCACTCGACTTCGGCGCCGCGAAATCGCCCGGTTTTGTCCCCGAATCGCGGCAGCAAGTGCCGGGTCGGGCGCTGTTCGTGACCTTGGTTTTGGTGGTCACTTTGCTGTCCTGGGGCGCGCTCAGTCGGCTGTTCGTGCTGTCCAGTGTGGCGGTGCTGTTTCAATACTCGGTCAGCGTGCTCTCGCTGGGGTACCTCGCGCTCAAACGCGCGCATGGTCTTTCACCCCGCGACGCGGTCTCGGCACCGCTCGCGCTCGTGGCCTTGGGGCTCGTCGCGCGCGCGGTGGAACGCGCGGAGCTCTTGGTCATGTCCGGCATCGTCGGGGTCGCGCTTCTGCTATGGTTCGTGCGCGTGAGATCCCGCCGATGACCTGGTTCGACACCCACTGCCACCTCGATAGCCACCACACGAGCGAGCACAACGCCGCCAGTCCTGACGTGATCCTGGACCGCGCCCGACAAGCCGGAGTGAGCGCGTTCCTGTGCGTCGGGGTCGGCGGCATGGCGCAAGCCGAACAAGCGCTAGCCATCGCCGAGCGCCACGCGGACGTCTACGCTTCCGCCGGCGTGCACCCGCACGACGCGGCACGTGACGGCTCGCTGGATTTCGCCGCACTGTGGAGCCATCCGCGCTTGCTCGCGGTGGGTGAGGTGGGGCTGGATTATCACTACGACCACTCCCCGCGTGACACCCAAGCAGACGTATTCCGCCGCTACATCGCGCTCGCACGCGAGCTCAAAAAGCCGCTCATCATCCACACCCGCAGCGCCGCCGAAGACACGCTGCAAATCTTGGAAGGTGAGGGGGCGCGCGACGCGGGCGGCGTCATCCACTGCTTCAGTGAGGATCGCGCGTTCGCGACGCGCGCCCTCGACCTCGGTTTCTACTTATCCTTCTCCGGCATCGTGACGTTCAAGAGCGCTCGGGCGATTCAAGAGGTCGCCGCCTGGGCACCCGCCGACCGCATCCTGGTAGAAACCGACAGCCCCTATTTGGCGCCCGTGCCGCTGCGCGGAAAGCCCTGCGAACCGGCCTACGTCGTTCACACTGGCAAATTCGTGGCTGCCCTGCGCGGCCTGAGCGATGCGCACCTTGCCGCACTCACGACCGAAAACGCGCGCCGCTGCTTCCGCGTGCCTCTGGCCCCGAGTTGAGCGCTCTGTCAAGCTAGAGCTTCATGGCTCGCCCCTTGGTCGGCTCAGGAGCGTTCGCGACCTCGCTCGTGGCGCACGGCCTACTGCTGACGTGCGGCGCGCTCCTCATTTCGCACTCCCTGCGCTCCCGCCCACACCCCCCAGCGCCTCCAATCACCCATCAGGGTGAAGTCGAAGTCGAACTCCCCAACTTCGATCCCTCGGCGAGCGACCAAGAGCGCGAAAGCGAAACTCCACCGGAAGAAGCCGAAGCCGCGCTGCCCGGCGGCGGCCCACTCACACGCCACGCGGACACCGACCGCGCGGGCCGCGGTGGCAGCAAAACAGCGCCCGAAGCTGCGACCAACCTCGACAGCCACATCGACCCGATATCGCTCGAGACTGACGCTCCCACGCACCTCGACCGCAGCCAAGTACAACGCCTGCGCACTGCCAACGCGCGCCGCTCCTGGGACGACCACCGCGCGACGCCCACGCCGATGCAGCTCACGTTTCTCGCCACCGGCAAGGGCAGGCTGCCCGAGCGCCGTGTCCCCGCGGCGAACGCGTCCGGATCGATCGCCGGCACGGTGGCGGCGACACTCGGCGGAGTCGCCGGTGGCGCGCTGGATGACGTGGGCCTCGCCGGAGATCCCGCCACCGGCGCAGCCGTCGCCGGCCGTCAGGAGAGCGAACCCCAATCCGGCGCTCCCGTCGCTGCGCCCAAAGCCGCGCCGTCACGCGGCGCACAAGTGCTCGTCGCGCGCCCCTGGGTCATGCGCGCCCGCCCCGCGCTTCCGACGGAAGTCCGCGCCCGCCCCAGCGACGTCGACGACAGCTCCCAAGCCGTCTCCGCCCGCGTCGCCGCCCTGATCCACGCCAGCACCATCGGCGCACCCCCCGGACCCGGAGTCGGCGGCGAACCCCTAGGCGGTCGCCCCGGCCGCTCCGGCTCCGAAGGCACGGGCTCCCGAGCCAACCCCAGCGGCTTCGGCCCCGGCCCCGACGCCCTCAACGACCCCGGCATCCAAGGCTACGTCGCCGGCCTCAAACAACGAGTCGACGACCAACTCCGCCGCGCCTTCCCCGACTGGGCCATCGAAGCCGGCCGCAGCGGCCAC
>Ga0164309_10000226_pt1 | contig 33755 bp, 30 predicted proteins | sample Whisoiple_247_MG_FD_109984 | JGI IMG/M metagenome (GOLD analysis project Ga0164309, IMG submission 109984) | Soil microbial communities amended with fresh organic matter from upstate New York, USA - Whitman soil sample_247_MG | ecosystem: Environmental > Terrestrial > Soil > Unclassified >... | reverse complement strand
GCGTAGTCTCGCGGCCCCTGCCGCTGTAACAACCGTGCGAGAAAATATGTCTTCTGTGGTCATTGTCGGTGCTCAATGGGGCGACGAGGGTAAAGGCAAAATCGTCGATATTTACATGGAGTTTGCCGACGTCGTGGTGCGCTACGCGGGCGGTCCGAACGCCGGCCACACGCTAGTCGTCGGTGACGAAAAGATCGTCGTGCGCTTGCTGCCGAGCGGCATTCTGCGCGAACGCACGCACTGCATCTTGGGCCAAGGCATGGTGATCGACACCGAGGTGCTGCTCGGTGAGATCGACGAACTCCACCGCCGCGGCCACGCGAACGTCGAACAGCGGCTCTCGGTCAGCGATCGCGCGCACTTGATCTTGCCCTACCACGTGCTGATCGACACCCTGCGTGAAGGCGCGGCTCCGGCCGACAAAGCGCTCGGCACGACCAAGAAGGGCATCGGCCCCGCCTATGAAGACAAGGTGAAGCGCGTGGGCGTCCGCTGCGGCGATCTGCGCGATCTCAAGGCCTTGTCTGCGCGCATCGCTTACGCGATGGAAGCTTGGGCGCCCACGGTGCGCGCGCTCGGCGGTGAGCTGCCGACGCTTTCGTCGGTGATGAGCAAGCTCGAAGCGCACGCCGCGCGCATCGTGCCGATGCTCGCGTCCACATCGGAGCTGGTTGACGACGCGATCAAGTCCGGCAAGCGCGTGATGCTCGAAGGCGCGCAGGGCACCCTGCTCGACATCGATCACGGCACGTATCCGTTCGTGACCTCGAGCTCCGCAGGGGCAGGCGGCGCGGCCAGCGGCGCGGGCATCGGCCCGAACCGCATTGGCACCGTGCTTGGCATCACCAAGGCCTACACCACGCGCGTGGGTACCGGCCCGTTCCCGACCGAGCTGGACGACTCGGACGGCAAGCACTTGCGTGAAGTTGGCGCCGAGTTCGGTTCGGTCACCGGGCGCCCGCGTCGCACCGGTTGGCTCGATCTGCCGGCCCTGCGCTACGCCTCGCGCGTCAACGGTATCGACGGCCTGGCGCTGACCAAGCTGGACGTGCTGACGGGCATGGATCGCATCCGCGTGTGCGTGGCCTACGACACGCCGCAGGGTCGCGTGAACAGCTTGCCCATCGACCAACTCGATCCGCCGGGCCAAATCCAGCCGGTTTACGTGGAAATGCCGGGCTGGAAAGAGCGCTTGGAGAACGTGCGCGTGCTGGATGAGCTTCCGGCCAATGCGCGCGCTTATGTGCGCTTCATCGAAGAGCAGGCGGGTGCCCCCGTGTACCTGGTCAGCGTCGGCCCGCGCCGCAGCGAGACGATCATGCTGCACAACCCGTTCGTGGGCCGCGCCGCCGCGCCCTGAGCGTCTCCGGCACCAAGAGGTGCTAAAGTGAGCGCCGATGCTCCCGCTCGTCTTCGCCGTTGTCTTCGATCTGACGACCGCGGCGCAGGCGAGCCCGCGGCCCCGTGAGTGTCGCGGCGCGAGCGGTAGCGACGGCATTTGGCAGCGCATGCAGGGCGCCGATGCGCAGCGCTACTGCGAGCTCTTGGCTCGCGGCTACGCGCGGCTCGCTCAAACCCCCAAAGAAGCCTTGCTCGCGGCGCGCTCGGCCGAAGCCCTCGCGGGCCCGCTGCCTGCGGTGCGAGTGCTGGCCGGGCGCGCGAATCTGAGGCTCGGCGACGGTCCCGTCGCTTATCAACTCTTTCAGCAAGCCGAAGCGAGCGATGCGACCGCTTTCGCCGATCCCAAGGCGTTGCACGACTATGCGCGAGCCGCGTCATTGTCGAACCAGGCGTCGGAAGCGGTTCGTCTGTATCGCTTGCTCGTCTCGCGCGTGGCCCTGCTGGACGATCCGCGCGAGCGCGCTTTCGCGCAGATAGAGGCTGCTGCGCACGTCTTGGCCCACGTTGAAAAGGGCGCCGATGAAGCGCTCGGTTATCTCGCTCACGCGCGACAGGAGCCGCTCGGGCTCTCCACCTGGATCGACACGCTGCGCTTGCTCGCGCTGCAGCAAAGTGGACGCACCAGTGCTCGCAGCTCGCTCGCGGTGCTGCCCAGCCCCGCGTCGCTCGGAGCGCCACCGTCAGCCTCGTTCAACCCGGACTTGCCGCTGCTTCCCCCCGGAATGTTCGCGTCGCTAGCCGCCGTCCTCACGGAACGCGGGGCTCCGACGCCAGCCCGCACGGCACCCGCAGGAGGCGGGAGCAAAGGTAAGCCGCGGTGAAGGCCCCGCTGCTTGCGCGGTTGCTGCTGGCTGGATTGCTCACCGTCAGCGGCGCTCGAGCTGCGCCCAACATTTGGCAACGCGCTCGGGATCCGGGAGCGGTCGCTCAGCAGTCGATGTTGAGTCGCATCGAGCGCTTATTGGGCTCGCTGGGCCTGGCCGAGTTCGACGCCGAGCTGTCTGCCGGAGCGATTGCGCTGACGCAGCTCGGACAAGCCAATTGGCCCTGCCTTTCACGAACTGAATCCAGAACCGATGTCGACCGTGCGTCGCCGTCGGACATCGCGCTCGACCCCCGCTTGGAATATCTGATCGGAGGCGCATTGCTCGACTCGCAATCGGGCTACGAGCGCCAGGCGCGCTGCATGCTGGAGCGCGCGCTGCGCGATGCACCGAAGAGTCCGCTGGCTGCGCGCGGACTCTCGGATCTGGCGATTGCAGCCGCAAAAATGGGCGATCGTGAGGCGGAGCACAGCGCTTATCTGCGCGCGCTCGAGCTCACTTGGCAACCGGACTCACGCGCGAACTTGCTCGCTAATTTGGCGGAGAGCGACATGGCGCTCGGTGACTTGGCACGCGCCGTGCGCGGTTACCGCAGCGCGCTCGCTACCTCGCAGCAGCCCGAGTTGGTCTCGGGTGCGTACTTCGGTCTGGCGGTTGCGCTCGATCGCTCGGGCGATTTGCCGGCCGCGATCGACGCCGCCAAGCGCGCGATCAGCGTGCAGTTGCCGCCGACGCTGTTTGCATCGGGCAGCGTGCTCGATCTGCCGAACGTCTTCTTCTCGCCGAAGTACGAGATCCACTACTACAAAGCCCTGGGCGCGATGGCTGCGGCCGAGCTCGCCAACGACGATCGGGCACGGCGTGACGCGCTCGCGGAAGCTGCCGAGCAATGGACGCTGTACCTCGACAGTGCCGAGCTGGAGCACGCTCGCTCAGCGCCGCGTGCTGCGCTGCACAAAGCCAGCGTCGTACGCAGATTGACGGAAGTCTCGGCGAAATTGCCCAAAAATACGGGCCGGAAGCCAGAAACCGAATTGCCGCTCTTGTAAGCTCAAGCGGCGCGAGCCAGCGCGCGGCTCGCGCCTTCGGCATCGTCCACCGCTTCGAACACGGGGCGCAAGTGCGGACCACGGCCGAGCTCGCCGAACGCGCCGCTCATCGCCAAGGCGCGCGCGCGTGGCCCGTCGAGTACGAAAAATACGTCGTGCAGCCCGTCACCGATGGGAGCTCCGATCACGTCCACGATGATGCCGCGATCGACGTGCAGCTCCTCGTAGCCGCGCTGGATCAAGACGCGCTTGTCCGTGATCAGGTAGCGCGTGTGCTTCGCGCCGTACCCCTGGCGAATCACCGCGTCGTAAATCACGTAGCAGCCGACGGCGAACACCAACAGCACCGCGAGAGAAAGGCCGAAGGTCAGCGCCGCGAACGGAAACGAACGCACCGGCATGCCGCCACCGCGCACCACCCGCTGCAGCGCGGGCACGCCGTGTACCACCATACGCTCGACGCCCGCGAACAAGAACGCGCCCACTGCGACCAAGCCCCATTCACGCTGACCTTGCGGCAAATACGCTCGCAATTGCGGATGACGGCGCGCCGACCAAATCACGCGCTCGCCGTGATCGAGGCGCTGGGCCAACGGTCGCTCGCCGTGTTGTCCAGATGGCGCAATCGCTTCCGCGCCGCGCACGATTGCCCAAACGCGATCCGGCGCACGCACGCCATACAACTTGAGGGTCAGCTTGCGACGCAAAGCGCCCGTCGGCACCGCGCGCACCAGCTCGAGGTCGCCCGCGTTGCGATCGCTGTCGTCCCAAAAGATGCGCGCGAAGCTGATCGCCTTGCGATCGATGCTGCGCCGAAAGGGACCAAAGTAGGTGATGACGTGCTGCTCGGTCACCACGTAGCGCGCGCTCTTCAACCAAATCCGCGGCACTTCACGGGCCGCGATACCGAGCGACGCACACCACAGCGCGAACAACATCGGCCCGGCCGGCGCAATCCGCAGCGCCAGCGCGATCACCACAGCGAAGCTGAGCGAGATCGCCGACAGCATGAAGAACAAGAAACCAACCGCGCGAGCTAGAGGCGGCGGCGCCAACAGCGTGGGTCTTGTCATCCAAACGATGCGTTCACCGAAGAGAGGATCTCTCGCCACTTGGTCGCCTCGTCACGTATCAACGTCCTAAGTTCCCCTTAAGTTGCGCCTAACTCCGCTGAACGTCCAGGGTTTCAACGGCGATGGAATCGAGAATGACCTCAGACGGAGGAAATATCGCACCGCGCACTGTGGCGAGAGCGCGGGCGAGGGGTAGCCCGAATACGCCGTGAGGGTGGGGGCGCTCGTTGGGCACGCATCGCACCTCGCCGGGCGCCGCAGGTTCCCACACGGCGTCGAGCGACGTCGGGTCGAGTCCGAGTGCTTCGCAGAAACACCGCGCCGCGAAACGACGACGCGGCATCTACCAGGCACTTTCGTGCCGGCGGACGCCGCATCGTTCACGTCGCGTTTACGCGCCGGGCGCTCGGCCTCAGTTGCAGGCCCACTTGTCAGACAAGCAAATGCAGTCGGTGTCGTTGTAGCCGCATTGGGTGTTGCCGGTGCAGGCGCTGCCGACCGTTGGCTGGGTGGTGGGGCATGCATTGCTGTTACCGCCCGTGCAGGTCCACTTCTCGGTTTGGCCGCAACGACACGTGCCCATGTTCGGGTACGGGCAGCTGCCTTGCGCGGTCGTGCAGGTCTCGCCTACTGTCGGCTTGGTTGTCGGGCAGACCAAGGTCGCGCGACAGGTCCAGTTGTGGCTCGTGGCGCCACAGGTGCAATCCGAACCGGGGAACGAGCAACTGCCGCTGACCATGCCGCAGGCAGCGCCGTCGGTCGGTGCCGCCGCGGGACAGATCAAGGTCTCTTGGCAGCTCCATTCGCGCGGCCGCGCAGCGGCGCCACCGGCGCCACCGTTGCTCGAGCCGCCGGCGCTCGCTCCACCGCCGCCACCCGGCGTTGGACGGGTCGCGTTGCACGTGCAGCGCTCACCCGGATAAACGCACTGAGTTTGATTATTCGTCGGCGAAGTGCACGCCGTCATGTCCGTTGGTGCGGCTGCGGGACAACTCGCGGGGTTCGTTGCGCCGCCGCCACCTCCCGCTCCAGCACTGGGCTTGGCACCGCCGGCGCCCGTACCTCCAACATGAGTCGTGCCGCCGACGCCAGTCGAACCTCCAACGTGAGTCGTGCCGCCCGTTTCCTCCGGGGCTCCGGCGCTCCCTGCCTCACCACTGGTTCCGCCTTCGCCGCCGCTCGGTTCGTCGGTCTCGCCGGCATCGGCTGTGGAAGAGCCGGCATGAGCGGTCGAGCCGCCATGCGCGCTGCTTCCGCCATGCGAGCTAGTGCCGCCGCTGCTGCTGCCGGCGGTCGGATTCGATTCTTCGCTCGAGCCTCCGCACGACGCCGTCAACCCAAAGCCCGCGATGAGTGCCAGGCTGATCCCGTAAGTTAGGGCCTTCATGAGTACCTCCGCAGGGCCCAAGACACACCGGACCCAAGTTGCTGATGACTGAGCAGTAACCAGCTCAGCCCACGGCAGGCAGAAATCTCGATCAGGAGCTGGAGGGGGAGACGAACACGACCTCGATGCGTGCGTTGCGCTCGTTCGCGCCCGGGCGCGTGGGATCGAGGATTGGCAGCGTAGAACCTGCGGTTTCTGCGGCGACTTGCGGCGCGCCCGACTTGCGCAAGGCCTCGGCGATGGTCGCGGCTTGCGCTGTGTCGCGCGTCGAGGCATTGCCGCGAGCGACGTGAACGACCGCGAGCAGCGGGAATTCCGGATGCGCTTTGGCGACTTTTGCGAGCAGGTCGAGCTGAGTCGAAGCTTCCGCGTTCAGCTGATCTTTGGCGTTGAACAGCGCGCGTAAGGTGACGACCACACCGCGATCATCGCGGAATGGCAGCAAGCTCGATGCGCTCAGTTCACTAAGCAGCGCATCCGCTACACCACCAGCGGGATTCTTCTGGGATGCTGGACGACGTGCGAGAGTCAGTTCTTTCAAGCAACCGCTGCGCGAGGCGACGGCATCGTCGATGGGCGCTGGGGGCGTGCGCAGCTTGCCATTCAGATCTTCGATCTTGGTCAGCAGCGGGCCGACTCCTTCGCGGTTCGGCTCGAGCAAGCGCGCCGACATGCACAAGAGCTTGGCCTGCGAGAGCAAGGCTTTGACCGCGGCGAGGCGTGCCTGCTCGCGCTCGGCCGACGCGGGGGCGTTGACGGGCAGGGGTTCGGCGTCGCGCACGACTTTGAGGCGGGTCTCCAACGCCTCGGCTTCCAACAAGAAGCGCTGCTGCTGCGCGTCGAGATCGGCTTGCAACGCGGTGGCTTTAGCGAGCCGCGCTTGCTCGTCGGCGAGTGCGGCCTGGGCGCGCGAAAGCCGCGCCTGTACCGTCGCCCGAGTGTACGCGGCCAAAGCTTGCTCGCTCAAGATCTGCGCCGAAGCGACTTTGTCTGCGGCGAAGGCTTGCTCGGCCTGCGTGCGACGCAGCTCGGCGTCGGCGTAAGCCTGGGGCGCGCTCTTCGCCGCCGCTTGCACTGCCGCGCTGGCTCGCGCGGCTTCGACCTCGCGCATGATTTCCGGTCGGGGAGTGGGAGCGCAGGCGGCGACACTCAGCGCGACCGCGGCACACCACGCGGCTCGTTGCCTCATTTCTTCACCGCCGGTTGGCTCTTCACCGCCGGCTGACTCGGCTGGGTTTTGACCGTTGCGGGTTGGGGCTTGACAGGTTCTTTCGCGGGCTTTGTGCTGTCGCCCTTGCTCGCGGCGTTGGACGTTGGAGTTGCCGTGTTCAAGTTCAGTTCGGCGCGGCCGCGGCGAGCGATCGTTTGCTCGATCAACGCTTGGGTGCGCACGGCTTTCTGGTCCAGATCCGCGACTGCCTTTTGCACTTCCGCAAGCTTCTTCTCGCTTTCGGCGGTGCGCACCAAATCATCGGCGACTTGGGCCCAGGTGAGCGCGAGCGCATCGAGCTCGGTGGCATGTAGCAAATCGCCGGAGCCGCGCGCGTTCTGTGCACGCTGCTGGGCGGCTTTGGCCTTGGCCACCGGCTCTTGCACGAGGGCCCGTGTTTCCGGCGCGTCCAGCTTTTTCAGCAGGCTCTGCGCTTCCCCGGCCGGGTCCGGGCCGGCCGCGTGCGCTTCGTGTTCGAAGCCGAGTGGGGCCATTGCTGCGATAGCAAGGCCGAAAATTGCCGGAAGTCGTGCGCGATTCACGAGCGAACGAAGCCACGTGTGGGCGCCGCGGTCAAGGCGCCTGGCGTCAAGCCTCTCGTCCTGCTCGCCAGCTCGGGCTATACGAAGAACGGACGGAGGATCGACAGACCATGACGACGCGCAAACGGGCGAGCTGGGACGAGTATTTCATGGCGATCGCGCGAGTCGTCGCGACACGCTCGACCTGTGATCGCAAGCACGTCGGCGCCGTCATCGTGCGCGACAAGATGATCCTGACTACGGGTTACAACGGCTCGATTCGCGGGCTCTCCCATTGCGATGACGACGGCCATCTGATGGAGGACGGTCACTGCGTGCGGACCGTGCACGCGGAGGCCAACGCCATCGTGCAAGCGGCGCGCAACGGCGTGCGCTTGGACGGCGGCGACATCTACGTCACCGCCTCGCCGTGTTTCGGGTGCTACAAGCTGATCGCCAATAGTGGGCTCACGCGCATCGTGTTCGGTGAGTTCTATCGCGATCTGCGGATCTTCGAGCTGAGTGAGAAGCTTGGCATCAAGCTCGACCACTTGCCGATCGAAGGCGTGCCGCGGGAAGCCGCGGCCGAGCCTCCGGGCTGAGCGGCGCCGTTCAGGGCAACGGCACAGGTGCCTGGTAGTACTTTTTGACCGCGGCTTTGAACTGCCCGCCGTCACTGTCGGGTGTGGTTTGGTTGGCCGCTCCGGTGCCAAAAGCCACGCCCAAACCGCCTGCGTCCACGAACTCTTGGATGTGCGAGAAAATGTAGTGAACGCGGTTGTCGCGGTAGTGATCGGCGCTGCCGCCAGGGGTGTTGCTCGGCACCCCGAATGGAGTCTGCCACCAAATCATCGGGCGACCCAAGCCTGAGGTAATCGCCTTCGACCAGGCGAGGTACTCGTGAAAATTCGGGCTCGTGGTGTTGGTCTCGTCCCAATAGAACGTGCCGTCACGCTGACAGTACGGGTCCACTTTGGCCTCGAAGCAACCCGCGTCGCGATCGAGCATGTCGGCGAAGATGACGTCAGCGCGATCGGCGCCCACCTTCTTCAGGAAGGCGGCGGTCGCGCTCGGATCGCTGTTCGCCCATTCGGACGCATGAAAGCCGATCACGGCTTTGGGTGCGTACATGCGCGCGAGCTTGATGATGCAATGGCCCATGCCCACGAGATCTTCGCTCAGGTCGGCGCAATCCGGCGCAGCGGCATGCAGCGCGACTTTGATCGTCGTTGGGTCCTCGTGGGACTGTTGTTCGGCATAGCCCCAAAAATCGGGCTCGAAATGCACCAGGGTGGGTTTGCCAAAAAGACCGATCCGTTGGAACAACAGCTTGATGTCACTCCAGTAGCCCTTCTCGAAAACGGCTTGGTCTTTCAGCGCGTCGACAATCACGCCATCGCCCGCCGCTGCCATGGAGTAGAGCGAGATCATCGGGACCACTCCGTGGGCGTCCGCGGTGTCCGTAATGATGTTCACGAAGCTACCGTCGGTGTTCCAATCCTTCCAGCTAGCCCACGACTTGTCGTTATTCAAATAGGCGACGAGATACGCATAGTGAAGATCGATCGTCGTGCCCAAGCGGAACGCGCCGTCTTGGTTGTGATCGTCGGCCAAATCATTGCCCATGCCGATCAGGAAGTTCGGTTGGCGTCCGATCTGCATCGCGATTTGGGCAGCGGTACTGGTCATGACTGGCGGCGGATCGCTTGGATTCCCAGAACCGCCCGGCTTTCCGGCGCTGCCGCTTCCGAGGGTACCGCCGCTTCCGAGGGTACCGCCGCTTCCGAGGGTACCGCCGCTGCTCGAACTTCCGCCGTCATCGGGGATCTCGTGCCCAGGGCTCCCACCGTTGCCCTGACTTGCGTGGTTGCCGCCGGAACTCGTGGAGCCCCCGTTGGCGTTTGAGCCACTGGTCGGGCTCGAGGACCCGCAACCGACACACAACCCGAACGCCGCACCCAAGGCGAGGCTCTGCGAAAATCTGACCATCGAAACCATCCTCTAACCCCGGAGAAAAGAGAGTGTCGATCAGCCGACGCGGCGCCCGCGCAAACGCGCGAGCAACGCTTCTCGATTCGCCGGAGCCGCTACGTACGGCATGGTGGTCTTTTTGTGAATCCCGCTCGTCTCATCGTTCTCGTTTGCGTCACCACTTTGGAGCGATGACGACGTGGGGAGCGGTGCGGCGAGCGGCGTGCTTTCCACGCGGATGTCCGACAGCGGGGCTGGGGGTGGGGCCGCTTCGACGGCGGAGGCAGGCGCGGTGTCGGCGGCCGACAACGGCGCGACCTCGACGGAAGGAGGCGGGATCACGGCTGCGCTGGGTGCGCCATCGATGACGGGTGCGGGCGTGCCGTTGACGGCGCGGTCGATGAACGCCTTCGTGGCCGCACCGAAGCGTCGGAAGCGGACGCGCAAGCCGCCGGGGCGATCGCCTTCGGGCTCGAGGTAGCCAACGACTTTGGCTTCGGCGCGAATTGGCTTCTGCCCATTATCGAGCGCGACGTCGAATACGACAGCCGTATCGAGTGGCAGCGCTGGTTGATCGATCAACAACATCGACTTTGCTTCGATGCTGAAGCGCTCGTGCGCGAGATATTCTTCTTCGCTCGCGTACGGGCGATGCATGTGGATGACGATCGGACTCGACAACACGAACCTCCCGGCAAGGGGCGAAGTCTAGAGTATACGGGTTTTTCTCGAACACTCACGAGGTTTAGTGAATAACAATCTGGAGCTTCTCGTCCGGCGCTACGCTTTCCCCGGCCCCTCTCTCCAAGCCTCCGGCGCCGTCCAGCTTTCTTGGGCATGAAGCCCCCGCGATCTCGGGAGTGACGTCGCGCAGGTGACGTCGCCTGCCCGCAGACGACGTGCGAGTGGGAGGGGGTGAGAGATTTTCAGCCCAGGATTTAGGCTCGAACAAGCGACCATTGACAGCACCGACGCTCGCGCGGATATCCGCGCCGGCATGGCGAAACAGAGCAAGATTCTAGTCATCGGTTCCGGCGGTCGAGAGCACGCGCTCGCGACGCGCCTGCTTGCGTGTACGAGCGTGTGCGAGGTGGTTGTTTCGCCCGGAAATGCCGGCACTTCGCACTCGGCTTTGCCGGGCAAAGTGCTGCGTTCCGCGACCGGAGATGCGGTCGAGGTCGCCGCGCGAGAGCGCCCGGACTTGGTGGTGATCGGTCCTGAAGTTCCTCTATGCGATGGCCTGTCGGACCGTTTGAGCGACGCCGGCCATGTCGTTTTCGGTCCTACCCGAATGGCCGCGCAACTCGAGGGCTCCAAAGCGTTCATGAAGCGGTTCGCCGCTCGTCATGGAATCCCCACAGGACGATTCCACGTCGTGACGAATGAAGAGGAGGCCGAACGTGCCATCCGCGATTTCGAACAAGCGCCGGTGGTCAAGGCAGACGGACTCGCTGCAGGGAAAGGTGTGGTCGTTGCCGACACCCATGCTCAAGCCTTGGACGCCGCGCGCGCGATGCTCAGCGGTGCCGCCTTTGGCGCGGCGGGCCGCACCGTGGTGATCGAGGAGCGCGTGTCCGGCGCGGAAGCCAGCATGCACGCCATCTGCGATGGCGAGCGCTTCGTGCTGCTGCCCGCAGCTCAAGATCACAAGCGTATCTTCGACGGGGATCGCGGACCGAACACCGGCGGTATGGGCACGTACGCGCCGGCACCGCTCGTGAGTCCAGCGCTTCAGGAGCGTATTCGCAGCGAGATCTTCGAGCGCGCGTTGCGCGGGATGGTGGCGGATGGCCACCCCTTTCGCGGGGTGTTGTTCGCGGGCTTGATGATCAGCGAACAGGGCGACATCTCGCTGCTCGAGTTCAACGTGCGCTTTGGTGACCCAGAGACGCAAGTGTTGATGGCAGTGCTCGACGGTGATTTGGCCGAGGCACTCTCGGCGGCTGCGCGCGGAGAGCTTCGGCCCGAGTTGCTCGAAGTGTCGCGCGATCACGCAGTGTGCATCGTGCTCGCGGCGGGTGGCTATCCCGAAGCGCCGCGCACGGGTGACGTCATCACTGGGCTGGATGCCGCCGCGGCCGTGCCCGGCGTTCAGGTGTTCCACGCGGGAACGAGTTTGCGCGACGGGCAGGTGGTCACGTCGGGTGGCCGCGTCTTGGGCGTTACTGCGCGCGGTGCCACGCTGAGGGACGCACACGAACGCGCATATCGAGCAGCAGAAGCGATCGCGTTCGAAGGGCGTCAGTTCCGGCGCGACATCGCGGCTCGCGCCCTGGGGACACACTGATGTCGACCGGAATCGAAGCAGCGCTCGCGCAACTTGCGGCAGGTAGAGTCGTGGCCGCCGCGACGGAGTCGTTCTTCGGCTTCTTGGCAGACATTGCCAATCCGCTGGCGGTCGAAGCGCTGTTCGCGCTCAAGCCGCGTGGCGCAGACAAAGGCGTGCCGATCATTCTGCCCTCGCGCGAGGCTTGGGCGCAGCTCGTCGCGGGCGCGATTCCCAGTTTGGCCGAAGCCTTCGCCGCCGCTCGTTGGCCAGGGGGGCTGAGCATTGCACTGCCCGCCGCGTCGAGCGTTCATCCCCGGGTCGCGCTGGACGGTTCGCTCGCGGTGCGTCTCCCGGGTGCGTCTCCCGCCGCCGAAATCGCGCGTCGGTTCGGTCGTCCGCTTAGCGCAACCAGCGCCAACCTTCCCGGGGCTCCGCCCGCAACACGCTCCGAGGCGGTCGAGGTAGCGTTCGTCGATGCCATCGCTCGCGGGGAGCTGTTCGTTCTTTCGGGCGAAAGCCCTGGTGGCGCGCCATCGACCGTGGTGCGAGTCAGCGAAGGCATTTACGCAGTTGCGCGAGTCGGTGCGGTGTCGCCATCCGTGTTGGAAGAGATCGCGAAAACGCAGATCGCGTCTCCTTGACGCAATGCATCGCTGGCGCTACCTCGTCTGCGGCGGGGTTCGCCCGCTCGGAGGATTATGGCTCGAGTCATCAATTTCAATCCAGGTCCCGCAGCCCTTCCACTAGGCGCCCTAGAACGCGCTCAAAAGGAGCTACTCGACATCAGCGGGAGCGGCATGAGCGTGATGGAGCACAGCCATCGCGGCAAGGTGTACGAAGCCATCCACGAAGAGGCGATCTCACTCGTCAAAGAGCTGCTGGCCGTCCCGGACAACTACGACATCTTGTTCTTGCAAGGTGGCGCAAGCCAACAGTTTGCCGTGGTGCCGATGAACCTGCTGCCACCGGGCAAGAGCGCCGATTACGTGATCACCGGTGGTTGGTCGCAGAAGGCCTATAAAGAAGCCAAGGTGCTTGGCACCGCGCGCGTCGCCGCCAACACGGAGAAGGATAAGAAATTCTGCCGCATCCCGAAGCAGAGCGAGCTGGACTTGGATCCGAACGCCGCGTACGTGCACATCACGACCAACAACACGTTGTTCGGCACGCAGTGGCACTACCTTCCAGACGTCGGCAATGTGCCGTTGGTTGCGGACATGTCGAGCGACATCGCTTGGGCCCCGACCGACGTCTCCAAGTACGCCATGATCTACGCTGGCGCGCAGAAGAACCTGGGGCCCAGCGGCATCGTGCTCGTGATCATGCGGAAGGATTTGGTCGAGGCGGGTCGCAAGGACATTCCGACCATCTTCCAGTATCGGACTCACGCCGAGAACAACTCGCTCTACAACACCCCACCCACGTTCTCGGTATACATGCTGCGCAACGTACTGGCCGAGCTCAAGGCGCGTGGCGGCCTGAGTGCGGTGGAGAAGACGAACCGCGAGAAGGCGGCGCTCCTGTACAGCGCGATTGATTCACGTCCGGAGATGTTCACGAACCCGGTCGAAGTGGACGCTCGCTCCACGATGAACGTGGTGTTCACGCTCAAGACCCCGGAGCTCGAGGCAGAGTTCTTGGCCGAGGCGAAGAAGCTGAAGATGGAAGGCCTGAAGGGTCATCGCCTGACGGGTGGCATTCGCGCGTCCATCTACAACGCCATCTCGCTCGAGGACGTGGCGGCTCTGGTCGACTTGATCAAGAAGTTCAAGGCCTGAGGGCCCATCGGTCTCCTCGCTCACTAGTCTCGCTTTGATACTGTCCTGCGTAACCGCGAGTAGGTCGCGGGACGAGCGGAGCGCAGGCTAAAGAGGGCAGGGTGGTGCGGAAGAGGCCCGCGTAAGCGCGCCAGCGCGGGCCAGCAATCGCGGCCTTTCAGCTGGTTTATCGCGGCGCGACTTTGACGTGCCCGTGCCGGGCGGGTTACTCTGAGGATTCCGTTCCAACCCCCCAGTTTGCATGCCATTGGCACGATTCCGCCTCCGTTTCCTGCTTCAGGAGATCGATTTGCCGCAAGGCGATACGATCATTGGCCGCAGTGCGACCTGCCAAGTGACGATTGAAGACCCGTTGGTTTCGCGCGAGCACGCGCGGATCCGTATCGCCGGTGAACGCGCCACGATCGAAGATCTGGGATCGCGCAACGGGGTACAAGTCGGCGGGACCACGCTGCAGAACGTACACGTATTGCTCGATGGCGAGCGCGTTCGTATCGGCACGCAGGAGATGGTGTTTTGTGCCGGTGCGCCCGCGAGCACGGCCCTAGGCACACGCACGACGGGCTTCATCTGCCATTGCTCGGAGTGCGGACATCCGTATCCGCTCGAACTCGTCGAGTGTCCCGCGTGTGGCTCGAGCGATCGCAACGAAGAAGATACTCTCGCTGGTGCGCCCAGCTCATCTCGCGATTGGGGCTTGGATTTGGTGGTGGAAGCGTTGCGCCGGGCGCAATCACTCGGCCGCTCCGAGGATCTCGAACGCATCTTGTCGCATGCGCGCCTCGGCATCGAGCAGCGAATCGCCAACAACCTCCCGCTCGAGCGCCCGATGTTGGATGCCGTGGCGGACGCTGCGGCATCCTACGCAGTCGCGCGCCGCGAGGCGAGCTGGGGCAAATGGCTGCTCTCGGTCTACGCGTCGCTCGGCGGGGTTCCACCTCGCGCCGTCGGTCGGCGTTTGATCACGTTGCCGCCCTCGGAGAGAACGTCACTTGCACCAGCGGCGAGACGCGTGGTCGAGAGCGTGAGTTCACGCGGCGGCCCGCGCACTGAAGATCGCGAGAGCTTCGCAGGCATAGAAGCCTTGGGCAACCTGGAGCCCGCCAGCGCATGAGGCATTCGCTGCGCTACAACGATCACGATATCTACCTGCCACCCGGCGAGTTCGTGATCGGTAGAGCAGCAAATTGCCAACTCTCTCTGGACGATCCGCTCGTCTCACGAAACCACGCCACGCTCACGGTCACGCCAGAAGCGGTCGTGCTCGCTGATCTGGGGAGTCGCAACGGCGTGCGCGTCAACAGCGATCGCATCGAAGGCAAGCGAGCGCTGTCACACGGTGACCAGATCTCGATCGGTAGTCAGGACATGACTCTGCTCTCGCGGCGCGAGCTCGTCGCAGACACGTTGATTCAAGGGCCCGAGCGCGCATCCACCTTCGGCTTGCTGGGTATCTTGGCTGACAAAGCACTCGCGATGGGCCGCGGCGATGAAGCCGAGAAGTTGCTGTTCGAGCAGCTCGATCAATTGCTGATCGACGCCCAACGCGGCGTGACGATCTCGAGCGAGACGGCGGAACGCGCGTCGGAGTACGCGCTGAAATTGGCGATAGCCACCGCCAATGGTCGCTGGGTTGACTACATCTTTCGCCTCTACACCGCATTGGGGCGAATGTGCGCAGGCTCAATCGTCGATGAGCTGTACACGGTACTGCGCAAGGTTAAGGCCGTGAATTTGCCGGTCTTGCGCGACTACTTAGACAATCTACATGAGCGCACTGCAAACCTCGGGCCGGCCGACCGCTTCCTGCTGAGTCGTCTCGAGGGACTCGAACGACTGGCGGCAGCGAAATAGAATCGACTGCTCGACGGCTTTCGACAGTCACGCTACGTTTAGCTGGATTGGATTCCGATCAGAATTCTCGCCGTACGATGCCGCGCATGGATCATGCTCAGGAGCCGACGCGCAGCGCGCAACGCTTCTGGCTCGAGTACCAAGGGCGCACTTTCGAACTCCGTGCTGGTGAAATACTCATCGGCCGAAGTTCGAATTGCCACCTCGTGCTCGATGATGGACTGGTGTCTCGACGTCATGCGCAAATCATCATCACGGATGAGAAGGCGACGATCGAAGATTTCAGCAGCGCCAATGGCGTGTTCGTCAACAACAAGCGCGTCAGCGGCAGTGAGCAACTGAAAGCTGGAGATCAGCTTCAGATCGGTAAGCAGCAATTCACGGTCTGCTCGGTGGCTCGTCCGATCGCCGTGCCCGTCGAGCGGCGCATGGCCGAGACGTTGCACGGTGCGCGCGCACCGCACGATGTTTCGTTCGCGCCTGCGTCGGATCGTGCGGACACCAAGTCGGAGCTCAAGCAACCCGAGGTCGAAGCAACGCAGCGCGCGGAGGCGTTGGAGCTACTCGGCGGCGTCGCGGACAAGGTGTTGGCCTTGGGCCGCGGTGAAGAGGCCGAGCGCGTCCTTTCGACCGCGTTGAACAACGTCCTCAACGAAGTGAAGCGCGGGCGCGAGCCGGCGGCGCGCGTGATTAGCAAGGCCGCGATCTACGCCGGCAAGCTGGCCGAGGCCACGTCGCACGGTAAATGGGTCGATTACACCATCGACTTGTACGCGGGGCTGCGCCGGCCAATGCCGATCGAGCTCGTCGATCAAATGTATGCGGTGATCCGGCGGGTCGATGCCGTGAGCCTGCAAGGGGTCAGGGCTTACCTTTCGATCTTGCATGCCCAGACGCAGGCCTTCGCTCCGAACGAGCGGTTTGCGATTCAACGGCTCGAGGGGCTCGAACGCTTGGTCGCACTGAAGTAGGCGGCTTGGAGTTGGGCGGCGGCGTGGATGGCGCCGGAGGACGCAGCGTGGCGCGCGTTTTGTTCGGAGCCTCGTCCAAGGCAAGCCACAGCGCCGCGGCCTCACCGATTGCCTCGCGCAGCTCGGAATCCTCGATGCGCTGCAGCTGCTCGCTCAATGCGCCGGGCAGAGCAGCTTTGCGGTAGACGGGCTTTCTCGCGGCAGGATCGCGGGGTTGCGCGGCGATTTCTTTGACGCGGAAGCGCACCGTGTCGACGTAGACCCCGGCGGCTTTGAGCCGCACGACGATCTCGTTCACGAGCAACGACAGCTCCTGAGCCCAGCTCGCGGACGCGACGTGCACCGTCAGTTCTCGCCCGCGCTTGGCGCCAGGCTCGGTGCGCGCGGCGATCCGCTCACCGACGATCTGGCGCCATTGTTCGCGATCGATCGCGGTCCCGGCGTAGCGCGCCGCCGCCTCTCGCGAACTCGCGAGCAGCGAGCCGAGGGCGGCGGGTTTGTTACGCTGCGACGGGGAGCTCAGGGTAAGAGCCTCGCGTTCAGTTTCCGGGGGCGTTGAGTTCTGCGTCTTGTCCGGGGAACCAGCGGCTGGCGATGCGGACCGCGTTGGTGGCCGCGCCCAGGCGCAGATTGTCGGCGGCCATGGTCAGGCACACGCTCTTGCCGCTCACATCACGAGCGTCACGGCGGAGCCGTCCGACCAGCGCACGGTCGCGGTGCTCCACGCAGGAAAGGGAGCTCAAGCCGTCACCCGAGGAGCCCGGGTAGAAACGCACGAACGGCGTCTGCTTGGCATCCGCGAGCAGGGCCTCGATCTCGCTCAGCTCGGGGGCGCGAGACAGGGTGATCCAGGTGTTGAGGTAGTGACCAACGGCGACGGCCACGCGGCAGGACTGTGCGGAGACCGGGAAGCTCGGAAAATCCAAGATCTTGCGGCTCTCTTGGACGAGCTTGCGCTCTTCGGCGCTGAACCCGCTCTCGTCCGTCTTGCCGTTATGGGGGACGGTGTTGCCGGCGTAGTGCGTCACGTTGAAGCCATGGCCGAAGCGATTCGGGTCCGCGTAGCCGGCTTTGGATTCGGCGAGGAACTCGTCGAGCGGGGCGATGCCGGCGCCGCTCACGGCTTGATAGGTGCTGACGCTGGCCGACTCGAGCCCGAACACGCGCTTCAGCGGGCCCGTTGCGAGGGCGAAGGGAATGGTGGTGCAGTTGGGATTCGCGACCAAGCGCACGGCGTCGGTCACCTCACGGCAGTTGACGCCGCCGACGACGAGCGGAACCTTCGGATCGAGGCGGTAGGTGTTGCTCTTGTCGACGACACGGTAGCCGAGCTCGAGCAGGCGGGGCACATAGCGTTGGCTATGGTCGTCGTCGAGGGCGACGAGCGCGAGGTCACCGCGCGGCGCGTCAGCACTCTCGAGTTGGGAAGCTCCACGTACCTTATGCGACTTACCGGCGTGCTCGAGCGTTTGATCGCGACTGGCGAACAGCGAAAGTTCCGCGCCCGGCCAAGCGCGCTGTACCAAATCCAAGCTTTCGCGGCCGACGAGCCCGGTTGCACCAAGAATGCAGATACGCATGGCGCGGCTCATATCATTTAAAGCGCCGCCCTGCCGCCAGAACCGCTTCATCCGCCTGGCGCGGCTGTTTTTGGCTCCAAGAGGGGCATCCTGTACGAGCGCGGGTTCACCCGTGAGGGGATGCGCCACCTATCTTGCGACAGACTTGGCCACCCCCTTAGGTGAAATCTCGCTGTTGCGTTTATGCGCTTCAGATGTCCCCGATCTTGCCGCGTCGTTTTCTTGGAACGCTCTGCATGGTGTCCGTGGTTGCCTTGCTTCGCTGTGGAGGCAAACCCCAGGTTTCCAGTTCTGGGACACCGCCAGAGGCTTCGGGCGCGTCCGGCGGAGTCACGGGCACGGGCGGGAGCGGCGCGGGATTCTCGCTAGTTACTGGCGGCCATTCGAACCAGGAAGGCGGCTGCAGCGGCAGCGACTGCGGTGAAGGCGGCGATCCGGGCGCGCCCGCGGACGTGTGCGGCGATGGCGTTGTCGGAAACAGCGAGGAGTGTGACGACGGGAACGCCAAGCCCGGCGATGGCTGCTCCGGCGTCTGCGCGATCGATCCCGGCTACGAGTGCCCGGTTGCGGGCAAAGAATGCGTGGTCGACGGCAACGAAGTCTGCGGTGACGGCACCAAGAGCATGCTGGAAGCCTGCGACGATGGAAACGCGCAGAATCACGATGGCTGCAGCTCGACCTGCGAGATCGAGGACGGCTACACCTGCGACCCGAGCAGCGGCAAATGCACGGTGATCGACACTCCGGCAGTCTGTGGCAACGGCTTGGTCGAGAGCCAAGAAAGCTGTGACGACGCGAACACCCAGGCGGGTGATGGTTGCAGTGCGACGTGCGACTCCGAAGCTGGCTACGACTGTCTGGTCGCGGGTCAACCGTGTGAGCAAGCTGCGTATTGCGGTGACGGCATCCTACAGGTGCAGCTGGGTGAAGACTGTGACGACGGCAACCGCAAGCCGGGCGACGGCTGTAACGCCTCGTGTTTCACCGAACAGGGTTATTTGTGCACGGCTGGTTCCGGGTCGAGCGTGGGAACCTGCGCAAAGGTGTGGGTGTGCGGCAACGGCAAGGTCGACCCGCACGAAGCTTGTGACGACGGCAACACCGTCCCCGCAGACGGGTGCGCCGCGAATTGCAGCGTAGAACCGGGTTATACCTGCCCCAAAGATCCGGTGACCAGCGCGGGCGGTAAGTGCACCGCAGTCGCCAAGAGCGTGTGCCCGAATGCCATCGTCGAGAACGACGAGCAGTGCGACGACGGCAATGGGACGGCCAATGACGGCTGCACGGCTTGTAAGATCGATCCCGGCTATTCCTGCCCGACCGCGGGCATGCTCTGTACCCAGAACGAGCGCTGCGGTGACGGTCGCGTCGATCTCGACATCAAAGAGGAGTGCGACGACGGCAACACCACTCCGGGTGACGGTTGCGGTGCGCTGTGCAAGATGGAGCCGAACTACACCTGTCCGAGCGCCGGGCAATTGTGCAAGACCACGATTGTCTGTGGTGATGGTTCGATCAAGGGCACCGAACAGTGCGATGACGGCAACAAAGTCAGCAACGACGGGTGTAGCTCGAGCTGTCTAGTCGAGGCCGGCTGGCTATGCCCAGTCGCGGCGACCCGCTGCTCGCCGAAATCGTGCGGCGACGGAATCAAAGTCGGAAACGAGCTGTGTGACGACAAGAACACAGCCTCGAATGACGGGTGCAGCGCAACCTGCAAGATCGAAGCCGGCTACAAGTGCAACCAAGTCAACGATGTCTCCGTCTGCAGCAAGACCACCTGTGGCGACTCCGTCAAAGAGGGTTTCGAGCAATGCGATGACGGCAACCTGATCCCGTACGACGGTTGCTCCCCAACCTGCACACTCGAACCACAATGCTCGGGCGGCACGTGCTCCGCCGTGTGTGGTGACGGCCTGAAATTCCCGCAAGAGGCGTGCGACGACGGCAATACCACCAACGGCGACGGTTGCTCCGATACGTGTACGGTCGAGGCCGGCTTCACCTGCACTGTGGTCGACCAAGCTCCCGCCGGCACTCTCGATATTCCGATTCTGTACCGCGACATGCTGTACAACGGCACGACCAGTCCGGGCACGGGTCACCCCGATTTCGAGCGCTACTCGGGCAGCGGTGCGACAACGGGCCTCGTGAAGTCACAGCTCGGTAGCGATGGCGAACCCGAGTTCTTGTCGACCACTGGTTCCAACAACAACGGTACTCAGCTGACTTCTGCCACGGCCTTCTATTGGTGGTTCCACCAGAAGGACTGCAGCGCGACCCCGTGCACCACGAACCCGTACGACAAGCTCGTGTACCTGGACAAGAACGGCAAGCCGACGAACCTCACCTTCACCAAGCAGAGCAACGGCTCGTACCAATACTCGAGCACGGCATTCTTCCCGGTCGATGATTTGGGCTGGGTCGATGCGAACAACAAGTCCGTGCAGGTCGACAGTGGCCACAATTACTCCTTCACGAGCGAGCTTCGCTATCAGTTCACCTACCAGGGTGGTGAAGTGCTGGACTTCACCGGTGACGACGACGTGTGGGTGTTCATCAACGGCAAGCTCGCGGTCGACCTCGGTGGCTTGCACTCGCCGACGAATGGCTCGGTGACGTTGAGCGGTACCACGGCGACCAATCTTGGTCTGTCCGTGGGCAACATGTACGGCATCGTCTTGTTCCAGGCGGAGCGCCACACCAGCGGTTCGAACTACAAGCTGACCTTGAATGGCTTCGTGCACTCCGTCTCGCAATGCGTGTCGAAGTGCGGCAACGGCACCGTGGAAGGCAACGAAGTTTGCGACGACGGCAAGAACGACGGCAGCTACGGCAGTTGCACTTCAGACTGCAAGGCACGCGGACCGTACTGCGGTGATTCCAACACTCAGACCCCGCAAGAAGCCTGCGACAACGGCGTGAACGCCGTCACCTACGGCAACTCCACCGCGCAGTGCGCGCCGGGCTGCAAGATCGCGCCATACTGCGGTGACTCAATCACCTCGAACGGTGAAGAGTGTGACGACGGAGCGAACAACGGCAAGGGCTACGGCTATTGCCTGGCCGGCTGCAAACTCGGTGATCGCTGCGGCGACGGCAAGAAGAATGGCAACGAGCAATGCGACGACGGTGTGAACAACGGCACCTCGGGCAGCCTGTGCCAGACCGATTGCTCCTTCAAGTGCGGCAACGGCAAGCTCGACGCGGGTGAGCTGTGCGATGACGGCACCGCCAACAACACCGGCCTGTACGGTAAGTGCAAGGCGGACTGCACGCCCGGCCCGTACTGCGGCGATGGCTTCCAAAGCGACGACGAAGTGTGCGACGACGGCAAGAACGATGGCAGCTACGGGACCTGTGATCCTGGCTGCAAGTCGGCGAGCTACTGCGGCGACGGCAAGATCACGAACCCGCCCGAAGTCTGCGATCTCGGTCCGGCGAACAGCGCGAGCGCCTACGGACCGAACGCATGCAGCGCGCGTTGCTTGCCGGCTCCGTACTGTGGCGACAAAGCAGTCCAAACCAGCTTTGGCGAAAAGTGCGACGACGGAAAGAACGACGGCACGCCCGGCTCGTGTACCTCGGATTGCAAGGCGTTCGTGCCGCTATCCACCTGCGGCAACGGCAAGCTGGATGCGTCCGAACAATGCGATCACGGCACAAATAACGGCAAAACCGGCGACAGCTGTGACAGCCATTGCCGCTTCCGTTGTGGCAACGGCATCAAAGACGCCGGTGAAGCCTGCGACGACGGCGTGAACAACGGTGCCTACGGCACTTGCAAGTCGGACTGCTCGTTGGCCCCGTACTGCGGTGACGGCGTGAAATCCAACAACGAAGCTTGTGACGACGGCGCCGGAAACGTCGCGCTTGCCACAGCTTACGGCAAGACTGTGTGCACTAGCGTCTGCAGCAAAGCCCCGTATTGCGGTGATGGTCACGTGCAAGCGGCGTTCGAAGACTGCGACGGCAGCCTCAATTGCAGCGCGACGTGTACTGCGAGCGTGCTGCACTGAGGCACACGCGCCGAACAGGTGCGCTAAGCGACGTGCGAGATCTGCGGACTGGGCGGCGCGGTCGACTCGAGCTTCGAACAGCCGAGGCGAACGCGCATGCCTTCGGCGTAGTCGAATAAGCACGCAAGTGCGCCCGACGGATCGCGATCACGTAGCGGGCTCAACTGCCACAGATACGGCAGCAGCTCCCGAAACATCTCGAACGCGATGTCATGCCCATGCGGAAGTTCGAGCAAGCGATCGATGGCTTCCAAGTCCTGAACGCAGCGACGAAATGGATCCATAATCACACCAAAACACGCCGCAAAAATAAGCTCAAGGTGGCAAATGGCAACGAGCTGTTGTGCGGGTGATTGTTTCGAACTTGGCCCCGTGCTCGCGAGCGGCGTGAGGGGCAATATCCGACAGCTCCTCACCGTGTGGGCTAGCTCGGAGCTCGGAGCTCGGAGCTCGGAGCTCGGAGCTCGTTCAACCGCGCTTGATGCGCGCTTCTCGTCGCGCTCGTCGCTCGTCCTCGCCACTGAAGCGCCGACGCTGCACGCGCTCCGACGCGAGCCGCACGGCGATCGAGAGATCATCGCCGATCGAGCCTTGAATGCGGGCGATCGTAGTGATGGCGTGATCCGCGAGCCGCCAGGCTTCCGCGTGAGCTGCGGCATCACCCTTGCGGATTGCGAGCGCTAGCGCCTGCCGAAGCCGCGCCCCTGCACCTTGGAGCTCGCGCGCGTGCCCCAGATTCCCCCGTTGCCGCTGAAAAGCGTACAGGGCACGCACGATCCCCAGCAGATCGCGGACCGTTTCGATCGGCAGCGGGTTAGGGGCCCGCGCGGTGAATTCGGGCGGCTTGGGTGGCACGGTCGATCCAGGGGAGCACGTTTGGACGTGCGCTGGAAGACAGGCCGGGCGAAAGATTCGCGCAGGGAAATGTGCGGTCCTGTGCGCGGGATTGGGTGGCCACGATGGATTACTCCCCCACGAGCTTCGGCAAAGTCGTGTCAGCGGTGGCGCGACCGCTCGTGGCGGCCTTGAACGTCATGGTGCCCGGCACGCTCTCGCGACCGAAGAAGTCCGCTTGCAGATCGAGCCAGCTCATTTCTGCGTCCGAGAGGCGCTGCTGCGAATAGACGGCGTAGGCCAAGCTGAACGTCTTCTGCGAGTCCGCGTAGGCAGGGACGCGCGCGCCATGTTTGGCGACGATTTGCTCGATGGTGGTCGTCATCTTCGTACCAGATACGATTACGGCGGTATCGGTGGTTTTCACCACCTTGGCATCTTGCATGGTGATGATCGGCGCGATCTCGGTCGTGGGCGCGAGCCCAGCCAAGTACAGCTCGATGGGCGAGAGCGGAGTCTTGGTCCAATCGTTGCCGGCGTCGGCGAAGAAGCCCATCGAATAGGTGCCATCGTTGTTGTCGACGAAGGTCTTGGGATCGAATCCGCCGAGCACTCCGTAAGTCCCTGCAAAGCCCCAGTGTTCGCCGTCGTAGTAGAAGCCGAGATCCTTACTCAGATACACGCCCCACTGGTGCATGATCTCGTGATTCAACGGGACGAACAGACCATAGTCGAGGATCAGGCCCGCCTTCAGCTTCGCGGACTCCGCACCCCAGGCCGGATTGGCCGTGTACGTGTCCAAGCCGATGCCCGCGACGTCGGAACTGGCCTGAAAATGCACGCCCGCGAACGAACCGCGCGCGGCCGTCTCCGGAAACACGATCACGAAGTCGACGTCGCCTGGGATCTTCTCGAGCACGGGCTTGAATAGGCCCGGCAGTGTCGGGTCGGGATCGTTGACGATGAACCGGCGCTTCAGCTGCACTGCCACTTTGGGGTCCACGATGTTCATCAGGTGGGGCGTCCTCTGCAGTGTCGCGCTCAGCGGCTTCGCTTTCGAAAGCGAAGCACCGTCGACCACGCCCAGATAAAAGCCGAGCTCGCGCTGCACCTTGGGTCCCGAAGTCGCGCCCGGAGCCGTAATGCCGAGATAGCGCTCATGCGCTCCACCCGCGTCAGTGACGAGCAGCTTCAGAAAGACGACCCAATCACGCTCGCCAGTCGCGCAGCGAATGGCTTGGTGAGTGGTGATGCCACCGCGCGTCCAGATCCCATCGTGCGCGAAACGATCGCCGTGCGTTCCGTCGTCGTACAGGGCGAGCTCGGCGTCGCCCAACGCCTTCCCGTCGATTTCGAGCTCGTTGGGCAACACCGTCTTGTCGATGAAGTTCCCGGGGGTCTGCAGCGCGACGCGCGTCACGTTCTGGCCAGTGATGACGACCTCGAGTCGGGTTGCATCCTTGCCGTCGTTGACGATCGCGTGCGGATAGAAGCGTCCCGTCGCAACCTGCCAGCCCGCCACCGGATCCGTCGTGTCTGACGTGCCGTCTTGATCGTTGTCGGTGAGATCGGACTCCAACGCATCGATGACGCCATCATTGTCAGTATCCTTGGGCGCTTTCGGATCACCCACCTCGTCGGGATCCGAGAACCCGTCATCGTCCGTGTCCCACGATTGCGGATCGAGGGACAAAGCGCGCTCGGTTTGGTTGTCTAAGCCGTCGCCATCCTCGTCGCCCGTGGGGGCGAGCTCAACGCTTGCCATTCCGCCAGCGCCGGCTGTGCTCGAACCCGCGCCTCCGCCGACTGGCGAGCTACCCGCAGCGGGCACACTGTCACGAATGCCGCCCGCCGCATTGGCCTGACCAGCGCCACCCCCGCTTGCAGACGAGCTACCGCCCGACCCCTGACCGCCCTGAGCCGAGGGCGCTTTGGGAGTGCTCCCCGAGTCACCGCAGCCAAGCGTACCCAACGCCAATAGCAACCAGCACCCCGATGCTTTCATTGCGTCTCCCTCTACTCGCCGTGCTTGCGGCGCGCAACTGGAGCTGCGCGCAACAGCGAAGCAGCTCTTCTAGCAGCGAGAACCCACGAAGCGCGTTGCTAGCTAGCGATTGCATCGGCCGCAAAAGGCAAACACGTTGCGGAGGTAACTCTCGGGAGTGATGACCCGGGCCAGCGGAAGCCGCCGCCGTCCGCCCCGAAGTCAGCGTGACCGGCTCGTGCGGGGTCGCTATGCGGTCGACGACGCGGCGCGGTCACGATGCGGTCGACCGCGTGGGGCGAGGAGCCGGCGCGCGGGCCAATCGAGGTGGCCTAAGAAGCCTCGTTCGGAGCCTTGCGGCTCGAATCGAGGCTGTTTTCACTGCTGCGGTACCGAAGGTCGGACTTGAACCGACACGCTCTTTCGAGCAACGGATTTTGAGTCCGTCGCGTCTGCCAATTCCGCCACTTCGGCTCGTTCGTGGAGGTTCCTGTAGTTGCGTCCGTGGCCCTTGTCTAGAGGTTTGTCACTTGGGCGTCTCGGAGCGGTGCCGTCCGGCCGAAGGTCTCGGCTTTCGGGGGATCGGCTGGGCGGGTACCCTGGCAGGGACATGTTCACTTGCGAGCGCTGCGGCGCGGGTTTGCCGGCGCATACCGACCAGTGTGGTTACTGCGGGACCGTCTCGGGGCCAGCCCGAGCCGCGCTGGCCGCGGAGGCGGCGCATCGCGCGCAGCAGCAGCAAGCGATGAACGCGCAAGTTGCGTTGGTGAAGGTGAAGCTCCAGGGGACCACCGAGCAGGCGGCGAGCCGCGCGTTGATGTGGGGCCTGCTCAGCTTCGTCTTTTTCTGTCTGCCGATTTTCAATGTACTCGCGTTCTTGTCGTTCAAGCGAGCTCAAGCTTCGGCGCGCGAGGCGGGCAGCGCAGTGCCGACGCGCGCAACGGTCGGGTTGCTGTGCGCGGTGTTCACTGGGCTGCTGTGTGTCGGTAGTTGGATTTGGATGATCACTGACATCCGCGCGGACAACGCACGGATCGAGGCGCGCAAGACGGAGCTGACCAAGCAGATCGCGGCGCACCCCGAGGGGCCCGCTCTGGATCGTCCGTTCGCGTGCGCGCTGGCGGAACTGTATGTCCTGACCAACGGCTATGATGGCTCGACGAACACCGGGCAGTTCCGCGACGTGGATTGTGCGGGTGCGATCAGGGTGCTGAATGGTCGGGCGGAAATGCCGGATTTCAAATTCCGCACTTCATCGAGTGATGCGCAGAAGAGCGCGACGATTTGCTTCAAGCTTGGCGCGCGTTGGTTCGTGCAAGAGGCGCGTGCCACGAGCTGCGAGCTGAAGTGAGTTGCTGGTCCGCACTCGGCTGCGCTGCGGGAACCCAACCAAACCTACCGCGTGAACTAGCGCGACTTTTCGCAAATCAGCAGCGCGTCGTCGAGTTCGTATAGGCCGCTGTCGGAGTCGCCGAATGACAAGTACGGCGTGCGCGACACGGTGAGCACGTTGAACCCGAGTGGTTCGAGCTCGCGTTCGACGAGCGCGTTGATTGCGGCTTCCCAGCTCGGCTCTGCACAGGCGAGTCGTTCGAGTGGCTCGGGCGTGGTGTTGCCGCTGAAGAAGAAGGGATTGTAGGGCAGGGCTAGGGCGAGCAGCAGGCGTCCACCGGGGTTCAGGTGGTGGTGCATGCGTCGCAACAATTGTCGGGGGCGCGAGGTGCGGTCGAGCACGTTCAGGCACGTGATCAGGTCGAAGGGTTTGCCCGGCAAATCGCGCTCAGCCAGATCGATCTCGTGGCATTCGAGGCCGGAGCGACGCAGGCGTTCGGCCATGTTTCGCGACAGTTCGGTGGTAACTACGTGCTCGGCCAGCGAGAGCAGGGTTTGGGTGACGTTGCCTGAACCTGAACCGACGTCCAAGAGCCGCGCGACCGGCTGCGGGCCCAGCAGCAACCGCCAATGTTCGGTGCTGGCGACGAATAGCGGATACATGTCGAGCAGCCCGTTCACGTCGAAATCGGACATGAATTGGCGCAGGAAATGATGCAGCTTGGTGCGCCACCACGAGTGTCGGCCGCGCTTTGCCTGCTCCAAGAAGGCGTCGGTCGCGGCGTCGCGGCTGAGCTTCACGAAGCGATCGCGAAGCCGAGGCGACAAAGCGGCGACATCCGCGTCGTAATACAAATCGAGGATGGCGGTCGCTCCAATGCCAGATCCGGTGGGAGATCCGCTGGAAGATGCGCTGGGAGTGGCAAGCTCTGCGGCCGGCTTCATGTCGTTCACGTTTGATGATGCCAATCGAAACCAATCGCTCGCTGAGTTTGTCGAGCTTTATGCGAGGAGAGCGCCAAAGGCGAGGGCGCTGCCACAAAAACGCCAAAGTGCGCGCTTGGGCGTTGACAGAGCGAGCTACTGCATCGAGATTTCCGAGCCGGAAACCAGGCAACCCTAGGAGTCAGCAATGGCAATTGAAGTACCCCCGCTCCCGTACGCGAAAGACGCGCTCGAGCCGGTCATGAAGCAAGAAACGTTCGACTACCACTACGAGAAGCATCACAAGACCTACGCGACCACGCTCAATGGTCTGATCGCCGGCAAGCCGGAAGAGTCGAAGAGCCTCGTCGAGATCATCAAGTCGAGCTCCGGGCCCTTGTTCAACAACGCGGCGCAGGTTTGGAACCACACGTTTTTCTGGGAGAGCATGAAGCCGAACGGTGGCGGCGCGCCGCCCGCGGGTCCGGTTGCGGATCTGATCGCCGGCATGGGCGGCTACGACAAGTTCAAGGCCGATTTCATCCAAGCCGGCTTGACCCAATTCGGCTCGGGCTGGGCCTGGCTCGTGCTCGACGCCGGCAAGGGCAAGATCGTGAAGACGCCGAACGCCGAGACCCCGCTCACCACGTCGGACGTGCCGCTGCTCGTGTGTGACGTGTGGGAGCACGCGTACTACATCGACCACCGCAACAATCGAAAAGGCTTCTTGGAAGCCTTCCTCGACAAGCTGGTGAATTGGGATTTCGTGGCCAAGAACTTGGCTGCCGCGAAGTGATGAGCTGAGGGCGCGTCTCGCGCCTTCAGGGACGGAAAGAGCGGCTTCGGTCGTCGTCGGGGGATTCTCCCCCGCGCCCGCTGGAGTGAATCCAGCGGGGCCCCACCCCCGAGTTTGGGGCCCCGGCCCCAAACCTCGGCGGACGAAGCCGCTCACGTCTCCACTTTGCGTTCTTTCGCGCGCATTGCGCGCGGTGCAATCAAGCGTTCGTGTTGGCGGCGGTGCTCGCGGGGCGCACCGGCAAGATCGGCGCCCAGACCAAGCGCGAAAGCAGCGAGTCGTCGATCAAGAGACCGCGATCACTGAAGCGCAGCAGGTTCTCGTCACCGTCTTCGTTCCATTCGCCGACGAACAGGATGCCAACGCCGCTCTCGTTGTAACCGAGTTGCACGATAGCATTCTTGAGCCAGCGACCGCCGCCTTCGAACTCGAGCGCTTCGGGCAAGACGTAGAAGCCTTCCGAAGGCAATTGCTTCAGGGTCTTTGCCCAGCTGGCGGAGCGCAGCGGCGTGATCGGCTCGCGCCAGAACCAGCGGTTGCGTCGGTTGTCAGCGGGGCGCACGACGAACTTCACGCCGCCGTTCGACGGTTGTCCGACGTAGACGAGGCAGCCCGCGGGAAAAGCGGCTTCGTTGCCGGGCAGAGGTTGCGTGGTTCGGTATAGGCCTGGATCGGGAAGGTCGAGCATCGCGGGGCAATTTACCCGAATCGCTGCGGTCGACAAGGGCCGCCCCCGCGCTCGAAATCACGCCAGCGCGGTGGAGCGAGGCGCCGTGATAGCGTCCAAGGCGCGAAAGCGACAGCCAGGATACGTCGCGATGGAGCTTTTGATGGCAGCCAAGAAGAGCACGACAAAACCGAGTTCCCCCAAAGCCGGCTCGCCGGTGAAGCCCGCTAAGAAGGCCGCCACGGCCAAAGCGCCAGCGTCCGCGACCAAGAAAGCCAGCACTAAGTCGGCCGTCGCGAAGGCAGCGTCCAAAGCCAAAGCGGAACCCGCCGCGTCGAGCGCGGGGCTCACCGAGGGCAGCAAGGCGCCGTCGTTCTCGCTGCCCGACGAAACGGGAACGGTGGTCAGCTCGGCGAGCCTCGCGGGCAAGCCCTACGTCATCTACTTTTATCCAAAGGACGACACGCCAGGATGCACGAAGGAAACCTGCGACTTTCGCGACAACCTCAAAGCATTCAACAACGCGAAGGTGCGCGTGCTTGGTGTGAGCCCCGACGATCCGAAACGCCACGCGAAGTTCAAAGAGAAGTACGGCCTGAACTTCACGCTACTGTCCGACGTCGACAAGACGCTCATCAGCGCGTACGGCATCTGGATCAAAAAGCTCAACTACGGTCGCGAATACATGGGCGTCCAACGCAGCACGTTCATCGTCGACAAAGCCGGCAAGATCGCAAAAGCGTGGAACGGCGTACGCGTGCCCGGCCACGTGGAAGCGGTACTGGCCGCGCTCTGAGCGGACGGCGTTCGGCGCTAAAACCAGCCCCGATTGCGGCTCCCAGCGGACCGCCAAGTCGCCAGGCCGCCAAGAAGAAGGGGATTGGGGTCCCGATCTGCGTCGAGGCACGTCGTGGATATTTCGCCCCTCGCCATAGATCGTGAACCCCCAAATCTAGGCGTTGCTCCTAGCTTCCGCGTCGGACGCGCCGAGCTGCGCACTTGGCGGCTTGGCGAGACTTGGCGGCCTCTCAAGAAGCCGTTCTGCTTCGCGCCTGGTTCGTTACGCAGCCGGCGGGGGGTAGCTCGGGGCTCGCTTGAGGCCGGCCTTGAGGTTGACGCTCGAGTCGGGGGGCCAGGTGACTGCGGGCATGGGGTAGGCGGGGCGGGCGAAGAGGTAGCCTTGGCCGTAGTGGACGCCGATGTCCTGCAGCGCGATGAATTCTTGATCGGTCTCGATGCCTTCGGCCACGACCATTGCGTCGAGATCGACGCACATGCGGACGATGCCGGCGACCAGCTTTCGCTGACGCTCGTTGCGATCGAGGTTGATGATCAGCTCTCGGTCGAGCTTCACGATTTTGGGCTGCAAGTCCAAGATGCGCTTTAGGTTCGAGTAGCCGGCGCCGAGATCGTCGACGACGAGTTCGACGTGGCAGCGCGAGCGCAGCTCGCGCAGCACGTTCATGCACAACTCGTGCTGGGTGAGGGGCATGGCTTCCGTCACCTCCACGTAGAGCACGTGGTCGTGGCCGAAGATGGGGTCGTCCGGGCGAACGATCCAGGCTTCATGCAACTCTTGGGGGTGAACGTTGAGGAACAGCGGCTTGCCGGCGCTGAGCGGCACGGCAATCTCGCGGATCATTCGCCCGAGGCGACCGGCGCAGCCGACCTCCAAGGCGCGCTCGAACAGCACGAGCGGGTTCTTCAGCGCGGGGACGCCGCAGCGCACGAGTGCTTCGTGCGCGAACAGTTCACCGGCTCGCATGTCGACGATGGGTTGGAAGACGACGCTCAGATCGTCCGGGGAAACCAGGCGTTCGAGCGCGAGATGCGAGGCACGGCGGGGACCCGGAGCTGGCATCGCTTGTGGTGCGTCCGACAAACGATTCGAGCGCGGCACTGGGCGGGGCGGGGCATACGAGGTCAAGGTGAGTGGCTCCTTGGTGCACTTGGCACGCAAGCGGATCTCTAACTGTTGACCACTTTTAACACTCTGTCACTTCGGCTTCAATGGATTGTGAAACCAGTTTCAGTATCAGCTCGGCATGAAACAGGCAGTTCGAGCGGGCGCGTGCTCGCGTGCGCGAAAGCCGCCAGCGAAACCTCGTGCTTAACGGCATCCCGCAATCGCCTTACAAAGACGCCACAAATTCCATCCTTAGGGGTGAGTATAATCACGGACTCGGTCTAAAGCGCTGTCCCAGCACGCCAGGGACGCGCAACTATTGCGTGAGGGGTTCAATGAACTCTCGATTAGGGGTGAGCGAGTTGTGCAATCTGTCCGCGCGCGGGAGTGGTCAGTTGTCGAATGACCACGCGAGAAGTGAGAGCGATCGCAGAGTTCCGCGATTTTGATTTGCGCGCTTCGTGCATCGGCGTATGCCCGTCTTTCAAAGATGAAAGTGCGACTTCTCCATACATTCTCGCCTTCAGCACCCGGCCGATCCAACGCTCTCGCTCGGTCGCTAGCCTTCGGCCTCGGCGCGCTGCTGCTCGCGATCGTCTCATCCGGATGCAAAAAGCAGAGCGCGGTCAGCGCGGAGAAAGCCAAGACCGATGTAGTTGCGTTGGCGCAAGCTGCACACAACGACGTTGCCGAGGTTCGTTCGGGCTTGCCCCAAGGAGCAAAGTTTCTGCTGCCGATTTTCGCCACAGGAAAGCCTGCCTCGGATGACCCCAAAGGCGCCCGCACGGCGCTCGACACCGCGCGTAACAAAGTTCAGGACCTGCGCGTGTCGAAGGGCACGTTCTTCGCGGTGTCGGGCACGGACGGGATCGTGATCCGGAACGATCAAGACCAAGATCTGATGGCCGGGCACGCGCTGCTCAGCGCGTTCCCCGAACTCAAGACGGCGCTCGGCGGCCAGTACGTGGAGACGCGAGGGTCCTTGCCCGAAGCGTCGGGGGTGCGCGGGCGCGAGGACGGTCAGTGGGTTGCCGCGCATCCCGTGCTGAGTGGCACCGAGGTGAAGGGCTTGTACGTCACTGGCTGGTCTTGGGCCGCGTATGCACGTCGCTTGGAGTTCGCGCTCGCCTCCAATCTGCGCGGCGCGCTCAAAGAGGGCGAGAAGCTGCCGCTCGTTTACGTGTATCTGGTCGTCGGCAAAGATGTGTTCGGCGCGCCCGTCTCGCCGGAGGTCAACGCGCGCGCGATCGCGCAACTCTCACCGCTTGCGAACGCGTCGGCGACTACGCCCACGTCGTTCGAACTCGAAATCGCCGGACGTGAATTTGGGCTCGGTGTCGAGCTCGCGCCCGACTTGGGCAAAGACGTGGCCATCGCGGTTTTGCGCAGCGAGACCTGAAGCGTCTTTCTCAGCGCTCGGCTTCGCCGTCCGTGTCGGCGCTTGGATCGGTGTCGCCGGGGGCGTCTGTGTCGCTGGGCGCGCTCTCGACCGGCTTCTTGCGCTTTCGCTTCTTACGCGGCGGAGGCAGTTCGAAAACGATCGCCGGGTCCGGGCCTAAACGACCAAAGCGGTGCAGGCCGACGATCAGCAGCAACACGCCCGCGACCACGAGCCATTTGCCGAAGTCGGCGTACTCGCTCAGCGAGGCGGCGATGCCTACGGCCGCACAGATCGCGGCGCCTTTGATCAGGCTCGGGGTGCTGGGTCCGGTGAAGCGAGAGCGCGCGCTGACGGTCAGGGCCATTTTTCTTTGTGTGCACGCACCAGAAAGTCGTGCACGTCGCGTTTGAGTCTGAGTTCGGTGGCGACGCTGCCGGCGTCGCCTTCGACGGCGCGCTCGTCGTACATGTAATCCGTGTCTTGCAAGACCAGGACGCGCGCGTCGCCATCGGCGCCCAAGCCTGACACGAGCTGCAGTGCGTCGCCCATGGCAGGGTCCCGCGGCGGCAAGGTGGTGCCGAGGGAGATGCGCTCCGCTGCGGTTACGTAGGCCACACCGTACTTTCGGTCCTGCCCGTTGACGTCGACGTGGAGCGACTGTGTATCGGATAGGGCGAGGCTGCCGCCGGGCACGCCGCGGTCATGCTCGTCGCGGAAGGCGTCACCGATCAACTCGATGGCGCGCCGCTCGTCGAGCGGGCGGCTGGGGTTCACTGTCCGGGGCGGCGGTCCGCTGCAGGCCAGCGAAACGAGCGCGGCAGCGAGCGCCAGCGCCGGGCGAGAGCCGACCATTGCCAACATCCGCCGCAAACAGTAGCCAAGTGCCCCGGCTTTCGCTAGCTGTCTCACGCCATGCGGTCCGCCTTTCCAGCGCTCAGAGCGCTTGCCCTCGCCGGCCTCGGCCTGCTCGCGGGCCTGGCTGCCGGCTGCGCGGAAGCCCGTTTGCCGGACCCGAAGCTTGCGGCCATGCGCTATGCCGAGGCCGCGCGTGTGGGCGATTCTGAGCGCATTTATGCGCTGCTGAGCAGTGAGGCGCAGCGCGACTACGGCCGCCAAGGGACCCGGCGCTTGGTGGAGCAAGCGAAGACCGAGCTCGCTCGACAAGGGGCAGCGCTGCTGTCGCCCGCAGCCCGCGTCCAGGCCTCGGCCGAGATTCGTTTCGATGACGGGGAAAGCGCGCTGTTCGATCTGGAGGACGGTGCATTTCACCTCAGCTCGCTCGGGACCGTGCCCAGTCGGCCCAGAAGCCCTTCCGAAGCGCTAGGTGACTTTCGGCGCGCATTGGCTCGCCGCAGCTACCCCGCGCTGCTCGGCGTGCTTTCTGCGGAAACACGCCAAGCTTTGGAAGGGGATATGAAATCGCTGGTCGAGGGCTTGGAAAATCCGGAGACTTTGGACGTGAAAGTTTCCGGCGACAATGCCGTGGTGCAGGTGCCTGGCGGTCATCAAGTGAAGCTGCGTCGCGAGGCCGGCGTTTGGCGCGTGCAGGACTTCGATTGATGGCCGGACGTTTCTCGCGCCGAATTGCGCTCGCGGCTCCGCTGTCGCTCTGGCCTTTGCGCGCTTTCGCGTTCGGTGATGGTGGCGCCTTCAATCCACGCCTGTTGCGCGCGGGAATCAGCCAGCCGCTCGGATTTCGTACCTCCGGGGCTGGGCGCTGGGCGTGGGAGCTCGTGCGCAGGACCAGCGCGCCAGCGCGCTTGGTTCCGTCCCAGATTTGGGCCGCGGACTCCGCGCTGCAAGCCGAGCCATTCGCGATCTGGGCGGGTGATGAAGATCCTGGGCCGTTGTCGGCGGCCGAAATACGCGGGCTGACGCGGTTCATTCGCCTCGGCGGGGTACTCGTCGTCGATGACTCGTCCCCTGACAAGGGGAACTTTGGTCGCGGCGCGCAACGCGAACTGTCGCGCGTGTTGCCGGAGTCTGCGCCGGTTCGGTTGGATCCGAGCCACGTGATTTTCAAG
>Ga0164309_10000225_pt1 | contig 33813 bp, 33 predicted proteins | sample Whisoiple_247_MG_FD_109984 | JGI IMG/M metagenome (GOLD analysis project Ga0164309, IMG submission 109984) | Soil microbial communities amended with fresh organic matter from upstate New York, USA - Whitman soil sample_247_MG | ecosystem: Environmental > Terrestrial > Soil > Unclassified >... | reverse complement strand
GCCCACGAATGCTGTGACCAGATCCAGATGATTGAGCCGGGCCACCCAGAGCGAAGCTACGTATTGATCAAGCTAATGGGCCAAGATCGCTGCGGCGGTAGCCCGATGCCGCTCGGCAAACCGAGCTTCACCGCCGCTGACAACCAAGCGATCGCCGATTGGATCTGCCAAGGAGCCGACGTCACCCACTAGCAGGGCGTGGACGAGCTCAACGTCACCGTTCGCTTCTCGGCAGCGCCCCCGTCAAAGTGGCGGTTGCGGGTGCCAATGTTGGAGTAGCGTCGATTGGGCGGGTGTGTCGGTTTAGCGTTTCGCCTGTGTCGGTTACGTCGCGCCGCTGCAGCGAAATACTTGGAGCGCAACGCCTAGCTCGTTGGCGAGCACGCTTGCTGCTACGGTTCGGTGAGTGGCGTATGTGACCTACGAGCCCGCGCCTCCACTTTCGATGTTCGTGGAGTACCTATGGTGGTTGAGGGATCAGCCTTCACACGCGCGGGAGCGCATCTTGGCGAGCGGCACCCAGGAGCTCGTCATCAATCTTCACGAAGATTCGTTCGAGATCGGTAGCGCGGACGACGAAGCGTGCGTTCGGCGGTTTTCGGGAGCGATGGTTTCGGGGGCCTACAGTCGCTACTTCGTGATCGACACGCGCGCACACGCGAGCCTGATTGGCGTCCATTTCAAACCCGGCGGCTCCTGGCCCGTCTTGGGGACGCCACCCGGGGAGCTTGCCGACACCCATGTCGACCTGAGCGTGCTGTGGGGCATCAAAGCACGCGAGTTGCGCGAACAGCTGGGGACCGCGAGGACGACTGAGGAGCGCTTCCGCTTACTCGAGGCCGCGTTATTGGCGCGACTGTCGCAACCTTGCTGCCGCAGTGCCGTCGTTCCAGCGGCGCTGCGCCACCTGATGCGCGGCGACATGAATGTAGGTCGAGTCGCGAGCGAACTCGGGCTCAGTCGCCGCCGGCTCATCGAGCTCTTTACGACGGAGGTAGGCACCACCCCCAAGTTGTTTGCCCGCATTCAGCGCTTCCAGACGGCGCTGGCGCTCGCGGGCGGCTCGACCTGGACATGGGCCGAGATCGCGCTCCAGGCAGGCTACTGTGATCAGTCCCACCTCATTCGCGATTTCGTTACGTTCAGCGGCTTTGCGCCGACAATCCTGGTGGCCAACCTCGGCCCGCAGCTGAAGGAAAATCACGTCACTCAGCCGACAGGGTAAAAAATATCCAAGACGTTTCGCGCTGCCGTCCCAATGTCGGTGAGAGAGGATGCTCTGAAAAGCCCACGAACGTATCGTTTGCCCCTGGCCGCGCCGTTGGCGCTCGGAGGTTCGGATGACGCAGGAGAAAACTGAATCGGCACTGGCGACAGGCACGGCGACCGTTCACGACGGGTTGGTGACCGTACGCTACCAGGTGACCGACATCGACCGATCCATTGCTTTCTACACCGAGCAACTTGGATTCCAAGCTACCGAGCGCGCAGGTTCCATGTTCGCGGCCGTCCGTCGCGGCAACCTGCGACTCATCCTCGGCGGGCCGGGTAGCTCTGGTTCGCGGCCGCTCCCTGACGGCCGCAAACAGGAACCGGGCGGCTGGAACCGCATTTTGATCTACGTCGATGAACTAACCCCAATGATTGAACGCCTACGCGAAGCGGGCGCCCAATTTCTCAACGAGATAGAGGCGGGTCCGGGTGGACGACAAATTCTAGTCGTGGATCCGAGCGGCAACCCGATCGAGCTGCACGAGGCACCGAAATAGCAGGCGTGCTTATGGCTCGCGACGCACCGTGAAGGCCGGGGCGGCGAGCGGCAAGATGTGCTCCAGCATCACCGCTGGAACGCGGTGACGCGAACGCACCAGCAGAGGTGGAGCTGTGCGCAATTGCTCCGACCAAGGCTTCGTCGGATAGCTCAATCCTTCCGCGGTTGCGCCTTGCACGGCGATCGTTATCTTATGACCTGATGCGATACAGCGAAGAGCATAAAGAAGCCACCAGGCGGCGAATCCTGACTGCCGTCGGGCGCGGCTTCCGAAAGGCGGGCTTCGGTGGCATCGGCGTCGACGGACTTTCGAAGTTCGCGAACGTCACCTCGGGCGCCTTCTACTCGAACTTCCGGTCCAAGGCGGAGGCGTTCCAAGCAGCGATCCACTTCGGCATCGCAGACGTGCGCACCGCCGTCGAATCCTCCCGAGCCGAGCACGGTGATGGCTGGATCGAGCCGTTCGCCACGTTCTATTTCACCCAGTTCGTGAGCTGCGACGCGGCCGACGGCTGCGCCTTGCCTGGCTTGAGCGGAGACGCTGCACGCGCTGATGTCAAAACTCGCGCCGTTTTCGAAAAGGAGTATGTGGCGCTCGTCGACTCCATCGCAGAAGGACTTTCGGGCAAGACTGACTCCCGGATGTCCAAGGCGATCGTCGTAACCGCGCTTCTCGCCGGCGGCGTCACCTTGGCCCGGGCGATGAAGGGCCGGGCCATGCGCGACCGCGTCGCCGTTGCCGTGCGCGACGCGGTCATCGACGTCGCGCGCCGCTGAGCACGCCGACCTCGGCGAGCCGCCAGTAACGCGCTGCCGCGCCGGCTAACAGGTCCGGCGCGCGCTCAGCCTTTCGCTGCTTCGGCTGCAATTTCCGCGTTCGTCAGCGCCTGACCATTCAGATTCCAGGCGCCGTCCACCGCGTGCACCACGTTGATGAAGATTTTCTCCTTTGGTTGCCGGCCTCCCGACATCTCGTGAATGATGTTGGTGGCCTCGGCAAAGTAACCAATCTGAATCTTACGGTCGGTGAAGGCGAAGGCAGGGACCTTCCATTCGACGAAAACGACCGCCGTCTCTTCCATCCCGCTGAAGGTCTGGCTTTTCGGGAGGACCTGGACCGCGCCGATGACCTGCGGCGTCATCAGCTTGTTTCCGGTGAGGCCGTGCCAGCGCAGCATGGCCTCCGACAGCCGCGCGAACGCGACCTTCTCCTGGCCTTGGGGGAGGACGCCTTCGGTCAACGTGAGTGTGAGGGGCATGGGGGCTCCGTGGCTGGTTCGAGGTGGAAGCGTCATTCGCGCGGCCTATGCCGCGCAGGAGAATAGATAGCGGTCGTTATCCTATCCGTCAAGCGTTAGATAGCGATCGTGATGTTCATGCTGAACTCGAACGACGGTGCTGCGCTCGCGCGTCGTACCCAAACACTGGCAACGACAGCCTGCCTTCCCCAGGGCGGAGGGACGAAGAGACCTGCGTCGTGCGCCAGGAGAGCCGCCGCGGCGGGACTCTTGAATTGTCGTCAAGGCTCCTTGAAACCCAACATCAAGCTAGCTGCCCACAAAGGAGAACCGTCGAGGGCCTCCCCACGACACTCGTCTCCACGAACCTCTGCGCGCGATCGGCCATGTACTCGCGTTCATCGCCGAAGAGATGGCGGCAAGGGCGGTTCTGGGGGTGATGGACCGAGCGGTTCATCGGCGTTGAAGCCGGGATGTGCCTCGCTGTACTTCGCCAAGGCCTTGGTGAACGCCCGCGCACCCGCGCAATCCTTGACGCAGTGAATACCCGTGGCAGCTGCAAACTCGGGATAATTGCGGATCACGTTATTGATGGCCGTGAGCGCATACCACTCCGCGCTGGGTTCGACGCTTCCCGGGATGCCGCGACTACACAAGATGGTCCCGTCGCTGCTCGACTGCTTGAGGTAGTTGCAGCGCGCCTCTTCCGCGCCGAGCGGCGGCCGCACCGGCAGATCGAGATCGCTCGATGTTGCTTTCCAAGCGATGCTCCGCAAGGTAGTCGCCTCACCCCTGGGCGCGAGCGCGTCATCGAGCGTCTGATACGGACCGCTGGCGCTCACCGTGACTCTATAGGTGTTGAGCGGTTCTGGAAACCGCACATCCAACGCTCGCAAATCAGGCCAGACGGCGCTGGGGCGTGACGTGTAAACGACGATCCGCGGCGCAGCGGCACTCTGTCCACGCTCCGGCACCAGCTCGAGCGAATAGACGGCTTCGCGCATTGGCGACCACTGGAAGGTCATCCCCGGGAGTGCCAGAGTCCCGCGTTTCGGCTCGAGAATCACTGGCGGCTCGTGCAGCGTGAGCGCCACCGGCGCATTCGCGGGCGGGTCGCAGCGCGAGATCGCGCTGCGACGGTACGGATTCCAAACGGAGGCGTCCACGCACAGCGTGGCCCCGAGCGCTCGCAGGTCCGGTGAATCATAGTCCGCCCCCGCGCGGATCGGGCCCACGCCGTGGAACGTGCCGCCACCGATTACATGGTAGGTATGGCCGACAGAGACAGAAAACAGCTCCGGCAACTCGGACACGCGATCTGCAGGGCGGTGCTCGATTGGCACCGGCGTCATCGGCAAGTCGAGCTTTACCTTCGCGTGATCGGCCAGCGTGACCGCGCCATGAGCGACCGTCGCAACGAGCGTTGTGCCCCCGTGCACCATCTGCAGTGCGTAAAACTGCCCGGAAAGCACGCTGGGGCCATCCCAAGAGACCAGTAGTGGGCCAAACTCAGCGCTAGGAGCGGCCGACGGCAGACGCACCACGTCCTGCGCGCGACCGCGCTCCGAAAAGAAGCCCACTTGAATGCTGCCATCGGCCAGTGGCTCGCCCGACGCACCCGTCAGCTTGCCTCGGAGTTCCGCCTGATGAGCGCGCGGCGTCGGCTGTGAGTCGCCCGACTGCGGGTCGTCCGGCTCGAGCTGCACGAGCCTTGGATCACGACGCGCGATTCCGAGATACACACTGATCAGCGACCGGTCGGCACTCGCCAGAATCACATCGAACCGCTCGCTTCCCGCGGGCACCTCGAATCGCCCATCCGCGCCCGTCACGGCGTTCGCACCACCAATCGAAACAGAAACGCCGGCGAGCGGCAGCGAGCTCTTCTTGCCGACGACCGTTCCCGCGTTGGCCCAGTGCGGGGCGAAGGCAGCGCTCGGCGCGGGCGGCGAAGCCCGCGACGGCAGAGGAGCTGCACTGGCCTGGGTCACGGCGGGCGCTGGTTGTGGCTTAGCGCAGCCTCCCCCTGCGAGCAGGATGCAAGTGCCCACCGCGATGCCCCGCCGCTTCATCCGTAACATTGGAACACAGATAGACGCTCGAACCACTGGATTTATTCAGCTTCAATCGACCGATCAATCGGCACGAGGTCTCGCCCGATTACCGCGATACATGCATTTGCAACGACCGAGAGCCTCCTGAATGCCTTCGGAAAAGTTCACCCCGGAATGTATCTCGTCGATGTCCCGAAAAACGCCTCCCTGTCCGAACTCAGCACGCAAGTGGTCAGTGATGCAACCGACAGCTGCCAAGGATGGCGATGCTGCTTGCGGTCAAGCCGACGAGTAACCTCGACCGAATGCGTGGCGCCTATTGGCCGCCGCGGCCCGTCGCGAGATGACACGTGGCACACGTACCGAGCAGACCGGCGTACAGCGCCGCACGATCCTTAGGAGTTTCTTTCAGGGGGGCCTGACTAGATAGCGCCTTGAAGTCTTTCGCTGCGGTGCGGCCGTAAACGCCACCATGCTCGAGCACCTCGGGCGGGAATGGCTCGCCTTGGAGCGCCTTGGCTCCCGCCTTCCACGCCGCACTAGAAGGGACGAATAGGCCTTCCCAGAGTCGCTCCATCGCCCACGCATGCCGCGCCATTCGGCTCACCACGGATTCGCCCACAGCCGGCGGGTCGCCCACGGCGACTTTTGGGCCGCCTTGGCTTTCGTGGCAACTGCCACAAGCAACGCCAATGTCTGCCGTTCCGGCGGCCGTCTCGGACAGATCTGCGCTGTTCTGGACGCGACTCGCAGCGGTGTGCATGCGCTCCATCGCCGCGCGCCACGGCGGGGGCAGATTGGCAATGTCGACGCTACCGAGTGCCGCCGCGGGTTGAACGGCGTCTTTGGGCTTACCGGAGACGACCGCATGCCGAATCTGTTCCGCCTCCTTGAAGTGCTCACGCATGAGCAGAGCGAGCGCGGAGCCGGGTGCAGGCTTCGGCTTGGCATCGGCCGATTCTGCCGGTGTGGGCTTGGGCGGCGTGGCCTCGGTCGCACTTGGAGCGGGCTGAGCACTGGCCTCCGGTGCGGCGTGCGGGCTCGCGAGCGAAGAATTCGCGGAGGAGGAAGAAGCCGCCGCGCCTGCGCAGGCTCCGAGACCAATGGCCAGCGAAAGCACGCTCGTCGTTTGAGTGATCCTCACGTTCAGTTCCCTTCTTCGCGCCATGCGCGATGCTGTGCGCGCCAAAGCAAGGTGCGTGCCGCCGAATTCGCGCGAGAACTGTCGAGGTCGACGCAAATTTGGCGGATCCAGCGATGGCGCGACGCAACCTCTGCGCAGTCGTGCCGCTCGAGATCGTTCAGCAAGGGGTGCAGAGGCGTTTCCTGGTACGCGCTTCGCCGGCCAAGCGACTCAGGCCGTCTGCCTCGAGCCCCGAGCTCGGCGCGGAATGCGTCGAACTCGGCGCTGAGTGAAAGGCGATCGGGGCGATGCCAAACAAAGAGACTGCTCGAACGACCGCCAAGTGGGAGCGAGCGATTCGTGGTCTGGGCAGCCCAGGCACGGAGATTGCCTATTCATCGCAAACAGTGGTTGCGGGCACGTTCGTGGAATAGCGGATTCTGTTCTCCCAACTGAACGCGACGCGTCGGATTCAGGGGACGGCATTCGCGGCCGAGCACAGGCAGGAGCGTGGACGACGATGAACTTCTCGACTGACTCTCTTGTTCTTGCGATGGCCGGACTGGTCGTGATGGTAGGTCTGGCTGCCTCAGCCTCGAAGCCGATTTACCGAGCGTCTCTGGTCTTGCTCGCTCCAACCGTACCAATCGTTGCGTCCTTCGCGGCGATCGCTCTGTACGGACTTTCTGCCGATCCATGGCAGACGGCACTCGGCGGTCTAGTGTTCGCGATCGCGTCCTGGTTGATTCTCGCCATGCTTTGTCGCGATCTACCGAGCGCGCAGCGCTGCAATGAAAGCAGCTACGCAGAGATCCGGCAGCGCCTAAGACAACTAGACACGCAACTAGACGAGCTCGGGCAGCGCGAACTCGTGGTCCCCGAAGCACGCGAGCAACGCGCCATGATCACGGCGTTGCTCGAAGGCAAGACCAGCACTCTGTCTTGGGTCACGGCTACGGGCTACATCACGGTTTGGAAACACTTGCATCGCGCAGAAGAAGCTCTGATCGAGGTCCTGCCGAAAGAAACCGTTGTCGCCCAAGCATTGAAAGACGAGCTTCGGCTGCTCGACTCGAAGATCGGCAGTCAAGCGGATCTTCGGTTCAAGCTGCACCGCGCGGCGACAGTTCTCGAGCCAGAGGCAAGAGCCATGTTCAAGCTTTCAGCTGAGGAAGCCACGCTTTTGAATACGCGAGCGGAGCACGACCCGCGGTCGATCACCGGCGCTGTCACCGCGCCGTCGGCTGCGCCCGCGGACTCGGCCGGTGCGGAGCCGCGGCCTGACGAGCAAACTGAACAAGTCTGCGTCGTCCTGCAGACATCGACTACGGCGGGACGCTTTTCGCTCGGGCGCGTGCAGACGAGCACGAAGTCCATGCCGCACCAGGGACGAGATGCGCTCAGCCGCGCCGTCTTGCGCATGATTCGGCGGACGATCAATGAGTATGTGGATGACACCTACGAAAGCCTAGTGACCTCGCGGAACCGCACCTGGGGTACGGCAATGATGGTCGGGCTGACCCTGTGTGCGCTGTTGATGATTGCGATCGCGGCGAATGCCTTGACACCGAAACCCTACGAGGGCCTGACTCGCATCGGGACCGGAGCCCTGCTCTTTCTGGGCGGTGCGCTGGCAGGATTGCTCGGCAGGCTCCGCGCTGAAGCGAAGGACGCGAAAGACATTCCGGATTACGGGTTGTCGAACGCACGACTCTTTTGCACGCCCTTGTATTCGGGACTTGCCGGGCTCGCAGGCGTGGTGCTCGTGTTCGGCGCGAAGACCAGCTCGGCCGGCGCTCTCTTCACTTTCGAGGACTTCTTCGAGCACCTCGTGTGTGCGGCCGCCTTTGGCCTCACGCCCGAGGTGCTGTTCAACAAGCTACAGGAACAAAGCGAGCAGTATAAGACCAACCTTCGCAGCAGCGAAGCCACGCAAACGAAGTAGGCGCGGAGTGAACGCGCCGAGCCACGCAGGTTGCGTCGTCACGCACTACGGAGATCACGATGAGCCATACCCACACTCCCTCGCGCCGCTGGCGTTCGGCCGCGGTGCGGAGCCGTTCATCCAGCTCGCCTGGGCCTTTCGACGAGACCGCGCGTCGCGCGACTTCCGTCATCGACGCGGACCCGAGGTCGCGGGGGCTTTCGCTCGTGCAATCCCGATCGATCTTGTTCGTTCTCCAGGGACCGCAGCTGGGTACGGTGATTGCTGTGCGCGAACCGAGTGTGCTGGTCGGCGGTCGTGACGGCGCCGACCTGCTACTGTCGGACGACGGCGTCGCCGACGAACACGCGCGCCTCTTCCGAAAGCCCGAAGGCATCTACATCGAAGATCTCGCGAGCGCGAGCGGTACGTTTCTGAACGGCCAGCGGCTCACGAAGCTGACGAAGCTGGTCGATGGTGACATGCTCAGGTTTGGGACGACGGCCACCCTGGTCAAATTCTCGATGGTGGATGAGCTGGAGGAGCATGCTCTGCTCACGCTCTTCGAGCTCACACTGCGGGACCCGCTGACTCGTTTGTACAATCGTCGCTATTTCGATCGCCGCGCGCGCGACGAGTTCTCGTTTGCTCAGAGGCACGGCACGAAGCTGGCCGTGCTCGTTATCGACATCGACCATTTCAAACGTGTCAATGATCAATTCGGTCACCCGGTTGGCGACGCGGTTCTAGCAGCCGTAGCCAAAGGCATTGAAAAGACCAAGCGGCCGGAGGATGTATTGGCACGCTATGGGGGCGAAGAGTTCATCGTTCTCGCTCGCAGCATCTCGCCCCGCAACGCCGAGATCCTCGGCGAGCGCATCCGCCGCAGCGTACAAAGCCTGACGCTCGACGCGCGCTTCGAACTGAGTGTCACGGTGAGTGTGGGCGTCGCCGGGTTGGACTCGGACACCCCGTTCGACTCCTGTGAAGAGCTCGTCACCGCCGCCGACGCGGCGTTGTTTGCGGCCAAGCGCGCCGGAAGAAATCGCATCAGCGCGGCCCCCGGCCAGAGTCAGGGACTGCGCGAGCCGCCCGCCAGCGAGCGTTGACTCGACTGGGGACGTTGAATTGGCTTACGCAAGGCGAGCGCGGCCGGGTTAGCATGGTGGGATGGGTGTGCCGCTCCCTTGGCTTGGGCTGTCTGCTGCGATCACCCTGATCAGCGGTGCGACGATGGGCTACTTGGCACGGCGCGAGCACAGCAAAGCGCTGTGGCTCTGGGCTTGCGCCTGGTTTTCCTGGGCAGCCGCCGCGGTCACGCTCATGGCAGTTCACGCCCCCCCTGAGTCCTCACCGGCTTTCCCGTTGTGCGGGTTATTTTTTGTGGGGTCCAGCCTGTGCTTTCTGAAAGGAACGTATGAGCTGGTCGCTCGGCGCATGCCTCGCGCTTGGTATTTCGTAGCTGGCGGCTGCATCGCCCTGTCGCTGGTGCTCGCTCTGAGCAGCACGTCCGACCGACCCGTGGCCATGGCGCCGCTAGTAAGCTTTCAATGCGTCGGGCTGCTGGCGACCGGTGTGATCGCCTTGCGTCGAAGGCGCGGACAGGCCGGAGCCCTGTTGTACGGCACCGCGATGATCGCCCTTTCGGTCCACCTTCTGGACGCGCCGATCTTGGCCAGTAGCCCTCACCTCTTTCTGTGGGGGTTTGCCGTGGCGCTTGCCTTGGAGGTGGTGGCGGCACTCGGAATGGTAGTGCTTTACTACGACAACGCTCGCGCCCAACTGCTCGAAGCGCAACGCGCCCTCGAGCACAAGCGACGCATCGAAGCCCTCGGGCTAGTAGCCGGCGGGGTGGCGCACGATTTCAACAACATGTTGACCGTCATGCATGGGCACCTGGACCTACTCCGCGACGATGGCGGTGACGAACCATCGAGGATGCTATCTCTGAGCGCGATGGAGCAGTCTCTGCGACAGGCCGGCAGACTGACGGCCCAGCTCCTGACGTTCGGCAAGTCGGGCGAGATCCGCAAACAAGCGGTCGACCTACGCGAAGTGGTCGAGAACACCCTTGCATTGCTAAAGCAGGCGATTCCCGGGCAAATCCGAGTGACGTTCAGCTGTGAGGACGGCGCGCACGTGACCAACGGAGACCGGACCCTCGTCGAACAAATCGTGTTGAACCTAGTCACCAACGCGCGCGACGCCATCGCGGAGGCCGGATTGATCTCGATCGACTTGGCTAGCGCGGACGCCACGAAATCCGAAGTCCTGCTGCGAGTCACTGACTCCGGAGCGGGCATGGACCCAGAGCTGGTGAGCCGCGTGTTCGAGCCATTCTTCACGACCAAAGGCCCCGGAAAGGGTACTGGCCTCGGCCTCACCACGGTTCAAGAAGCGGTCAGTCGACTGGGTGGGCGACTCCACGTCGAATCGCGCCCGAGAGCCGGGACCACCTTCCTAATTTTCCTACCGCGTGCGACGCCCCCTGCGAGTGACTGAGGCCAGCAATTCGAGTACGAAATTGAGGGCGCACCATTGCTCATCGCAAACGATCGTCGATCGCTCGCCGACGAAAACGCAGTTTACGGCGCGAACCGTGTGTTTGCGGTTGAGCTATACATCGAATGACCATGAATGGAGGCTGCGCGTGCGAAGATGCCGTTGGTTGCCCGTCATTTGTATCGGATTTGCACCTGGGGCCTGTGGGGGAAACAAGCATCAGGCGCCCGACGTTCCGACCTCGCACCACACGCCGTCTTCGCGCGACACGCCGTCGATAGACGTGGGGGAACAAGTCACGCTACTCAAAGACGGCGAGTTCGGGCTCAGGTACTTTCCCGACGAGGGCACCTCGATCGTACGAGTGAAACCGCTGAGCCTCCTACTCACCGCGAGTGATTCGAGCTACCTCGTGGAAGGGCCGACCCTGCAGCAACTCTCCACGGTCACGAAGGTGCTCGGCCCAGGCGGTCCCGGCGAATTCGACAATGGGTATGCGGGCATCAGCGCGGTGGTTCAGCTTGGCCGCACGTACTACGGCTTCTACCATGCCGAGGACCACGAGGGGCTCCCCGCATTGCCCGGCGGCATTCCCGGTTTCTACGCCAGCATTGGCGTGACACGCTCGGATGATGGCGTCACCTGGAAGAAGCTCGGGCAGGTGATCACGAGCAGCCAGCCCAAGACCTGGACAGCCTATCCCAACCAAGGTGACCGTGGCGCGGCAGAGCCGGGCGCGATCGTGTCCAAAGACGGTCGCTATCTGTACCTCTACTACACCGAACATTCGCGGGTGCAGGGGCGTGGCGTGGATATCTGTGTGGCGCGCGCCGAGCTGGAGAGTGGCCCGCCACTGCCAGGCTCATTCAAGAAATATTACGACGGCTCATTCTCCGAGCCCGGGCTCGGCGGTCGCGACACACCAGTCGTCACGGCAAAAGGTTTTGCGTTTGCCAATGCGCTGGAAGGCCACGTCACGTACTCGAAGCTGGCAGACCAATACCTGATGGTCTTCGGTATCGATGCGTATCAGCAACGCACCTCCGGTATGCCAGCCACCGAAAGTGGGATGTACGCCGCCTGGTCTACCGACGCGCTCTCATGGTCACCGCCCCAGAAGTTGATCGCCGATCAAGCCGTACCGCAGGAAGGCAAGAGCCTGAGCTGGGAGGGCTCGATTCTATTCGACGATGAGACAGGAAGTACAGGCACGCTCGTCTATGGCTACACACCGAGCTGGGGCGGAACCCCGCATTATATGGCCGGGAGGCGCATTCGCATTCGGAAGTGAGGGACGTTCCCGCACACGGCGCAACTGGCGAAAATGACCGAAGTCACGCCTCAGATGGGATGGAATGCGACCAACTGCACCACGTCGACACGGCGATCGTAGCCGGGTGCACCCTCACCCGCGTCGTCTTCGCCCGCGCTTTGGGTTTCGATGCGACTTGCGTCGACGCCATCGCGGACGAGCGCGTTCTTGACGTATTCGGCGCGCTTCAGGCCGAGTTTATCGTTATGCGCTTCTGGCCCTTCGCGGTCCGTCCTTCCGATCAAGCGCACGCGGACGGTCTGATAAGGCGATGAATTCAAGCACGCAGCGAGCGCCTTGAGCTCCGGAGTGTCCTGCGGCAGCGGCTGACTCTCGTCGAACGGAAACCGGACCAGGACGTGGGGGCACTGCTGCAAATAGCTGCCGAGCGTCAGTTGGATCTCGCGGCTCACCTGGGGTGGTGGCGGCGGCAATTCGGCGGGCGTCGGCGTTTGAGGCGGCGCCTGTTCGTGACATCCGAGAAGGACCAGCCCCAAGCACGAGAGAGCTGCTGCTAGATTGAAGTGCGATCGGGTCATCAGGCGTTCTCCATGACCGATGAGTAAGCAAGCGATGTGCCGTCCAACGACGAAACGACGAACGTGTGACTTCGTCAGCGGAATTGCGATCCAGAACGCAAGTGAGGACAGCCACGCCGCAAGCCTTGCGCCGAGCGCGCAGGGAGTGCAGCGCATCGCGCCCGCGGGCGCTCGCGACTCTCGGGCACCATGCCAATCGCATCCCCATTTCACGCCGCAACTTCGCGCTCCGGGTGAGCGAGGCTCCGCAACTGACGAGCCAGCTTTTGCTTGAGGCGTTCTTCGAGCTGGCGGACTCGTTCCCGCGAAACGCCGAATTCCTTGCCCAATTGCTCGAGCGTGAGTGCACAGTCGCTATCGGCCATGAGTCGGTCGGCGACGATGCGACTTTCGCGCGTATCGAGACTCCCGAGCACCTCACTGACCATCCGTTGGCGACGCACGCTCTCGACCCGCTGAAGCAACGCCTGCTCGGGGTCGATTTCGCTTTCGCGAAGCTGGCTGCCACTCGCGATCTGCTCGGGCGCGAGAGCGTCGAACGAGACCTCATGCTGCTCGATCGCGCACAGCAACGGTTCAATGGCTCGTTCGCTGAGGTTGAGCCGCTCGGCAACGATGCCACGCGCTTCGAGACCGTCGCCTACGAGGCTGAAGGCGCGAGCCCACTCGCGCCTTACCTTGCTCAAGAGCCGACTGCGCCGCAATACGGCGGATCTTTGGCTCGCCCAGCGAGTGATGTACACGCGGACCCAGTATTTGGCGTACGTAAAGAAGCGACAACCACACTCGGGATCGAAGCGATTCGCGGCCTGAATCAGGCCAAGGCTGGCCTCGGCGAGCAGCTCCTCGATCGAGGTCCCTCGACGATTGCAACGTCTTGCCACTGTGAGGGCATAGCCAAACTGTGATTGCACGAGAAGGTTGCGCGCACCGCGGTCGCCTTCGCGTTGCCATTGCCGCGCGAGCGCTCGTTCTTGCTGCTGCGTGAGCGCGGTGACACTTTTTCTCCCTACCTCACCGCGCCCGAGCGAATTTTGCATCATCGCCACTCAGCAAGCTTCATTCCAACGCGGGAACGTCTTTATCGCGAGCGGGAAACTCGCTGATGCAGTTGCTGCGCAACGTCGCGCAACAATTGCGTCGTCCTCAGTCGCTGCTCTTGCCCGTGTCGAGTCGCATCTTCGGGACCTCTGCGGGCGGCACGTTTTGCATCTTGGGAACTTGGATGTTCGGTGGCTCCGACCCGGGAGTCTTCGAAGTCGCAGGCAGGACGACCGCCGCGACGATGAAGCCAACGACCAAGACAAATACGCCGGCCAGCCAGAAAACGGATTGCTTGTTTGGGAATGCGCGGGCCATCACGGCTCCTTTTTTTCAGCGAATGGTGACGAACGATCGACGATGTCCGGAAGCGATGCACGTTACGGGCCACGAACGTCGGCCGCCGTCGCCTCGATTGCCAGCAATAGGCAGGAGCACTCCGCCAGCGCAGAATTCGCTTCCGGCGACTCCATGTCCAAGGTAGGGGTCAATCGTGGAAAAGCGGTCGTTCCGAGCACTGACGCGCCGACGAGCGCGCGCCACTGCGAAAAAGTAGCAATGGCTCCCGACTTCCGCCAGCTGTTCGAGTCCGGCGCAGGCTGCTGCCTAGTCCTGTCCCCCAATTTCACGATTCTCGCGGTCACCGACGCCTACTTGCAAGCCACGATGACGAAGCGTACCGATATCGTGGGGCGCTTGCTGTTCGAAGTGTTTCCCGACAACCCCGATGATCCTCAGGCAAGCGGGACGGTGAACCTGCGCGCCTCGCTCGAGCGGGTATTGACTCTCGGTCGCGCCGACGCGATGCCCGTTCAGAAGTACGATATCCGCCGGCCGGAATCGGCGGGCGGAGGTTTCGAAGAGCGCTATTGGAGCCCGGTCAACTCCCCGCTGTTCGACGACGCAGGTCGAGTCGTCAGCATCGTCCACCGCGTCGAAGACGTCACGGATCTGAGTCGACTCAAGGTTCGTGAGACCGAACAAAGTAAGACGATTCGAGAACTTTCGGTGTTTTCGGATCAGCTGCTCGACACCGCTCCTGACGCCATGGTCGTGGTCGGCAACGACGGGCGAATTCTACTCGTCAACCTGCGTGCCGAAGAGCTCTTCGGCTATCAGAGAAGCGAGCTCTTGGGACAACCGCTCGAGCTACTGATCCCTGAACGGGCACGGCACGGTCACACCCTGCATCTGGAGAAGTTTTTCGCCCATCCTGAAGCCCGCCCGATGGGCAGTGGGCTCGAGCTTCATGCTCGTCGCAAGGACGGCAGCGAGCTTCCAATTGAAGTGAGCTTGAGTCCCCTTCGCACCGTTCACGGGATCACCGTCTCCGCTGCGATTCGCGACATCAGCGAGCGCAAGCGCTTGGAAGCTGCCGCGAGGCTGTTGGCGGAGCGCCTCGCCAGCGCCGTCGAGAGTATTCAAGATGCCTTTGCGCTGTTCGATAATCGCGATCGCCTGGTGCTGTGCAACAGCGTGTATCGAAGTTTGGTGGGAAGCTGGGTCACTGGCCCGCTGGTCGGTGAGTCATACGAGTGCCTGCTCGATGCCTGGGCTCACGAGATTGAGTTCCGAAACGACTCCGATCGCCTCCGCTTTCGCGAGGAGCGGCTGGCGCGACGCGGCGACCAGACGGCGACCTTCGATGTGCGATTGCGCGACGGACGGAGCTTGCGTGTCATCGACCGCAGGACCGCAGAAGGCGGCATCGTCAAGACCATCTGGGACCTGACCGAGGACGAACACCGGGCCGAAGAGCTCCGCCTCGCGCGCGCTGCGGCCGAGGCCGGCAGTGCCGCGAAGAGTGAATTCTTGTCCTCGATGAGTCACGAATTACGAACTCCGCTGAACGCGATCCTCGGTTTTGCTCAGCTCCTGAAGCGAGACCGGAAGGAACCGTTGTCGTCGAGGCAACAGGAGCGTGCCGATCAAATCCTCAAGGGGGGCGAGCACCTGCTGCGCTTGATCGACGACATCCTCGACCTTTCCCGGATCGAAGCGGGAGGTATATCGATTTCGACCGAACCGGTGGGAGTCGCCGAGGTCCTCGAGGAAATCAGGACCACTTTGCAACCGATGGCAACGGCGCAAGCGATTCGCCTCGAACTTGCAGTGCCCGCCGGTGAACTGCCGATGCTGTCGTCGGATCGCACGCGCTTCAAGCAGATTTTGATGAACTTTGGCTCGAATGCCATCAAGTACAATCGCCCCGCGGGCAGCGTCGTCTTCGCCGTTTCCCTACCTGGGGCCGACCGACTGCGCGTCACCGTGCGCGACACCGGCGCGGGGATCCCGCTGGAGAAGCAAGACAAACTCTTCCAGCCCTTTCAGCGCGCAGGTCAAGAAGCCGGCCCGATCGAGGGCACCGGCATCGGACTGGTGATCACCAAGCGCCTCGCCGAACTGATGGGCGGTGACGTCGGCTTTCGCAGCGTGCCGGGACAGGGTTCGGAATTCTGGGTCGACATGCGCGTGCACCTTTCCCAAGCGCGATCCAGCGCGCCACCGCCGGTGCAAGACCCCACCGCGCTGCGGTTCACGGGAACTGGGCAGCGGCGCGTCTTGTACGTCGAGGACAACCCCGCCAACGTCCGATTCATGACGGATCTGTTGGAAGCGTTCGAGAACCTCGAAGTGATCGTAGCTGGCACAGCAGAAGCGGGCATCGAGATCGCCCGCTCTCAGCGCCCCGAAGTCATCATCATGGACATCAACCTGCCCGGGATGAGTGGGGTCGACGCGCTCCGAGCGCTTCGCGTGCAGCCCGAAACGAAGGGTATCCCCGTGGTCGCCCTGACCGCGGCCGCATCCGAGCACGATCGACGACGGGGAATTCAAGCCGGGTTTCACAAGTACATCACCAAACCAGTCAAGGTCGACGAGCTGCTCGCGGTCCTCGAGCAGCTGCTGATGTCGCCCAAAGAGTAGTTTCGCAGGCGCGATCGCAGCGATATGGCGGCACTGCCAATCGGTCGGCTCGACTTCATCCCTCGTCGACGCAGGCATTGCGCGAAGAGCATCGCGCTTGCGCAACACTTGCGGGGCTCGTGTCGCAGAACACGAGGATGTGCGGTGGGCACCCTGGCGCGCGCTTTGCATCGCACTAACCATGACTCCGACGCCAACGAGTCCGCGAGTTCTGATCGCGTATTATTCGCGCACTGGCAATACCGAGAGCGTCGCAACCGGCCTCGGTCGCGCTAGCGGCGCTGATCTCGAAGCGATCGTTGCGACGAGCGATCGTTGCGGCCCGATTGGCTATTTGTTGTCGGGGTTCGAAGCAGTCTCCGAGCAGGAGGGGCTCATCCAAGCGCCAAAGCGCGACCCCCAGAATTACGACATCGTCCTGCTGGGGACGCCGACCTGGGCAGCAGCAATGTCGAGCCCGGTGCGCGCGTATCTCTACCGCTTTGCCGGCGTGCTGCCCGAGGTCGGCTTCTTCGTCACTTGCGGAGGGCGCGGGGCAGAGCGGGTGCTCCAGCAAATGCGTTATGTCTGCGGAAAGAAGCCGCTCGCGACACTGGTGCTGACGGAGCGCGAGCTGCATCACCATACCGCCGTGTACTTCGGCGATTTCTGGGAACGGGTGCTCTGCGCCTGGGAGGCTCGCACCAAGAGTGAGTCTCGAACTCCCAGCAAGCACGAACAAGCTAGTTTCGGAATGCTCTGATCATTCACTCGCCTTCGTTCGGAATGAACGTGATGTGTTTACCCCGTCCCCTCGCCTCCGTTTGCGAGCTTCGCCGAGGAGCCCGTACCCGTCCCCTAGACTGAAGCAATGAAAGTTTCGGACTTCATCACTGCACGCCTGGTCGAGCTGGGCATTCGAGTTGTCTTCGGCGTTGGCGGAGCCAATATCGAGGACATGTTCGCGGCCGTCCAGCGGCGACGCCCCGCGATTCGCGTCGCGCTCAACAAGCACGAGCACGCTGCAGGAACTGCCGCAGATGCCTACGCTCGGTTGACTGGCGGACTCGGAGTCGTGTTAGCGACCTCCGGCGGAGGCGCGATGAACCTCGTGCATTCGGTGGCCGAGGCGCGCGCCTCCAGCGTTCCGCTGCTTGCAATCGTGGGCGAACCTCCCACCGAGCTTCAGGGCATCGGCGCCTTCCAGGATACGAGCGGTCGACGTGATGCGATCGACGCAGCCGCGATCTTCGGAGCGGCGTCCGTCTGGTGCAAGCGCGTGGAACACGCCGAGCAGGTGCCGCGCCTATTATCGGAAGCCCTCGACGCCACGCTCGGGCCGCAGCCAGGCCCAGCGGTGTTGCTCGTGGCAAAGGACTACCAGAGCACCGACTTGGGAGTGGAGCCGCCGTTTGCCCCCTACCTGCAGCCAGAGCCGATATTGCCCGACCCAGTGAAGGTGCATTGTGCAGCGACGCTCCTGCGCGTTGGCCCAGTACTGGTAATCGCGGGCGAAGAGGTGGCGCGCACGGGCGCGCAGCAGGAGCTCGCGAGCCTCGTCGACGCGCTCGATGCGTCCGTCGCCGTCGCCCCGGAGGCGCGAGACGCCTTCGACAACTTCTCGCCGCGCTTCGTGGGCGTTTGCGGCGCCATGGGCTCACCCGACGTGGCGCGCGCGCTCGAGCAAGCCACCACTTGTTTGGTCGTGGGAACCCGTTTGCCCGTGTTGGCGCGGCAAGGGCTCGAGCACCTGCTGTCAGACAAGCCATTGGTCTCTCTCGGCCACAAGGGCCCGTTCCTGACTCCGAACCAAGGCCTTCACCTCGATGCCGGCTTGCGCCAAGCGTTGCGAGCACTGTGCGCGACAATCGACGCTTCACTGGCTGGCCCCAGACCGAGACCGCCGGCGCGCGTCGTTTCCAGCGGCGTCGAGGACGGCGAGCTCACGTCTCGCAGCGCGCTACGCGTGATCGAGAACGCGCTGCCCGAGCGCAGCGTCGTCATCGTCGACGCAGGAAACACCGGCGCAGCGGCGGCGCATGCTCTGCGGTTGCCGCACGAGAGTCGTTGGCTGCTGGCCATGGGCATGGCGGGCATGGGCTACGCGTTCGGTGCCGCGATCGGCGCAGCGTTTGCGACGGGACGACGCTGCTTCGTGCTAGCCGGCGATGGTGCGTTCTTCATGAACGGCCTCGATATCCATACCGCAGTCGAGCACGAGTTGCCGATTACTTACGTCATATTCAACAACCGTGCGCACGGCATGTGCCTCGTGCGCGAACGGCTGTTCTTGGCGGAGAACGCCGGCTACAACTCGTTTCGTCGCTCGCACCTCGGCGCAGGCCTGGCCGCGATGTTCCCCGGACTCGTGGCGTGCGACTGTCGAACGACTGCGGCGCTCGCGGGCGCGCTCACGTGGTCCGCGCGAAGCAGCGGTCCCTCGCTGATCACGATCGAGCTCGACCACGTCGAGATCCCTCCGTTTGCAGCGTTCGAACCGCTGGCCCGTGGGATTACGACCATTAGCCGAGGATGCCAAGATGATGAACATTGACCCTGCTGCACTCGCCCAGATTCCGGGCCTGATTCGCTGCGAAGAGTTCGATCGCGAGGCGCTCGCCGAGCACATCACGGAGATGACGCACACCGTCTACCCGCACGATCAAGTCTACGGTCGATACTGCACCATTCATGCGCACATCGACTGCCCGCCCGAAGAGGTATTCGCGTACATGGCGAACCCCTTGAGCCTCATGGAGTGGACGTACAGCGTGCGCGAATTGCAGCCAACGACGAAGCCGGATCTGTATCGGGGTGTGGATTCAGGACGAACGCCCATTTACTGCAAGACGATTGCGCAGCGAGACGCGCTCACCGTCGACTATCACTGCGCGTGGGATCAGGGAGACGAGCTCTGGATGGTCTACCTGAACCGGATCGTGCCAGCGGAAACAGTGCTCAAGCAGCCTGGTTCAGTAGTCATTTGGACGAACTGTCGCCACCCGTACTACGCAAGAAACCCGTTCCCCGAGTTGAATCGCGACCCACACCGTGAATGGGTCGGTGATTGGTGGCCGCTCTTCTACGCGGGTCATAGCATCGAGCTCTCCAACCTGAAGACGATCCTCGAATACCGCCAGCGTCACGCTTCGCCGGTGGGGCCGCGCATTCGGGAGGTGTGAGCGTGACTCGGCAGGACCTCAGCTTGCTCGGCGTCGCCAGCTATTTGCCAGAGCGAGTGGTGACCAACGACTTCTTTGCGCCGGGCACCGCCACCCGCCGAGGGATGTTCACCGCTCCCACGACTCGGCGACACGTGAGCCCGGACGAAACTGCCGTAGAACTAATCCAGCGCGCTTCAGCGCGACTCTTCGAGCGCCTCGACCTGAACGCCGCTCGCGATGTCGACCTTCTGCTGACCAACGTGGCCATTCCAGACCAAGCATTTACCGGCTGCGGCGCGGAAGTTGCGCACCGCATCGGCGCCCACCCGCGTTGGATCATCGACCTACACAACTCAGGTTGCGTCGCGTTCATCTACATGATGGATCTCGCCCGCAGCCTTCTGAAGGCCAACGACGCGCGAGGCGCACTGCTATGCAACGTGCAAAACGCCGCTGGCCGCGTCTTCTCGGCAACTGGAGTGCGCCTCCAGTCCCAGGCTCCCGTACCGGGCGATGGCTGCGGGGTGGGCTACGTCGCTTTGAGCGATGTGTCACCGGTTCTATCGATCGTCCGGCGCTGCCAGCCCGAATTCGCTTCCGACATGGTCGCCTGCGCCGACGACGGCCGCCGTTATTGGGAACCGGGCGCGAGCCCGATTAGCATCCGTTTCACCGAAGCGCGCGTCGCCTCGATCATCGAGCGAGGCAACCAGATCGTTCCGCAAGTGGTGACCGAGGCGTGCCGCGAAGCCGCGCTGTGCCCACAAGACATCGAACTATTGATCACCAATCAACCCAATCCGATCTTCCTCCGCAACTGGCGGGAGGCTCTCGAACTCCCGAAAGAACGGCATCACGATACTTTCGACCAGTATGGCAACCTGTTTGGCGCGGCCATTCCCATCAATCTGGACGATGGGCTCGCGCACGGAAAGCTCGCCCACGGCGGCATTCTCGCGCTCGGCGGCTTCTCGCACGCGGGCGACTATGCGGCAGCGGCGATACTTCGTTGGAGCCCGCCGTGAGCTGGCGACAACACTTGCGCGAGGGCATCGGCCAGCTCGGGACGCTGCGGCCCTTCGACTACGCCGCAGCGGGCGCCGAACTCGCGCGGCTCGATTGCAACGAGCTCGCGTTTGGTCCCACACCCTACGAGCGGCAGCGTTTCGCGCGCGCGGTCACCGAACTCGCATTTCAGCGCTACCCCGACATGAGCGGCCGCCCACTACGCGAAGCCCTCGCTCGCGGCTGGCGAGTCGAGCCAGACGAGATCTTGCTCGGGAATGGCTCGGTCGAGCTCATAGGGCTACTGATGACCGCGTTCGGCGCGAACGCGCGCGGTGAACCCGCGAAGGTGATTTACCCCGAACCGAGCTTTCCGTTTTACGAGGTCGTGGCTCGCACCCACGGCCTGAAGCCGCTGGCCGTGCCGCTCGACAGGCACTTTCAGCTCGATGAGCATCGCTTCACGCGAGCCATCGACGAGGAACGGCCGGGGCTCGCGCTGATTGCTTCGCCCAACAACCCGAGTGGGAACCGCTTCGATTCAGGAATGCTCGAGCGCCTTGCGCGGCACTTGGACGCGGCGTTCGTGGTCGACGAGGCTTACATCGACTTCGCAGGTGAATCGATGTTGCCACGAATCCGCACAGTCCCTGGCCTATTCATCCTGCGCTCGTTATCGAAAATCGGTCTCGCCGGACTGCGCCTCGGTGCACTCGTAGGGCCGCGAGATGCAATCGTCGAACTGGACAAAGTCAGACTGCCCTGGAACATCAGCGCTGTGACGAGCGCGATCGCTTGCGCGGCACTCGACGACCCACAGGCGCTCCAGGAACGAGTGCGTACGGTGGTCGAGCTGAGGCAGGTTTTTGCGGCCGCGCTACGCCAAGTGCCCGGCCTCGTCGTCTATCCGAGCGAAGCGAACTTTCTGCTCGTGCGCCTACCAATGGATTCGGCCATTATCTTTCGCCGATTGCTGAGCCAAGGAGTGCTGGTCAAGGATGTCGCTGGCCCGGGCTTACTCGAGCGATGCATTCGAATCAGCGTGGGGACGTCGCTGGAAAACGAGCGTTGCGTTCAGGCGCTCAGATCGGCGCTCGAGGTGCCGGGCCAAACCGAAAGCGGGTTCGGTCCAGTCACTTCGACGAGGAGCTAGTCAGCTGCCGACGGAGGCGAGCAGGGATGGATGCCGCTCTCGAGAGGCGGATCCTCCGATAGCTCTGCAGGAGCCGTGAAGCGAAGTCGAATCGGCGCGTGGCGACTGCCCGGGTGTGCCACCAACGACTCGACCATGGCGATGAGGTCACGGCGTAGCTCGGGCTCCGCAGCTCCGTCCACCGCAAGCACCAACTCGGAGTCCTTGCCGACTGCTTGAACGTGGTGAAGGATCGTCAGGCCGAGCATGCGACGCACCGCAGTGCGCTGAGGATCGAGCAGAGGCGACATGGCAATGAGGGCCACCGCAAGCTGCTTGCCCGTTCGTTCGAGGTCGGCGACTCGCAGCGTGGCGCGCACGAACAGATCCATTGACGACTCGCCTTCGGATTGCCTGAGAACGATGACCTCGTCGCATTCCCCTGGCGAGAGATATGTCCCTTGGCACTGCGCCCCCTCCTCTACGATTAGCAACCGCACGCGCCGGGTAGCCGGCGGCAGTCGTCGAGCACGAACGTCGTTGCGGAGGAGCATCATGACTCCACCCGTGAGCTGTTGTCTGCCATCGGCGCGCATGTGAGCAAATTGCGCGCCACAGACGGAGATCCGCGCCCAATGCTCGATGCGGCCGACGGCCCGCACCTTGCTTCATGCAGATTCGAAATCCGAAACACCGAAACACTGGAGCATTTCAATGTCGACCCAATCCAATCGAGAATTCCTCACAGGCCCCCTGCGCTTGCGTCCAACTTGGACTACCTGGCTCTGGTTGGGCTTCGCTGTCGCGACCGCGGTGGCGACCGTCGTTGGCTTTTGGCTCGCCGGCAGGGCTTTTTGACAGCGGAAGGGCATTCAAGGCGCAATCCTGTCGCGCGCCCGCGCATCATTTGCGCGCAGCGCGCGACCTCTGCCGGCTAGCGCGTTCCTACCGAAAGGTGAGTCCAGCCGTGTTCGCGTTCGAGCGGCGTCACGCTCCGTGCTTCGCAATCTGCAATCGGCGTGGCCGGCTCTGATGGTAGCTTCTCGCTCGGCACGTCCGATTCCCTGCGCGAGCCAGCGAGATCCCGTCATCGTCGACGCCGCCCAATGCCCAGTTGACCAAGATCCAAGCGGGTGCGCTCGCCGCGCTCGAACCTTGGAACTACGACACGGGCAAAAATCCCTGGCCCGTCCCCGTGCGCTTCGTGACCGGCATGAACTTCTATGACATCTCCAACGGCAACTTCGCTCCGTCATGGTTGACGGGCTTGTCTTTCACGCTGCCCATCATCGATCTTCAAAAGGGAGTTGCCGAAGATCAATTGAGCAGTGATGTGGCGCTCGGCATGTTCTGGGAAGCGGATATCGGGGAGCACCAATGGGACAGCCACGGCAACCACTTCCTGATCACGCTCGGGCTCAACGTGTTTTCGTTGTTCGGGTCCAAGTAGTTGGTTTCGCGCATGCGCAGCCAACGTCGCACAGTGGGGTAGCGGCGTGCTACTGCCCCGCCGGCTTGCTGACTTTGTTGCCGGAAACTTCCTGGCTTCGGTGCTCGGCCGCGGTCGCGACTTCTGTCGCACCGTGAGCGACCTTTTGGGCTACTTCTTGCGCAGAATGGCTGAGTCGTGTCGCGAGCTCTTGCGCGGTGTGCCCGGCCTTCAAGACCGTTTCCTGGAGCCGGTGCTCGCCCTCCTTGGCGATCTTCTCGACTTTACCCTGCGCTGCTACGGCGGCGCTTCGAGCCTTGGCGGCAACGTCGCTCACCTTTTCGGTCGCGCTGCTCACCAGATCTTTACCTTTGCTCGCAGCGGCGTCGATTTTGGCATTGATATGTTTGGGGTCCATCTTCATTTCTCCTAGTTTGGGCGAGGTAACTTCGCGCATCGCCGATAAGTGTGAGGCACGATGCGTGCCGGAGCGGCGATGGCGGGGATGTTAATGCACATAGTCGCGGGCGACCGTGACACGAGGCGTGGCGCCAGGGCGTGAAGCGCCATCGCGCGCAGTCGTTGCGCGCGATGAAACCCAATCACGCAGCGATTGCGCGTTTCGACGCTGCTGGCCGTAAAGCTTCACACTCAGCTCAGTCGAGGACTCTCGCGTGGTGACTCGCGCCGTCGTGAGCCTTGAAGTATTTCTTCGCGTACGACACGATTTGGCCGTCGCTCGGGTGATCGACGGTTTCGACGCCGACGATCTGGGGAACGAGCGCGGGCGCCTGCGAATGCACGTATTTGAGAAACTCGAGCTTCGCGGTCGACGGGCCGACGACCAAGATGCTCCCCGCATCTGTTAGTACCGACGCGAGTGCGTGGAAGAAGCGTTTGGCGTCGTCTGGATACTCCGCGGGCTCACCCGACCCGCGAGCATGCCGGTGCAAATGGTGCGTCGGCGCCCAGACCGTGGATTTATCCAGGACTTCGTCGTGCACCCGCATGACTCGGGCTTCTTTGTGATCAATCCAAACGACCGTGTGATTTTCCATGACTCGCTCCAATGCTCGAAGTGAACGAATTCGATATTTGCTCTCATGCCCAGCGTTGCACGGCTCGTGCCTGCCCCAAGGTCGACGCGCCGCTGGCGTCCGCCGTGGAGATAACCCTGTCAGCTCGCAGCCGAGTTGGCCCGAGCGACCAGCGATGCGCTCGCCGTCGCCCAACTCAATGGGTCACCATCTCGAGCTTCACTTGATCGATGACCTCGGTCACGCCGGGGGCAGCCCAGGCAGCATTCGCGGCGTCTTCGATGACTTGCCAGGACGATGCGTGTCCCGTGAGCGTCACCTTGCCACCCGCGGTTTCGACCTTGATCGAATGCGCGTCTAGCTTGGCCTGTCGCTGCAACGCCGCCTCGACTTTCGCCTTCACTTGCTCGGCTGACGCTTTGGGGACGAGCGTGACCGCATTGTGGATGCTCACCACTCCCGCAAGCTGACAGACTGCGCGTTCGGCGGCATCCCTCTCATAATGCCAGTTGGCCTGCCCTTTGAGAGTCACCGACCCGTCGTGAACGTCGGCCGTGATGGTCTTGGGAATGTACACGTTCCACTCCAAAGCTCGCTGTACGGCCATGGCGACTTCCGAGTCGCTCCGTTGATGTTCACCGAGGACTTTCACCTCGAGATCCTGCGCGACGGTGCGAACACCGGCGACACGCTTGGTTGCCGCTTCAGCCGCTACCTTTTGAGCGTAAGTGTCAACGGTGCCAAGTAGCGAGACCGCTCCCTGATCGACGATAACGCCGATCTGGGCGGCGTTTAGCCTCGGATCCCAGGCCAGTTCGGTTTCGATCTCGTGTTTGAGCTGATTGTCGGTTTTGTGCATGTCGTCACACACGCAGGATACGTGCCGCGCCTCAATCCAACCGCACGGGCCCATACGGTTGGACCAAGCACATCATGTCTGCCCGGAAACCAATCGGAATCCGAGCGAACCAGATCTAGAACCACCCTCCCTGAATGTTGCCACCGACGACAGGACCACTCATATCGCCGCCCTGATAGTCGAAATGTTCGACGGCAGAGGCGATGCGGTAGCCGAAGGTCAGGCCGAAGCGGAGCCAGCGTGTCGCATTCGCGTGCAGCGAAATATCCGGCTGCAGCACGAAGAAGCCGCGCGTTTCGACATTTTCGTCGTTAGCCTCGTCGTTGTCGTCGTGCTGACGCGGGGCGAGCGTAATCGCGCCGCCGCCAATCAAGGTGCCGAACGACGCATAGACGGGGATGTCCGAGTAGACCGCGTAGCGGATCAAGAAGCCGCCGTATCCGGTGAAGAACTCACGCGGGGTGCCGTCCGACGCGGGTGGACCGTCGGGCGAGCGGGAGAAGACGTAGCCCGCGCCACCGAAGCTCAGGCGATGATCGATGAGGACAGCCCCTTCACCGCCGACGAGTACGCCATCGCGATGGAGCATGTGGGTGTACGCAATCGTCGGGCCACCGTAGCCCCCCACTTTCAGCTTCTTCTTCGAGTTACCAAGCAGCATCGGCGGGCCTTCGTACTCTTCCTGCTTCGCTTGCTTGGGCGGGGGCGGCGCGACAGTGGTCGCGGCGGGGTTGCTGGGCGGCGCCGTCGTCACCGGTGGCGGGACGGCTGGCGCGACCGAGGGTTCCGCAGCTACTGCTGCCGCAGGTTCAGTGGATGACGGCTGTTCCGTCGTCGAGGTGGAAGCCGGCGCTGGCGCGGATGGCGCAGGAGTGGACGCGACGGGCGGTGAGGCGGCAGATGCCGTGCGCACGAGCGGCGGCAACAATGAAAAGGGGAGCGACAAGAGCACGAGCGCGGCCTTGACGGCTCTCGGTCGTCGCGCACTCGGAACGGTATTCGTCGTGGACATGGCCAGCGAGTGACGCAACTTCCGTGCCCCCTTTCGTGCGAAGTCGAGGGTCCTCGACAATCGGGCTTTCTCCGATCTCCGCCGTCGTCGAACCCGCACGGCCACGCAAGCCATGCGTCCTCTTCGCGCAGCTTATTCGCGTTGGCAGCGTCAGCAACCGCACAACTAGTTGCCACGCTGCAGGTACAACTGCAGAAGGATCCACTAGCGACGGTATACCGATAGCCGGGTAGCCGTCCGGTTTGTCGCTGCAGTCCGTCGGCGTCGCGGGACAACAGGGCTGACAAGTGCCGTTTAAAGCGTTGAAACACGCGACGACCGATGGGTCGGGAGCGTCGCTCTTGGTCCGGCGCTGATCGTGGTCGAAGTGTTTTCGCAGAAGCGACCGTTGACGTCTTTCACCGTGGCACCGACCAGGAGGCCGTCGGCGGAGTTTGGCAAGATACTCCCTTAGCAACGAAGTACTCGTGGTGGCATCGCTCTTCGCAGGTGGAGGCTCGACGCGAAAGTCGTGGGGCTCGACACCGTTCAATCAGTGGTCGTCAGAGAGCACCGCCTTCACCGCCTGCACCGCCACAAGGCGGAAACGCCCCCGGCAATGACACCCACTTGCCGTCGACGCACTCCACGCTCCAGTTGTGTTCGCAAGACGCATCCGGATCGATGCACACCTGGCCGTCATCGACGCACGCCATTCCCGGTGCCGATCGGAGATCACTCGGACAGTCCGGTAAAGTGCCGCCCGTCCCCCCGTCTCCACTCATGCCGCCATTGGCGCCCGCTGTGCCGCCGTCAGTACCACTGCCGCTCGTTCCGCCTTCCGCAGCAATCCCGCCATTGCCACCGGTTTTGACGTCTTCGCCTGTGGAATCGTCAGTGCACGCGCCAACCAGGCCGAGCCCTCCGACCAAGCCAGCTACCCACCATGTCTTGAGTGTCTGCATGGTCAATACGCTGCAAGGCACGTGCCGCGCCGCTCAGCCGCTGATGCCCAAACCGGAGGACCGCTCCACCGGGCACGACAGCAATAGCGAGAAGCTCATGCGACGTGTCCTGATCCTACCGAATTGTCGAGGTGCTCTGCGACGCGAGTGAGGCGCGCGCCAATCTCGTGAGCAAGCTCGGAGAGCGGCCCGCTCGGTACAGCGAGCTGCTCTACAGGATCAATGAGCCCGAGCACGGCGACTCCGTCGTCGCGCTCGAAAATCACGACATTGCACGGCAAGAGCAGGCCAGCGCGCGGATCGACCTCGACAGCCTTGAGCGCGAAGGCCGGGTTGCAGGCGCCGAAGATTCGGTAGCGACGAAAGTCGATCCCGAGCTTCGTTTTGAAGGTCTGTTGGAGATCGATCTGCGTAATGACACCGAAGCCTTCGGCCTGGAGCGCCGACGGTAGCCGTTCGATCGCGGCATCGAAGTCGATGCGCAGCGCTCGCCAAGTGCCACGATGTGCCCGTTCGTCGGTTTCGGGATTGGTCATGAGGTTCCTCGATGGTGAGAGCCTGGAAGCCGGCAAGCGTTCCAAAGCAAGATCGAGACCCAATGCCAGAGCTACGCAGCGCTGGCCCGGGTCAAGTCTCGCCGCGGGTCGCGCAGCAGGCTCCCCCCACACCCAGGCGCTTCAAGATCAACTCTGCGGGGCAGAATCGGGTGACAGCGGACTGGGCCAGGTTTAACCCAACGAACGCAGCGAGGAGCAAGCCCCAAGGACTGACGAATTGGTAGAGGGCGAGACTGAGCAGGATCAGGCTGCCCGCGAGCAGACGGATCGTGGATTCAATGGTCATGGTGCGTTTCCCTTACTGGTGAGAGCCAAGCGGGAGCGAAAGGGTTCGCAAATAGGGCATCGTTGCGCTTTTGACCGAGCTCGTTAGGCTGTGCGGCGGCCGGCCGCGACCTTCCCGCCCACCTTCAGGTCACGGACCGTCGAGAGCCGTCGCCGGGAATTTCGCGCGAACCCTTTCGCTGACCCGCGGCTCTCACTGGGCATGAGTCCCTTGTTTCGTCCTAGGCTCGCGTTTTTGGTCCTCGCGACGACGGCGCTCCTCGCTTGCAGTGACCCCGAGCCCCCCGGGAAAATCCTGGATGGCCCGCCGATACCCGTCAAGTTGGCAACGGCCCATGAGGAGTCTCTCGACGCCTTGTACCGGACGAGCGGGACCGTGCGTGGCCGGACCACGGCGGTGCTGACGAGCAAGACCGTGGGCTATGTCCGTTCGGTCGCCGTACGCGCGGGCGACCGCGTCCAGGCGGGCCAGGTCCTCGCGATGTTGGAGGCGAATGACTCGAGCGCGAGCGTCCGGCGTGCGAACGCCGGCCTCGATCAGTCGCTCGAGGCACGCGCGGAGGCGGAGAACGCGGTAAGCGCCGCGGAGGCTGCTCTTCGCATCGCAAAGTCTACCCACGACCGCGTCGCCGCGCTTCATGCCAGCGGAGCCATCGCGCAACAAGAATTCGACGAGGCAGAAGCTCGGCTGCAGGGCGCCACCGCGCAAGCAGACATGGCGCGCGCGCGTCTTCGGATGTCGGGCTCGCGCATCTCGCAAGCCAAGGCGGAAATCGGTGAGGCTCAGGCAGCGCTCGATTACTCGCGGATTGTGGCGCCGTTTGCGGGGCAGGTCATCGAGCGCCGAGTCGAACCCGGGAACCTGGCCGCTCCCGGCATGCCGCTACTCGTGCTCGAGCAACAAGGGCGAGTGTTGGTCGAAACGGCGGTCGAGGAGTCTCGCTCGTCCAGCGTGACGCTCGGTGACACGGTCAGCGTTGAGGTTGAGGCACTCGGCAAGCCAGTGATCGGTCGAATCGGCGAAATCGTCCCCGCGGTCGACGTCGCTTCGCGGGCGTTCTTGGTCAAAGTCGATTTGCCCGCTGAACTCGTCGGTCTGAGACCCGGAATGTTCGCGCGGGTCAGGTTCCGCGTCGGCCAGAAGACGACGCTCGTCGTTCCGGCAACCGCGATCACACGGAGCGGCGCCCTCGATCGCCTGTTCGTGGTCGAAGGGGACCGGCTCCGCCTACGGATGGTGACCCTCGGAGAAACGCAAGGCACATGGACTGAGGTCCTCTCCGGAATCACCACCGGCGAACGCGTGGTGTCTTCGCCCGGACCTACCGTCATCGATGGCTCACGCTTCACGGAGCTCCCATGAGCACAAACAAACTCGGTCCGGCTGGGCGCATCGCCAGCGCCTTCATCCACTCCAAGCTCACGCCGCTGCTGCTGATTGCTTCGGTGCTGCTCGGAGCGCTCGCTGTTTGGAAGCTGCCACGCGAAGAAGAGCCGCAAATCATCGTACCGATGAGCGACGTCTTCGTGCGGATGCCAGGCGCATCCGCCAAGGAGGTGGAACAGCGCATCACCAAGCCACTCGAGCGATTGCTCTGGGAGATCCCAGGCGTCGAGTACCTCTACTCGACCTCGAGCCCAGGGCTCACCTCGGTCATCGTCCGCTTCAACGTCGGCGAAGATGAAGAGCGATCCATGGTGCGGCTCCAGCAGAAGCTGGCGGCGCATGCGGATATCATTCCGGCCGGCGCCTCCGCCCCACTCGTCAAACCGCGGTCTATCGACGATGTGCCGGTTTTGGCGCTCACGCTCTGGAGCAAGCGCTATTCCGGCTTCGAGTTGCGTCGCGTTGCTGCCGAGCTTGAAGAACAGATCAAGCAAGTGCCGGGAGTCAGTGAGGTCACGCTGACGGGCGGGGAGCGCCGGCAGGTTCGCGTCTTGCTCGACGCGGAAAAGATGGCCGCCCGCAACGTCTCCCCACTCGCCGTCGCAGGCGCGCTCCAGGCTGCGAATGAGCGCCTGCCGGCGGGAGCCATCGCAGCGCAGGGGCGCGAACTCTTGCTGGAGACTGGCACGGTTTTGACGAACGCACGTGACATCGGGGACGTCGCCGTCGCGGTGACTGCTGGGCGCCCCGTATTCGTGCGAGATCTGGCGTCCGTCGTCGACGGACCCGCTGAGCCATCGAGCTACGTGCGTTTTGGGGGCGGCGCCGCGGCCCGAGGCGCTGCTCGTGACGCCATGTCAGCGCCAGCACCGGCCGTTACGATCTCGATCGCCAAGCACAAGGGGCTCAATGCCGTCGCGGTCGTCGACGACGTAATGCGCAAGGTTCACTCACTCGAGGGCTCGCTCATCCCCGGAGATGTCCAGCTCAGTATCACGCGTGACTACGGCGCGACTGCGGCCGACAAGAGCAACGAGCTGCTCGAGCACATGGCGATAGCGATCGTGAGCGTCGGCTTCTTGATCTGGCTGGCGCTGGGACGACGGGAATCGGCCATCGTCATGCTGGCAATCCCCGCCACGCTCGCGCTGACCTTGGCCGTGATCTACGCTTACGGCTACACGCTGAATCGGATCACGCTTTTCGCGCTGATCTTTTCGATCGGGATCTTGGTCGACGACGCGATCGTGGTCGTCGAGAACATCACGCGCCATTGCCGATTGCCCGAAAATCGTGGACTCTCGGCCAGCGACATCGCCATACGCGCGGTCGACGAGGTGGGTAACCCCACGATCCTGGCGACGATGACGGTGATCGCGGCGATTTTGCCGATGGCCTTCGTGGGCGGGTTGATGGGGCCGTACATGCGACCGATCCCCATCGGCGCGACGGCCGCTATGGTCTTCTCGCTGCTCGTGGCCTTCGTGGTCACACCCTGGGCCACGATTCGCTTCATGCACTGCGGGGCCGAGCACGGTGGGGAGGCCGGCGAAGGAAAGATGACGCTCGTCTACCGCCGGGTGATGGGCAAGCTTTTGCGCGTGGCGCGTCTGCGCCACGCCTTCCTCGCGACCGTGGTGGTGTTGCTGTTCGGCGCGATGTCGCTGGTCGCCGTCAAATGGGTACGAGTGAAGATGCTCCCCTTCGACAACAAGAGCGAATTTCAGGTGATCATCGATATGCCCGAAGGCACGACCTTGGAGGGCACCGACCACGTCGCGCAGCAGGTCGCGGACGTCGTCCGCGCGCAGCCCGAGGTCGTCAATTACCAGACTTATGTCGGGACCTCCGGGCCCTACAACTTCAACGGCCTGGTGCGACACTACTTCCTTCGCCAAGGCTCGAACGTCGCCGACGTGCAGGTCAACCTGGTGGATCGCGGGGACCGAAAAGCGCAGAGTCACGCCATCGCCAAGCGTGTCCGTGAAGCGATCTTGCCGATCGCCCGACGCACCGGAGCACGCATCAAGATCGCCGAGGTCCCTCCCGGGCCGCCCGTGCTCGAGACGCTGGTGGCCGAGATCTACGGCCCCGATTACGCGCGGCAGGTTCAAGTCGCGCGCCAAGTCCGTGACATCATGGACAAGACCGAAGGTGTGGTCGACGTCGATTGGTACGTCGAGGACGACCAGCCGAAGTACCGCTTCGTCGTCGATAAGGAAAAAGCGGCCATCAGCGGCGTCAGCGAAGCTGAAATCGTACGCGCGCTGCGCCTGGCAGCGTATGGCGAGTCGAACGGCTTGGTTCACGACGAGCGCGAGAAGTCGGACGTTCCGATCGTGCTGCAGCTGGACCGCGCGACTCGTTCCGATCTCGGCCGTTTACAAGGCATCAAACTGGCTGGTCGGGACGGCAACCTCGTCAGCATCGGAGAGCTGGTCCACGCGCTCGAGGCCACCGAAGACAAGAGCATCTTCCACAAGAATCTGATGCCGGTCGTCTACGTGACGGCCGACGTTGCCGGCCAAATCGAGAGCCCCGTCTATGCCATTCAAGCCTTGGGACCCAAGCTCGACCAGCTCGCGCTACCCGAGGGCTACAAGCTCGAGCAGCGCACGGCGACTCAGCCGTTCTTCTCCGACAAGCTGGCGATGAAGTGGGATGGCGAATGGCACATCACCTACGAGGTGTTCCGTGACCTCGGGCTCGCCTTTGCGTTCGTCCTCGTGCTGATTTACGTGCTCAACGTGGCGTGGTTCAAGTCGTTCAAGACTCCCCTCGTCATCATGTCGGCGATCCCCTTCTCGCTGGTGGGCATCTTGCCGGCGCATGGGCTGCTCGGCGCCTTCTTCAGCGCCACGTCCATGATCGGCTTCATCGCCGGCGCAGGCATCGTCGTCCGAAACTCGATCATTCTGGTGGATTTCATCGAACAACGCTTGGCGGAGGGCGCGCCGCTCGAGCAGGCCGTGATCGACGCGGGGGCGATTCGCTTTCGCCCGATGCTGCTGACCGCAGCGGCAGTGGTCGTCGGGGCCGCCGTGATCCTTTTCGACCCCATCTTCCAAGGGCTGGCCATTTCACTCATGGCTGGGGAAGTCGCGTCGCTGCTGCTGTCGAGGATGACCGTCCCGATCGTCTACTTCATGATGCGGCGACGCGAACAAAGACGCGCGTTAGCGCGGCGCGGACCCAGCGCCACGTCGAGCACTGCGCCCGCGGCGGAGCCAGTCCCGACCATCGGTTGACGGTGCCCGCAGTTCGCGTTTCGGCCTCCCGCGGCTCAGAGCGCGGGTTTATGGCTACTTGGTCCGGGAACAACGCGGCCCAGCTTGTCTAACTTGTTGTCACTTCGAAACGGACTCATAGCTATGGCAGATGAGCACCATCGATCGCCAACCTCACTTCGACGTCGAGGTCTTCTACGACGGCGCGTGCCCGTTGTGCCGCAGCGAGATCGAGATGTTGCGACGCAAGGACAAGAAGCAACGCATCTTGTTCACCGATATCGCAGAACCGAGCTTCGACGCGACCTCGGTGGGCGTGGCCTGGCCCACGTTGATGGCGCGCATTCACGGTCGTTTGCCTGATGGCACATGGATCGAGGGAGTGGAGGTCTTTCGGCGTTTGTACGCGGCCGTCGGCTTCAGCTCGCTGGTCGCAGTGACGCGTCTACCGCTCGTGACACAGTTGCTCGATTTGTCTTACCGGGCGTTCGCCAAGAATCGCCTGCGGTTCACTGGGCGCTGCTCGGATGACGCTTGTCCAGCGCACGGCAAGGGTTCGCACTGAGCAAAACCCAAGAGACGCGGTCGACACATCCCGTTTGGCTTCATTGCTCGTCTGTTACCTACCAGCAGTGAGCGCCTTCGTCGCGCCTTTGCCGAGCCGGGCACCTCGACCGCGATCATCGACCGCTCTAGCCATTCCCCGGCCGATACCGCCACCATAACCACACTCAGACATTCGATATCTGACCTGGAGACACCGCACGTGCGATTGGACATTTCAATACGGTAAAGGGCCCAACAGCAACAGACACACACGTGACGAAGTGTGACAGCGATGAGCGGCGAACATCGCCAGTTACCAGTGAGTGCTATTCGCCGCGTGGCGAACCCCGACAGCAACCGAGTGTCGGATTCCGATGCAAAATCGAATAGTCGATTTAATTAGATCGTTGTGGACACTCTTTACCTCGCGTTGCTATAGCGACGATGCGCATAGCACGGGGCACGAGCGTGTCGCGGGGCGGCTTTACGTGTGGCGGGAACGATGCTGGCAATTCGTGGCGAAAAGCAACGCAGGCAAGTAGGCCGCAGTGCGTGGCTCACAAATGAAGGAGATCGCTAAATGAAGAATCTGGGTATTTCGCTGTTGGGTCTTGGGTTGACGCTGATCAGTGCATCCGCCAGTGCGGAGACGATCGTTCCTGCAAATCAAGGCAAACCGTACTACTTCAATCAGTGGACATGCTTCGTCCCGTACAGCCAGACTCAGGTTTCGGCCGTAGGCGGCAACTGCGGCAGTGGCCTTCCGAACAATTATTATTGGGAGATCTATCTTCAGAACAGTACTTCGAGCACCACCT